>Ga0081539_10001842_pt1 | contig 33429 bp, 35 predicted proteins | sample TabmetS4T2R2_FD_71023 | JGI IMG/M metagenome (GOLD analysis project Ga0081539, IMG submission 71023) | Tabebuia heterophylla rhizosphere microbial communities from the University of Puerto Rico - S4T2R2 | ecosystem: Host-associated > Plants > Roots > Rhizosphere ... | reverse complement strand
GATCATCGCCCCCAGCATCCTGGCCGCGGACTTCGCCCGCCTCGCCGACGAGGTCCGCGCCGTCGAAGGGGCCGCCGACTGGGTGCACGTGGACGTCATGGACAACCATTTCGTGCCGAATCTGACGATCGGCCTCCCGGTCGTCCGGAGCCTGCGCGAGACGACCGGCATCCCGTTCGACGTGCATTTGATGATCACCGATCCGGAGCGGTGGGCGCCGGGTTACGCCGAGGCCGGCGCGTACAACGTCACCTTCCACGCCGAGGCCTGCGAGAACCCCGTCGCGCTGGCCAAGACGCTGCGGGCCGCCGGCAGCCGGGCCGGTCTCGCCATCGACCGGGACACGCCGGTCGAGCCGTACCTCGAGCTCCTGCCTTTCGTGGACACGGTGCTCATCATGACCATCAAGGCCGGCTTCGGCGGTCAGAGGTTCCTCCCCGAGATGCTCGACAAGGTGCGCGACGTGCGCCGGCGCATCAAGGTCAAGCACCTCGAGGTCCGCCTCGAGGTGGACGGCGGCATCGCCGAAGACACCATCGAGCAGGCCGCCGAGGCGGGCGCGGACGCGTTCGTCGCGGGCACCGCCGTGTACGGGGCGCAGGACCCGGCCGACGCCGTACGGAGGCTGCGCGCGCTGGCCGCCGGGGCGGGTGCCCGGTGAGCACGGGCGTGATCCGGCACCGGCCGGAGGACCTGGGCGCCGAACCCGAGGAGAGACCCGACCTGATCCTGGTGGTCGACGACGATCAGGACATCGCGAGTTTCGTCGAGTTCAACCTGAAGATGCACGGCTACGACGTGATCCGGGCCACCGACGGGGAGAACGCCCTCGAGCTGATCGAGATCCGCCGTCCCGACCTCGCCGTGGTCGACTGGATGATGCCGCGGATGGACGGGGTCGAGCTGACCCGGCGACTGCGCGCCGAGCCGCTCACCTCGGCCCTACCGGTGATCATGCTGACCGCCAAGAGCATGACCGTGGACAAGGTCGTGGGTCTGACCGCGGGCGTGGACGACTACCTGGTCAAGCCGTTCGACACGGCCGAGCTGATCGCCCGGGTCTCCTCGACGCTGCGGCGCAACAAGGAGTTCCGCGAGGTGTCGCCGCTGACCGGCCTGCCCGGCAACGCCCGGGTCCGGCGCGAGATCGCCGACCGGATGAAGGCCGGCGGCGAGTACTCGGTCGGCTACATCGACATCGACCGGTTCAAGAGCGTCAACGACGTGTACGGCTTCGACCGCGGCGACGAGTTCATCACCGCCCTCGCGCGCAGCCTGCACAAGGCGGTCACCACGGTGGGCCGGCCACCGATCTTTCTCGGCCACATCGGCGGCGACGACTTCGTCTTCATCTGCACGCCCGATCAGGTGCTGCCGCTGACCCAGCGGGCGGTCAACGACTTCGAGCAGGCCGCCGACCAGCTGTACGACCCGGAGGACGCGCGGCGGGGCTACATCGAGGTCCCGGACCGGCGCGGCAACAAGAACCGGGCCGCGCTGGTGACGCTGTCGGTCGGAGTGGCGCAGGCGACCGTCGAGGGCCGCAAGTTCACCGATCCGCGGGTGGTGATCGCGGTGGCCTCGGAGATGAAGAAGGTCGCCAAGTCGCAGCCCGGGTCCTACGTCGCGATCGACCGCCGGCGCCGGGACGCCGAGCCGGACCAGTAGGCCCACCGGATGTGAGATGCCTCGCGCCCGGGTCGGCAAAAACCTTGGGGCGTGCCAAACTCAGGGGTAACCCACCACGCGCTGGCGGGACTCGGTGAAATTCCGAACCGGCGGTGATCCGGTGCGCACGCATCGGTAAGCCCGCGACCCGGACGTCGTCACGACGGACGGTGGACCCGGTGAGACCCCGGGGCCGACGGTTGACACGGCGACGTGTCAGACAGTCCGGATGGGAGACAGCGCGCGGAATCGGACCCGGGGCGGGCTTGGCCTGTCCTCGACCGGGGCACGCGAAGCGTACCCTGGTGTCGGATTCCTGGCGTTTCTTCCCGTTCCCTCCGCGCGTGACCGCACCGTGCGAGAGGACGACGCGAATGGTGACCGAGGACGAGGCGATGCGCCGCGCGATCGCGCTGGCCGCCCGGGGCCTCGGCACGACCAGCCCCAACCCGGTGGTCGGCTGCCTGCTGCTGGATTCGGAGGGCGAGGTGGTCGGCGAGGGCTTCCACGCGTACGCGGGCGGCCCGCACGCCGAGATCGTCGCGCTCGCCCAGGCCGGCGACCGGGCCCGCGGCGGCACCGCCGTGGTCACCCTCGAGCCCTGCAACCACACCGGGCGGACCGGTCCGTGCGCGCAGGCCTTGATCCACGCCGGGATCCGGCGGGTGGTGATCGCCGTCGACGATCCCACGCCGGTCGCCGCGGGCGGCTCCGCGACGCTGCGCGGGGCGGGCGTCCAGGTCGAGACGGGAGTCCGCCGGCAGGAGGCGGAGCAGGGCAACATCGCCTGGCTGACCGCGGTGCGCCGGGGCCGGCCGTACGTGACCTGGAAGTTCGCCGCCACGCTGGACGGCCGCTCGGCCGCCCTCGACGGCACCAGCCAGTGGATCACGTCCGCGCCCGCCCGCAGCGACGTGCACCTCCTGCGCGCCACGATGGACGCGATCATGGTGGGGGTGGGCACGGTGATCGCCGACGATCCGCAGCTCACCGTCCGCGACCTGCGGGACGGCGCCCTGGCTATCAAGCAGCCGCTGCGGGTGGTCGTCGACTCCTCCGGGCGTACGCCGGACAAGGCGCGCGTGCGCGACGCCGCCGCACCCACCTGGATCGTGACCACCGACGAGGTCGGCGCCGGGCCGGACGGCCGGGTCGACCTGTCCGCGCTGCAGGCCGCGCTGTTCGGCCGCGGCATCCGGTCGGTGCTGCTGGAGGGCGGCCCGACGCTGGCCGGCGCCCACCTGGGAGCGGGACTCGTCGACCGGGTGATCGGCTACGTCGCGCCGAAGCTGCTCGGCGCGGGCAAAGCCGCGCTCGTCGGCGCCGGCATCGACACGGTCGCCGACGCGATCGACCTGGACCTCACCGACATCACGCAGATCGGGTCCGATCTGCGCTTCACCGCATCGCTGAATCCCAGAGAGAAAGCCTTGAAGGAGAGCTGATGTTCACCGGAATCGTCGAGGAAACGGGTCAGGTGGTCCGCCTCACCGACACCGGCGGCGACTCGGCGGTTCTCGCCGTACGCGGGCCGCTGGTGACGTCGGACGCCCGGCACGGCGACTCGATCTCGGTCAACGGCGTCTGTCTCACCGTCGTCGACAACGACGGCGGCGTCTTCACCGCCGACGTCATGGGGGAGACGCTGCGCCGGTCCTCCCTCGGCTCGCTGCGCGTCGGCAGCCAGGTGAACCTGGAGCGCGCGGCCACTCTCGGCAGCCGCCTCGGCGGCCACCTGGTGCAGGGCCACGTCGACGGGGTGGCGACGATCCTCGGCCGCGAGCCCGCGGCCGACTGGGAGATCGTGCGCTTCGCGCTGCCGGCCGAGCTGCGGCGGTACGTGGTGGAGAAGGGCTCGATCGCGGTCGACGGCGTGTCGCTGACCGTGATGGCCGTGGACGACACCTCCTTCGCCGTGGGCCTGATCCCGGCCACGTCGAAGCTGACCGTCCTGGGATCGAAGCAACCGGGCGACCCGGTGAACCTGGAGGTCGACGTGATCGCCAAGTACGTGGAGAAGATGCTGGGGGAGCGCCATGTTTGAGCAGATCGAACGCGCCGTCGTCGAGATCGCCGCGGGCCGGCCGGTCGTGGTCGTGGACGACGAGGACCGGGAGAACGAGGGCGATCTGATCTTCGCGGCCGAGAAGGCGACGCCGGAGCTGGTCGCGTTCATGGTCCGCTACACGTCCGGCTACATCTGCGTGCCGATCACCGAGGACGAGGCGGACCGGCTCGACCTGCCGCCGATGTTCCGCAGCAACCAGGATCGGCGCGGCACCGCGTACGCCGTGGCGGTGGACGCCCGCGACGGTGTCAGCACGGGCATCTCGGCCGCCGACCGGGCCCGCACCATCCGGCTGCTGGCCTCGGCCGACACCAGGCCGACCGACCTGTCCCGGCCGGGACACGTGGTGCCGCTGCGCGCCCGCCCGGGCGGCGTGCTGCGCCGCCCCGGCCACACCGAGGCGGCGGTCGACCTGGCCGTGCTGGCCGGACTGCGGCCGGCCGGCGTGCTCTGCGAGCTGGTCAACGACGACGGGACCATGCAGCGCCGGCCGGACCTGGAGAAGTTCGCGATCGAGCACGACCTGGCGCTGATCACGATCGCCGACCTGGTCGCCTACCTGCGGCGCCGGGAGACGCAGGTGCAGCGGGTGGTGGAGACCCGGCTGCCGACCGAGCACGGCGAGTTCACCGCGGTGGGCTATCGGGCCGGGGTCGACGGCGGCGAGCACGTCGCGCTGGTCTACGGCGATCTCGGCGACGGCCAGGACGTGCTGGTCCGGGTGCACTCGGAGTGCCTGACCGGCGACGTGTTCGGCTCCCGGCGCTGCGACTGCGGTCCGCAGCTGGAGGCGGCGCTGGAACGCGTCGCGGCGGCCGGCCGCGGGGTGGTGCTCTACCTGCGCGGGCACGAGGGCCGCGGCATCGGCCTGCTGCACAAGCTGCAGGCGTACCAGCTGCAGGACCGCGGGTTCGACACGGTCGACGCGAACCTCGAGCTGGGCCTGCCGGCCGACGCGCGGGACTACGGCACCGGCGCGCAGATCCTGTACGACCTGGGGGTGCGCTCGATGCGGCTGCTCACGAACAACCCGGCCAAGCGGGCCGGGCTGGAGGGCTACGGCCTCACGATCATCGGACGGGAGGCGCTGCCCGTGCGGCTGCACCCGGAGAACGTCCGCTACCTGCGGACGAAGCGGGACCGGATGGGCCACCTGTTCGAGGCGTTGGGCTGACGATGGCGAGGAGAGGGGGCGAACATGGCCGGATTCGGTGATCCGCAGATGCAGACCGTCGACGCGGCCGGGCTGCGGCTCGGCATCGTCGGTTCGCGCTGGCACGCCGAGCTGATCGACCACATGATCGAGCGGGCCCGGGCCGCGGCGGAGGCGTGCGGCGTACGCGACGTGGTCGTCAGCCGCGTCGCGGGCTCGGTCGAGCTGCCGATCGTCGCGCAGGCACTGGCGCGCCGTTGCGACGCCGTGGTCGCGCTCGGTGTGGTGATCAAGGGCGAGACCGACCACTTCACCTACGTCTGTGACGCGGTCACCACCGGGCTGACCCGGGTCGCGCTCGACGAGCGGACTCCGGTCGCGCACGGCGTGCTGACCGTGCACAGCCTGGCCCAGGCCCGGGACCGGGCGGGCCTGGCCGACTCGATCGAGGACAAGGGCTGGCAGAGCACCGTGGCGGCGCTCGACGCGGCGCTGACCCTGCGGGACCTGGCCAAGCCCTGACCGCGGTTCACAGGCGGCCCGCCTCGATGATCCGGGCGAGGAACTGCCGCGTCCGCGCCTCCACCGGATCTCCCAGGACCTGGGTGGGCGGTCCCTGCTCGAGCACCCGTCCCCGATCCAGGAACGCCACCCGGTCGGCGACCTGGCGGGCGAAGCCCATCTCGTGGGTGGCGAGCACCATCGTCATGCCCTCGCCCTTCAGGTCACGGATCATGGTGAGCACCTCGCCGACCAGTTCGGGGTCGAGCGCCGAGGTCACCTCGTCGAGCAGCAGCAGGCGCGGGCTGTTCACCAGGGCCCGGACGATCGCGACCCGCTGCTGCTGGCCGCCGGAGAGACGGTCGGGGTAGCTGCCGGCCTTCTCGGCCAGCCCGACCCGGCCGAGCCACCCCAGTGCCTGCTCGCGTGCCTCGGCGGCCGGGCGGCGATGGACCCGGACCGGCGCCAGGGTGATGTTGTCCAGCACGGTCATGTGCGGGAAGAGGTTGTACGACTGGAAGACCAGGCCGATCCTCTGGCGGATCCGGTCGGGGTCGGCCCGCGGGTCGGTGATGTCCTCCCCGTCCAGCCGGATCACCCCGTCGTCCACCTCGGTGAGCAGGTTGACGCAGCGCAGCAGCGTCGACTTGCCCGAGCCGGAGGCGCCGATCAGCGCCACCACCTCGTGCTCGTCGACGTCCAGGTGGAGGTTGTCGAGGACCACGGAGGAGCCGAACGCCTTGCGGACGCCCGTACAGGAAAGCAGCATCACGTCCCCGCGTTCTGCCGCCGCGCGGCACGCAGCGTCACCCAGTCGGTGATCGCGATGAGGGGGAGGGCCAGCAGGACGAACAGGACACCCGCGACCACGTACGGAGTGAAGTTGGCCTCCTGGGCGACGCCGATCTGGGCCGCCCGGATCGCGTCGATCGGGCCCGCCAGCGAGATCAGCCCGACATCCTTCTGCAGGGCCACGGTGTCGTTGAGCAGCGGCGGCGCGACCCGGCGTACGGCCTGCGGCAGCACCACGAAGCGCATCGCCTGCCGGTAGCTGAGCCCGAGCGAGCGGGCCGCCGCGACCTGGCTGGGGTGCACCGACTCGATGCCGGCGCGGAACACCTCGGCCAGGTAGGCGCCGTAGGTGATGACGATGGCCGCCCCGCCGAGCACCGTCACGCTCGGCGTGCCCTGCAGGCGCAGGCCGGGAATGCCGAACGCGAACAGATAGATCACGATGATCAGCGGCAGGCCGCGGAACGAGTACGTGTAGCCGGTGGCGAGCGCGCGGACCGGGAAGAACACCGGCCCGCGCAGAGTACGCAGGACCGCGATCAGCAGGCCGAGCGTGAGCGCGGCGACGGCGCAGGCCAGCAGCAGCCGGATGTTGAGCCACAGTCCCTCGAGGATCGAGGGCAGGTACTTGCGGGCGATGCCGAGGTCGAAGAAGGACTGCCGCACCCGTGGCCAGCCCGGCGCACCGGTGACCAGCACACCCAGCAACGTCCCGAGCACCGCGGTGGAGAGGGCCGCGAGCAGCACGGAGCGGATCGCCTGCCGGCGCCGGTAGACGATCCGCTCCGCATGGACGGTGCTGACCCGGTAGCTCTGGTCTTCAGTCCGTTCTGGGTGGTGGGCGGGGCGGTTGGATGGGGTCACGAGAGTTCGCGCGCCCCGCCCGCGGTGTCCGCCAGCCAGGTCTTCTCCAGCACCGCGAGGGTGCCGTCGTCGCGCAGCTGGTCGACCGCGCTGCTGACGCACTCGGTCAGCGGCGAACCCTTGTCGAGCACGAGGCCGAACTGCTCGGGCGTGCCGACCTGGGGCAGCTGGCCGACGATGAGGCCGTTGTCGAGCTCCGCCGCGGTCATGTAGAACGCGGTCGGCAGGTCCACGACGATGCCGTCCACGGTGCCGTTGACCAGGGCCGCCTTCGCATCGTCGTTGTTGTTGAACACCGACGGCCTCGGACCCGGCTTGATCACGTCCGTGATGGCCTGGTAGCTGGTCGTGCCGACCTGAGCGCCGAGCTTGGCTCCCTTGAGCTGGGCGATCTTGGTCGCCTTGGCAATCTTGGACGTCGCGGTGGTGATCACCGTCTGCCGGACGAGGTAGTAGGGGGAGGAGAAGTCCACGGCGTTACGCCGTTCGGGTGTGATGCTGAACTGGTTGATGTCGAAGTCGAACGACTTCGGCCCCGGCGCGATGGCGTTGTTGAACGTCACGGACGTCCACACGACATTCGCCGCCGGGTAGCCGAGCCGCTCCGCAACCTGGTACGCCACGGCGGACTCGAAGCCCTTGCCGTTGCCCGGCTTGTTGTCCACGAACCACGGCGGGTACGCCGGATTGTCGGTGCCGATGGTCAGTTTCCCCGGCGTCTTCGTGCCCAGGGCGCCGGATGGGCAGGCGTTCGCCGATGCGGAGGCGGACACGGCCGGGGTGGTGCTGGTCTCGTCGGCGGGCGCGCAGCCGGTGACGGCCGCGAACAGCAGGACGGCGCCGCCGCCGGCGGTGAGGAGGGTGAGTCGGTTGACCATGCGGGGCAGCCTAGGCGACGTCTCACCTGGCGGGGCCGTTCGTCGTCATCCCGTAATGAGTTGTCACAATGGCGGCCGTGAAGACGTTCGAAGAGCTGTTCGCCGAGCTGCAGGCGAAGGCGGTGGAGCGGCCCCCGGGGTCGTCGACCGTCGCGGCCCTGGAGCGCGGGGTCCACTTCATCGGCAAGAAGGTCGTCGAGGAGGCCGCGGAGTCCTGGATGGCCGCCGAGCACGAGGGCCCGGAACGCGCCGCCGAGGAGATCTCCCAGCTGCTCTACCAGGCCCAGGTGCTGATGATCGCGACCGGTCTCGACCTCAAGGACGTCTATCGACATCTGTGACGTGGACTCTTCTCCATCGCACGACCGCCTCGACCGCAAGGAGCACGTCACCGATGCTGCGCATCGCCATTCCGAACAAGGGCACCCTCGCCCAGCCCGCCGCGCAGATGCTGCGCGACGCCGGGTACCGCCAGCGCACCGACCCCAAGGACCTGGTCTGCCGCGACGAACCGAACAACGTGGAGTTCTTCTACCTGCGTCCGCGCGACATCGCCACGTACGTCGCCTCCGGCGATCTGGACCTCGGCATCACCGGCCGGGACCTGCTGGTCGACTCGGGCGTTCCGGCCCAGGAGCTGCTCGATCTGAACTTCGGCGGCGCCACCTTCCGCTGGGCCGCCCCGGCCGGCAAGCTCACCTCCGCCGACGAGATCGGCGGCCGGCGGATCGCCACCGCGTACCCCGGGGTGGTCGAGCGCTACCTCGCCGAGCACGACCTGAAGGCCGACGTGGTGCGGCTGGACGGCGCCGTGGAGAACGCGGTGCGGCTCGGCGTCGCCGACCTGATCGCCGACGTGGTGGAGACCGGCGCGACGGTGCGGCAGGCCGGCCTGGTGACCATCGGGGAGCCGCTCATGCGGTCGTCCGCGATTCTGATCGGCCGCGAGGCCGGTACGACCAACGGCGTGGCCCAGCTGATCCGGCGCCTGCAGGGCGTGCTGGTGGCGCGCAGCTACGTGATGCTCGCCTACGACGTGCGCGCCGACCTGCTGGAGCACGCGACGGCGCTCACCCCGGGCATCGAGTCGCCGACCGTGTCGCCGCTGCACCGCGAGGGCTGGGTGGCCGTGCAGGCGATGGTCCAGCGCGCCGACGTGCACCGGATCATGGACGAGCTGTACGAGCTGGGGGCCCGGGCGATCCTGGTCACGGACATCGCCAACTGTCGCCTTTAGTCCGTTTTCGGGTGGCGGGTGGGGCGGTTGGATGGGCCTGTAGGTTGGTGGCTGTGGACGGCAAGACGGTGACATACCGGCCCCGGCGCATCCGGTGGGTCGCCGGCATCTCCGCGACGGCGGTGACGGTGCTCTTCACGGTCCTCAGCTTCGGCCTGCGGGGGTCGGCCGGGTTCGACAACTCCGGCCAGTTCGCGCGCGGCGACCAGACCGCCATGATCGGCCTGGGCGTGCTGATCGGCCTCGGCATCCTGGCCTTCTGCCGGCCGCGGGTGATCGCCGACGGCGAGCGGATCCGGATCCGCAACGTGGTCGGCGGCTACGACCTGCCGTGGTCGGTGGTGCGGGCGGTGCGGTTCGACCGGAACTCGCCGTGGGCGCAGCTCGAGCTGCACGACGACGAGCAGGTGTCGATCCACGCGCTGCAGGCGGCGGACAAGGACTACGCGGTGGACGGGGTCCGCACTCTGCGAGCCCTGCATTCGGCGGCCGTGAACGCCTGATAGACTTGCCGGTAGTCGACCACGTCCATGCCCGGAGTCATCCGGGTGTGGCGCGAAAGAGGAGCCCGCCGGTTCCCACCCCGCCATCGCCGAGATGGCCGGGTCCGGTCACCCGACCTGGGACCTTCCCCGTGGGGAATATCTCGGGCCTGGGGTGCGTCCTCCTGGGCGCCGATGACCGGTCGAGCGGGCCCCGGCATGCCGGGGCCTTCTGCTTTCTCGGCGCCCGGCAGCAGCGGCGGGTGCTCGAGGCCGACCGCCATTGGCAGCTCCCCATTTCAGGGGAGCGAACGAAGAACGTTCTGAGGAGGCCCCATCAGCGTCGAACCACGCGTTAACGAACAGATCCGGGCTCGTGAGGTCCGTCTGGTCGGTCCCGAGGGCGAGCAGGTCGGCATCGTCCCGCTCGAGCGCGCCCTCCAACTGGCCGCGGACGTCGACCTGGACCTGGTCGAGGTTGCCCCGATGGCCCGCCCGCCGGTGTGCAAGCTCATGGACTTCGGCAAGTTCAAGTACGAGAGCGCACTCAAGGCCCGCGAGGCGCGGCGCAACCAGCAGCAGACCGTCATCAAGGAGATGAAGCTCCGGCCGAAGATCGATCCGCACGACTACGAGACCAAGAAGGGTCACGTGGTGCGGTTCCTCAAGGCGGGCGACAAGGTCAAGGTGACGATCATGTTCCGTGGCCGTGAGCAGAGCCGTCCCGAGCTCGGCTTCCGGCTCCTGCGCCGGCTCAGCGAGGAGATCTCGGACCTCGGCTTCGTGGAGGCCAGCCCGAAGCAGGACGGCCGGAACATGATCATGGTGCTGGCCCCGCATCGGGCCACGAAGGCAGCCGCCGCCGCGGGCAGGCCCGCGCGCGAGCAGCGTGAGGGCGATGGTGCCGGCGCGACGCCGGCCGCTACTGCCGACACCACCGCAGAGTGAGGGTCGTTCACGACCCTCATTAGTCAAACTTTTCTCCGCGGCCGCCCCGGCCGCGGAGAAACATCAGAAAGAGGCTTCCAAGTGCCGAAGATGAAGAGCCACACCGGCATGGGTAAGCGGGTGAAGGTCACCGGCAAGGGCAAGATCGTCCGCGAGCAGGCCGGCAAGCGTCACCTGCTGGAGGGCAAGTCCTCCCACGTCACCCGCCGGATGACCGGCACGGTCACGGTGGCCAAGGCCGACACCAAGCGAGTGAAGAAGCTGCTGGGCCGCTGACGCGCGCGCCACACCCCGTTCCCCTGTTAGGAGTACCGAAATGGCACGCGTCAAGCGGGCTGTCAACGCCCAGAAGAAGCGTCGCACGTTGCTGGAGACCGCCAGCGGATACCGCGGTCAGCGCTCCCGCCTGTACCGCAAGGCCAAGGAGCAGGTGCTGCACTCGATGCAGTACGCGTACCGGGACCGCCGGGACCGCAAGGGCGACTTCCGCCAGCTGTGGATCACCCGGATCAACGCCGGCGCGCGGGCCAACGGCATGACCTACAACCGGCTGATCCAGGGCCTGCGCCTGGCCGGCGTCGAGGTGGACCGCAAGATCCTGGCCGATCTCGCGGTGAACGACGCCGCCGCGTTCGCGGCCATCGTCGAGGTCGCCAGGGCGGCCGTGGCGGCCGAGGGCACCGGCGGCGCCGCCGCTCAGGCCGCCTGATCCGCGCGGTCCGCGCCGAGCGCCTCCCGAGCCTCTCGGGGGGCGCTTCGCTTTTGCCCCGGGAGCACACCATGGCTTTCACTCCGCGTACCCCTCGGGTCGTCGCGGCCCGGCGCCTGCAGCGCCGCCGGGACCGTGACCAGAGCGGCCGATTCCTCGTCGAAGGCCCGCAGGCCGTGCGCGAGGCGCTGGCCGGCGGGGTGGTGCTGGAGTTGTTCGGCACCGCAACGGCGCTGGCCCACCACCCGGAGCTGGTGGCCCAGGCACCGCGGGCCTCCGCCGTGACCGACGAAGCGCTGGCCGCGCTCGCCGAGACCGTGCACCCGCAGGGCCTGGTGGCGGTCTGCGAGCGGGTCGACGTGCCGCTCGCCGAGGCGCTGGCCAAGAGGCCACGACTCGTCGCCGTCGTGGCGGAGATCCGCGATCCGGGCAACGCCGGCACCGTGTTGCGCACCGCCGACGCGGCCGGCGCCGGTACGGTGATCTTCGCGGGCGAGGCCGTCGACCCGTACAACGGCAAATGTGTCCGCGCGTCCGCCGGCTCGTTGTTTCATGTAGATGTGGTTCGTACCCCCCTCGACGTCATCGACGATCTTCGCCGGTCCGGCCTGCAGGTCCTCGCGACGACCGGCTACGGCTCCGACGACCTCGACTCCCTGCTGGACGACGGCGTGCTCGCCGCACCGACCGCCTGGCTCTTCGGATCGGAGGCGCACGGGCTGCCGGAGAGCCTGCTGGGCGCGGCCGACCGGCGGGTACGGGTGCCGATCTACGGCGGCGCGGAGAGCCTCAACCTGGCCGCGGCGGCCGCCGTCTGCCTGTACGCGTCGGCGCGGGCGCAGCGCTGATGCGCGCCGTCGTGTACGACGCGGTCGGCGCGCCGCCCCGGGTGTCCGACGTGCCCGCGCCCGCCTGCCCGCCGGACGGGGCGGTCATCGGCGTGCGGGCCACCGGCCTGTGCCGGTCCGACTGGCACGCCTGGCGGGGACACGAGCCGGTCCCGCTGCCGCACGTGCCGGGGCACGAGTTCGCGGGAGTGATCGACCAGGTCGGGCCGCGGGTCACCGGCTTCGCGGTGGGTGACCGCGTGACCGCGCCGTTCGTCAACGGCTGCGGCCGGTGCGACTACTGCCGCTCGGGCGCCGCGCAGATCTGCCCCGACCAGACGCAGCCGGGCTTCACCCATCCGGGGTCGTTCGCCGAGCAGGTGGTGGTGCGGGCGGCCGACGTCAACCTGGTCAGGCTGCCCGAGGAGATCGACTTCGTCAGCGCGGCGGCGCTCGGCTGCCGGTTCGCCACCGCGTTCCGGGCGCTCACCGGGCACGGGCCGGTTCGGGAGGACGCCGTGGTGGCGGTGTACGGCTGCGGCGGCGTGGGCCTGTCCGCCGTCATGATCGCCGCCGCGCTCGGGTGGCGCGTCCTCGCGGTGGACCCGTCGCCGGCCGCCGCCGCGCTGGCCGCGTCGCTCGGCGCGGTGATCGTGCACGAGATCGACGGCGAGGCGGACATCGGCCTCGACGCGTACGGGTCCGCGGAGACCGCGGACGCCTCGGTTCGCGCGCTGCGCCGCGGCGGGCGGCACGTGCAGGTCGGGCTGATGCTCGGCGCCGACGCCCGGGCGCCGCTGCCCTGGGATCTGGTGGTGGCCCGCGAGCTGCAGGTCGTCGGCTCGCACGGGATGGCCGCGGCCGACTACCCGCCGATGCTCAGGCTGGTCGCCGCCGGCGCGCTGCGGCCGCGCCGCCTGATCGGCTCGGAGATCCCGCTGGAGGCCATGGGCGTGGCGCTCACCCAGATGGACTCGCCGATCCCGGGGCACGCGGGGATCGTGGTCGCCACCTCCGGCGGGTGAGTTGGTAGCATGGGCGGCGTGTCAGGCCCGAGGAAGCTGTTTAGCCGGCCCGCTGGTTGCGGGCGCCGGATCTGACTAGCGCGTTCTCACACCAGCGGGCGGCGGCTGAGCCGCGCCTCCGTACACTGCCGATGGCTCAACCGGTGTGAGGGAGTTCGCCCGACCATGTCCTACCGCAACGATCCGTACGATCCGAAGCAGGCCGCCCTGCTCGACCCCGCCGCGCTCGACGCCGCCGTGGACGAGGCGCGCCAGGCGTTCGGCGCCGCGACCGACCTGGACGCCCTCGGCAGGCTCAAGCCCGCGCACCTCGGCGACCGCTCCCCGATCTCGCTGGCCCGGCGGGAGATCGGCTCGCTGCCCCCGGCCGCGAAGGCCGAGGCGGGCAAGCGGGTGAACCTCGCCCGGCAGTCCATCCAGGGCGCGTACGATTCCCGCCTCGCCGAGCTGGAGGTCGAGCGGGCGGCCAAGGTGCTGGTCGAGGAGCGGGTGGACGTCACCCTGCCGTGGAGCCGGCGGCCGCGCGGTGCCCGGCACCCGCTCACCACCCTGATGGAGCACATGGGCGACCTGTTCGCCGGCATGGGCTACGACATCGTCGAGGGACCCGAGCTGGAACTCGAGTGGGCGAACTTCGACGCCCTCAACATCGGGCCGGACAACCCGGTGCGCGGCGCGATGGACACGTTCTACGTGGACCTGCCCGGCCTGGTGATGCGTACCCACACGTCGCCGGGCCAGGTGCGGACGATGCTGACCCGCCGGCCGCCGATCTACGTGGTCAGCCCCGGGCGCGCGTACCGGACCGACGAGCTGGACGCCACGCACAGCCCGGTCTTCCACCAGATCGAGGGCCTGGTCGTCGACGAGGGCATCACGATGGCGCACCTGCGCGGCACGCTCGACCACTTCGCCCGGGCGATGTTCGGGCCGGACGCGCGTACCCGCTGGCGGCCGCACTACTTCCCGTTCACCGAGCCCTCCGCCGAGTTCGACGTCTGGTTCGCCCAGCACCGCGACGGCCCCCGCTGGGTGGAGTGGGGCGGCTGCGGCATGGTCAACCCGCGAGTGCTGGTCGCCTGCGGCATCGACCCGGACCGGTACTCCGGCTTCGCCTTCGGAATGGGCGTCGAGCGCACCCTGATGTTCCGCAACGGCGTCAGCGACATGCGGGACATGGTCGAGGGCGACGTCCGGTTCACCGCCAACTTCGGCATGGAGGTCTGAGGCGATGAAGACGTCGCTGTCCTGGCTGCGGGACTTCGTCGAGCTGCCCGCCGGCCTCACCGCGGAGGCGCTCGACGACGCGCTCACCAACCTGGGCCTGGAGGTCGAGTCGATCGTCGACCAGGCCGCCGCCGTCAAGGGCGACCTGGTGGTCGGCCGGGTGCTGAAGATCGAGGAGCTGACCGGGTTCAAGAAGCCGATCCGGTTCACCCTGGTGGACATCGGCAACGACGCCCCGCAGGAGATCGTCTGCGGTGCCCGCAACTTCGCCGAGGGCGACCTGGTGCCGGTGATCCTGCCCGGCGGCGAGCTGCCCGGCGGGTTCCGAATCGGCGCACGCAAGACCTACGGCCGGCAGTCCAACGGCATGATCTGCTCCGCCGCCGAGCTCGGGCTCAGCGGCGACCATTCGGGCATCATCGTGCTGCCGCCGGGCTCGGCCACGCCGGGCGCCGACGCGCGCCCCGTGCTCGGGCTCGACGACGTCGTCGTCGAGGTGGAGATCACTCCGGACCGCGGGTACGAGATGAGCGTGCGTGGCCTGGCGCGGGAGCTCTCGTACGCGTTCGAGGCCGGGTACACCGATCCCGCCGCGATCGACGCGCCCGGCGCCACCGCCGAGGTGCCGTACCCCGTCACCGTTGAGGACACCGTCGGCTGTGACCGGTTCGCGGCCCGGGTGGTGCGCGGCATCGACCCGGCCGCCCAGTCTCCGGAATGGATCCAGCGGCGCCTGATCGCGGCCGGCATCCGGGTCATCTCCCTGCCGGTGGACATCACCAACTACCTGATGCTCGAACTGGGCCAGCCGATGCACGTGTTCGACCTGGACCGGCTGCGCGGCGGCCTGGTGGTGCGGCGCGCGCACCCGGGGGAGAAGCTGACCACGCTCGACGGCGTGGCCCGGGTCCTCGACGCCGAGGACATGGTGATCTGCGACGACTCCGGGCCGATCTCGCTCGCCGCCGTGATGGGCGGCGAGAGCAGTGAGTGGCAGCCCGGCACGGTCGACGTGCTGCTCGAGGCGGCGCACTGGGACCCGGTGATGGTCGGGCGCACGGCGCGGCGGCACCGGCTGTTCAGCGAGGCGGCCAAGCGCTGGGAGCGCGGCGTCGACTCCCGCCTGGTGCTGGCCGCGCTGGAGCGCGCGGTGCGGATCCTCACCGAGCACGCCGGCGGCACCGTGGACGAACGCGTGCTCGACATCGACCACGTCGTCCCGCCGGCCCCGATCCTGCTCGACCCGCTCCTGCCCAGCCAGCGGATCGGGGTGCCGTACCCCGCCGAGCGGGTGATCGACCTGCTGTCCCGGATCGGCTGCACCGTCACCGGCACGATGCCGCTCGAGGTGACCCCGCCGTCCTGGCGACCCGACCTGGTGGCGCCCATCGACCTGGTGGAGGAGGTGGCCCGGCTCGGCGGCTACAACGACATCCCGAGTCTGCTGCCGCCGGCCCGCGGCGGTCGCGGTCTCACGCCCGCGCAGCGCCGCCGCCGCACGGTGGGCCGGGCGCTCGCCGAGAACGGGTACGTCGAGGTGCTCTCGTACCCGTTCGTCGCGCCGGGTTCGGCCGAGGCGCTGGGCTATCCGCCGGACGATCCCCGGCGCAGCGCGGTGCGGTTGAGCAACCCGCTGTCCGAGCAGGAGCCGCTGCTGCGGACCTCGCTGCTGCCGCCGCTGCTGGCCACGCTCAAGCGCAACCTGGGCCGCGGCCGGCGCGACCTGGCGATCTTCGAGGCCGGCACGGTGTTCCTGCCCGGCCTGGCGACGACCGCGCCGGCGCCGTTGGGCGTCGACCGGCGGCCCACCGACGAGGAATGGGCGGCCGCGAACGCGATCGTCCCCGCCCAGCCGTGGCACGTCGCGGTGGCGCTCACCGGCGAGGTGGAGCCGGCCGGCTGGTGGGGCGCGGGACGCCCGGCCACCTGGGCGGACGCGATCGAGGCGGCGCGCATCGCGCTGTCCGCGGCGGGCCTGTCCGCCGGCCGGATCACGGTGACCGCGGCCGAGCAGGCGCCATGGCATCCGGGCCGGTGCGCGGCGATCGCGGTGGACGGCACGGTCGTCGGGTACGCCGGTGAGCTGCACCCGGCCGTCGTGGCCGCGCTGGAGCTACCCCGGCGCACCTGCGCGATGGAGCTCGATCTGGACGCGGTCCCGGCCGCACCGGTGGTGCAGGCGCCGCACATCTCGTCGTTCCCGCCCGCGCTGATCGACGTCGCTCTGGTGCTGGATGGCACGGTGCCCGCCGCCGCGGTGGAGGCGGCGCTGGCCGAGGGCGCGGGCGAGTTGCTCGAGTCCGTCGCGCTCTTCGACGTGTACGAGTCGGAGCAGCTGGGCGAGGGCAAGCACTCGCTGGCGTACAAGCTGACGTTCCGCGCCCCGGACCGCACCCTCACCTCGGAGGAGGCGCTGGCCGCCCGGGACGCCGCGGTCGACGCGGTGGCCCGCGAGTTCGGGGCGACCCTGCGCGGGGCGTAGCGGCGTGGACCGGATCGTCGCCGACGTGCTCGATGCCGCCGCCCGGTCCGACCGGGCGGCGCTCGTCGGCCTGCTGCACCCCTACCTGCACTGGACCGAGGGGGGCCGGACGATCCGCGGCCGCAACAACGTGTTCGCCCGGCTGGCGGCGGGACCGCCGCTGACGCCGGCCGCCTCCTACGAACTGCGCGACGGCCAGATCTACCGCTGGACCGGACCGTAGGTGTCGATCTCGACGGGTGTGCCCGCGCGCGGGTCGCCGAGGATCCGTGCCGCGCTGCCGCCGCGGGCGAGTAGCTCGTAGAACGCCCGGCCGTGCCAGCCGGAGCTGCCCGGCGCGAACGACATGGTGCCCGCGGGCACGGCGAAGACCCCGTCGGTGACCATCGCCTCGGCGGTGGCGTCGCCGATCCGTACCCGTACCCTCGTGCCGACCGGCGCCGGCGGCTCGTACCAGGAGGTCTTCAGGTTGCCGTAGCCGTCCGTGTAGAGCACCGTCCGCTCCGGCGCCGGCGGGACCGTCAGCTCCTCGCCGAGCAGGTCGTCGCCGCGGGCCAGGGCGGCGACCGCGGCCGGGAAGACGTCGCGGGAGCGGAACTGTGAGCCCGCGTCCGGCGCCTTGACCGCTCGCAGGGTGACGCCCTCCGCCGCGAGGAACGAGAGGCTGGCGCCGGCCGCGACACCGGCCACCAGCACACCGGAGTCGAGCCGGGCCGCGGCCAGCGGCTCGCCGGCGTTGTCCGCCCGCGGGTTCTCCTCGTCCTGCCGTGGTGCGACGTTGGCGTACACGATGCGGTCGCCCGGACCGTCCCCGAACGCGAGCTGGGCCACGCAGAAGCCGGCGCCGACGGTGTCGAACGGGGCCACCGGGACCGCGATCACCTCCGCCTGCGGCATGAGTTTCGCGAAGCGCTGGCGGACCTCCGCGAACGCGAGGTCCCCGACGCCGTAGTCGGCGACGACAGTGATGAGCATGCCCGCAGACTAACCAGACCTGAGCAGCCGGCGCGCGTGGTCGCGTTCCTGTGCCGCGATCCTGGCACAGCCGGAGCTCTCCAGCCGCCAGCCGCCGCCGGCCAGCGCGCCGTCGATCCGGCGCCGGACCTCGTCCACCCGGTGCGGTTCGGTCGCGAAGAGCACCCGCAGCCGGACGCGGTCACCGTCGCGGGTGGCGCCGGTGTGGTGCGGCGCGAGCGGGCACGGCGGCTCGTGCTCCCAATGCCCGCAGAGCGCTGTCGTGATCGCCGCCCCCGGCGCGCCGGTGTCCCCGTCCGGTCCCATCACGAGAACCGCGTCGTGCGCGTACGCCTGCCGCATCCGGACCCCCTCGCGGCTCGTCCGGCCCTGCCGCCGGTCACTCTCCGACAGTACCGTCGAGCAGCTCGCGCACCGCATCGGCGTGCCCCGCATGCCGGGCCGTCTCGTTGATCAGATGGATGAGCACGAAGCGAAGGTCGGCACCGGGCTCGCGGGACGGTGTGCGGAGGTCACCGATCCGCCGCACCGCCGTGTCGGTCGCGACGGCGCGTTCCCGGTACGCGGCGATCGCGGCGTCGATGGTGAGCTCCGGCCCGGGCGTGTACTCCTGCTCGCTCTTGCCGGTCGGCGCGCCCAGCATGGCGCCGTCGATCCAGCGCCACTCGACGTTGGTCAGGTGGTGCACGATGCCGATCAGCTGCAGCAGCTTCCCGTCCGGCCGCCAACGGGCCTGCGCCTCGTCGACACCGAGCGCCTTGCGCAGCACGGCGCCGCGCAGGAAGTTCAGCCACCGCAGGTAGAGCTCGATCTCGTCGGGCGTGCCGGACGGAAAGGTCACGTCCTCGAGACCGGTCATTCACGACACTCTAAATCGCGCGCCGGACCGACGCAGTCCCGGCCGCTCGCGCCACGGGCGGGGGCAGCCGAAGCACGTCCGCGACCACCGCGCCGTCCGCGGTGAGCCGGACCGCCGCCGGACTGTCGTACACCACGAGCACGCGCCCGTCCTCCGGCGGCCCGATCAGGCTCAGCCCTTCGGCGTGATCGTCGCCCTCGCCGTAGGTCAGCTCGAGCTCCCGGGTCAGCAGTCCGGCTCGGACGATCGTCGGGGTCTCCGCCCGGCAGGCGCCGTGCCACCGGTAGATCCGCACCGGCCCGTCCAGGTCCATCGTGGGACCGGCCAGGATCAGCAGGTCGTCGCCGGCCGGGCACAGGTCGCGGACGCCCAGGCCGTCGAGGTCGAGCGCGTGCTTGCGGTACGGCCGGCCGTCGTCGAACGGCCGCAGGCGCAGCCGGGCGGGCCGGGCGGGATCCACGTACGGCCGCAGCTCGAGGACGAACGCCCAGCCGCGCAGGACCGGGCCGCGCAGGCCGAGGTAGATCCGGTCGTGGCGGACCGCGATGCCCTCGATGTCGAGCCCGTTGTCCTTGCCCGGGATGGGCAGGAACGGGGCGAGGTGCTCGTCGCCGCGCAGAAGGGCGCGCAGGTCGTCGCGGCGGCCCAGGGCGGCGGCGTGGTGCCGCCGGCCGCCGGCCACCATTTCCCGTACGGGGGTGGGTACGCCCGCCACCTCGGCGATCGGTATCCGGACCAGGATCTGGCGGTTGTCCTGGCCCTCCACCCGGGCGAGCCGGCGCAGCGCCCGGGCGTCGTCGTGCCGCTCCTTGAGCTGCCGGCGCCGCAGGCTGTGCGAGCCGACCGCCCAGAGGAAGTGGCCGGTGCGGGCGAGGCCCTCGACGTCCGCCTCCTCGTCGGCGTCTTCGCCCGGCAGGTCGACGAAGTCGCCCAGCCGGAAGGTGGTCTCGTCGCGGAACGCGGTGGGTTTGTCCGGGTCGTCGGCCCGCAGCCGCTCCACGGTCGCGGTCTCGTCGCCGGCGATCCAGAGCACACTCCCGTCGAAGCGCACCGCGGAGAGGTTGGTGTGGGTCGCGGCGGCGCGCGAGTCGGCTCCGAAGTACAGCAGGACCGTCTGTTCGACTGCCATGGCCGCCATCGTGGCACCGGGGCGCACCCGCCGGGACCCGCACGTCGAAAAGACGACTGCGGTCAGCTCGACGGCCGCGGCGGCGCCGCCGGACTGCGGTGCCCGCGGGCGTCTATCGCGCGTACGCCGAAGAAGACGTTGTCCTTCGAGAGATCGATCGTCACCGTCGCCACCTTCCCGACGGCCAGCGAGTGGGTCCAGTCCGGCGCGGTCGTCTCCCGCCACACCACCTCGTATCCCGCGAGGTCCGGCTCGCTGCCGAGCTGCCAGCGCAGGGTCGTCTCGTTGGTCAGCTGGGTCGTGTCGATCACCACGTTCCGCGGCGTGCCGGGCGCCTGGGCGAGCGACCACAGCGCGGCCGCGTTGACCCGGGCGACGCGGGCGATGTAATCGAAGTCGCAGAACTCGATCAGATCGCCGTACTGGACCCCGGCCACGACGCGGACGTCCTGGTGCTCGTGGTTGAAGTTCTCCCGCGGCTCGGTGAACCGGGCGGCCGGATACCCGCGCAGCAGGAACGAGATATGGTCGCTGCCGCGCAGGTAGCGGTCGCGGCGCCAGATGACCCGTACGTGCATGCCGGTGTGCGGACCGTCGGCCACCTCCGCCACGAACCGGCCGAGCTGGCGCGACGGCCCGTCATTCTCGCCGCCCACGCTCCTGCGGACGTTCGCCTCGGCGGCGGTCTCCGCGGTCGGCACGCCCTCGACGAAGAGCCGCACGGTGCGCGGGTCCTCGCGGGTGCCGTCGTAGGCGTTGCCGGTGCCGACGATGTCGTCGCTGAACATGCCCTGGATGTCGGCGCCCGCGCTCTTGAACGACTGTGCCAGGTAGTCGGAGCCGTACAGGCCCTGCTCCTCGCCCGCCACGGCGGCGAAGACGATGGTGGCCTCCGGCCGGTGGGTGGCCATCACCCGGGCCAGTTCCATGACCACGGCGACGCCGGACGCGTCGTCGTCGGCGCCGGGCGCGTCGCTGGTGGCGTCCATGACGTCGGTGACCCGGGAGTCGTAGTGGCCGGTGACCACGTAGATCCGCTCCGGGGTGACGCTGCCGCGCAGGGTGGCCACGACGTTGGTGATCGGGGTGGGCACCGGTATCCGGGCCGCGACCGGCTGGATGAACGACTGCTTTTCGACCGTCATCCGGCCGCCGGACGCGGCCGCGTACCGCCGCAGCTCGGCGAAGATCCAATCGCGGGCCGCGCCGATGCCGCGCATCGGGTCGTCCTGCGCCGACAGGGTGTGCCGGGTGCCGAACGATACGAGCTTACGGACGATCGCCTCGATCCGCTCGGAATCGACGGCGCGCAGGATGGCCCGCAGCTCCCGGTCGGGCGGGAAGGTGCGGTGCTCAGCCGCCCGCGCGGAGGCGGCGCAGGCAGTGGCGGAGGCGGAGGCACTGGAGGGGGCGGCGACGCCCGCCACGGCCGCGGCCGCGGACGCCGAGAGGAACGTACGCCGAGTCGACTTGGCCATGCCGACCACTCTCGTCCACGGCGGCCAAGATGTCCATGCCTATCGATGGAGCGGCCGGATCAGCCGGTGCGGACGACGTCCTCGACGCCGGTCTCGTGCCGGCCCAGGAAGATCGGATCGCGCCGGGACAGCACGTCGGCGAGGGCCTTCACCGCGGCCCCGCGCTCGCGGATCTGGCCGCGCCGCCACGGTGCCCGGTAGATCGCCACGGACGCGTCGCCGACGCCGTCGGCCTCGACGCCGAGGGACCGGCACAGGGCCACCGCGCGGTCGACGTGGAAGGTCTGGGTGACCACGATCGCCCGCCGGACCCCGAAGATCCGCCGGGCCCGGGCGCAGGAGTCGTACGTGTCGAAGCCGGCGTGGTCGAGCACGACCCGGCCGGGCGGCACGCCCCGGGCGACGAGGTAGGCGGCCATCGCGCCGGGCTCGTCGTACGTCCAGCGGCGGTGGTCGCCGGAGACCAGGATCGCGCGCACCCGGCCCGCCACAAGCAGCCGGCGGGCGATGTCCAGCCGGGCGGCGAGGAACGGCGAGGGCGACCCGTCGGGGTAGACCTCGGCGCCCAGGACGAGCGCCACCGGGGCGGCCGGGACGGTGTCCTCGGCGTACAGGTGGCCGGCCGACACGCCGCGCACCCAGAGCGCGCCGGCCGCCGCGACCAGGACGGCGACCGCGACGGCGAGCCCGCAGAGCAGCAGCGCGCGGCGGGCGGCGGAGCGCAGCAGCACGGCGAACGGCACGCCGCCGAGGATGCCATGCCGGGTCAAGCAGCCGGACCGCGCGCGCGTCACTCGCCTTCGGGCTCACTCTCGTCGATGCTCGGCACCTCGAATCCGGCCGCCTCGACGGCGTCCAGCCGCGCCTGCTCGGCGGCCTTCTCCCGCTCGACGAGCGTGGCGTACTCCACGAGCACGGCCGGGTCGCCGGTGTCCTCGAGGCGGTCGAAGAAGCGCTGGGTGGCGCGCACCGCCGCGGCGTACGCCTCGGCGGTCTGCCGGAGCGCGATGATCGTCTGGTCAGCCATGGCTCAGTGATATCACCACGGCCCATCGGTGGGGATGGGTGCCGAAGTCGGGGTCGGCGGCCTCGCTCGCGGGGCAGCGGCGCCAAGATTCGGCGGTTGTCGGTCGCGCCCTGTCGGTGAGCCGGCGTTCCGAGGGCGCGGTCAGAGACCTTGGCATCCTCTCCCCATGCCAGCGTGGGCACCACACCAAGATCCGCCAGCGAATCCGCCGCCCGGCGCAACCACTGCGGCTACCTGACCGCCCCCGACGACCTTGGAATCGGTCCCCCGCGCCCACGTTGCCAGGTCACCAAGATCCGGCAGGCAGGCGCCTCACCCGGAACTTCCGGACAACCCCGCGCCGACCTTGGCATCGAGACCACGCGGCGCCGGGTAGACAGCGCCAAGATCAGGCGGACGACGCCCGCGCCAGCGCGCTGACCTCGGTTTACCTCGGGCCGGCTGGCGACCTTGGCGTCCCGACCACCCTCCCGCGGCACACCACACCAAGATCCACGACCGCCAGCTTGACAACAAACAGCATGGGATGTCTTGGCACCCCGACCACACGCCGATGGGGAAGGCGCGCCATGATCCGGCCGGTGATGCCCCCGCCGGCGTGCTGACCTCGCCTTTCCCGGGCCGCCCGACCACCTGATGCACGCTGACCACGCCGCGCCGGGGACACCGCGGCGGCTCCGGAGCGGATGTCCGGCCGTTCGCCGGCGTGGCGTCCCACGACGCCAAGATCGGGCGGGTGACTCCTCGCGCCACCGCGCTGACCACGCCCGCGGGGGCAAATCACACCCCATCCGCCGGCTGACAAGCGAACTCATGGCATGTCGTGACACCGCGACCACGTGCTCGCGGGGACAACGGCGCCAAGATGCGGCGAACAGCGCTGCGACCACGCCCGCGAGCCGGCCATTCCGGACCGCCGGTATCCATCTGACGCACCGGTCGCTCATGGGAAGCCCGCTCGCCGGATCTTTCCCATGCCCGCCTGACAGCCGGCGGTGTGGGGCGGCCGCCGCCACCCCCCGCTGCGGGAAGCAACGCCGGCCGGCGCACGCGACACGCGAAGCCCGGGCAGGCGGGTGAGATCGGTGATGTGATCGATGGAGTACCACCGGGCGGGTGATCCGGTTGCCGCGCCGGGCCGCGAGTTGATACGGTCTTTGCATAGTCATGCGGAGGTTGGTATGGGAATCCGGGCAGCGGTCGCCGGCGCCAGTGGGTACGCCGGCGGTGAGTTGCTGCGCCTGCTCGCCGGGCACCCCGAGTTCGATCTCGTGGCCGCCGCGGCGCACTCCCAGGCGGGCACGCACGTCACCGCCGTACACCCGCAGCTCGCCGGGCTCGACCTGACGCTGAGCGCGACCGACCCGGCCGCCCTGGCCGACGCCGATCTGGTGTTTCTCGCCCTGCCACACGGGGAGTCCGCGGCCGTTGCCGCGCGGCTGCCGGCCGAGGTGAAGATCGTCGATCTGGGCGCCGACTTCCGGCTGCGCGACGCGGCGCTCTGGCACCGGTACTACGGCGGTGCGCACGCCGGCACCTGGACGTACGGGTTGCCGGAGCTGCCCGGCCAGCGGGAGCTGATCGCGTCCTCCGCCCGGGTGGCGAACACGGGCTGCTATGCGGTCACCATCACGCTCGCGCTGGCTCCGCTGATCCGCGCCGGGCTCGCCTGCGCCGAGGACGTGGTCGTGGTGGCGAGTTCGGGTACCTCCGGTGCGGGCCGCGGCGCGAAGGTGAGTCTGCTGGCCAGCGAGGTGCTGGGCGACCTCTCGCCGTACAAGGTGGGCGTGCACCAGCACGTGCCGGAGATCAAGCAGGCGACCGGCGCGACCTCCCTGTCGATGACCCCGGTGCTCACGCCGATGCCGCGCGGCATCCTCGCGACCGTCACGGCCCGTCCCGCTCGGGAGGCCGACCCGCGCGAGGTGCTCCTCTCCGCGTACGCGAACGAGCCCTTCGTCCACGTCCTGCCGGCCGATCGATGGCCGCACACCGCCGCCACGGCCGGATCCAACTCCTGCCATCTGCAGGCCACGGTGGACGCCGACTCCGGCCGGATCGTCGTGGTCAGCGCCCTGGACAACCTCGGCAAGGGCGCGGCGGGCCAGGCCGTGCAGTGCGCAAATCTCATGTTCGGCCTACCGGAGACGATGGGCCTGTCCGTGTTCGGAGTCGCCCCATGAGCGTCACCCACCCGAAGGGCTTCCGGGCCGGCGGCGTCGCCGCCGGTCTCAAGAGCGGCGGGCGGCCGGACGTCGCCCTGGTCGTCAACGACGGGCCCGACTGCACCGCGGCCGGCGTCTTCACCGGCAACCGGGTCAAGGCCGCTCCGGTGCTCTGGAGCCAGCAGGTGCTCAAGGGCGGCATCGTCCGCGCGGTCGTACTCAACTCCGGCGGCGCCAACGCGTGCACCGGCTCGCGGGGCTTCCGGGACGCGCACGCCACCGCCGAACACACCGCGACAGTGCTGCGCGGCGGCGTGAAACCCCAGCTCATCGGCGCCGGCGACGTGGCGGTCTGCTCCACCGGCCTGATCGGCGAACTGCTGCCGATGGACCGGCTGCTGCCCGGGGTGACCGCGGTGGCCAGGGCGCTCGCCCGGGACGGCGGGCCGGCCGCCGCCGAAGCGATCATGACGACCGACAGCGTGCCGAAGAACGCGGTCGTGCGGCGGGACGGCTGGTCGGTGGGCGGCATGGCCAAGGGCGCGGGGATGCTGGCGCCGGCGCTCGCGACGATGCTCGTCGTGCTCACCACCGACGCGTCGGCGGACAACGAGACGCTCGACGCGGCGTTGCGCGAGGCGACCCGGACGACGTTCGACCGGATCGACGCCGACGGTTGCATGTCGACAAACGACACGGTGCTGCTGCTGGCCAGCGGCGCGTCCGACGTCCAGCCGTCGCCGGCCGAGCTCACCGCGGCGGTCACCGAGGTCTGCCACGACCTCGCCCGGCAGCTGATCGCCGACGCCGAGGGCGCCACCAAGCACATCGCGATCGAGGTGGCCGGCGCGGCCAGCGAGAAGGACGCGGTGGAGGTGGGCCGGGCCGTCGCGCGCAACAACCTGGTGAAGACGGCGCTGTTCGGCAACGACCCGAACTGGGGACGGATCCTGGCCGCGGTCGGCACCACCGGCGCGGCGTTCGAGCCGGACCGGGTCGACGTGGCGATCAACGGGGTGTGGATCTGCAAGGGCGGCGCGGCCGCCGAGGACCGGTCCAAGGTCGACCTGAGCGGGCGGGACGTACGGATCACCGTGCATCTGCGCGAGGGCGAGATGAGCGCGACGATCTGGACCACCGACCTGTCGCACGCGTACGTGCACGAGAACTCGGCATATTCCTCATGACCCCGCTGGAGAAGGCCGGCGTCCTGGTCGAGGCGCTTCCGTGGCTGGAGCGCTTCCACGGGACCACCATCGTCATCAAGTACGGCGGCAACGCCATGATCAATCCAGCGCTGCAACAGGCCTTCGCCGAGGATATCGTTTTCATGCGGTATGTCGGAATCAGGCCCGTGGTCGTCCACGGCGGCGGCCCGCAGATCAGCCGGATGCTCGACCGGCTCGGCATCGAGAGCGAGTTCCGCGGCGGCCTGCGAGTCACCACCCCGGAGGCCGTGGAGGTGGTCCGCATGGTGCTGGTCGGCCAGGTCGGCCGGGAGCTGGTCGGCCTGATCAACCAGCACGGACCGTTCGCGGTGGGTCTCTCCGGCGAGGACGCCCGGCTCTTCACCGCGGTGCGCCGGCAGGCCGTCGTGGACGGCGAGCCGGTCGACATCGGCCGGGTCGGCGACGTCGACCGGGTGGACACCTCGGCGGTCGACGACCTGATCGCCGCGGGACGCATCCCGGTCGTCGCCACGGTCGCGCCGGACGCCGCCGGCGTCCTGCACAACGTCAACGCCGACACCGCCGCGGCGGCCCTCGCCGAGGCGCTCGGCGCCCGCAAGCTGGTCGTGCTCACCGACGTGCCCGGCCTCTACACCGACTGGCCCGACACCTCCTCGCTCACCTCGGAGATCGACGCCGACGCGCTGGCGAAGCTGCTGCCCCGCCTCGAGTCCGGCATGGTGCCGAAGATGGAGGCGTGCCTGCGCGCCGTCCGCGGGGGAGTGCCCGCCGCGCACGTCGTCGACGGCCGGGTCGCCCACTCCACGCTGCTCGAAGTGTTCACTTCGGAGGGAATCGGAACCATGGTGATCCCCTGATGGCCTCGCTGCTCGATCGCTGGTCGCAGACCATGATGAACAACTACGGCACCCCGCAGCTCGCGCTGGTGCGGGGCGAGGGCGCGGTGCTCACCGACGAGAACGGCCGCCGGTACGTCGACTTCCTCGGCGGCATCGCGGTCAACGCGCTCGGCCACGCCCACCCCGCCGTGGTCGCCGCCGTCACCCAGCAGATCGGATCGCTGGGCCACGTGTCGAACTTCTACGCGGCCGAGCCGGCGATCGCGCTCGGCGAGCTCCTACTCACGCTGGCCGGCCGGGCCGGCCGGGTGATCTTCAGCAACTCGGGGGCGGAGGCGAACGAGGCCGCGTTCAAGCTGTCCCGGCTCACCGGCCGCACCCACGTGGTGGCCGCACACGGCGCCTTCCACGGCCGCACGATGGGCGCGCTCGCGCTCACCGGCCAGCCCGCGAAGGTCGACCCGTTCCGGCCGTTGCCCGGGGAGGTCACCCACGTCCCGTTCGGCGACTCCGGCGCCCTGAGGGAATCGGTCACCGCCGACACCGCCATGGTCATCCTGGAGCCGATCCAGGGGGAGAACGGCGTCGTCGTGCCGCCGCCCGGGTACCTCGCGGCGGCCCGCGAGATCACCGCCGCGAAGGGCGCGCTGCTGGTGCTCGACGAGGTGCAGACCGGCATGGGGCGCACCGGCCACTGGTTCCACCATCAGAGCGAGGGCGTGGAGCCGGACGTCGTCACCCTCGCCAAGGGCCTCGGCGGCGGGCTGCCGATCGGCGCCTGCCTCGCGTTCGGACCGGCCGGCGACCTGTTCACCCCGGGCTCGCACGGCACCACGTTCGGCGGCAACCCGGTGGCCTGCGCGGCCGCGCTCGCGGTGATCCGGACGATCGCCGGCGAAGGGCTGCTCGACCACGTGAAGCGCGTCGGGGAACAGCTGCGGCACGGCCTCGAGGCGCTGCGCCACCCGCTGATCAGCCACGTCCGCGGTGCCGGACTGCTGCTCGGCGTCGTGCTGACCGAGCCGGCCGCCCCCCGGCTCGCGGCCGCCCTGCTGGAGGCCGGGTTCCTGGTCAACGCCCCGCAGCCGGACGTCATCCGGCTCGCCCCGCCGCTGATCGTCAGCGCGGAGCAGGCCGAGGGGCTCATCGCCGCCGTGGACGGCCTGCGGTGATCCGGCATCTCTTGCGGGACGACGACCTCAGCCCCGCCGAGCAGAACGAAGTCCTCGAGCTCGCCGCCACCATGAAGGCCGACCGGTTCGGCCACCGCCCGCTGGCCGGGCCGCGCTCGGTCGCCGTCTTCTTCGACAAGGTCAGCCTCCGCACAAGGCTTTCGTTCGAGGCGGGCATCGCCGAGCTGGGCGGCCAGCCGCTCATCGTGGACACCCAGGCCACCCACTTCGGCCGCGGCGAGTCGCTGTCCGACGCCGGCCGGGTGGTCTCCCGGTACGTCGCGGCGATCGTCTTCCGGACCACCGGCGACGACCGGCTCACCGAGCTCACCTCGCAGGTCACCGTCCCGGTGATCAACGCGCTCACCGACGGCTACCATCCCTGCCAGCTGCTCGCCGACCTGCTCACCATCCGCGAGCGGCTGGGCACCGCGGCCGGCCGGAGGCTGGCGTACGTGGGTGACGCCGCCAACAACATGGCGCACTCGTACCTGCTGGCCGGCGCGACCGCGGGCATGCATGTCCGGGTCGCCGGGCCGGCCGGCTTCGACCCCGCCCCGGCCGTGGTGGCCCGGGCCGCGGAGGTCGCCGCGCGGACCGGCGGATCGGTCGAGGTGCTGCGCGACCCGTACGAGGCCGCCGACGGGGTCGACGTGCTCGCGACGGACACCTGGACCTCGATGGGCCAGGAGAACGACGGGCGCGACCGGCTGACGCCGTTCCGGCCGTACCAGGTGAACAAGGACCTGCTCGCGGCCGCCGCGCCCGGCGCGGTCGTGCTGCACTGCCTGCCCGCGCACCGCGGCGAGGAGATCACCGACGAGGTGTTGGACGGTGCGCAGAGTGCTGTCTTCGATCAGGCCGAGAACCGGTTGCACGCGCAGAAGGCGCTGCTGGCCTGGCTGCTCGCCCGGACCGAAGGCGCCCGGTGACGGCGCTGGTCACCCGCGCCGGGCGGCACGCCCGGATCGTCGAGCTGATCCGCGGCACGGCAGTCCGCTCCCAGACCGAGCTGGCCGAGCTGCTGGCCGGTGACGGCGTGCAGGTCACCCAGGCCACCCTGTCGCGCGACCTGGAGGAGCTCGGTGCCGTCAAGATCAGCGGCGCCTACCTCATCCCGGAGGACGGCAAGCGGCCGCTGCGCGAGACCAGCCAGGGGCCGGCCCGGCTGCTGCGGCTGCTGCGCGAACTGCTCACCGGGGTGGACGCCAGCGGCAACATCGCCGTGTTGCGTACCCCACCCGGCGCCGCGCAGTTCCTGGCCAGCGCGCTGGACCGGTCGGGGCTGACCGACGTCGTCGGCACGATCGCCGGCGACGACACCATCTTCGTCGTGGCCCGGGACTCCGGGCCCGGCGCCGGTGCCCGGCTGGCCGAGAAGCTCGGCAACTGGAGCCGTTCCGACATCGACCACCAGGAGAGTACACAGTGAGCGATCAGCCACCGGTGGAGGCGCACTTTCCGCACTTCGCCGACCACGTGCAGGGCCTGGCCGCGCACGGTGTCGAGTTCTTCCTGGCCTCCAACGAGACCCTGCGCGTCCACCTCAACGAGACGCCGTACGGCCACAAGCTGAACTGGCTCGACTTCACCGACACCGCGGACCGGGGCTGGTCCACGGCCGAGTTCCTCAACCTGTTCAACGTGATCAACGGCATCGCCTTCGGCGACCGGGGCATCCCGATGCCGCAGTGGGTGATGGTCGACCTCATCCTGATGCCGTCCGCGGCCGTGATCGCCGGCCTGCCGCAGGACATGTTCAGCGAGATGGTCGAGCGGTCCACGTTCCGGTTCGACACGGACGTCAAGCATCACCTGCGGGTGGTCCAGGAGGACATGCGGGCGGGCGGCTACCGGGGCCCGGTGCCGGTCGGCGGCTACTGCGCGGCGCCCAGCGCGGCCCCGGGCACCTGGGTCGGCTGGTCGCTGTGGTCGCTCATGCCGGCGGTCGGCCTCGGCCAGGCGGCGAAGGCGCTGGCCCTGTCGGCCTATCGGGCGCGCAAGCTGGACGGCGTCACCCAGTACGACAACAGCGCCCTGAAGGTGCACACCCGGTTCGGGGCGTTGCGCATCGTGGTCGCCACCGTGCCCTTCCATACGTCGCCCGGCTCGTTCGTGTACGAGAGCGACTTCACCGCGGCCCCCGGCGGCCCCGGTGTGGTTGAGCCGTCGTTCCTGCTCGACCCGTTCGACCAGGAGCGGCAGAGCGCCATGCAGAAGGCCATCGAGGCGGGCCGCTCGGAGTTCTTCGTGCTCGCGCCCGGGCACGTGGTCGAGAACGGCACCACGTACGTACCGATCCTCGAGATCTCCCGTTAAGGACCCACCATGACCAAGCGCAAGATCGTCCTCGCCTTCTCCGGCGGGCTGGACACCTCATACGCCCTCGTCTCGCTGCGGGAGCAGGGCTGGGAGGTGCTGACCGCGAACATCGACACCGGCGGCCTGCACAGCGGCGAGGGGGAGTCGGTGCGGGCCCGGGCGCAGGAGCTCGGCTCGGCCGAGCACGTCGTCGTCGACGCCCGCGAGGAGCTCTACTCCCGCGTGATCACGTACGCGATCAAGGCCAACTACCTGCGCAACGGCGGCTACCCGTCGTGCGTGGGCGCGGAGCGGCTGGTGCAGGCCGAGAAGGTGGTCCAGGTCGCGCTGGAGAACGGTGCGGACGCGGTCGGGCACGGCTCCACCGGCGCGGGCGCCGACCACGTCCGGTACGACGCGGTGATCCGCGCCCTCGCCCCGCACCTGGAGATCGTCACGCCGATCCGGGACGAGCGCCTGACCCGCGAGCAGGAGACGTCGTACCTGCGGGAGCGCGGCTACGAGGTGAGCGCGAAGACCACCACGTACTCGATCAACGAGGGTCTGATCGGCACCACGATCGGCGGCGGCGAGACGTACGGGTCGTGGGACTACCTGCCGGAGAGCGCCTGGACGTACACCAGGTCCATCGACGACGCCCCGGCCGAGGGTGTCGAGCTGCTCCTCGGCTTCGAGCGGGGCGAGGTCGTCTCGGCCACCACGACCGACGGCGCCCCGATCGAGGGCACCGGACCGGGCAGCCCGAACTACGCGATCCTCAAGGCGCTCAACGAACTCGGCGGCGCCCACGGCGTCGGCCGCGGCATCCACATGGGCTCCACCATGGTGGGCAACCTGGCCCGGGTCGGCTTCGAGGCGCCCGGCATGCTGATCCTCATCGCCGCGCACCGTGAGCTGGAGCGGCTGGTGCTCAGCAACCGCCAGCAGGCGACGAAGGCGGCGCTCGGCACCACCTACGGCGACCTGCTGCACGAGGCGGTCTACTACGACCCGATCCTGGACGACTTCCGGGCGTTCCTGGACTCGAGCCAGACCCGGGTCACCGGCGAGGTGCGGGTCCGGCTCAAGAAGGGCAACGTCGTCGTGCTGGGCAGCCGCAGCCCGTACAGCCTGCTCGACGCCGCGGCCCGGCAGGGCGTGGTCTACGGCTACGGCTCGTCGCTGTGGACCGGCGAACAGGCCCGGGCGTTCGCCCACATGTACGCGATGCCGGGCGCGATCGCTGAGCTGGCTGGCTCCGCTTCGCTCCGCGGGCGATCGCCCTCAGAGCCGGTGTGATGGCACGCGATTTTCCGCCACCGCAAACCCCGCGGCGTCGAAAAACCGAGTGCCATCACACCGGCGGCGATCGCTGAGCTGGCTGGCTCCGCTTCGCGGGCGGCAATCCCGTCAGGCCAGCCAGGACGCCAAGGTGGAGTAGGCTTCCCGGATCGCCGCGGCCGGGCAGTGCTCGTCGTCCGTGTGCGCCAGCAGCGGGTCGCCCGGGCCGAAATTCACCGCCGGGATGCCGAGCTCGGCGAACCTCGACACGTCGGTCCAGCCCAGCTTGGCCGTCGGCGGCCGGCCGACGACCTCGACGAACTCCCGCGCCGCGGGGTGATCGAGGCCGGGCCGGGCGCCCGGCGCCGAGTCGACCACCTCGATCGCGTGGCCGCCGAAGTGCTCCCGCAGGTGGGTCTCGGCAGCCGCCGGGTCGCGGTCGGGGGCGTACCGGTAGTTGACGAAGAGGACGCACTCGTCGGGAATGACGTTGCCGGCGATGCCGCCCTCGATCTTCACGGCGTTGAGGCCCTCCCGGTATTGCAGCCCGTCGATCACCGGCTGCCGCGGCTCGTACGCGCGCAGCACGTCGAGCACCGCGCCGGCCGAGTGGATGGCGTTGCTGCCCATCCAGGACCGGGCCGAGTGGGCCGCCACGCCGGGCACCGTGATTTTGATACGCATGGTGCCCTGGCAGCCACCCTCCACCGTGGCGTTCGACGGCTCGCCGAGCACCGCGAAGTCGCCGGCCAGCCAGTCCGGGTGGGTGCGGACGAGCCGGCCGAGGCCGTTGAGCCGGGAGGCGACCTCCTCGTGGTCGTAGAAGACGTACGTGACGTCGTAGCGCGGCTCGGTGAGGACGGCGGCGAGCTTGAGCATGACCGCGACACCGCCCTTCATGTCCACCGTGCCCCGGCCGCGCAGGACGTCGTCCTCGACGACCACCGGGAGGTTGCCGGCCACCGGCACCGTGTCCAGATGGCCGGCGAGCAGCACCCGGCTCGACCGGCCCAGGTTCGTCCGGGCCACGATCGCGTCGCCGTCGCGGAGCACCTCCAGCTGGGGGAGCGCGCGAAGGGCCAGCTCCACCGCGTCGGCGATCTCCTTCTCCTCGCCGCTCACCGACGGGATGTCGCAGAGCGCGCGGGTGAGGGCGACGACGTCGCTGTTCGGATCGACCGGGGGTGTGCTCGTCATTCCCGCGACTCTAACGGCGGTAGGGTCGACCCTGGAAATACCGGCACGAAGGAGAAGGTGTGGCGGATACCGAGGGGCCGACCCGGCTCTGGGGCGGCCGGTTCGCCGGCGGCCCGGCGGAGGCGCTGGCCCGGCTCAGCGTGAGCGTGCAGTTCGACTGGCGGCTGGCGCCGTACGATCTGATCGCGTCGCGGGCGCACGCCCGCGTGCTGGCGGGCGCGGGCCTGCTCGACGCCGGTGAGCTCGGCCAGATCCTCGCGGCGCTCGACGACCTGGACTCCGCGTGCGCCGCCGGCGAGTTCCGCCCGGTGGTGGAGGACGAGGACGTGCACACCGCGCTCGAGCGCGGCCTGCTGGAGCGCCTCGGCGCGCTCGGCGGCAAGCTGCGCGCCGGCCGGTCCCGCAACGACCAGGTCGCCACGGACCTCCGGCTCTACCTGCGCGACCACGCCCGCGGCCTGGCCGTGGCGCTGATCGAGCTGGCCGACGCGCTCACCGAGCAGGCGGCCCGCAACGTCGGCACCCCGGCGCCCGGCCTGACCCACGTGCAGCACGCCCAGCCGGTCAGCTTCGGCCACTGGCTGCTCGCGCACGTCCAGCCGCTGCTGCGCGACCTCGACCGGCTCCGCGACTGGGACCGGCGTACGGCGATCTCGCCGCTCGGCAGCGGCGCGCTGGCCGGCTCGTCGCTGCCGCTCGACCCCGCCGCGGTCGCCAAGGAACTGGGCTTCACGGCCCCCGCGCCGAACTCGATGGACGCGGTGGCCGACCGCGACTTCGTCGCCGAGTTCCTCTTCGTCACCGCGCTGATCGGCGTGCACCTGTCCCGGCTCGGCGAGGAGGTGGTGCTCTGGACGTCCACCGAGTTCGGCTGGGTGGAGCTGGACGACGCCTTCGCCACCGGCTCGTCGATCATGCCGCAGAAGAAGAACGCGGACATCGCCGAGCTGGCCCG
>Ga0081539_10001841_pt1 | contig 33456 bp, 34 predicted proteins | sample TabmetS4T2R2_FD_71023 | JGI IMG/M metagenome (GOLD analysis project Ga0081539, IMG submission 71023) | Tabebuia heterophylla rhizosphere microbial communities from the University of Puerto Rico - S4T2R2 | ecosystem: Host-associated > Plants > Roots > Rhizosphere ... | reverse complement strand
GCCGGCCCCTCGGCCCGGATCCGGTGGCCGTCCGCTGCCCCGGCCCGCCTGGCCGCGGCCTGCAGCTCCAGGTCGGCCCCGGCCCGCTCGACCGTCTCGGCCAGCAGGTGGGCGGCCGTCTCGTAGGCGCGCGGGGGAAGGGTGGCCGCGACCTCGCCGGCGGCCCGCCGGTACAGCTTGGCCGGCCGCCCGGCCCCCGGCCCACGCCGGTCCCCGAGCCGCCGGAAGCTCGCCTCCAGCAGCCCGGCCTCGACCAGCTTGTCCAGGTGGAAGGCGGCCAGGCTCCGGGCGACCCCGGCCGCCTCGGCGGCCTGGTTGCGGCTGACCTCACCCCCGGCGGCGACCACCTGGCCGTACAGGGCCCGCCGCACCGGGTCCCGGAGCAGCGCGATGGCGGCCACGTCGCGGTCGGCCGGCAGAGCGTCCATGGCGACCAGTGTAAAGGCGACCGCCGCGGCGCCTTGGAAAGGGCCGCACCAGGCGCCCCCTCGTACGCCTGGTGCGGCCGGCCCGGCCATGTGCGTGGTGGTCGCGCCGCGTAGCATCCTGGAGCCGGCCGGTCACGGAGCGAGCGTGGCCCGGTCTCGATCCGGCTACGGAGGGACGGAATGGACCTTGGCGCCTACCTGGATGCAGCCCGCGCCTTCGACCGGGCGTTCCGGGCCCGCTGGGAGCCGGTCGCCGCCGCCCCCGCGACCGAGGCCGACGAGACCCGGCTGGCCGCCGCGTGGGAGGAGTACACCGGCCGGCTCCAGGACAACTACCCGTTCTTCCACCCCCGCTACGCCGGCCAGATGCTCAAGCCTCCCCATCCGGTGGCCGTGGCCGGCTACCTGGCCGCCATGACCGTCAACCCCAACAACCACGCCCTGGACGGCGGTCCGGCCACCGGGGCCATGGAGAAGGAGGTGGTCGCCGACCTGGCGGCCATGTTCCGGCTCCCCGGCGACACCCTCGGCCACCTGACCTCCAGCGGCACCATCGCCAACCTGGAGGCCCTGTGGGTGGCCCGCCAGCTCCACCCCGGAAAGGCGGTCGCCCACAGCGCCGAGGCCCACTACACCCACGCCCGCATGTGCGAGGTCCTGGGGGTCGAGAGCGTGGCGGTGGCGGCGGACGCGGCCGGCCGCATGGACCTGGACGCCCTGGAGGCGGTGCTGGCCACCGGCAGGGTGGGGACGGTGGTGCTGACCGCCGGCACCACCGGGCTAGGCGCGGTCGACCCGGTCGCCGAGGCCATCAGCCTGCGGGACCGCTACGGCTGCCGGCTGCACGTCGACGCCGCCTACGGCGGGTTCTTCACCCTGCTGGCCTGGGACGAGGAGGCGGCCAAGCTGCTCGGGCCGGAGCCGGCGGCCCACCTGCGGGCGGTGGGGGACTGTGACTCGGTGGTGGTCGACCCCCACAAGCACGGCCTCCAGCCGTATGGCTGCGGGGCGGTGCTGTTCCGCGACCCGGCCGTCGGGGCGCTGTACAGGCACGACTCGCCCTACACCTACTTCACCTCGGACGAGCTGCACCTGGGCGAGATCAGCCTGGAGTGCTCCCGGGCCGGGGCGGCTGCCGGGGCGCTGTGGCTGACCCTGCGGGCCCTGCCCCTCCGGGCCGCCGAGGGCCTGGGCCCGGTGGTGGCCGGCGGCCTGCGCGCCGCCCGGGCCTGGGCCGAGCTGCTGGACGCGAGCGACGGGCTCTGCCTCTACCAGCCACCGGAGCTCGACATCGTCGCCTTCTGGCCCCGCCCGGGCCGGCCGTCGGTCGCCGCCGTCGACGCCGCCTCGGCCGCCCTGCTGCAGGCGGCCATGCGCGACCCCAGCCCCGTGTACCTGAGCACCCTGCGGCTGGCCGCCGACCGGCTGCGCCGCCGCGACCCCGGCCTGGCCGCCGACGCCGCCGAGGCCCGGGTCCTGCGCAGCGTGCTGATGAAGCCCGAGCACGAGGCGTGGGTCGGGACCCTCCACGAGGAGGTCGTGCGGATCGCCCGGAGCCTGCCCGCCTGAGACCGCGGCGGGGTCAGTGCACCGGCCGGCCGCGGCGGGGGCGGACCGGGCCGGTGAAGGCGCGCACCAGCATGAACGCCAGGGTGGCCACGAACGCCAACGTGACCAGGATCGAGAGGATCATCCTTCGGCTCCTTTCCGTTGGATCGTGCCGGCACTCCTACCCGGTCCCGGGGCGGCCAACCCTTCGCCAGCGGGACGAACGCCAGCCCCTTGCGGCGCGGAATGAGCAACCTCCCACGATTTCCACCGGAATCCCCGTAAGCTCCGCGACCGGACAGGTTCGGGAGCATCGTCCGGCGATGCGTGAAGGGGGTGGCGACCACGCCGCGCAAGGTGTCGGCCAGGGTGTACCGGCGCCGCCGGATCGCCGCCGCCGTGGCCGCCATGATAGTCCTCGGGCTCGTCGCCCTGGCGGCCGGCTGGGGCTACACGACCTTCCGGTTCGGCCAGATCAGCTCGGTCCAGGTCCCCGGCCTCGACAAGGCCCCCTCCGACGGGTCGGTCAACCTGCTCGTGGTCGGCTCCGACACCCGCGAGGGCCTGCGCGACGGCGGGTTCGGGGACGCCGCCGGCCAGCGCAGCGACGTCCTCATCGTCGTCCACCTGGTCCCGGCGGCCCGCCACGCCGCCGTGCTGTCGATCCCCCGTGACCTGTACGTCCCCGTCGCCGGCACCGAAGGGTCGGCCAAGATCAACTCGGCCTTCAACCATGGCCCCGGGCCGCTGGTCCAGACCATCCAGCAGAGCCTGCACATCCCCATCCACCACTACCTGCTGGTCAACTTCGACGGCTTCCGCGAGGTGGTCGACGCCCTCGGCGGGGTCTCGATGTACTTCCCGCGCCCGGTCCGCGACGACAACAACGGCCGCAACGAGTCCGGCCTCCAGGTGCCCCGGCCAGGCTGCCGCCGCCTGGACGGCGACCAGGCCCTGTCCCTGGCCCGCAGTCGCTACTTCCAGTACCAGGACAGGGCCGGCCGCTGGCACGCCGACCCCGGCACCGACCTCGGCCGCATCCGCCGCCAGCAGTCCATGCTCCGCGCCCTGGCCGCCAATGTCGTCGGCCGCAACCTGGCCAACCCGCTGCGCGCCAACGCCCTGGTCGGGTCCGTGGTCCACAGCCTGACCAAGGACGACCGCCTCACCCTCGGCCGCGCGGTCACCCTGGCCCGCCAGTTCCGCTCCTTCGACCCGGCCCGCCTGACCACCATCACCCTCCCGGTCGACCGGGCCATCCAGCGGGACCGGGTCGTCCGACGCGCCGGCGAGCCCGGGTTCGACGCCGGCCTGCGCCAGGGCTGGGAGCAGATCCTGCTGCCCAGGCAGCCCGGCGCCGGCGCCGCCGTGGCCAAGCTCCTCAGCCGCCCGGCGCGCCCGAACCCGCCCGCCCCGCCGGCCACCGCCCCGCGCCCGAAGCCGGTCCCGCCCTCGCAGATCTCGGTGGTCGTGCGGAACGCCACCACCCGTCAGGGCCTGGCCGCCCGCACCGCCGCCGGCCTCCGCCGCCTCGGGTTCACGGCCACCAACGGCGGCAACGCCGCCCCCCCGGCCGGGAGGACGACGCTGTCCTCCGCTCCCGGGTCGGCGAGCGTCGTCGGCACCATGGCCCAGGTGGTGAAGGCCGGCCGGGGGGTCGGCCGGCGCCGGCAGCCCGGCCTCTCCCGCACCGCGGTCGTCCTGACCCTCGGCAACGACTTCCGCGGCGTGGCGACCCGGGTCAGGAAGCCCCCCGCCCCGGCCCGCCCGCCGAAGCCGACGGCGGCCACCCGCGCCCTGCCGGCCTGGGACCCGCGCCCGTGCTGAGCTGCGCTCCCGCGCACGGTTGCAACCTGGTCGTGAGGCTCATGCTCTGGCTGTCCCCACGCCCCTTTCAGCGCTCTGTCCAAGTATCCGAGTTATTCAACTATGCTGCCTCCCACCTGCGGCGCCATGAAGGCGGTGCGCTTGCTGTTTTTCGTCAACGGTCTCCTGCTGGCGTCGCGGCTTCATTCAACAAGGACGTCAATGCTGCATTTGTGGATGGCAGCTTGCTAAAGCTGTCTGGGACAGCTTGAATCCTCTGATGATCGCGATTATCGGGTTCTATTTCGGAGGCAAAGCGTTCGAGAAGTCTGCAGCCTCATGCTCTGGCGGCGCCCAGGGACAACCCGGCGGTGAACCGCCCCGATAAGGTCGCGGAGGGGCTGCTCAACATGTTCGAGAGCGAGCCCGCCAGCGGCCGAGGTCGGAGAAGCGCGACCTCCCGCGTGCCGCAGCATCGGCAGTAGGATCGAGCTCGGGTCTGGAAGCGAAAGGAGCCACGGTGCGATACGAGGAGGTCGTCGAGGTCCTGAACCAACCGCTGGCGCGGGAGCTGCTGGGGTCCGCCATCCCGGCGCGGCTGGCCTACAACGGGCTCGACGGGTTTCCGCGGGCGGTGCCGATCGGCTTCTACTGGAACGGCGCCGAGTTGGTGCTCGCCACCGTGTCCTACGCCGCGAAGGTCAAGGCGCTGGTCGCCAACCCGAAGGTGGCGCTGACCATCGACACCGCCGAGCCGCCGTGGCACCTCCTGCTGGTGCGCGGGACCGCCAGCGTGGAGATCGTCGACGGGGTGGTGCCCGAGTACCTGGCCGCCTCCCGGAAGGGGACCCCGGAGGACCAGTGGGACGCCTTCGAGGCCGAGGTCCGCTCGCTCTACAAGCAGATGGCGCGCATTGCGATCACGCCGGAGTGGGCCAAGCTGATCGACTTCGAGACCACGCTGCCGAGCGCGGTCGAGCGGGCGATCCGGGAGCGCGCGGCGTCCTCCTGAGCACAACGACCACGGGCGGAGCTCCTAGCTCTTTCGTCCCCCAGATGCTCTGGGAAGGCGAGGGATGCGCACCCTGCTCCGTACCTGGTCCGTGGAACCGGACGTCCTTGCTCGGCACGGAGCCAGAACGGCCTTTGAGCAGGCATTTCGTGGACGTGGTGATGTGCGAGCGGGGGGATTCGAACCCCCACGGGTTGCCCCACCGGGACCTAAACCCGGCGCGTCTGCCGTTCCGCCACGCTCGCCCAGGGCATTCTAGCTGGCGTCCCGGCCTGGGTCGTCAGCCGGGGCGGGCGTTCCTGGACGGCCCAGCTGTTGCCGTCGGGGTCGCTGAAGAAGACGAAGGAGCTCCAGCGGCCGCCGAGCCGTCGACCCGGGTGTCGTGGTCGACGGTGAAGCCGACCTGCTCGCTGTGGAAGCGCCTGGCCCGCTCCACGTCGGTGACGGGAACCACCACCAGCTCCAGCTTCCAGTCCATCGGGTCGCTCCGTGTGCGAAAAGGGGATGACGGGGCGGCTCGGCAACCCTAGCGTGGACGGCGATGGAGATCCGGCCGGCTTCCGCCGGCGATCTGGAGCCGCTCGTGGCCGTCTTCGGCTCCGAGCGCCGCTTCTTCGCCGACTGCCTTGCCAGGCAGGAGGCCGGCGGAGGCGTGCTGCTGGTCGCCTGGCTCGACGGCTGGCCGGTCGGCGACGTGTTCGTGGACCTCGGCCCGGCCGACGAGCCCGAGGCACGCCGTCACCTCCCGGGCGTGCCCACCCTCGTCCACCTGGAAGTCCTGGGCCGTCTGCAGCGGCGCGGCATCAGCACGGCCCTCGTCCACGCCGGCGAGGACGCAACTCGGCGGCTCGGCCACCACCGGGTCGCCCTCGGCGTCGGGCTGGACAACCCCGGCGCCCGGCGGCTCTACGAACGCCTCGGCTACAGCGACTGGGGCCACGGGCCCACCGTGACCAGCTGGCGCGAGCGCCGCCCCGGCAGCGCGCCGGTCACCGTGACCGAGACCATCGACATCCTCGTCAAGCGGCTCTAGAGGGGTGGCGGCGGCGGGCCGTCGAACGGCGGCTCCTCATCCAGCTCGACCGGAGGCTCGAGGCCGACCATGCGGCGGCGGGCGTTGACCCGGCGCCGGCCCCAGGGAGTCAGGGTGCTCCAGAAGATCAGCGAGTACACGAACGCGACCAGGCCGATCAGCAGCAGGAGGACCCCGAGGGTGTTGACGTTGATCCCGGGGACGTCGGTCTTCACGGCGAAGGCCAGGATCGCCCCCAGCACCATCAGGAAGATGCCGACCCCGACGCCCATCCTTCACCTCCCGGAGCGGCTACTCCCCGGTCTCGCCGTCCACCGACTCGCGCAGGAGATCGGCGTGGCCGTTGTGGCGGGAATACTCCTCGATCATGTGGACCATGATCCAGCGCAGGCTGGGGGCGCGCCCGTCGGGCCAGCTGCGGCGGGCCAGCTGGTCCAGGCCCGCGTCGGCCAGTGCCTCGCCGACCTGGGACCGGGAGCGCTCCACGGTCTCCTCCCACAGCTCCAGGAGCTGCTCGGGGCTGTCCTCGGCGGCCGAGTGCCAGTCCCAGTCGCGGTCCGCCTTCCAGTCCACCGTGTCCCACGGCGGATGCGGGTCCCGGTCGTGCAGCATCCGGTTGAACCAGCTGTCCTCGACATAGGCCAGGTGCTTGAGCATCCCGCCAAGGGTCATCGACGAGGGCCCGACCGTCGCCCCCAACCCGTCCGCGTCCAGCCCCGACACCTTCCAGGCCAGGGTGGCCCGCTGGAAGTCCAGGAACCCCAACAGGGTGGCTGTCTCGTCCGCCGCCAGCGGCGGTTCCGGCCGCCCCTGCTCGTCCAGGTCGCTCATGGGGTGCGCCGCCAGGGACTCGACCCCCGGACCGCCGCCTTGAGCGTGCTGGTCGGGGGCTCCTTGCGCCTGCGCCGATCCATCGACATGGGCTTTGACCTTGGCGTTTGGTGACCGTTTGTTGTCCGCTGCCGACCCCCGCTTGCGGTCATCAGCGGCCTCAGCGCGCCCCAGTCTAGGGCATGTGGAGGGCACGGTCGGTGACGCCGCCCTCGGCGGGGCCGGTGGCTTGTCCACGGGGTCGGCCATGATGAGCGATAGGGTCAGCTCCCTTCAGCGCGGCCACCAGGAGCCGCAGGCTGGGGGGCCTGGACTGGGGTGAGGGTGGCCGGGAGTCGCAGGGCGAGAGCCGCTCGTCGGCGCAAGCGCCGGATGGATCGCGTCGATCACGACCTCAGCGCTGCGCAGTGGACGGCGCTCAAGGCGGCCTGGGGTGGGTGCGCCTACTGCGGGGTCTCCAACACCCCGCTGCAGCGGGACTGCGTGCTGGCGCTCTCGCGCGGCGGGCGGTACACGCTCGCCAACATCGTGCCCGTCTGCCGGTCCTGCAACGCCAGCAAGTGCAATGCCGAAGTCACCGGCTGGCTACGGCGCAGGCGACTCGACGAGCGGGCCTTCCTGCTGCGCCACATGGAGATCAACGCTGCGCTGGCACGGCAGTTCCACGGGCCAGACGCCCAGTGATGCGGAGCCGGGCCGGCCGGGGTGGACCAGGTGGACCGCGACCTCAGCGCAGGCCCATACTCCATGCATGACGACGCCTGCCCCGAGATGCCCGACCTGCGGCAGCCTGCTTGCCCACGGCACGTACGAGACGCATTCGCTGCTGGCGCCTGGCGAGCGGCTCACCCCGTGGATGATCCATGACCTGCCGAGGATCGCCTGGATTGTGGAGTATCGCGCAGCGGAGCTGACCGACGAGGAGCAGCAGCTCGTGCGCGAAGCGATCACCCGGATGCTGCGTGCCCTGGAGCAAGACACCGGCTGAACCGGCGCCACCACGAGCAGGCCGACAATCTGCTGCACGTCTGCTGATCAGGGGCCGGATCGGCCGATCCTTACGGCAGGATGCGATTTGACCAGGCCGACCACCAGTGGAGCTTGCGGGTTCCTGGGGGCTCTGCGGCGACGACCTGCCCGATCCGGGCCACGCATTCGTTGCAGATCCACACCGCCACAATGGCTGAGGTGTTGGGATCCATGGTCCGCCGCTTCGCCTGGAAGAGCACCGGGACCTGCTCCCAGGACCTGCCGCAGAACTGGCAGAGGATCGAGGCAGGATCCAGTGGCTCCGGCGTGATTGGCAGGTCAACCCGCCACACCCTGGAGGCCGTTCGGCCTCGCCGCTACCTCGCCGTCGGCGCTTGGTCGTCCCCCGACGCCTGGTCGCTTCCGGCTCGGGCCTTCTCGCGCCGTGCTGCGTCGTAGGCATCGAGCGCATGCTTGAGCTGGCGCCGTTTGGCTTCCGGCCAGATCTGGACGAAGAACACCACGATGACGCTGGTCCACAGTGCCCAGCCGAGCGCATACAGCAGGTCGGCCACCAGGCCAAGCGGCTCCGTCGGTGGCGACGGTCTGAGCAGGTAGCCGCCGACATGGGTGGCCAGGCCCACAACGAAGCCGATCCCGAGGATCCAGTACATGGGCCGCTGTCCGGAGGCCTGCTGCCGATACTCGGGCAGGTGAGCCTCCATCCAGGCCGAGGCGTAAGGATTGTCGACGTCGATGCCGAGCGCTCGGGCCTCGTCGGTGAACGGGTGTGGATCGTCCTTCGCTCCCGATCCTCCGGTCATGGTCGAACCTCCTGCCAGCCTGGTGCGGCACCTGCGTCACGTGTCCCGGTCGGTCGTGGCGGTTTCGTACTGTGGGCGGCCGGTGGGCCGGTAGACCTGGATCGTCACCCCCTTGGGGGTGGACCGCGAGTCCACCAGCGCCAGCGCGAGGTCCGGGCCGGTGTCGGGGAACAGCCGCCGGCCCTGGCCGACCACCACCGGGCAGACCAACAAGCTGAGCTCGTCGACCAGCTGGTTGGCGAGCAGCCAGCGGACCAGGTTGCCGCTGCCGTGCACCTGCAGCTCCCCTGTCGGCTTGGCCTTCAGCTCGCCGATGGCCGCCGCGACCTCTCCGGAGAGGACGGTCGTGTTCGCCCATTGCGGGTCGCTGAGGGTGGTCGACGCGACGTACTTGGCCTTGGTGTTCAACGCCGTCCAGATGGGGTTGTCGCCCGGATCGGCCCAGGTTCCCCAGGAGCCGGCGAAGATCTCATAGGTCCGCCGGCCGAACAGGAACCCATCGGCGCGCGCATAGACCTGGTTCAGAAACGCCGCGGCCTGGTCGTCGAAGGCATGGGTGACCCATCCGCCGCGCTCGAACCCGCCCCTGCGGTCCTCCTCCGGCCCGCCCAGCCCTTGCATCACGCCGTCGACAGTGACCATCGTGATGGTCGTCAGCTTCATGGTCGCCGTTCCCTTCTCGCTGAGTTGGTCGTCGGTCGGTCGATTCGGAAGCCGTCTGCCGTGCCGCATCATATGGGCTACCCGCCGGGTGGGATGTTGTGATCGTGCCGGAACAGGTTGGTGGGGTCCCAGCGGCGCTTGACCTCGACCAGCCGCTCCCAGGTCGGTCCCGGGTAGGCCTGGCGGATGCGGGCCGGTCCGTCCTCGCCGAGGAAGTTCACATAGGCGCCGTCGTCGACCGGGCTCAGGGCGGTGGCGAACCGCTCCACCCACTGCTGGCGCCCGGGCCGGTCGGCGGGGCCCTGGTAGAAGGCGGCCAGGTTGACCATGATCGACCGCTGCCGGTGGGCATAGGCGGTGGCGTCGTCCTTCACCCGGGCGACGGCCCCGCCCAGGACCCGCAGCTGGGCCGCCCGCATGGCCGCGTCCGAGGCCTGCAGGTGCTCCAGGATGGTGGTGGCCGCCTGGGTGTCGAAACGGTCGAGGAACATGGTGTGGCTCACCGCGGTCGGGTGGAACCCCTGCTCCTCGGGCGGGTACATCTCGGGGTAGCCGATGGGCCGGACCAGGTCGGCGAGCGGGGTGGCCAAGGCCCGGAACGGGGCCAAGGTGGCCTGGCCGGCCTCGGGGTCGCCGGCGAAGCAGACCAGGGCCATCAGGACCAGCCGGCCGTGCGCCTGTTCGGGGATGAAGGGCAGGGGCGGGGCGGGCATGATGTTGGCGATCGCCGACAGCTCCTCGGGGGCGGCCTCGGCCGCGGCGACGAAGCCGGCGATCGTCTCGACCGTGGCCGGCAGCAGCAGCATCCCGCCCACGACGCCATCCAGCTCGTGCAGCTGGAAGTGCAGGCGGGTGGCGACCCCGAAGTTGCCGCCGCCGCCGCGGATGGCCCAGAACAGCTCAGGGTGGGTATCGGCGTCCGTGCGGACCGTCTGGCCATCGGCGGTGACCAGCTCGGCGGCCAGCAGGCTGTCGATGGTGAGGCCGTGCTTGCGGGCCAGGTAGCCGATGCCGCCGCCCAGGGTGATCCCTCCGATGCCCACCGACCCGGTGTCGCCGAAGCCGATCGCCAGCCCGTGTCGAGCCGTCTCGGCGGTGAGCTCGCCGGCGGTCAGGCCGGTCTGGGCCCAGGCGGTTCGCCGGGCGGTGTCGATCTCCAGCGCCTTGAGCTCCGACGTGTCGAGCACGACCCCGCCGTCGCAGACACTGTGACCGGCGGTGCTGTGCCCCCCGCCGCGGACGGCCAGCTCCAGCCCGCGCTCGGCCGCGAGCGAGACCACCTCGGCGACCTCGGTGGTGTCGGTGGGCCAGACGATCGCCTGGGGTCGGCGGTCGAACCCGCCGTAGAACAGCTCTCGTGCCTTGTCGTAGTCGGCGTCGTCGGCGGTGACCACCCGACCGTCGACGGCCGCGCGCAGCTGCCGCCGGATCGACAGGGTCTCGGGGCTGGCGGATGACAGCGACATGCGATGCTCCTGCAAGCTCTGGGGGATGACGGTGGACCGGGTGGCGCCGGGCATCTGGCACCTCGGCCAGCGTACGAGGGCAAGGGGACCGGCGGGAGATCCAATTCCCCGCCGGGTTCACCAGACCAATGCGCCCGTCGCTACCCTGAGCGCCGTGGAATTCCATGTCAGCCTGGTCGGCCGTAAGGACCTGACCGGCGAGATCTACCGGCAGCTGCGCCGGGCCATCCTGGACGGCCGCCTGCCTCCCGGCGACCGCCTGCCACCCACCCGGGAGCTGGCCGCGCAGCTGAGCGTCTCGCGCACCACCGTCACCGTCGCCTACGACCGGCTCATGGGCGAAGGGTTCGTCACCGGCCGGGTCGGCGCCGGCACCTTTGTCAGCGACGACCTCCCCGGCGCCGGCCAGCGGTCCGGAGCGACCGGCGAGATCCTGCGCCCACGGCCGATCTGGGGCGACCTGGCCCCCTTCGTGGTCGAACAGGCCGCCGAGTTCGACTTCCGCCCCGGCATCCCCGACGCCCGGCTGTTCCCCTACCAGAGCTGGCGGCGGCTGCTGGCCCGGGAGCTGAGCGCGACCGCCGTCGGCGCCGGCCACTACGCCGACCCGGCGGGGCACGCCGGGCTGCGCGAGGCGATCGCCGGCCACATCGGCGTCTCCCGTGGCGTCCAGGCCACCGCCTCCGACGTCGTGGTCACCAACGGGACCCAGCAGGCGGTCGACCTCGTCGCCAGGGTGCTGCTGGCCCCCGGCGACCAGGTGGCCGTCGAGGACCCCTGCTACCGGCCGCCGTGGCGGCTGCTGGCGACTCTGGGCGCCAGGGTGACGGGCGTCCCGGTCGACGACCAGGGGATGGTCGTCGAGGCCATCCCCTCCGGTACCCGGCTGGTCTATGTCACCCCCTCGCACCAGTTCCCGCTGGGGATGTCGATGTCGCTGCCGCGGCGCATGGCCCTGCTGGCCTGGGCCGAGCGCCACCAGGCGGCCATCGTGGAGGACGACTACGACAGCGAGTTCCGCTTCGGCGGCCGCCCCATCGAACCACTCCAGACCCTGGACCAGGCCGGCCGGGTCATCTATGTCGGCTCGTTCTCCAAGACGCTGCTGGCCACCCTGCGCCTGGGGTTCGTGGTCGTGCCACCCTCGCTGGGCCCGGCCGTCCGGGCGGCCAAGTGGCTGACCGACTGGCACACGCCGCTGCCCCTCCAGGCCGCCCTGGCCCGCTTCATCGGCCAGGGCCTGTTCGCCCGCCACGTCCGCAAGCTGCGCGCGGTCTACCGGCAACGGCACCAGCAGGTCGTCGATGGCCTCACCGGACAGTTCGCCGCCTACCTGAAGCTGATCCCTTCGGCGGTCGGCCTGCACCTGGCCGCGACCGCGCCCGGCCGCTCCTCCGAGGAGCTGGAGGGGCTGCTGGGCCAGGCGTCGGCGGTCGGGGTGGAGCTGCTGCCCCTGTCCTTCTACACCGTGGAAACCCCACCCCAACCCGGCCTCGTCTTCGCCTACGGGGCCATCCCCACCAGCCGCATCGGCGAGGGGCTGGAGCGGCTCCGCCGCTGCTTCGACGAGTGACGCCCAGGCGGCTCAGCGCCGAGGGTCACCTGCCCGTGGCCGACACGGAGGCCCACCCAGGCGTGGTCGGCCTTGGCGTGCTTGACGACGTTCGTGAGGGCCTCCTGGGCGACCCGGTACAGCACCGTCTCCTGGGCCCTGGCAGCCGGCCGGGGAGGTCGGCGCGGACGGTGCAGACGATCCCGGTCTGCTCCTCGAAAGCCCTGGCGTAGTCGCTGAGGGCCGCCGACAGCCCCCATTCGTCCAGTGCCGGGGGCCGCAGCTCGACCATGACCCGCCGCAGGGCGGCGACCTCGCCGCGGATGTCGTCCTCCAGCGAGTCGAGCAGCTGCTGGCCGCCATCCACGTCGGCGCGGGCCAGACGGCGGCGGCTCAGGTCGGCGGTGTAGGCGGCCCCGGTGAGCCGCTGGATCGGCCCGTCGTGGAGCTCGGCGGCCAGGCGGATGCGCTCCTCCTCGCGGGCCTGGACGGTCCGGTCCAGAAGCCGCTTACGGGCGGCGGCCTGGGCGGCGACCTCGCCGGCGAGGCCGTGGAGGCGGGCCAGCACCAGCCCGAACAGCACCATCGAGCCGACCGCGGTCACCAGCCCTTCGGTGTGCTGCCCACGGACCAGCTGGACCACCTCGACGGCCGGCGCCGGCGACGCCGCGGCCAGCAGGCCCAGGCGCCAGCGGCTGAGCCGGATCTCCCGCGGCGGGGCCGGCTCGGCCAGGGCGGCCATCGATGGGTGCAGGGCGGCCGCGCCCCAGCAGGCGTACCAGGTCATCCAGCCGAGGTCGATGGGGCTGCCGGTGTGGTAGCCGCCGGTCAGCTGGATCCAGCTGTAGAGGGTGTCGGTGACCAGGAGTCCGCCGACCCCGCAGCACAGGATCCAGAAGGCGGGCGGGCGGGGGCCGCCGTCGACCACCAGCCGCACGACCGTGGCCAGCAGCAGCACGTCCATGATCGGGTAGGCCCATGGAGACGACCCGTGCCGCCAGGGTCAGGTCGGGCGAGTGGGCCAGCGGGCCGACCAGGAAGACCCAGGACACCATGCCGGCCCCCACGGTGACGATCAGGGCGTCCAGGAGGCTGGCCCGGTCGCACCCGGGCTGCGGGAGCGGATGAGCAAGAGCAGCCCGGCCGTCAGGAACGGGTAGGAGGCCAGGTAGAAGACGTCCGCCACCGAGGGGAACACCTCCAGGTGGAGGATGTCCTGGTAGGTGTAGAAGATGATGTCGGCCGTGACGTACGACAGCAGGCCGACCGCGAACAGGTACCAGATCATCGGGTGTTCGGGCCGGTGCCAGCGCACCCCGGCCAGGATCGCGGCCACCGCCGACAGCCCGAGCCCGTTGTACAGGCCGATCTTGGCCGCCCACCGCGGCACCAGCCCGGTCGCGGGGACGAGGTAGTAGGCGAGGGCGACCACCGCCCCGCCGGCCAGATAGGTCCACCAGGCCCGCGGCCGGGCCGAGGGCCTAGCCATGGTGGCCGGCCGCCTTGGCGATCTCCTCGACCAGGACACTGGTCCGGCAGCCCTTGACCAGGTAGGCGGCGGCCCCGGCCTGACCGGCCTCGCGGCGCAGGGCCGGGTCGTCGTAGGCCGACAGCACGATCACCGCCGTCGACGGCAGGACCTCGGCGAGCTTGCGGGTGGCGGCGATCCCGTCCAGCTCCGGCATGCGCAGGTCCATCACCACCACGTCGGGCCGCAGCCGGCAGGCCAGCTCGATCCCCTCCTGGCCGGTCCCGGCCTCGCCCAGGACGGCTACGCCGTAGTCGGCCAGCACCGCGCCGAGCTGGGCCCGCAGGCGCGGCTCGTCGTCGACGAGCAGCACCCTTGGACCCTGGCTCACCATCAACCCCCCCGGGCTCGCCCATGACCACCAGGCACAGGTCACGACCGGCGGGAGCCGAACCCTACTCCACTTGGATATCGGCATATGCTCCGGTTGCCCAACCAGCTCTCCCCGGAATGGACGTCCCATGCGATCAGGCGCCCGGTGGGCGCTGGCCGAGCTGTTCGCCCTGAGCGGCCTGGCCGTCGCCCAGCCGGTGCTGGACGTCATCGGCCGCAGCCCGGACATGTTCTTGTTCCGCCGGGCCGACCGGCTGGACATCGTGGCGCTGGTGGTCGGCGTGACGGTCCTGCCGGCGCTGGCCATCTGGCTCCTGGAGCTGGTGGTGGGGCTCGTCAGCGGGACCGCCCGGCGCCTGCTGCACCTGGCCGCGGTCACCGGGCTGCTGGTGGTGCTGGCCGTCGAGGTGGTCAAGGCCACGACCGGCCTGCGCGGCCCGGGGCTGGCCGCGGTGGCCGCGGCCGCCGGCCTGGGCGGGGGCGTGCTGTACGCGAGCCTGTCCTGGCCACGCTTGTGGCTGCGGTTCCTGACCCCGGCCCCGGTGGTGTTCGCCCTGCTGTTCCTGCTGGCCTCGCCGACCTCGGCACTGGTCCTGCCGGCACGGACGGCGACGGCCCCGGCCCCGCCGGTGACGGTCGCCACCGGCGAGCTGCCGCCGGTGGTCATGATCCTGTTCGACGAGTTCCCGCTCAGCTCGCTGCTGGACGCCAAGGGCCGGATCGACAAGCGGGTGTATCCGAACTTCGCCGAGCTGGCCCGCCAGTCGACCTGGTACCGCAACGCCACCGGGGTGGCCGGGTTCACGCCGTGGGCGCTGCCGGCCATGCTGACCGGCAACTACCCGGACGAGGCCCGAGCCCCGTCCTACACCGAGTACCCCGACAACCTGTTCTCCCTGTTCGGCCGGTCCTACGACGTGCGGGCGTACGAGACCATCAGCCAGCTGTGCCCGCCCCGCCACTGCGCGTCGTCGGTCGGCGACGCCCATCAGACGGGGCTGCGGGGGATCGTGGGCGACTCGGTCCGGGTCCTGCGGCAGCTCCTCCAGCCCTATGACGCCGCCTTCGACCCGGCGCTGTTCGTCGACCAGCGCCAGCCATCGCACGAGCCGGCACCGGGGTCCGAGGACGCCGCGGCCGCCGAGTTCCGCTTCAAGCAGGCCGGCCGCAACCAGCCCGGGCGGTTCGACGACTTCCTGGACGGCCTGGAGGCCGGCGACCGGCCGACCCTGCACTTCCTGCACCTGCTGCTGCCCCACCAGCCGTGGCGCTACCTGCCGTCGGGCGCCGAGTACAATTTCGAGACCTTCGGGGGCGCCTTCCGGAGCGACCGGCTGCCGGCCCCGCTGGTCGAGCTGGCCCACCAGCAGCACCTGCTCCAGCTGGCCTACACCGACCGGCTCGTCGGCCAGGTCATCTCCAAGCTCAAGGCCAAGGGCATGTGGGACAGGTCGCTGGTCGTGATGGGCGCCGACCACGGCGAGGGCTGGGTGCCGGGCGAGCCCGGCCGCGCCCTCGGCCGGCACAACGCCCCCGACCTCATGTGGGTGCCCCAGTTCATCAAGGCCCCCGGGCAGCACAGCGGGGTGGTCGACGACCGCAACTGGGAGCAGGTCGACCTGCTCCCGACCGTCGCCGACCTGGCCGGCATCCCGGTGCCGTGGAGGACCGACGGCGTCTCCCAGGCCGGGCCGCCGGCCCGGACCCGCACCGACAAGTGGTGGTTCGACGTCCCCGGCCGCCGCCAGGTCCGCGACGGCCCCACCAACTGGGCCCAGGTCCTCGAGGGCACGACCGACACCCTGGTCCGGGGCTCGCAGGGCCCGCGCGGCCTGTACCGGTTCGGCGTCGCCGCCGACCTGGTCGGCCGGGACCCGGCCTCGGTCGGCCCGATCGGCGGCGCCCCGGCCAGCGCCGTCCTGGACGACGAGCGGTCGCTGGAGACGGTCGACCCCAGTTCGGGCAAGGTGCCGGCCCTGGTCTTCGGCCGCCTCGCCTCGCCGCCGCCGGCCGGGGCCACCGTCCTGGTCGCCGTCAACGGCACGATCGGCGGTGGGTCCAAGCTGTTCCCTGAACACCCCGGCGAGCCCGCGGTCCGGTTCGCCGCCATCACCCCCGACGACCTGTGGCGCCCTGGCCCCGGCAGCCCCCAGCTCCAGCTCTATGTCGCCGAGGCCGCCGGCGACCGCCCGCACCTGCAGCCGGTCACCGTCGCGGTCGGGGACCGGCGGTAGGAGGATCCTTGGCAATCGGTTGGCGTGGAGGTTGACGGGCCGGGGCGGCGGATGGTGGGCTGGCCGCGCAACGGGCAGTGGGAGCAAAGGAGCCGCAGTGGACAGCGACCAGGCCGTCGGGCCGCTCGTCTTCGCCGGGTCGGCCAGCCCCCGGCTGACCAAGGAGATCTGCGGCCACCTGGGGGTCCCGGTGGGGCAGGGGGAGGTGCTGCGCTTCTCGGAGGGAACTCTGTTCCCCAGGGTGCTGGAGAACGTCCGGGGCCGGCGTGTCTACCTGGTCCAGTCGACCGTGTACCCGGCCAACGACCACTTCATGGAGCTGCTGTTCTGGATCGACGCCCTGAAGCGGGCCAGCGCCGCCTCGGTGACCGCGGTGATCCCCTACTTCAGCTACGGCAAGGGCGACAAGAAGGACGAGCCGCGGGTGTCGATCCGGGCCCGGGTCTGCGCCGACGCCATCGAGGCCGCCGGAGCCGACCGGGTGGTCACCATGGACCTGCACGCCGCCCAGATCCAGGGCTTCTTCCGGGTCCCGGTCGACGACCTGTACGCCAGGCCGTTCCTGTGCGACGCGATCCAGGCCGAGGGCCTGACCGACATGGTGGTCGTCTCGCCCGACTCCGGGTTCGCCAAGAAGGCGCGGATGTACGCCAGCCGCCTCGACGCCCCCCTGGCCATCGTCGACAAGGTGCGGTCCGACCACGACGAGCGGCCCGCCGCCATCGACGTCATCGGCGAGGTCGCCGGCGGCAACGTCGTGCTGGTCGACGACTTCACGATCAGTGCCGGCACCCTGGTCGAGGCGGCCGAGCAGCTGATCGGCAAGGGCGCCCGCTCGGTCATGGCCGCGGTCAGCCACGGCGTCTTCGCCGAGGGGTCGATGGAGCGCCTCGACGCCAGCCCGATCCGCCGGCTGATCACCACCGACACCGTCGAGACCCAACCGGTGACCTTCTCCCCCAAGGTCCAGGTCATCTCGGCCGCCCCCATGTTCGCCGAGGCCATCCGGGGCATCCACCACCGCCAGAGCATCAGCGGGCTGTTCCAGAACTGAGGGGCTGCACGACCGCGGCGCGAAGCTCCGTTAGCGCAGGACAGCTTCGATGCGGTCGGCGACGTTGTGCCGACTGCGGTCGTCGCCGAAGTGGGGCCGCTCACTGGCGAGCGTGCGTCGCAACCGCTCCCGCTGCTCCGCCGTCAGCTGGGGCACCATGCCTTCGACAACCGCCAGCGCATGATATTGCTCGAAGGGACTGTGACGCTCCTCGATGACCTGGTGAACACGGTCGAAGTCGCGGAGCTCCGCGAGCTCCGCCATCGCCGCCAGGGCCGTGATCCGCTCGCCGTCATCTCCCTGCAAGAGTCTGGCGACCTGGTCAGGGGTGGGAGGCTGCCTGCTCGCTTCCTGGCGCGCGCGCCTGAAGTCCTCCTCCATCTGCATGGTCCGTTCCCACCCGGACTGCATGGTCGTTCGAGTCGACAGATAGCTCCTGCCGATCGACCGTAGTTCCCGAAGCTCCTCCAGCGCTTCTCCGCGCAACCGAGCTGCTTCCTCGGTGTTGCCTGCGCTCTCCAGCTCCGCGGCGGCACGGAAGGTAAGGTCGGCGCGCCGCTCGGCATGTTCGGCGTGCTGCTCGGCAAGCTTGATCTCCAGCTCTCGATATCTGATGGTCTGGATGCGGTCGCCCACGACGGCGAGGGCCACGAACACGGTCCCGACCGCGAGCAGGGCCGCCGTTCCGGCGTCGTTGTGGGTGACGAAGACCGCCACGGCCCCGGCTGCCACCAGGCCGACCCCGACCGTCAGCACGCCGGCCTCCAACAGCCGCGAGCGTGGACCTCTCTCCGTCGCCGGCGGGAGCTTGCTCTCTGGCTCCATCGTTCAACTCCAGCACGTTGCTGGTGGTCCGGGACTATGTGGCAGGGACAGGATTCGAACCTGTGTAGGCAATGCCGGCGATCATACAGGTCGCAGCGCTGGCTTCCCTGATGTCATTGTGCGGCGGTTCGCTGGTACCTGCGCTTCGCCCTGTCTTACCGCGACGTCGAGGAGCTGCTCACTGAGCGGGGCGTGGAGGTGATCACGTGACGATCTACCGCTGGGTGCTGCGCTTCACGCTGCCGCTGGGCCGTTGGCCACTGGCCGCGGCCGGACTGGCGTGGTAGGACAACCCGGTCAACTGTGTAGCACGGAACAAGTTGGGCGGGCAGGGGTGAGCATCGACCGGGAGTTCTTCCTCAGCTTCACCGGCGCCGACCGACCCTGGGCTGTCTGGCTGCTGGCCGAGCTGGACGCCGCCGGCTACTCCAGCGTCTCCCAGCTACGCGACTTCGTGGCCGGGACCAACTTCGTCATGGAGATGGACCAGGCCGCCCGGCAGACACGGCGGACGCTCGGGGTACTGTCAGCCAAAGCGCTTGAGGCGCCATATGTGCGGCAGGAGTGGGGGCAGCGGCTGGCCACCGACCCCACTGGCGAGCAGCGGGCGCTGGTGTTGGTGCGGGTGGGACCGTGCGAGCCGCAGGGGCTGCTGGGTCCGGTGGTCTACATCGACCTGGTCGGCCTGGATGAGGCGAGCGCTCGGGAGCGGCTGCGGGAGGAGCTGGCGGCGGTGGTCGGTGGCCAGCGGCCACTGCCAGCCGAGGCCGCGTTCCCCGGCGGCGGCCCGGCGGCGGCGAAGGTGGGACAGCCCAGGTTTCCGACCGCGCTGCCGCCGGTGTGGAACCTCCCCTTCCGCCGCAACCCCTCATTCACCGGCCGCGAGCGGGCCCTTGCTGAGCTGGCCGGGCAGCTTGAACAGGTCGCGGCCGCCGCGGTCACCCAAGCTCTGCAGGGCGCTGGTGGGGTCGGCAAGACCGCGCTGGCGGTCGAGTACGCCTTCCGGTATCGGTCGCAGTTCGACACCGTGTGGTGGGTACGCGCCGAGCAGCCAGCCACCCTGGTGGGCGACTATGCCGGCCTCGCCGGCGCGCTGCAGCTACCCGGTGCCGACCAGGCCGACCAGCAGCTGGCGGTGGTGGCGGTGCGGCGCTGGCTGGAGGAGCACGACCGCTGGCTGCTGGTGTTGGACAACGCCGAGGCCCCCGACACCCCCACCGGACTTGAGGTGCCGCTGGCCGCATTGGTCGACGTGCTCCCGCGAGTGCTGCACGGACAGGTGCTGGTCACCTCCCGGGATGCCAGCTGGGAAGCGCAGGCTGCCCTGGCGGAGCTGGAGGTCTTCACCCTCACCGAGGCGGTGGCGTTCTTGCTGACCCGCTCGGGCAGCAATGACCAGGCCACCGCGACCCGGATCGTTGAGCTGTTGGGGTGGCTGCCGTTGGCGCTGGAGCAGGCCGGCGCCTACATCCGCGAGACCCGCCTGTCGCTGGTGGACTACCTCGCGCGGCTGCGTGGCTATCCCGCGCTGACCGTGGCCAGGGGCCGGCCACGCGACCGCGGACCCACCGACACCGTCGCCACCACCTGGCAGGTCTCTCTGGAACGGGTGCGGCCCACCGCTGGTGCGGCGGCGCTGTTGGAGGTGTGTGGCTTCCTGGGTCCCGAGGAGATCCCCCGGGAGCTGTTCGCCCAGCAGCTCGACCCGCCAGCCGCCGAGCTGCACCTGCTGGCACAGGACCCGTTTGCCCTGGACGCAGCGGTCGCCGCGCTTCACCGCTTCGGGCTGGTCAAGGCCGACCAGCAGCTGCTGACGGTGCACCGGCTGCTCCAGCAGGTCGTCCGTGACAGCCTTGACCCTGCGACCAAGACTGCACGGGTGGGGGTGGCGGTGCGACTGCTGGAGCGGGCGTTGCCGTTCGGGGGCCGTGGCGATCTGGGACTGTGGCCGGTGTGCGCCCGGCTGGTGCCGCATGCGCTGGCCGCCACCGAGCATGCCGCCCAGCTCGGGGTCGAGCCGCTGACCACCGCTCGGCTGCTGGAGAATGCGGCCGACTACTTGCACGGTCGGGCGCGATATGCCGACGCCCGCCGGCTGCACGAGCGGGCCCTGGCCATCCGCGAAGCCCACCTTGGCGCCGACCACCCCACCACCGCCCACAGCCTCAACAACCTCGGCCGCGTCATGAGCGAGCAGGGCCAACTGGCGGACGCCCGCCGGCTGCTGGAGCGGGCCCTGACCATCCGCGAGGTCCACCTTGGCAGCGAGCATCCCGACACCGCTCAAAGCCTCAACAATCTCGCCGGCGTCCTGAGCGCCCAGGGTGACCTGGTCGACGCCCGCCGCCTGTTCGAGCGGGCCCTGGCCATTCGCGAGGTTTGCCTTGGCGCCGATCACCCCATCACCGCCTGGACCCTCAATAACCTCGCCGGCGTCCTGCACGACCAAGGCGACCTCGCCAACGCGTACCGCCTGCTAAAGCGCGCCGTGGCCATCCACGAGGCCCGCCTTGGCAGCGACCACCCCACCACCGCCCACAGCCTCAACAACCTCGGCCGCGTCGTGCGCGACCAAGGCGACCTCGCCGGCGCCCGCCCCTTGTTCGAGCGCGCCCTCTCGATCCGCGAGGCCCGCCTGGGCCCCGACCACCCAGAAACGGTGCAAAGTCGATGGAACCTCGCCGCGGTAACGGCGGAGCTGGACAAGGGCTCATAGCGCTCTGCTGGTGTGATGGCGGGTTGATCAGAACACCCAACGTTCCCCCACACGCTCGGGATCGACCTGCACAAACGCCGGTCCGCACAGCGCTGAGCCGCGTGGGGTGCCAGAGACCGGTCAGTGGTCATGCCGCACGTTCGTATACGACAACGACAACCGGGCGCCGCTGCTGTTCATCTCCGGCACCCGCGACTCCCTCATGCCGCCCTCGGTGCAGCGCTCCAACGCCAAGCACGACAAGTCCAACACGGTCACCGTGGTGGAGTTCGACGGGCGGCACCTGCTGCCGTCCCGCGACGGCTGGGAGGAGGTCGCCGACTACGCCCTGGAATGGGCTGTCAGCCACGCCCGCCAGGGCAACCCCCGGCAAGCCCCAAACGCCGGCGCATGACGACAGCCCGCATCACCCACATCGGCGGCCCGACGGCCCTGATCGAGGTGGGCGGTGGCGGCTGCTGACCGGCCCGACCTTCGCCCCCCCGGGCCGCCGGTACAGCGTTTGGGAGCCTCGTCGCAGGTCCACCACATGGCCAGCGCCTACCCGGCGGACGATCCCGCGGCGAACAGATCGTGCTCTCGATCCAGGCCCTTGAGGCGGTGTCTGCCCCGAGACTCGAACGTCAATCCGATGGCGCCCTCAGTAAGGTCGCGAGTGATACCCGACACGAGGACCTCGCCGGCTCCCGCCCGGGCCACGATGCGGGCCGCGGCATGCACCGCCAAGCCCCAGATGTGGTCGCCGCTCATGACCACCTCACCGCTGTGGATGCCTACGCGGATCGGGAGCTGTATCGCGTTCAGGGCTCCGACCAGTGCCAGTCCACAGCGGATGGCGCCACCGACACTATCGAACACGACGAGGAACGAGTCGCCGGCGGTCTCGATCTCGCGGCCGGCGAAACCGGCGAGCACACTACGGACGACATCCTCGTGCATGGCCACCGTCCGCTTCCACGACGCGTCGCCGGCCTCGCGGGCAAGAACTGTGGAGTCGACGATGTCGGTGAACAGGATGGTCGCCAAGGCACGCGCTTCCCCGCCGGGCTGCGGGTCGAACCCGGCGCCGCCGGCCCAGTCGACCATCTCCAACACGTCCTCGCCCTCCACCCACGTCACGTGGCCGGGCGGTAGGTCGAACACCTGGTTGGGACCGAGGATGAGCTCCTCGCCCGCATCGGTCCGAACGCCCATCCGTCCGCTGAGGACCACGCCGCGATGGTAGAGCTCGCATGAGGAGGTTCCGACCGAGGGCTGGGCGTGCTCCTCCCAACTCCAACCAGGCTGGAGGATGTGGCGGCTGATCACCGTTTGGGCCAGGCGAACCTGGTACGTGGCGCCCAGCGGATGGCTCACCACTGCCTCGGGCTCGCTGAGGTCGCGGACCTCAACGCGGCTCATATGCAATACCTCGGGCGCGGCTCTATTCCGATGAGTTCCTCCGGTGGTTGGGTGCTGGCCGAGACGGTATCAGCCGGACGGCACACTGGACCTGACCTGGAAGACGGCACTGGGCGAGGCGCCACAGACGTCTGGGAAGCGACTCATTGATTGTTGTTCGGCGAGTCGCCGGCCCACCGGAGAGAAGGCCTGGGCGGCCGGTCGTGGGAGGTGCCCGACCTTCCGCCCGGCGATGTAAACGGCGACGGCGTTGGGGTCATTGGGGGTTGTCCGGGCCGAGCGCCAGCCAGAAGCCAATCACGGCAACTTGGGCGAGCGGGGCCTTGCCGACGGCGAGCAGGCCACGACCGAGTGGTCGCATGTCCCCCCTGGACGAGCGGTCCCGGATGTCTAACGCGGGTAGCTCCGCTGGCCGCATCTCTGGCGGATCAACCTCGCGACATGCCAGCAGCGCCCAGCCGCCTGTCGTTGGCGAATCGGTGAGGGCCTAGGAGCGGAGCGAGCCAGCGCTCGCCTAACTGATTTAGGTTGGCCTTCGCGCATCCGCTGATGGCAGGAGGCTAGACATGGCAACAGACCAGCACAGCGCATCACCACGCGGGCACACCGACCGCACCGGTATCCGCTCGGCCATCAACCTGCCGCTCTTCGACACTCTTGCCGACCCGGCGGTGGTCGCGCGGCTGGCCGCCGAGGCGGAGGAGGCCGGCTGGCACGGGGTCTTTGTCTGGGACCATGTGCGCTGGAACGCGCCGATCCAGCAGGTCGCCGACCCGTGGATCACGATGGCGGCCATCGCCACCGCCACCGAACGCGTGCGCATTGGCCCAATGGTCACGCCGCTGCCCCGCCGCCGGCCGGTCAAGGTCGCCCGGGAGACCGCGACACTCGACCGGCTCAGCGGTGGCCGGCTCATCCTCGGCGTCGGCATCGGCCTCGACCGCTTCGCCGGTGAATTCTCCAAGACCGGTGAGCAAATCGATGACCGGGTGCGGGGTGAGATGCTCGACGAGGCACTGGAGATCCTCGCCGCCGCCTGGTCGGGCGAGCCGGTACACCACCACGGCACCCACTACACTGTCGACGACATCCAGTTCCTTCCCCGGCCGGTGCAGCAGCCGGGGGTACCGGTGTGGGCCGCGGCATTTACCGGAAACCGCAAACCGCTGCGCCGCGCCGCCCGCTGCGACGGCTTGTTCCCCGCCAACGTCGACCACCCCGATCAGCTCGCCGCCGCCGTCGCCACGATTACCGCGCTACGTGGGCCCGCGAGCGGGCCGTACGACATCGCCGTCGGCCTGCCGATCGGCGTCGACCCGGCGCCCTTCGCCAAGGCCGGCGCCACCTGGTGGCTGCGGGCGTTCCCACCGGGAGTCTCGCTGGACGTGGTGCGCGGCGTGCTGCGCGATGGACCGGCGCAACCCTGAGCCTGTAGACGTCTCGGCCACCGCGATCCGCACCACAGGTACCAGCAGACCGCCAGGACGATTGGCGCTGAGTGGTGGGGTCGGGGAGACTGCGGGCAGGCAAGGTACCAGCGACCCCAGCCGTGTCGAGTTGCTCGGCGCCCGCCTGATGCCCCTGCCCACCAAGGGCATCGACGGCGTGCTCCACTACACCTGCGGCCGCGACTGAACCCCGCCCGCCTCTTCCGCGAAACGCCGAACCCGTAGGCCTCCCAGGCCGCCTCGGGCAGCGACAACCTTCCCGGATGTCACACCTTCGCCCCCGGCCAGCATCTTAGGGACGAGTGTCACCTGGGCTAGGAGGAACGATGCGAAACAGCGATCTTGATCGGGGAACCGGCCGAGCGGCAACCAGGGGGATGGCGGGGCTCGTCTGTGGGCGGTTGACCAAGTGGGCGGTCCTTGCCCTCTGGATCGCTGTGGTCGCGGTCGCCGGGCCGCTCGCCGGCAAGCTCAACAGCGCCCAGCAGAACGACGCCTCCGCGTGGCTGCCCAAGAACGCCGAGTCCACCAGGGTCATCGAGCTGGCCAAGCGGTTCACGCCCAGCGACACCGTCCCGGCGGTGGTGGTCTACGAGCTTCCGGGTCCCGCCACCCGCGCCGATCAGGCCAGGGTGGCCGCCGACGCCGGGCGCTTCGCCGGCCTGGACCACGTCGGCAAGGTCGTCGGCCCGATCCCCGCCAGCGACGGCCGCGCGCTGGAGGTGGTCGTGCCGGTCGAGATGGGCAGCGGCGGCTGGAACGACATCGCCCCCGTGGTCGAGGAGGTGCGCTCCATCGCCGGTTCCGGTGGCGGGAGCGTCCATGTCACCGGCCCGGCCGGCTACGCCACCGACTTCGCCGACGTGTTCAATGGGTTCGACGCCACCCTGCTGTACATCACCGCGGCCATCGTGATGGTGATCCTGCTGTTGACCTACCGCAGCCCGGTGCTATGGCTGCTGCCCCTGACCACGGTGTTCGTGGCCCTGACCGCCGCGCAGGCGGTGATCTACCTGCTGGCCCGGGACGCGGGGCTGACGGTCAACGGCCAGAGCGCGTTCATCCTGACGGTGCTGGTGTTCGGGGCCGGCACCGACTATGCGTTGTTGCTGACCGCCCGCTACCGCGAGGAGCTGCGCCGCCACGCCGACCGGCACCACGCCATGTCGGTGGCCCTGGGTCGGGCGGCCCCGGCGATCGTGGCCAGCGGGGCCACGGTGATCTTGAGCCTGCTTGTGTTGCTGGTGGCTGAGCTCAGCTCGACCAGGAGCCTGGGTCCGGTGATGGCGGTCGGGATCGCGGTTGGCCTGTTCGCCATGCTCACGCTGCTGCCGGCGTTGCTGGTGATCTTTGGCCGCTGGGTGTTCTGGCCCCTGCGGCCCACGCTCGGCTCCCTGGAGCCGACCGAGCGGGGCCTGTGGGCGCGGATCGGCGCCCGCATGGCCCGCCGCCCACGGGTGGTGTGGCTGGTGACCGCGATGGTGCTCGGGGTGATGGCGCTGGGCCTGACCGGGCTGAAGGCGGAGGGGTTACAGAACAAGGACGGCTTCCGCACCGCGCAGGACTCGGTGGCGGGTGAGCAGGTGCTGGACCGCCACTTCCCGGCAGGAGCCGGCAACCCGGTGCAGGCCATCGGCAACGCGGACGCCTCGCGGGAACTGCAGGCCACCATGGCCGCCACCCCAGGGATCACCCAGGTCACCCGTCCGCTCGTCAAGGACGGCTACGCCTACGTCGAGGGCACGCTGACCAGCGGCACCGACAGCCAGGCCTCCTTCGACACCGTGGACCGGCTTCGCTCGAGGGTCCACGCGATCCCGGGGGCGGACGCCAAGGTTGGCGGCGGCAGCGCGGTCAACCTCGACATCCAGCGGGCCACCCGCCACGACCGCAACCTGGTCGTGCCACTGGTGCTGGGCGTGGTGCTGGTCATCCTCGCCCTGGTGCTCCGCGCCATCGTGGCGCCGCTGCTGCTCGTCGGGACGGTGGTGCTGTCGTTCGCGGCGGCGCTCGGGGTCAGTGCCCTGGCCTTCGACCACGTCTTCGGCTTCGCCGGGGCCGACCCGTCGTTGCCGCTGTGGACCTTTGTGTTCCTGGTCGCGCTGGGCACCGACTACAACATCTTCCTGATGACCCGGGTGCACGAGGAAAGCGGCCGCTGGGGAACCCGGCGGGGTGCGCTGATCGGCCTGGCCGCCACCGGGGGGGTGATCACTTCGGCGGGGGTGGTGCTGGCCGGGACCTTCGCCGCCCTCGGCACCCTGCCCCTGGTGTTCGTGACCGAGATCGGCTTCGCGGTCGCCTTCGGGGTGCTGCTGGACACCTTCGTTGTCCGCTCGGTGCTGGTGACCGCGCTGAACCTCGACGTCGGCCGGTGGATCTGGTGGCCGAGCCGCCTGGCCCGCCGGCGCGATGTCGAGCTGGAGGAGGTCGACGCCGAGGCCGCGGCGCTCGCTCGCTGAGCCAACGACGTGCAGGGGCGCGACGGCCCCGCATGTCACACTCGCGGGCCGGCGCGTGTCTCCATGGTGGAACATTGGAACCGAGAACCAGGCAGGGGGTCGCCAGCCGTGCACCACGATCGTTCGGCCGCCAACGCGGGCAGGGACAGGACCAGCGTCCTGGAAACGACGACCGCGAGCTTCGCCGAGCACAGGGGGCTGCTGTTCTCGGTCGTCTACAACCTGCTCGGGACCGTCTCCGACACCGAGGACGTCCTGCAGGACACCTGGCTGGCCTGGGCGTCCAGCGGGCGCGAGGACGTCGCCAACGCGCGCGCCTACCTGCTGCGGATCGCCGTGAACCAGGCGCTGGCTCGGCTGCGCCGGGAACGCCGCAAACGCGAGACCTATGTCGGGCCGTGGCTGCCCGAGCCGCTGGTCACCGGGGCCGACGCCGCCGAGGGCGCGGAACGGGCCGAGGCGGTGTCGATGGCCATGCTGGTGGTGCTGGAGACGCTGACGCCGCTGGAGCGCACGGTGTTCGTGTTGCACGAGGTGTTCGGGTACGAGCATGCCGAGATCGCGTCGATCCTGGGGCGCCGCCCAGCGGCGGTCCGCCAGCTCGCCCACCGCGCCCGCGAGCACGTGCAGGCACGCCGCCCGCGCTACCAGCCCGACCCGTCGGCGCAGCGGGCCGCCACCGAGCGGTTCCTGGCCGCGGCCGTCGGGGGCGACCTGCACGCCCTGCTGGAGGTGCTCGCTCCCGACGTGACCTTGTGGAGCGACGGCGGCGGCAGGCTCGGGGGGGCTGCATGGCGCGTCGTCCAGGGCCGCGACAAGGTCGCGCGCCTGCTGGCCACGGGCTCGGCCAGGTATTGGACCGCCGACCTGGTCATCGACTACGCGGAGGTGAACGGCGGACCGGCGGCGCTGGTGTTCATGGGTGGCCAGCTGTTCGGGGTCGTGGTCGTGGACCTCACCGAGCAGGGCGACCGGGTGCGCGCGGTCTACAGCGTCTTCAATCCCGACAAGCTGACCGCGGTGGCAGGGGCGGTGCGCGAGCACCCCTGACGGTCCCACGACTGACCGGAAATGACTGGACGAGGCCAGCAATGGGCGGCCCCCGAGGGACCGATGAGTTTCCCGCCACCCAACCGTCCAACAGACGGCGACCGTGAGCACAGGAGGCAACGGCGTGCAGTCCTCACCCTCTTCGAGCACCACCCTGTCGATCCCGCAGCTCCGCGCCGCCCTGAACGGGCGGGTGATCGCCCCCGGCGATCCCGGCTACGACCTGACCCGGGCCCTGTTCACCGGCGGGTTCGAGGAGCTGCGGCCGGCGGTGATCGTGCGGGTCGCCGACGCCGCCGACGTCGCCCGCGTGGTCGCGCTGGCGCGCGAGACCGGCCTGGAGCTGGCGGTCCGCAGCGGCGGCCACAGCGGGGCCGGCCACAGCAGCACCAACGGCGGGATCGTGCTTGACCTGCGAGACATGACCGCGTTGGAGATCGACCCGCAGACCCGCACCGCCTGGGCCGAGACCGGCCTGAGCGCCGCCGCCTACAGCACCGCCGCGGCGGCCCACGGGCTGGCGACCGGGTTCGGCGACACCGGCTCGGTCGGCATCGGCGGCGTCACCCTTGGCGGCGGCATCGGCTACCTGGTCCGCAAGCACGGCCTGACCGTCGACGACCTGCTGGCCGCCGAGCTCGTCACCGCCGACGGCCGGCTGCTGCAGGCCGACGCCGACCACCACCCGGACCTGTTCTGGGCGATCCGCGGCGGTGGCGGCAACTTCGGGGTGGCCACCCGCTTCCAGTACCGGCTGCACCCGGTCCCTTCGATCGTTGGCGGCATGCTGCTGCTGCCGGCCAGCGCCGGGGTGGTCGCGGAGCTCATCGCCCTGGCCGAGGCGGCTCCCGAGGAGCTGTCGATGATCGCCAACGTGATGCCGGCGCCGCCGCTGCCGTTCGTGCCGGCCAAGCAGCACGGCCAGCTGGTCATCCTGGCCATCATGGCCTACGCCGGCCCGACCGAAGTAGGCGAGCGTGCCGTCGCGCCGTTCCGGGCGCTGGCGGCCCCGATCGCCGACATGGTCAGGCCGATGCCCTACCCGGAGATCTATCCGCCGGAGGATGAGGACTACCACCCGACCGCGGTGTCGCACACGATGTTCGTCGATGCCGTCGACGGTGGCGTCGCCGACACGATCATGGAGCACCTGCAGGCCTCGGACGCCCCCATGCGGGCGGCGCAGCTGCGGGTGCTGGGCGGGGCGATGGCGCGTGTGCCGGCGGAAGCGACCGCATTCGCCCATCGCCGTTCCCGCATCATGGTCAACCTCGCCGCCTTCTACGACGGTCCGGCGGACCGGGCCGTGCGCCAGGCCTGGCTCAGCGACTTCGCGGCGGCGTTGCAGCAGGGCGACACCGGCGCCTACGTCGGCTTCCTGGTCGACGAGGGCGAGGAGCGGGTCCGCCAGGCCTACCCGGGGTCGACCTGGGAGCGGCTGGCGGCGGTCAAGGCCCGCTACGACCCGACCAACCTGTTCCACCGCAACCAGAACGTCACGCCGTGGCCTCCAGCGCCAGCAGAGCCCGCTTGACGTCGGCGCCGCCGCCGTACTGGCCGACCGTCCCGTCGTCGCGATCACCTGGTGGCAGGGCACCACCACCGGCAGGGGGTTGTGCGGCATGCCGTCCCGACGGTCTGCCCGATCAGGGCGCATCGGCGGACGGCGCAACGAGGATCCAGCCGGCGCGGCTCCGCGACCTGTACCGGCTCCACAGCACCCCGCTCCACGAAGAGGTCCTGCTGAACCAGCTCCTGCAGGACCTGACCGCATCCAACTCGCCAACCTCCAGCTGACTTCCAACCAAGCCGTGCGCGTCGCCGCCATGCGACGGCGCGCCCGAGGGAACTTCGACAACCGTGGGGCGGCAAGACATCCGGACCCGGCGACCAGCTCGCACGAGACGGACGCGTCCTCGGTACCCCACAGCCCAACATCGCCTCGCCTTCGTGTGGTACCGTAATACTGTACCATACGAGGGAGGTACTCCGATGGCCATCACGGCAACCGAGGCCCGTAAGCGACTGTTCCCGCTGATCAAGCAGGTCAACGATGACCGGGCTCCTGTCGAGATCATCTCGAACCATGGGCGGGCGTATCTCGTCGCGGCCGACGATTACGAGTCCATGGAGGAAACTGACTACCTGCTGCGCTCACCCGCGAACGCGACCCGCCTGATGGCCGCCGCTGACGAGGTCCGCCGTGGCCGGACCCTGATCACCAAGACCATGGAAGAACTCCAGGTCATGGCGGACGAGGGCGCGCCGGGTTGAGGAGCATCGTCTTCCACCCTCAAGGCTGGAAAGACTTCACCTACTGGGCCACGGCTGACAAGAAGATGCTGCGCCGCCTGCTCCTGCTGATCGAGGAAGCCCGCCGAACCCCATTCGAAGGTACCGGCAAGCCGGAACCGCTGCGCCGCAACCTCTCCGGCTTCTGGTCCCGGCGGATCGACGATGAGCACCGCCTCGTCTATGGCGCGACCGATGATGAGCTGATCATCATTCAGGCCCGTTACCACTACGACGACTAACGCCGGTATCCATAAGACTCGGAATCGAAACACCCTGTGAGCTGCGGTGCCGCATGTATCGCTTGGGGCTGTGCGATCAGGCGGCGTCAACCGGACTTGACCACATCACCAGCCTAAACCAGATCTGCCCGTCACCCGATCCCGACACCGCCGCAAGGCCACGGATCCTGAACCTCCCCAGCCCTGCGACCATCGGGCCGGCTTGCGCCACGTCCAGTGGCGCTTCCTCGCCGGCAGGCTACCGTCCGAGGTGCCCGCCACCCGCTGCGGGCGCAAGGCTCTCGGTCCGCACCGCCCGGAAGCCGGAGTCATCAACCAGGTGGAAATAGATATGCCCACGCAACGACCCGTCCTCCTCCAACGCTGCCCAGCCACGGCCGCTGGCGGGATCGCTCTCGTCGTTGCCCTCCCAGGTGAACTCCACGTACGCACGCCCGTCGCGCCACCCGCTCTGGCAATCCAGCCACCCCTCGACACGGCCCGCGCCTCCTCCCTGGCCCTGCCAAGAAGGCTACCTGGTACTGGCTGACGGGTCTGGAGAGCAGGCGGCACCTGAGACTACCGCAGGCTGCTGGAGCCGACGCGCCGGTCAGCCCAGAAATCACCCGTCAGGGATGGTGAGCCACGCGCTGGCGACAGGCGCAGCCGATCCAAGCCAAGCACCCCATGGAAGGACCAACCATGCCCAACGGCACCATCGAACGCAAGTGTATGAAAGCCCACAACAAGGCCGAGGGCAGGTGCTCGCCGCGATGCGTGCACTGGTACCCGCGCGTCCAACGCGCCGCGCCCGAGGGCCACGGCCGGCGCAGGTTCGACTACCTCGGCGGCTACCCCACCAAGGCCGCAGCACGGTCGGCGCTCGACCAGGCGCCCAGGTGCCACCGCGGCCGTCCAAGCGACCCGAGCACTGTCGTAGGCGGGGCGCCACCCCCGACGCTCAACGACTGCTGGACCACTGGCTCGCCCTCCTGCGAACCAACAAGGCGGTCCGGCTGCGAACCATCGGCCGCTACGCCAACATCTCGAGCACCACGTCCGCCCCTACCTGGGCGAGCACCCCGTCAGCGCGCTCGGAACCCTCCACATCCAACAGCTGTACGACCAGCTGGCCCAACACGGCCGCAAGGACGGCAAGCCGGGCGGGCTTGGTCCCCGCACCATCCGCCAGATCCATCCATGCCTGCATCAGGCGCTCGGCGACGCCATGAAAGCTGATAGAAACCCGGACGGAGGAGCACAGGTCCCAAGAGTTACACCGCTGTGTTTCCGCAGCTGAACTGGGTGGCAGGGACAGGATTCGAACCTGGCGTGCCCGTAGCTTCCGCCGTCACCCGGCATCCCCGCCCGTTCCGCCCTGTCCCGCGCGGCCTCGCGTCGGGCGGAGGGGAGTCGGAGGGAAATCCCGGCCGCCGTCTGACCAGAGTTCCACCCTTGCTCCCCGCGTTGGTAAGCCCCATCGCGGGAAGCAGGCGATCTGGGCGAGCCACTCAGCCTGCATCAACTGGTTGTGTCAGGACTCCCACGGGCAGCGGCCGGCAGATCTTCCTTGTCCTGCTCGGCTCGCTCGGCGCGCGCCCGCGCCCCAGTGGCCCGCTGCCACTCCTGCCGAGCCCGGTCTGGGTGGCCCAGCAGCTCGTACAACGCGGCAATCCGCTCATGCAGGCCGGCCGCCTGCTGGTAGGCCATGACCGCAAGTTCCCTGGTCGGGTGGCTCCCCTGGACCGGGCGGGGCGGCAACGGCACGCCCGCCAGCACATCGCCGGCCACCTGGACTACCGTCCGGTGGTGGGACCGGGCGGCGCTGCGCAGCCGCTCGAACGCGATCGCCGCGTCGACCCCTTCCCGCTCCATCAGCGCCCCCTTGGCCTGCTCGATCACCACCCGCTGCTCCAAGGCGACCTGCAGCTGGCGGGCCAGGCGGCCCTGGGTGTGGGCGGCGACGGCATGACCGAGCAGGTTGGCCACCACCCCGGCGCAGGCCTGCAGGGCGCTGACCTCGCTTTCGTTCCAGGCACGCTCGCGTCGCGCGTAGGCATCAAGGGTGCCGATCGGCCCGCCGGCCAGCTCCACGGGCACGCTCAGCGCCGCCCGGAAGGTGGCACCCACCAGCAACGCCGCGATCTCCTCGCCCCCCTCGCTGGCGACGTCGCGGACCGGCACCGGCGCCCGCTGCCAAAACGCATCGGCGCAGGGGCCCTGCGCGAGTTCCTCCTGGGCCTGTTCCAGCTGCTCGGCCTGCTGGTCGGAGGCGGCCGCCCAGCGCAGCACCCCCTCGGCATCGACCAGCATCAGCCCCACGCCGTCAACGTCCATGAGGTTCTTGGTCATGGCAAGCAGCTGAAGCACGCTGGGGCCAAGCCCCTGGTTCAGGTCGACCTCGTCGAGGGCGCCGATGGCCTTGGCGAGCGCGGCCGGCTCGATCCGCATCCCGTCCCCTCACGAGCGTCGATCCCACTGGTCCCCGGGAGTCTATGCCGCCCACACGGGTGGTGGGTCAGGTCGTTTGGGTCGGCGGGCGGGTCGCAGGCGTCGGGAGGATGGACCTGGTGATCAGGGCCGTCGCGACGACCCACGATGACGCCGACAAGGTCCAACGGCGGGGCTTAGCTGTCGTCATAGCTCGACGCTCGTTCGCCCCACGGGCTGGCGGTAGGGCTGCCTGAGCGCGGTCCCAGGCTGCGGGTGCCAGTTATTCGGTCACCTCATGCGACCTGCGCATACTCATGGGTCAGCCCATCGAGTCGACCTCGTCGTAGGATCCTCCGAGCCTTCAGGACGACAGGTGGTTCGGCGGGTCCGAGCGGTGGTGCCTGCCCCAGGGCGCGATGCGGGCGGTGGCTGTTGCAGTGGGCAACGTCCTCGGCCAGCACCGCCTCCAGCTGCCGGCATCCCAAGATCAGCATCCGGTCCAGCACCTCCCGCCCGAACGGTCCCGACCTTGGCGTCCCGATCACGGACCGGAAACCAGAACCGGCCGACACGGTGGTCGAGGGCCATGAGCAGGTTGCGGGCCTGCTGGGTCGCCCACTCCCCCAATGGATGCGCCGTCACCCCCGGCACGTGGACCCGGCGGGAGGCGACCTCGATCACAAGCAACACACGTACAGGCGTTTGAGGAACACCGTGTCACGGTGAGGAAGTCCACCGCCAGCACACGCTGGCCTGGGCCCGGAGGAACTGCCGCCAGGAGACCGCCGACCGCTTCGGTGCCGGGTCGACACCAGCGCGTTGCAGGATGGCCCAGACGGTGCTGGCCCCGATCCTGTACCCGAGGCGGTACAGCTCACTGTGGATGCGGCGCTAACCCCAGGACGGGTTCTCCCTGGCCAGCCGCAGCACTAGCTCGCGGATCTCCACCGCCACGCATGGACGGCCAGGCCGATGTGGGTAGCTCCAACGGCGCCCGACCAGGCCCGGTGCCCGCCGCAGCTCGGAGGCTATGACCGACCTGTGGGTCGGATGCGTGAGCACAGCCACCTTGACGCGCCCCCGGCCTCTCCTGGTGGGGCCGGGTCTGCTGGTCATCGGCCGCGCTTGCAGAGCCGCGCACGAGGCGCTGGCCTACGTGGACCAGCACGGCGACGCCCAGGACCGCAGCGCGATCGCCGTGATCGGGGCCCAGCACGACCGCTACGGCGACACCGTCCGCCAGGAGCTGGCCGCCGTTGATGCCGGCCAGCTGGGGCGGGCCGAAGCGCTTGACCGCAAGGGCGAGCCGCTGTTTGCCGCGATGGGG
>Ga0081539_10001840_pt1 | contig 33465 bp, 21 predicted proteins | sample TabmetS4T2R2_FD_71023 | JGI IMG/M metagenome (GOLD analysis project Ga0081539, IMG submission 71023) | Tabebuia heterophylla rhizosphere microbial communities from the University of Puerto Rico - S4T2R2 | ecosystem: Host-associated > Plants > Roots > Rhizosphere ... | reverse complement strand
CCGGGATATCGTTCGGTGTTTGTGTTGCATGATGTCGAGGGACGTGAGCACGAGGAGATTGCGAGGTTGTTGGGCTGCTCGGTGGGAACGTCGAAGTCGCAGCTTCATAAGGCTAGAATGAAATTGCGCACGCTTCTGAGGCAACAGAACGAGCCGCGGTAGGCTTCAAAGAATGTCGCGCCAACCGGCGCGGCGGACGAAAAGACGAAACGCTCCGGGTCTCACCGAGACTGATTTGGTAGGTTAAAGAGATGAACTGCGAGAAGTGCGAAGAACTGCTCAGCGATTTCCTCGACGGCACGCTCGGCCACGGCGAGCACGCCTCGATGAGCGCGCACTTGGCCGCGTGCCATTCTTGCGCCGCCGCGCGCGATGAGTTTCACGCAATCATCAGCGCCGCGCGCGACTCGCGCCAGCAACTTTACGCGCCCCCCGACTCGCTCTGGCTTCGCGTGCGCGACGCCGTGGAACCCGAAGCGCGCGGGCGTAGTCGCGCGCAAGCGCCCGTAGAACACGCAGGCTTCTTCTCACGTCTCTTCGGCAAGCGTTGGGAACTTTCGCTCCCGCAACTCGTCGCGGGCGTCGCCGCGATTGCCGTCGCGGTCTCATTCGTCACGACGCTCGGCGTGCAGTATGCCTCTTCGGGCCGCAACACGTCTGCGCGCAATGCGTCAGTCCGGCGCGTCGTCGCCGAAGACTACTACCCCAGCGCATATCTCGAATCGCACGAGCCGAGCCTTCAGTATTGGCAGCAGCGCGTCGAGGCGCGCAAGGCGAGTTGGAGTCCGCGCATGCGTGCGTCGTTCGACCGAAGCCTGAGCGTTTTGGACGAAGCGGTCAACGAGTCTTTGAGCGACCTTCGGCAGAACCCGCACGACGAGGTAGCCGAGGAGATGCTAAACTCCGCGCTGCGTGAAAAGATCCAACTCCTCCGTGAGTTTGGCGAGCAGTAAACGATAAGCGCAAACGCGACCGTCGCCACGAAGTTTCCCCACTGCCCGCGCCGGCGAAAGGCCGAGCGCGCGCGCCTCTCGAAGAGTCACGAATAACGCAAGTTGATGAAGACGGAAGCGACACACAACCTCCGAACACGCTCGGCGCGAACGCGCGCCGCCGCCGTCGTACGCGCGTCGGTGTCCTTGCTCCTGCTCGCGGCCTTCACCGTGTTCGCGCCGTCGGCGCTCGCGCAGCGTCGCTTCTCGCGCGATTACCCGGCGCAGCCCGATGTGCGTCTCGAACTGTCGAACCGCTCCGGCACAATCGAGGTCGTCGCTTGGAACAAGAGGAGCGTGCGCGTCACGGCGACGATGGAATCGAGTTCGTCGAAGTTGACGCCCGAAGTGAGCGACGAGGGCGTGCGCATTGACGCGCGGCGCGACAACCGCGACGACGCGGGCGACATAAACTTCAAGATTCAAGTCCCGGCGGGCGCGACCGTTGACATAAGCACGATGCGCGGCAACATCACCATCCGAAACGTCCAAGGACAGATGGTTCGCGCGCACGTCTCAAGCGAAGGCGACATCGAGTTGACGGGCATACGCGCGCAGACCGTGATGGCCGAAAACACCGTCGGCAACATACTCTTCGACGCCGAACTCCTTCGCGGCGGCACATACGTCCTCAACTCCACGCAGGGCGACATACAACTCCGCATCACCGCCGAGTCGGGTTTCCGCCTGATGGCCGTCGCGCCCCGCACGCGCAACATCGAACTCAACGGCTTCGCGCAGATGGGCGAGTTTGAATACTTCAACGACAAGCGCAAGGTCGTCGGCAAGGTCGGCGACGGCGGCGCGGCCCTGAGCACAACGAACGGTCGCGGCTCAATCGTCTTCATGCCACGCTAGGCGATTTTGGATTTTGGATTTTGGATTGCGTGCTGATGGAGGCGACGCTGTCTTCAATAGCGCCCGCTTATGTTTCGTCTTAAGAGGATTGATGAGAGACAGCGTAACTCTCATCAATCCAAAATCCAAAATCCAAAATCCAAAATCGCTTTGCCCCCGGCTCTCCTCTGTTGTAGCCTTCCGCAGATGCTTAAGATTCAGACAGTCGCATTGAAAATCGCGCGCGCGTTTTGTGCGCCCGCGCTCGTCTTGATAACAGTCGCCGTCATGCTCAGCGCGTCAGCCGCCGTGCAGAGCGGAAGGCAGTCGAACGAGAAGAAGAACGCGACGCCGGCGCAGCCGCCGCCCGTCCTCAAGCGCGCGACCGTCCGGCGCGACTCGCGACGGCTCGGCTACGGCGGCACGGTCGTCATCTACGGCGCGCCCGAAGGCTCAATCACGGTCGAGGGCTGGACGAAGAGCGAAGTCGAGATAACCGCCGAGCTTGAGCAGAGCGCGACGAGCGAGGAAGAGTTGACGCGCCTCTCCGCGGTCAACACGTTCACAGTCGTCGAAGACCTGAACCACTTGGAAGTGACGACCCTCGGCACGCACGACCGCAAGTACTTGAAGCGCGCCGCGCGCGACCTGCCAAAGAAACTCCTCACGATGCCTTGGAAGATTGATTATCACCTGCGCGTCCCCGCCTCGGTTGACTTAGACATCTACGCGGGGCGCGGCGCGCTCAACATCGCGGGCGTCGAAGGCGCGATTCACATAACGGGCGGCGAGGGCGAGTCGAACTTGACCTTCACGGGCGGCGACATCGAGGCGCTTCTGAGGAGCGGGCCTGTCAACGTGCGCGTTCCGGCGCGCAACTGGCGCGGGCGCGGCATGAACCTGCGCGTCGCCGCCGGAGACCTCAACATAGAACTCCCCGCGGGCTTCAGCGGCGACATCAACGCCGAGGCGCTCGGCACGGGCCGCGTCGAAAACCTTTACGCGGGCCTCACGCCGCGCGAACGCACGCACGCGGACGAACGCAACCTCCAAGGACGCGCCGGACAAGGCGGCGCGACCCTCTCCTTAACCGTCGTCAACGGCACGCTGCGAATCACGCAAGCCGCCAGTAAATGATTTTGGATTTTAGATTTTGGATTTTGGATTGACGACTGATGAAGGCGACGCTGTTTCCAATCAAGCCTTCGCGCATCGAGTCGTCTCGGAAAAGATTGATGAGAGTCGCGCTGATTCTTATCAATCCAAAATCTAAAATCCAAAATCCCACGGCTGGACTTCACGCGCACGCGCGTCTATGCTCGCCCGCGCGCTCTTTCAGAAAACACTTCTAACGGGAATCAAGCGATGACAGTCAAATCCGACCGCTGGATTCGGCGCATGGCCGAGGAGCAGCAACTCATACAACCCTTCGACAAAGTGCTCGTACGCGAGACGGACGGGCGTCGAATCATCTCGGCGGGCGCGTCCTCCTACGGCTACGACATGCGACTCGCCGACGACGGCTTCCGGGTCTTCTCGCCCATCCACGGGCGCGAGATAGACCCCAAGAAGTTCGACGACGACTCGCTCGTAGAGCCTCCCCTTCGCACCTCCGACGACGGCTCGCGCTACTACCTGATGCCGCCACACTCCTACGCCCTCGGCGTCACGGTCGAGACCTTCCGAATGCCGCGCAACGTCATAGCGATATGCGTGTGCAAGTCAACATACGCGCGCGCCGGGCTGATGCTCAACACGACGCCGCTCGAAGCGGGCTGGACTGGCCGTCTAGTCATCGAACTCGGCAACCTCGCAGACCTTCCCCTTCGCGTCTATGTCAACGAAGGCATCGGCCAAGTTCTCTTCTTCGAGTCGGACGAAGACTGCGAAGTCTCCTACGAAGACCGCGGCGGCAAATACCAAGGCCAGACGGGATTAACTTACTCGCGTTTATAATGTAGAGACAATTCGGGCCATGAAAAAGCGCATGAATGAGGAAGACGCGAGTGAAGCTGCCGAATGCTCATCTTGTTATAGTAGAGCGGGAGAAGATTACGGAATACTTGCTCAATATGGAGCACCGGTACGGCGCAAGTAAAGCACGGTTCTTCAGCGCGTTCGGGTTTGATTCGGCGTCTTGGGAGACGCTGGCGCGGGCTTTACGCGAACACGGGCAGCGTTATGAGGTGAGTAGAACGAAAGAAACATCTTTCGGCCCACGGTATGAGATTGATGGGGAGTTGAGCGCGCCGGACGGGCGCGCGCCTCGCGTTCGCACGGTCTGGCAGTTAGATTATGGGGAGATTGCGCCGCGTCTCATCACAGCATATCCTTTGGAGGCACTAACATGATTAAAGAACACGATTGCATTGTGTTGACGGAAGACATGCCGGATGAAGGACTCAAGGCGGGCGACATCGGCACGGTCGTGCACATACATCAGAACGGCGCGGGCTACGAAGTCGAGTTCATCACACTCGCGGGGGAAACTATTGCGGTCGTAACGCTGTTGGCGTCTCAAGTCCGCCCGTTCGCGCGGCGCGACGTGGCCCACGTGCGCGAACTGCAAACGGTATAGATTTACTCTAACTTGAACGGCAGCCTCGCAGACCTCGCTCCTTTCGCTTCTCCATTAACGAAGGCACTGGCCGAGTTCTTTTCAAGTCCGGCAAAGACTGCGAAGTCTCTTACCAAGACCGCGGCGGCAAGTATCAAGGCCAGACGGGATTGACCTATTCACGGCTATAATAACGACTGTTATAATTGACTCACAGATTCCGCGATGCTGCATAATCTCATCTCCAAAAAGGCCAAGCAGTGGCTCGCACGTGAGGATTGCCCTGTTCGATATTTAGTTGAGCATATTAAGGCGCGTGGGTTTATGCGAGATGCGCAGACGGAGGCGATAGAGGTTTATCTGTATCTGAAAATACAAGGCCAGAACAAACCGCTCTGGCAGTTACTTTGTGAGGCGCATCTATTAAGTAATGACGACTTGACTAAACTACACATCAGTCAATCCGCGCGCGAAACGTTCGAGCAAAATAGCGCGGCGCGAGCCTTGTTCGAGTTGTCGCGCACGAAGGTTAACGGTGAGGCCGCGCGACCTCTGCTGCCTAACCTTGAAAGATATTTGCTCGATAACGTGGAGCATTTAAGCTGCGAGAAGATGGTCAAGGATATTTTTTACGGAGTCGAATACACGGATTATCTTTTCAGTCTGCCGATGGGAGCAGGCAAAACGTTTCTCATGGCGGCATTCATTTATCTCGACCTGTATTTCGCGCGGAATGAGCCGGAAAACAGAATCTTTGCACACAACTTCATAATCCTCGTGCCGTCAGGTTTAAAGACTTCAATTATTCCGAGCCTTAAGACCATTGAGCGATTTGATCCGAGTTGGATTCTGCCCGAACCAGCCGCCGGCAACACAAAACGACTCATCAGGTTTGAAATTCTCGATCAACCCAAGTCGGCGAAGAAGAGCAACCGGGCGCGCAATCCGAACGCGCAAAAAGTCAGCCGTCATCAACCGTTCACCGACTTGATGGGCTTAGTGATGGTCACAAACGCCGAGAAAGTCATACTCGACAGACTAGAACTCGACGCGCAACAGCATCTTTATGAGCAGACGGAGGACGAGAAGGACAGGGCGGCGAACGAACTGCGCAATCTCATCGGCAAAGTGCCAAACTTACAGATTCTGATTGATGAAGTACATCACGCGGCGACTGACGACATAAAGTTACGGCAGGTCGTCAACCGTTGGAGCGCGGGCGGGACGGTCAACAGCGTTCTCGGTTTCTCCGGGACGCCCTACTTGTCTTCTGCGGAAAAGATACAGGTCAATGATGAGGTTGACTTGAAGTTCACTCAAATTACAAACACGGTCTTTTACTATCCGCTGAAGCGCGCGATTCAATCTTTTCTTAAAAAGCCCACGGTCAAGCCGATAACCCAACTCAATTCGACGCAAATAGTGCGGCGCGGCGTGCGTGAGTTTTACGAAAGATACCGCGCAACCGTTTACGGAGACGGCACGCGCGCGAAACTCGCCATCTACTGCGGCAACATCGAACGCCTCGAAGAAGAGATTTACCCGCTCCTAGCCGGCGAGATGGGAATACCGAAGGAAGAGATACTGAAGTATCACAGGGGCAACGCCAACTACAAAATTACCAAACAGGATGAGATTGATTTCGCCTCGCTCGACACGCCGCTCTCGAAAAAACGCGTCGTCCTGCTCGTGCAAATAGGAAAAGAGGGTTGGGACTGTAAGAGTCTGACAGGCGTTATCCTCTCGCAGAAGGGCGACTGCCCGACGAATATGGTCTTGCAGACGAGTTGCCGTTGTTTGCGACAGGTCGTGCGCGGCGAGCATGAGACGGCGGGAATTTGGCTAAACGAAGAGAACGCAAACATCCTAGACAAACAGTTGAAAGAAGAGCAGCACACGAGCATCGCCGAAATAAACAGTCTCGGCGGCGGCGCGGAGGCGGAGATGGTTGAGCGATTCGCCCGCGTCGAACATCTCAAGTTGCCGTCCGTTGATTTCTATCAATTGCGTGTTAGCTACGACACGTTAATCGTGGATGAAGTTGAGCCGCGCGATAAACTCAAGGCGATAGACGCGCGTGAACTGCATCGAAACGCGGCCATAATCGAACGCGGCATGAGCGCCGGCGACATACGCTCGCGCGAATTCCTGCAAACCGAACGTGGCGAGCGCGCGAATTTCCGCGATTGGTTGTCCGAGATCGGCAAAGGCAGTTTTAACGCGGTATCGTTTGCGGACTTACGCAAGTATGAGAGCGAACTAAGGCCGCTCTTCGACGAAATCACTTATGAGGAAGAGGGCGAGCGTTATTTCAACGACCTGTACGAGTTGGACGAGATGGCCGCGCGCGTGCGCCTGTCGTTCCATCAAAGGCGTACGCTGCAAACTTCGAGTGAAATCGTTCCTAAAGACGCGCGAATGCTTCTAGTCGAAAAGTTGGCGCGGGTGAACAAAGAGAGGAAACTATATCCATCGGGGGAGGATGTAGCGCAGATAATAAGATTCGACGAATCCGGCGAGTCTATAGAGGAAGCGCGCGAGGCGCACCGCGAGGCCGTCCGTCTGGCGGCTGAAACTCTGCGCGCGGCGGGCATAAACTTGCCGCCGGCGGTCGCAATGGATTTGTCGCCGGAGGTGCGAAACAAGGATCGGACGTTTCATTTCCTACCTTACGACTTCACGCAGAGCGGCTTCGAGTTGGAGTTTCTAAAGCAGGCTCTAGTGGATAAGGAATTACAACGGCGCGGGCTTGAGCTTTACTATAACGGCGAGCGCAGCCTGACGGAGTTTAAGATTCAATGCTACACGAAGGTTAAAGACCATTGGCGGCGCGTCGGCGAGTACACGCCCGACTTCCTCCTTCTCGAACGCAAGGACGGGCGGATTCATCGCGTGTTGATTATCGAGACGAAAGGCAAAGGGTTCGCCGAGCAGAAAGAGTTTCGGGCGCGCAAGCAGTTTGTGGAGACTGAATTTATCAGAATGAACAACGAGCGGTTCGGCTACGAACGTTTCGGTTATCTTTATCTAACGGACGAGCGCAAACTAGACGATAATCTCGCCGAGTTGAGCAAAAAGGTTCGTAAATTCTTCGTGGACTAAAAGCCATGCCGGTTAAATACATTCCTTACTTCCCGAACACCGTCGAAGGACAGGCCATTCTGGACAACTTGACGCGGACGCGGCGCGTGCTGCGCTACCGCGAGAACGAAAAGGTGTATGAACGCCTGCGGCGCGGGATGCCTTTGTATGAAGCGGAGCGCGTGGAGACGGTTGGCGGCGCGTCGGACAATCTGTTGATTCGCGGCGAGTGTTTATCGGCGTGCGCGTATCTGAAGGAGAAGGGAATCGCGGTTGACCTCGTTTACATAGACCCGCCGTTTGCGAGCGGGGCCGACTACGCGAAGAAGATTTACTTGCGCCGCCACCCGGAGAAGGCGCGTGCCGCCGCGGAGAAGGATGAAGAGATAGAGAAGGCTCTGCGAAACGGCGAGGAGATTGATTTAGAAGAGTTGCGCGCCTTTGAAGAGAAGATGTACGGCGACATCTGGCGGAAAGAGGACTATCTCAACTGGATGTATGAGAACCTCACCGCCATCAAATCGGTGATGAGCGAGACGGCGAGCATCTACGTGCATCTGGATTGGCACATCGGGCATTACGTCAAGATTTTGATGGATGAAATTTTCGGAGAGGATAATTTCCAGAGAGAAATCGTCTGGGAAAATGCGGCATTGTCGGGCTTCAAGACAATAGCCTCTAATTGGATTAGAGCGCATGACGTTATTTTTTATTACACTAAAGGCGAAGAAAGAATTTTTAATAAACAGAAACAACCTCATAGAAAGGAATATTTAGACAGATTCGATAAGATAGAAGAAAAAACGGGTAGAAAGTATTTTGACGGAAGGGGTGAAATACTTTATCTCGATGAAGTTATTAAAAAGGGCAAGGGAATAGGTGATGTGTGGTATGACATAATGTCGTTTCAGCAGCTTCCAACATCAACGGAAAACGTTGACTACAACACGCAAAAGCCCGAAGCCTTGCTAGAGCGCATAATTAAAGCCTCAACAGATGATTCAGATAAAGGTAATAGGCAAATGATTGTAGCCGACTTCTTCGGCGGTAGCGGCACGGCAGCAAAAGTCGCGCACGATCTTGGCAGGCGTTTCATTCACGTTGATGTTGGCCTGAATAGCCTACAAATTGCGCGCGACCGCCTGAAGGCTGCGGGCGCGTCGTTTGACGTACTCGACATCAAAGACGGCGTCTCGCTCTTCCGCAATCCCGTACAGACGATGGACAAGCTGAAAACCCTCATCACCGGCCTCAAGAACGAAGACGGTCTGGATAAGTTCTGGGAGGGCGCAATCAACGACTCAAAACTCGGCTTAGTCCCCGTCTATCTGCCGGATTTGAAAGACCACACGACCAAAGTGCTCGACGTGCCTTTGATAAACCGCGTCCTTCACGAAGCACTCCCAGACCTTCCCGACGGCGTGAAGCAGGCAATCGTCTATTACGTTGACGTGGACGACCGCGCAGCCGTCGAATCCTTCATCAAGGAGAATAATCCGACCACAATCAAGATTGAACTCCGCGATTTGAAAGAAATCCTCGACGACGTTGTCCTCAACGACGTGGTTGAATACAACTTGCGCAAGACAAAAAACAACTACACGCTTGAAATCACAAACTTCGTCAGCGACCGCCTGCGTCAAAAAATAGATAAGTACAATCAGACCAAAGGGCTGAGCGAAAACCGCGACCTCTTCAACGAGAACGGCGCGGAAATCGAAGAAGAGAAACCGAAAAAGAGAGCTAAATTCAAGCCCATCGAAATCTCCGACGACGGCCTTGAGCTAATCGAACTCGTCAGCCTCGATTGCACAAGCGCCGAAGGCTCTTGGCACGCCGACGCCGAAATCAAGATTGACAAAAACGGCTTCACAATACGCGACGGCAAGAAAACAAAGACCCTCTGGGATATGACAATCTCCACTGAACGAAAGCCCTTGCGCCTCAAAGTCCGCAATATCGCCGGCGACGAAAGTATTCTCAACCTTCAAACAGCTATATAATCACGCCCTTTCATGCGATTCGCTTTTAGAGGGGCTTGCGACGTGTTCGAGCGTGCGAAGGTTTTCATGAAGGCGAAGTTTCCGCGGGCCGCGAGCGCGTATCGTCGCGTCGCCGGAAAGAGACGCGCCGGAAGGTTCACAAACGCGCGCGCGGAAGAGGTCTTCACCGAAATTTATCGCGCAAACTCTTGGAAGAACGCGGAGTCGGCTTCGGGCAGAGGCTCTACCTTAGAACGCACGCGCGTAATCCGCGCGGCCTTGCCGGAGTTGTTGAGAGAGACGCGCGCAAACTCTCTGTTCGACGCCGCGTGCGGCGATTTCAACTGGATGCGCGAAATCAACTTGCGCGGCATCGCTTACACGGGCGCCGATGTCGTGCGCCAACTCGTGGAGAGAAATCAAACGCTCTACGGTTGCGAGGGCCGCGCCTTCCTCTTCTTAGACATCACACGCGACCAACTGCCCGCGGCGGACGCGATTCTCTGCCGCGACTGCTTCATACACCTCTCATTCAGAGACATACGTGCGTCGGTCGCAAACTTCAAGCGGAGCGGGGCGACGTTCCTGTTAGCGACGACCCACGCGTCAGTCGCCGAGAATATAGACATAACGACGGGCGATTGGCGCTCCGTAAATCTTCTCCTCCCGCCGTTCAATTTCCCCGCGCCGCAACGTCTCGTTGAGGAAGACGCCGAGTCGGGCAAGTCTCTGGGCGTGTGGAGGCTCGAAGAGTTGCCTTGAAATGGGCGGCGGCCAAAGTTTTCCAGCGCAACTTAAACGTTGTCTGCCAACAGTCGCTGATATAGAATGTGCGCGAACGCCCGCGCCGCCCTCGCACACACATACACAACCTTCGGCGCGTCGCCAAATCTTCCAGAAGTTTCAAGCGGTCTCACTAACGTGCAAAAGGTAGGGCACGAGCACGGGTGGGAGCGCGAGAAACGCTTGACTGTTCTCTGCGAGGGAGCGTGCACGATGTCGAACCAGCTTGTTGACGCGCGCCTGCCCGACGCGTGCGGCTTTGAAGTAGGCGCGTGCGATGCCAAAGTCGCGCCGCGCCTCTCGGCGGAAGTGTTCGTCATACCTATAGAGACGGACGCGTTCGTGATTTACGCGCCGCTCAGGCGCGCGGCCTTCGCCGCGAACGCGAAAGCCGTCAACTTCCTCTCAGACCTCCAAACGGGACGCTTCGACCCGCGTGCAGACCCCGACGGCGCGCTCACCGAGTTTCTACGACGCCTCGAAATCCTCGACGCCGCGCCCGAAACGCCGCCCATCAAGAGCTTCAAAGGCATTCCACAAGCAACGTCCGTCACGCTTTTCCTGACGACTCAGTGCAACCTGCGTTGCACTTACTGCTACGCGTCGGCGGGCGACACGCCCGTCCGTAACATGCCGCTCGAAGTCGCCGTGCGCGGCATCGAATTCGTTTTGGAGAACGCAGTAAAGCGCGGCGAGCCGTCCATTGAGATTGCGTACCACGGCGGAGGCGAGCCGACCGTGAACTGGCGTACGATGACCGAGTCGCTCGCATACGCGCGCCGTCGCGCGTCGGAGTTGAACCTCAAAGTCTTCGCCACGTCCGCGACGAACGGGGTCTTGAGCGGCGCGCAGGTCGAATGGGTCGTCGCAAACCTCGACGGCGTCAGCCTCTCCTTCGACGGTCTGCCCGAAGCGCACGACCGTCATCGCCTCACAGTGCTCGGCGGAGGGTCGAGCCACATCGTTATGAACACGATGCGCCGCTTCGACGAGGCGAAGTTCCGTTACGGCGTGCGTCTGACCGTGACGCTCGACCAGATACCGCTTCTGCCGCGCTCCGTGGAGTTCGTGTGCGACAACTTTCGCCCCGAACGCATTCAAGTAGAACCCGCGTACCAACTCGGACGCTGGGCCGACGCGCCCTCCTCCGAAACCGACGACTTCATCTCGGCGTTCCGAGAGGCGCAACGCCGCGCGCGCCTCCGTGGCCGCGAGATAAACTACTCCGCGTCGCGCCTCGGCACGCTCACAAACCACTTCTGCGGCGTCACGCAAGACACCTTCGCGCTCTCGCCCGACGGAAACGTCTCCGCGTGCTTCGAGGTCTTCTCCGAACAGAGCGAGTGGGCCGGGAAATTCTTCTACGGTCGGCCCGATGAGAAGCGCGGCTATCGTTTCAGCCTTCCAGTCTTGAACAACTTGCGCCGGCAGTCGGTCGAACACCGTGAGTTTTGCCGTGGATGCTTCGCGAAGTGGACTTGCGCGGGCGATTGCTACCACAAGTCGCTCTCCGTCAACGGCGACACGGAGTTCGCAGGCTCAGACCGTTGCCACATCACGCGCGAACTCACCAAAGACCAGATACTCGAAAGAATCGCCTCCTCCGGCGGACTCTTCTGGCACGAGCCGCCCGACGCCTTCGAGGCGGCGCGCGCCGCAGCCGGAAAGGAGTTTCTCTTATGAGCAACACGCGACCGCGTTTCGAGTTGAAGCGAGTTTATGACGACGGCGCTTCCGACGGCGCGCAAGTCGTACCCGTAACGCGTATGCCCTGGGACGCGCGAATGGCGCGGCGCGGCTTTCTCGGCGTCGGCGTCGGCGCCGCGTCCGTGCTGCTTTTGATTGACGGCGTGAGAAACGCGGCGGCAGCCGTCGCCGCGTCCGCGCAAGCGGGCGCGAACAAAGACGCGGAGAAGGTGAAGGCGTCTGAGAACCCGCCGCTCGCACACTCGGAGACCGTGAACGCCGTCGCCGTCACGCCCGACGGGCGTCTTCTCATCACGGCCTCGGAAGACGCGACGATAAAACTCTGGACGCTCGCCGACGGACGCCTTCAAGCGACGCTTCTGGGCCACGCCGACTCCGTCAACTTCCTCTCCATCACGCCCGACTCGCGCACGCTCGCCTCCGGGTCGAACGACGGCACAGTAAGGTTCTGGTCGCTGCCCGACGGTCGCGCTTTGAACACGCCCGAAAGCGGCGCGGGCAGAGTCCAAACCCTCTCCGTCTCGGCGGACGGTCGTTTCGCCGCGTCGAGCAGCGGGGAGAGGACTGTAAAACTCTGGTCTGTGACCGACGGACGCCTCAACGCCAAGCTCGAAGGTCACACGCAGGAGATAACGTGCGTCGCGTTCGCGCCCGACTCGCGCTCGCTCGCTTCCGGCGACAGCGGCGGCACGGTTAAACTCTGGTCGCTCCCCGACGGAAAGCCCACGGCCTCATTCAAGGCGCACGACGCGCGCGTAAACGCGTTTGCTTTCACGCCCGACGCGCGCACGCTCGTCTCCGCTTCGCACGACAAGACCATCAAACTCTGGTCGCTCCCCGACGGGCGCTCTCTCTCCACCCTTCAAGGCCACACGGACTGGGTCTTCGACGTTGCCGTCACGCCCGACGCTCGCGCTCTCGTCTCCGCGTCCGACGACCGCTCGCTCAAAGTCTGGTCGCTGCCCGACGGACGCCTTCTCTCGACGCTTCAAGGCCACCCGAACGGCGTCAACAGCGTCGCCGTCACCTCGGACGGGCGTCTCGCGGTCTCGCGCAGCGCGGGCGACAACACAATCAGGGTCTGGTCTCTGCCCGACGGGCGACAGCTCGCAACGCTCGAAGCGGGACATCCGGCCCGCTCGCTCGCTCTCGCGCCCGACTCGCGCACGCTCGCCGCGGGCTACGCGAACGGAATCGTCGCCACTTGGGAACTCAACCCGCAACGCTTCCGCGCATACCTGAACGACGTTGCATACACGCCCGTCAAAGCCCCCGACAACCCCGCGCACGCGCACACCGACGCCGTCACGGGCCTCGCGTTCACGCCCGACGGCAAGCGCCTCGTTACGTCTTCGGCGGACAACACGGCGAAGGTCTGGGCGACGGAAGGAGGCGCGCCGCCGCTCGTCTTGTCGGGACATCTCGCGGACGTGCGCGCCGCGCGCCTCTCGACCGACGGCCAGACGCTCGTCTCTTCTTCAAACGACGGCACCGCGCGCCTATGGTCGCTCGCCGACGGTCGCGCGTCGCGGACGTTCGCGGCACACACGTCAGCCGTCAACGCCGTCGCGCTCACGCCCGACAACCGCTTGCTTGCCACGGCCTCCGCAGACCACACCGTCTGCCTCTGGTCTGTCGCCGACGGTCGCCACATCGCGACGCTCGCGGGCCACACCGAACCCGTAGTCTGTCTCGCCGTCTCACCCGACGGAAAACTCCTCGCCTCTGGCGGCGACAAGACCGTTCGCGTCTGGTCGCTTCCAGAAGGACGGCCCGTCGCCGTTCTGCGCGGCCACAACTACGGCGTCGCTTGCGTCGCATTCTCGCCCGACGGCAATGTTCTTGCTTCAGGCTCGCAGGACGATTCCGCCCGTCTCTGGTCGCTCGTTGATGGAAGGCAGACCGCGCTCCTCGAAGGACATGGCGGCAACGTGAACGCGCTCATGTTCACTTCGGACGGGCGCACGCTCGCAACCGTCTCCGACGACAGGACTGTGCGCCTTTGGTCAACCGCCGACGGTCGCGCGCGCGCAACCTTGAAGGCGCACGCGTCTGCCGTCAATTCGCTCGCAATCGAGCCGGGCGGGCGCTGGCTCGCGTCGGGGTCGCGCGACAAGACCGTTCGCGTCTGGTCTGTTGACGACGGGCGGCTCGCAAACACGCTCCAACTGAACGCGGAGGCCGCGTCGGTCGCGGTCTCTCCCGACGGGCGCACGCTCGCGACGGGCGACTCCGAAGGCGTCGTCGCGCTCTGGGACGTGCAGCCCGCGCGCTTCCGCGCCTTCGTCGGCGAGGCCGCGCGCAAGTCGCCCGAAAACATCCTCAAGGCTCACACGGCCACGGTCAACTCCGTCGCCTTCGCGCCCGACGGCCACACGCTCGCGTCCGCTTCAAGCGACAACACCGTGAAGGTCTGGTCTCTGCCCGAAGGACGCCTGCTCGCAACGATGGAGGGGCACACCGACGACGTTCGCGTCGTCGTCGCCACGCCCGACAGCCGCGCATACGTCTCCGCCTCGGACGACCATTCGATAAAGGTCTGGGCCGTGCCTTCGCCTTCGCCCGCGCCCGCGCCGCCCGCGCAGCAGGGGAAGGCGAAAATCAAACCCGCGCGCGCCTCTCGCAAGGACGCGGCGAAGGGACGCATGATCGCGGAACTGAAGGGACACACCGACGCCGTCCGCGACATCGCAATCAGCGACGACGGTCGCTTCATCGCTTCGGCCTCTTCGGATAAGAGCGTGCGCGTGTGGTCGTTGCCGGAAGGGCGTCAGGTCTCTTCGCGCGAGGGCGAGCAGTCGCCGGTCTATTCGGTCGTCTTCGCCGACGGCGGGAAGCTTCTGGCCTACGCGCCTTCGGGCAAGTCGTTCAAGCTGATGCCGCTGCCCGCGGGCCAGCCCGTCGTCGTGCGCGAAGGGCACGTTGACGACGTGACCGCGCTCGCCGCGACGCGCGACGGGCGAACGCTGGCGACCGCCTCCGCCGATCACACTGTCAAGCTCTGGACTTTGCCCGAAGGGCGACTCGTGACGACGCTCGACGGACACAATGAGCGCGTCGTCGCAATCGCTCTAACATCCGACGGGCAGATGCTCGCATCCGGCTCGCGGGACAAGACCGTGAGGCTCTGGAACACACAGACGGGGCAGACCGTCGCCGTGCTCGAAGGCCACGGCGCGACTGTCTCGACGCTCGCCGTCTCGCCCGACGACCGTCTCCTCGCCTCCGGCTCTGACGACAGAACGGTCAGGCTCTGGAGTCTGCCCGAAGGGCGACTCGTCGCGACGCTCGAAGGCCACACGTCGGGCGTGGGCGCCCTCGGCATCTCGCCCGACGGCAACTGGCTCGTCTCGGGCGGCGGCTACGACGGACTGTTGCTGCTCTGGGACTTGAAGCGACGAGCCTTCCACGGCTTCCTCTTCGACCCCGCAGCCAACGGGCGCGACACGAAGGGACTGACCTACAACGTCCTCGACACCGTTACGAACCAAGTCGTCACATACACGCTGCCCTGCGGCTCACCCATCCCAGCGGGCGCGGTCTGCACGTGCAACTGCGTCCCCGGCACGGGCTACGGCGGCGGCGGCTACTCCGGCGGCGGCGGCGGCGGAAGCTACTGCACCTGCAACCAAGTCTGCGTCTGCGTCCCCGTCTATAGATGAGACCGACGTGGATATAACTCGCGTTCTACAGCCACTTGACGCCGACGCCCGCCGCAATCAACTCCTCTTGAAGCGTCTTATTGGGCGCGACGCGCGCGAACTGCGCTGTTCTGGCGCGCACCGTAAGGTTCTCGTCGCAAAGGTGCACGTCTATGAAGACTTCGCAGTCGCCGGGATGCGCGAGAAGCGCCTGCGCCACGGCGTCGCCTATTCGGAGCGCGTCGTCTTCGGTCGAAAACTCTATGACGAGTGCGTTTGCGCGAAGCCGCCCCGTCTGGTAGCCGTTGCGCGCGGCGTTCGCGGGCGTGCGCGCCTTGTCGAGCGTCGTCACCTCGTCGCAGACGAGCGTGAGCGTGCCCTCGCCGCCCTCGCAACGCCCGGCGGCGACCACCATCGCGTCGTTCGACGCGTCCTGCCCCTTCGTCTTAAAGGCTTCGGGCCATAGAACGCACTTCACCGAGACGCCCGACAAGTCTTCCAGACGAAAGAGCGCGTAGCGGTCGCCCTTCTTCGTGTTGCGGACGTTGAAGTCGGAGACGACGCCGACCACTCTCACGCGCGAACCCGTCTCAATCGCCGAAAGCTCAGCGACGGGACAGCAGTTCAACTGTTCTATCTTCTCCACGAAGTCTTCGAGCGGGTGGCCGGAGACGTAGAAGCCGACCGCCGCCTTCTCGCGCGCCAGAAGCTCCTTGTGCGTCCAAGGCTCGACGCCCGCGACGGGCAAACACTCTTCCGCCTGCGCGCCGTCCGCCGCGACCGCGAAGCCGAACATGTCGCCCTGACCGCTGTCGCGCTCGCGTCGCCGGCGCGCGCCGCGCTCCAGAGCCTTGTCAACACACGCGAACAGGCGCGCGCGCCAAACGTGCATCGTCTCGCCCGCGGGCTTCAAAGAGTCGAACGCGCCAGCGCAGACAAGGCTCTCCATCACGCGCTTTCCCGAACCCTTCTCGCCGACGCGCTCCGCGAAGTCGAAGATTGAACGGAAACGCCGTTCCTCTCTCGCCTCTATGATTGCCGCGACCGCCGCCTGCCCGATGCCCTTTATCGCCGTCAACCCGTAACGCACCGCGCGCTCGACGGGCGTGAACCCCGGCCCCGACTGGTTCACGTCGGGCGGCAACATCTTTATCCCCTGCGCGCGAAGCTCCGACGCATACTTGAAAATCTTCGCCGCGTCGTCCGTCACGTTCGACATCACCGCCGCGTAGAAGTGCTCCGGGTAGTGTGCCTTCAAGTAAGCGGTCTGATACGCGACGTGCGCGTAAGCGACACTGTGACTCGCATTGAAACCGTAGTCGGCAAACTGCGCCATGAGGCGGAATATCTCGCGCGCCTTCTTCTTCGGGATTTTGTTCTTGACGCAGCCCGCGATGAACTTCTCCTCGTGGACGGCCATCTCCTCGCGCTGCTTCTTGCCCATCGCGCGGCGCATCAAATCGGCTTCGCCCAAACTGTAGCCGCCGAGACGCTGCGCGAGCTGCATGATTTGTTCCTGAAAAATGAGGATGCCGTAAGTCTTTGAGAGAATCTCCTCCATCTCAGGCACGATATACTCGATGGGCTTGCGACCGTGGTAGCGTTCGATGAAGTCGTCAACCATCCCGCCGTCCAAAGGGCCGGGGCGATACAAGGCGTTCAAGGCCGAGAGGTCTTCGATTGACTTGGGCCGAAGCTTGCGGCAAATCTCCGACATTCCGTCCGACTCAAACTGGAATATCGCTTCCGTGTGGCCGTGCGCGAAAAGCTCGTAGGTCTTCGGATCGTCGAGCGGAATCTCAGACCAGCGAATCTCGCGCCCGTGCATCTCTTTAATCGTCTTGCGGCAGCAGTCAATGATCGTGAGCGTGGTGAGTCCGAGGAAGTCCATCTTGAGCATACCCGTCTTCTCAAGGTCGGACATCTCGAACTGCGTCGTGAACTCCCGCTTGTTGTTGACCGCGACGGGTATCAACTCTTCGAGCGGCACGGGGCTGATGACAACGCCCGCCGCGTGTACGGAAGAGTGGCGCGCGCAGCCTTCGAGACGCTTGGCGATGTCTATGACCTTTCGGACTTGCGCGTCCGTCTCAATCGCCTGCTTGAGTTCGGGCACGGTCTCTATGGCCTGATTGATTGAGACGTTGCGCCCGCGTATGGGCGGCGGGATGAGTTTGGCAATCTTCTCAACGTCGGCGTAGGGCATGTCGAGCGCGCGGCCAACGTCCTTGATGGCGGCCTTCGAGGCCATCGTGCCGAACGTGATGATTTGACAGACGGAGTCGCGCCCGTAGAGTTGCGTCACGTGGTTGATCACTTCGGCGCGACCGTTGACGCAGAAGTCAATATCTATGTCGGGCATCGTCACGCGTTCGGGATTGAGGAAGCGCTCGAAGAGCAGGTCGTACTGTAGCGGGTCAACGTCTGTGATTTCGAGACAATAGGCAATCAAGCTTCCCGCAGCGCTCCCACGGCCCGGCCCGACCGGGATGCCCCGGTCTTTGGCAAACTTGATGAAGTCCCAGACGATGAGGAAGTAGCTGGGGAAACCCATCCGTCGAATCATCGCTATCTCGCGCGAGACGCGCTCTTGATATTCGCTCAGAGAGTGTTTGAGCTTCCCTTCGGTGAGCATCCTCTCCCAGACGGTTTCGCGTCGCTTCTCGTATCCGGCGCGGACGACCTTCTCGAAGTATTCGTCAACCGTGATGTCGCCCTCCTCGCGCGGGATGGGGAAGACGGGCAACTGGTTTTCGCCCAAAGGGAGCTTGAGGTCGCACATCTCCGCGACTTCTACTGTGCGCGAGACGGCGTCCGGGCAGTATGTAAAAATCTCGCGCATCTCTTCGGGCGAGCGGACGTACCACTGCGGGCCGCCGAAGCGCATACGGTTCGGATCGCTCACGGTCTTGCCCGTGCCGATGCAGAGCATAACGTCGTGCGCCTCGTAGTCTTCGCGGAAAAGATAGTGCGCGTCGTTGGTGGCGACGAGCGGGATGCCCGAACGTTTGGAAAGTTCGATGAGGTCTTTGTTTATCTTTAACTGGTCTTCGAGTTGGTGGTCTTGGATTTCGAGGAAGTAGTTGCCGCGGCCCAAGATGTCTTGAAACTCGTGCGCGGCGCGCTCCGCTTCGTCGAGCTTACCGTTCTTGAGATGCGCCTGCGGGACGCCCGAAAGACACGCCGACAGTCCGATGATGCCGCCGCTGAACTGCGACAAAAGTTCGCGGTCAATGCGGGGCTTGCGGTAGAAGCCTTCCTTGAACGCTTTTGAAGTTAAGCGGACGAGGTTGTGATAGCCCTCGCGGTTACGAGCGAGGAGAATCATGTGGTTGTAAGGCTTCTCGCCGCGCCGCGCCTCGGTTTTGTCCGAACGGTGGCCGGGAGCCAAATATACTTCACAGCCAATCAGCGGCTTGATGTCGTGCGCCTTCATCTCCTTGTAGAAGGAGACCGCGCCGTACATGTTGCCGTGGTCGGTCATCGCGCAAGCCTTCATGCCGAGTTCCTTGACGCGTTCGGCCAGAGGCTTTATCTGAATTGCGCCGTCGAGAAGTGAAAAATCTGTATGAACATGTAAATGAACGTAATCTTGGCTCATAGTCCGTTCTTTAACCCCTCGCAGCACGCCATGAATTGATCGGACAGACGCTTCTTCCTTGTAAGGCAAAGGCCTTCAGAGTCGTCGTAAATGAGTTTTATGAACTTTTGTTTTGAGAGCCTGTCTCCGATGCGGAGCTGGAATATGGAAGAGCCTTTGTCTTCGACGAGAGAACATCTAATACCTTTATCTTCGAGATAGCTCTGGAAGAACCGGCCTGTTCTTTCATTGACACAAATCGCAAAGCGATAGTGACCCGGATGATCGCCGCTTTTCGCCCCAAGCTTGTAAACTGTCCCGTCTCCGTCAAAATATCCGCGTATGAAGTGAGGCATCAAATCGTCCGTCAGAGATACCGGCTCGTATTTCTCGGTTTTTCTTTCGACGATATTAAACTCTGCCAGATCGCCGCAAATCTTTTCGCTAATAATATTCACGAACGAGGCTTCCTTAATGACACCTTTCCACGGTGTCTTGTATCGAACGTGAGAAATGGGCATGTCTGACTTTAAGCATCGCAGAAATTTAACCAACACTTCTTCGTCTTTCGAAGAAACTTTAACGGCTAACGCCAGCGGGCCATTTATTGGTCTGCGTATGCAACCGTCCGCCGCGATGAAGCCGAGGAAGTAGGCTTTATCAGGCGAGTTTATCGTTTCAAAATACGTAAGATCGACCCTGTACTTCCTACGCGACTTGCCCTTCAGACCGTGCTTAGACCAAATCTCCAGAATGTAGTCTTTCGTGCACTTGTGCTTTAAGGCTAACGCCTTCGCAGTGCTGTTAAGGTAAGAAGAAATTATGTCAGTGATTTGAGACTCTGTTATACGGGGAGGACGACCAAGCTTCTTCTTGGGTGGGGGTAGATGGGCGAAGTCGTTATTCGGCATGACGAAAAAATCGGAGTGGTCGGTCTGCTTGTCCCTTGAACGTGGCCGGCGCGGGGGGCGCGCACGACCTTGCTTTGCGCTTACGGCGCGAAAGGATAACACAAAGGACGTGCGCGCGTGAGCGCGCCGGCGGATTTATTTTTTCCACAGGCCGCGAATCTGTGGAAAACTTTCCGCGACGCGCGCGTCCGTCCTAACGCAAGTCGCCGCGGTTTTCGTAAGATACAGAACGCCGGAACGAGACGCGCGAACGTTTGAAGGCGACTCGCTCGTCTCTCGTCAACTTCTTCGGAGGAGAAGATGCTCGCGCTCCTGAACATCTCGAACTTCGCACTGATAAGCGAACTGAAGGTCGAGTTTGAACGCGGCCTCAATTTGCTCACGGGCGAGACGGGTTCGGGCAAGTCAATCATCGTTGACGCGCTCGGCGTGCTCATCGGCGACCGCTTCTCGCCTGAACTTGTGCGCGCGGGCGAGCGCCACGCGTCGGTCGAGGGGCTGTTCACTTTGGGCGCGCACCCGCAGGTAGAGGCTCTCTTGGAAGAGGCGGGCGTCTCGGCGGGCGGGCGGGGCGACGTTGAACTCGTCGTCCGCCGAGAGCTTTCGACGGAAGGCCGCGGGCGCGTCTTCGTCAACAATCGTCTCGCCACCGTTTCGCTCCTTCGCAGTTTGAGGCCGCTTCTCGTTGATATACACGGGCAGGGGACGCAGCAGACTCTCTTCGACCCCGACACGCACCTCGAACTCTTAGACGCCTTCGCCGACATCGCCGCCGAACGCGAAGAGGTCGGGGCGCGCTTCCGCGCTTGGGCCGCGCTCAACCGCGAGCTTGAAGACTTGAGGCGCGACGAGGCCGAGAAGTTTCACTTGACCGACGCGCTGCGCTTTCAGTTGAGCGAACTTGAAGCGGCGCGTCTCGCGGCGGGCGAAGATGAGCAACTCGAAGCGGAGCGTCGTCGTTTAGTCAATCTCGAAAAGCTGACCGCGCTTTGCGCCGACGCATACAACCTGACTTACGAGGAGAGCGACTCGACGGTGGCGCGCATGGGGCGTCTCGAAAGGCAGGTGGAGGAACTTTCGCAGTATGAAGCGTCATACAAAAATTATCTCGAAGGACTGGCTTCGGCGCGCGCCGTGCTCGAAGACTTGGCCGCGACCTTGCGCGACTTCAACGAGGGCTTGACGTTCTCGCCCGCGCGACTGGCGGAGATTGAAAACCGCTTGGCCGACATCGCGCGACTCAAACGCAAGTACGGCGGCACGATTGCGAGCGCGCTCGAACACCTCGAACACTCGCGCGAGCGCTTGAGGCAACTCGAACGCACGGACGAGCGCGCCGAAGAGGTTGCGAAAGAGTTGGCACGGGCGCGCGCGTCTTACGTTGAGGCGGCGCTGCGCGTACACGACGCGCGCGTGAAGGCGGCGCGGGAGTTTCGTCGCTCGGTCGAGCGCGCTTTGAAGGACGTTGCGTTGGAGCACGCGCGTTTCGAGGCGCGCGTGGAGACGGCGTCGGAGTTTGAGCCGGCGGAGGCTTCGAGGAGTTTCACGGCGTCGGGCGTTGACCGCGTGGAGTTCTACTTCTCGGCGAACGCGGGCGAGCCTCTGAGGCCGCTTGCGAAGGTCGCTTCGGGCGGCGAGGCTTCGCGTCTGATGTTGGTGTTGAAGACGAGCGCGAGTCCGGCGCGGTTTCCGCGGACGATTGTTTTTGACGAAGTGGACGCGGGCATCGGCGGTCGCGTCTCGGAGGCCGTCGGGTTGAAGCTGAAGTCGCTCGCGGGCACGAACCAAGTCCTTTGCGTGACGCATCAGGCGCAGATTGCGCGCTTTGCCGACACGCACTTGCTCGTCGGCAAACAGAGCGCGCGCGGGCGAACCGAAGTCGGCGTCGAACGTCTCGACCGGCGCCGGCAAGTAGAAGAGATCGCGCGGATGCTCACGGGCGCGGAGATTACGGAGGCCGCGCGCCGGCACGCGCGCGAGATGTTGAAGACGGCTTGAGAGACAACGTAGAAAGGTCGTTAACGCATTTATCAGTTGCGAGTATCAAAGCTATTTCAACACAGAGAACACGGAAGGCACGGAGTTCACTGAGATTAACTCCGCGTTCTCTGTGCCTCTGTGTGCTCTGTGTTACTTCTTTCGGTTAACTCAAAAGGAAACCGCTGAGAGGGGCGACGAAGAATGGACAGAACGTTTTTTCTTATAGGCGCGGTGTCGGCGTTCGTGGGCGTCGCGGCGGGCGCGTTCGGCGCGCACGGTTTGAAGGAGCGTCTGAGCGCGGAGATGCTGGCGACGTTCGAGGTGGGCGTGCGCTACGAGATGTATCACGCGTTCGCTTTGCTTGCGACGGCTTGGGCCGTGTCGCGCTGGCCGGGCGCTTTAACGAACGCCGCCGGGTGGTTCTTCGTCGCGGGCACGCTCATCTTTTCCGGCAGCCTCTACGCGCTCGCTCTGACGGGCCAACGCTGGCTCGGCGCGATAACGCCGCTCGGCGGTTTGGCGTTTCTCGCGGGCTGGCTGTGTCTGGCGGCTGCGTGCTGGAAGAGTTAAGAGAAGTGATGAGTGATGAATGCGGAATGATGAATGAAGACAAGAATGCTGTTTTCATTCATCACTCATCATTCATCATTCATCATTTCTTTCCGCGCCAGAGGAAATAGACGGGGACGCCGGAGGCGACTATTGCGAAGCCGATGGCGCTGTTGGCCGGATGTTTATAGACGGTGGCGGCGACGATGAGCGCGCAGGCGACGGCGAAGAAGGCGGTCGTGAAGGGATGACCGGGGACTCTGAAGCTTCTCACGGCGTCGCCTTCGACTTCAAAACTTCTCACAGCATCACTCTCAACATTAAAACTTCGAGCGTCGCTCTCGTCTTCAAAAGTTCCGGCGGCGTTTGCGTCTTCGCGCGCGCGGCGTCGGAAGGCGAAGAGGGCGAGCGCGGTCAGTCCGAACCAGATGAAGTCAACCGAGACGACGTAGGTAAGAATCTGCTCGTACTTGCCGGAGACGGCGATGACGGCGGCGAGCGCGCCTTGAAGCGCGATTGCGACGACGGGCGCGCGCGTTCGCGCGTCGAGGCGCGCGACCGACTTGAAGAACAGTTTGTCCTCGGCCATTGCGAAATAGACGCGGGGCGCTGTGAGCATGCTTTGGCTGAGGAAGCCGAGCGTCGAAATGGTGATTGCGACGGCGATGAAAGCAGCGCCGCGCTCGCCCAAGGCGAGGCGCATGACGGAGGAGGCGGGCGTCGTGGTCGCGGCGAGTCCGTCGGCGCCGAGCGCGCGCAGGCAAGCAAAGTTGACGAGCACGTAGAGCGCAATCACGCCGCAGACGCCGATGAGGAGTCCGCGCGGCAGGTCGCGCCGGGGCGCGCGCATCTCTCCGGCGACGAAACTCGCCGTCTGCCAGCCGCCGTAGGCGAACATCACGGGCGTCAACGCCGCGCCGAAGCGAACGAGCAGACTCGAAGTCTCCACGGGCGCGTCCGAAGGGCCGTGCGGGAGTCCTTCGTGCGGGCCGACGAGGAAGAGTCCGCAGAAGACGAGCGCGGCGATGCCGAGGATTTTCAGAACCATCAAGAGACTCTGGACGTTGCTGCCCGCGCGCACGCCGATGCAGTTGATTACGGTGAGCAGCGCGAGCGCCGCGGCGGCGACGACCCATTCGGGCGCGTTGGTATGCGTGAGTTCGTTGAAGTAGCCCGCGAAGGTTATGGCGACGGCGGCCATCCCGCCCGTCTGCGTGACGAGCAGAAGCGCCCAACCGTAGATGAAAGCGATTGACGGGTGGAAGGCTTCGCGCAAATAAGCATATTGCCCGCCGACTTCGGGGCGGCGAGCGGCCAACTCCGCATAGACGAACGCGCCAGCGAGCGCGACCGCGCCGCCCGCGAGCCATGCGCCGAGGATGAGCAGCGGCGTGTTGACTTGAGTTGCGACCTCGTGCGGGTTTCGGAAGATGCCGCTGCCGATAATCCCGCCCATCACGAGCATCGTCGCGTCGAACAAGCCGAGCCGGCGCGCAAGACCTGTTCTCGCGTCGGTTGCGGCTTCCGTGTTTTGTCGCGCGCCAGCGTTCGAGTCGGTCATCGGAATGTCGGATTAAAAAATCTAGCGTCAGTGCTGCCAGTCTTCGGGTATGAACTCGACTGCTAGAGCTTCGCCGTCGAAGTTCTGTTTGTCGTCGCGTTTGGGGCGGTAGGTGACGAGGACGAGGTTCGAGGGGTCGCGCAGTCCGCAGTTGAGTTGGCCGGTCTTGACGGCGGTCGTGTAGGTGACGAAGCGTATGCGGCGCAGTTCGTCGGCGCGAAGCCGAAGCGTGCGGCCTTGCGATTCGACGCGGAGCGCGACGAAGCCGTCTTCGCATTCTATCTCGACGAGGCGACCGCAGACCTGCTCGCCCGCGAAGCGCAGGCGCTTGTACTGCGGCCCGCCGTTGACGGGCATGTCGCAGGGTTGGACGGGCGTGTTCTCCGAGGCTTCGAGCCGCGCGGCCTCGTCGGCCCGCGACTTGAGGCGCACGGCAATCTCCTCGCGCGCGGCGATGCGTTTGAGTAGAACTTCCGCCATCTCGCGGAGTCGCGCGTCGGTGCCGTTCTGCGCGACAGGCTCGACGAGGCGGCGCGCGGCGTCGAACTCGCCTTTTACGAGATGCGACTGCGCGAGAAGGAGTAGGAAGTCCGTGCGGCGCGGCGCGAGCGACGAGGCGCGCCGCAGGAGCGCGGCTGCGTCGTCGGGGCGGTCGCCGCGCTCAAGCTCGATTGTGGCGAGCAGACGGTAGGCTTCGACGAACGTGGGCGCGAGCGCGATTGTTTTTTGTAGCTCGGCGCGCATGAGATTCGTCTGCTCCTCGAAGTCTTTGACCGTGAGTTTGTCGAAGCCTGTGGTCGCGCCCTCGCGGTTGAGCGCGTCGGCGAGGTAGAAGTGGGCGAGGGGGTTTTGCGGGTCTTCGTCCGCCGCTTGTTGCAACTCTCGGCGCGCTTCGTCGAAGCGGCTCTGGCGCAGGCGAAGTATGCCGAGCGAGACGCGCGCTTGCGAGAGACGCGGGTCGAGCGAGAGCGCGCGCAGGAGATAGCTTTCGGATTCGCCGGCGCGCTCGGTGTGCAGCAGAAGGTCGCCGAGGTAGGCGAGACCTTCTGCCTCGGCGAGTAGGCGGACGCGCATCTCCGAGTCGAAGTCGAGCGGGCGGTCGAACGCTTCGGTGCTTTCGGGGAAGTCGGCGAGTTGGACGTAGGCGTCGAGTTCGCGCTCCACGCCGTCAACGTCGGTTCGGAAGGCTAGGCGGAAACTGTCGTCGGGCGTCTTGCCGTCGGCGAGGGCGGAGATGAAGCGCGTGAGTTGCGTGCGGCGCGCGCCGCCGCTTCCGTTGAGGAGGTAGTGTACGAGCGCCCAAGACTCTGCGTAGAAGAGTCCGCGCTTGTCCTGCTCGAAGTAGAAGGGCGACTGCTGGTCAACAGTGAAGAGCGTGCGAAGCGGGATGAGCGCGCGACCGCGCAACGTGCGCGCGCGGTGCGGCAGAAGCGCGCCGAGCGTGACGCGTCGCCGGTCGCCGGAGACGCGAGCCGTGCTGTAAAACTCGGCAAGCCCCTCCTTCAACCAGAGCGGAGCGTTGCGGAAATAGTTGTTGATGAGAAGGTGCGTGTATTCATGCAGAAGTGTTGACGCGCCGCCGCGCGTGTTGTCGGCGTCGAGCGCGAGCGTGATGTAGTTGACCTCGGAGCCGGGCTGGAAGTAGCCGGCGACGAACGCGGCTGCCTGCCCGCGGAAGAGCGGCTTGAAGGGCTGGTAGGCGGCGTCGTCGCGGAAGATTAAAACACGCGTCGGCGTGTTGGCGTCGAAGTGCTCGTCGGAAAGCAGACGCGAGAAGACCGCGCGATACTCTTCGAGGCGAGAGGCGACGCGTCGCAACTCTTTCTCGCGCGCTTGTCCGATGACGAGGAAGTTTTGCGAACGCACGCTCAGCCAGCCCAAGTCGGCGTCGCGCTCGTCGGCGCGCACGCACGCCGCGCGCAGGAGCGCGAACGCCGCGGCGGCGACGAGCAGGGCTTGGAGGACGAAGAAGAGTTTGGTGTCGCGGCTCTTCATGTCTTCAGGGCTTTTGACTGTCGCGCGCACGCGCGTGCGGCGCGCGTGGTTTAAGTGTACGAGCGAATTAGTTGGACGACGCCCCAAACGGCTGCGAGCACGAGCGCGACGACTAGGATGATGCACCCGTAAAAAGTGAGCCTCAGTTTTCTGGCCGTCTTTTCGTCTCCCGGCGAGAGCGGGTTCTGCGGGAAATACGGGGGCGGGGTCTCGGTCGGCACGTCTCTTTGTGTCTCCTCGCGGGGCGCGGAAGATTGTAGCACGCTCGACGCGCGCCGGGCATCAAGTTCGTTTCGGGCATCGGGCAAGTCTCAACGTCCGAAAAGTCGTAGGTTTGACGATTTCTTCGGATTAAAAATATTGACAGTGGGAACGGGCGTCGGATACTGTTCCGCGACGCCGAGGCGCTTCTGAAGAGCGCCTGATAAACCCAGCCCCGACGAATGGATTTAACGGGAAAGGATTAACACGGAGAACACCGAGGCACAGAGTTGCAATCTCCGTGAACTCTGTGCCTCGGTGTTCTCCGTGTTGAAATTCCTTTTCGGCTAAACTCGCGCGCCTGAGTCGAAACTGAAGAGGGTTAAATAAGGAGGAGGAGTTGGAGATGAGAGGGAGAAGTTTGCGAGCCTTCGTGTTCCTTATAGTCGCCGTTTTCATACTTCAAACCGCGTCCGCGCAGATTCCGAAGCTTCCGAAGATTCCGAAGCCAAAGTCGCAACCCAGCCCGACGCCCGCGCCGCAGGCTTCGCCGGAAACGGAGGCGCAGCCCGCGTCGCAGCCCGAAAGCCGGCCCGCCGCGGCTACGACGACGCGGGCTGTGGCCGCAGCCGACCAGCCGAGCGTCGCCAAAGACTCCGTCCAACTGACCGCTTTCACCTACAGTTCCTACAAGGGGAACTACGACACCTTTAGCTGGGTGCCGCTCATCACCTACCGCGTCAATGGCCCTATCCCGAGCGGTGGTCAGCTCTACGTCGAATACACGGTGCCCGGTAGCCCGGCTGTGAGGTTCGACTGCGAGACCGGGGAGACGCCAGCCGACCGCTGGTGGAAGACCACCTGCGGCGGACGCGAGGGCGTCCCCGAGGAGAAGGCAACCACCTACACCGGCCCCTTCAGCTTCGCAATCAAGCTGCGAAACGAGCTGGCCGGCACCGACTCGACCATCTTCACGGGGAAGGCGAAGGTCGGCAAGGTGCACTCCAACGAGATCAAGACCGGCAAGTTCGCCAACCACTTCGTCTATTACGTTGACCACGACTGGAATCTGCCCATCGGCTACGTCTACTACACGCCCGACGACCTGAACGGCTGGAAGAGGCCCATCCTCAACGTCGCCTTCTGGGTGCGCGGCGAGGCGTACAAGCTCGACCCGCACCTCTTCTACAAAGGGCAGGAGGTGGGCCGCATCATGTACGAGGGCGAACAGGTCGGCAAGCCTAGTTGCGAGCCGGACGTGGAGAACAACACCACGAATTTCGTGGACGAGAAGGACGCGCCGCAGAAGGCGAAGTGGGCGCGCGTCGTCTGCACCTTCAACAACGTCCGTGCGTGGGACACGTCGGACGCGGGGTGGGGCTTCGGCGCCCCGCACCTGATGAACAAGAACTCCGGCGAGTATGAGATGAAGGTGCTTTGGAACAACAAGCTGGCGCGCTCCGTCAAGTTCACCGTCCAGCCCGACGGCAAGCTCGACACGAGTCTCGCCGCCTCGAACAAACTCGGCACCGACCGCCTCATCGTCCCCGTCACCATCATCGGCGATCAAGACGGCGTCTGGGACAAAAACGCTTGGAAGACCGACGCCTTCTACGGCAACCCGCTCACGGGCTTTAGCTGGCCGTAGCGGGAGACGGAGTTCGTAAGAAAACTGCGAGGCAGCCGATTCGCTTGTGAATCGGCTGCCTCCTCGTTTTAACTGCTTCTTGTATTAACTGCCTCCGGTGGTGTCCTAATATGCTTAAACCTCTGTGCCGCCTCTGTGCTCTCTGTGGTTAGTTTTTACCACAGAGACACAGAGGACACTGAGATTGCACAGAGAAGATTTGATATTTGGACACTACTCCGCCTCCTGCTTTCTTGCCCCGCGCTCGCGCCACGTGCTACCGTTTTTGCTTTCAACGTGGAGTGAAAAGGCGCGGGCACGCTCGCCTTCAAGCGAGACGCGCGACACACGCGCCTCCGAGTGAAGTTTATGATTCGACCGTTTCGCGGAAAGCACCCACGGATTCACCCGACCGCTTTCATAGAGGAGAGCGCGCAAGTCGTCGGCGACGTGGTCGTCGGCGCTCACTCGTCTGTCTGGTTCGGCGCGGTCGTGCGCGGCGACGTGTTCCACATAAGGATTGGCGAGCGCACGAACGTGCAGGACGGAACGGTCATACACGTCACGAACGGCACGCACGCGACCGTCCTCGAAGACGAAGTGACCGTCGGCCACAACGTCACTCTGCACGGTTGCCACGTCGAGCGCGGCGCGCTCATAGGCATCGGCTCGATTGTGATGGACGGCTGCCGCGTCGGCGCGCAATCGCTCGTCGCGGCGGGCGCGCTCCTTTCGCCGGGAACGATAGTTCCGCCGCGCTCGCTCGTCATGGGAATGCCTGCGCGCGTCAAACGCCGTTTGAGCGACCAAGAGGTCGCAGACCTCGACGTGTTCTGGAAAAACTACGTCGAATACACGCGCGCGTACCGCGAGGAGTACGGAATAGCCGACGAGTAAGACTTGAAGTTCGCGCGCGGAGTAAGACTTGAAGTTCGCGCGACGCGCGAAACGGAGGCCGTGAAGATGAGAGCCGCCGCAAACAAACTCGAAGGAGCGCGACTGTCCGTTTCGCTCCCGATGCGACTGTCCGTGTCGCTCGTATCGCGTCTGATTCTGTCGCTCTCCTTCGTCGCGTGCGCGACCGAGGCTGTGCGCGCGCAGGCGAGTCCGCAGTCTCTGTACGACGCGACGGAAGAGGGCGCGCAGAGCGGCGTCGGCTCGTACGGTTTGGAGAGGGCGGCGAACGAGTTTGGCCTCTGGGGCGGCGGCTCTTTCAGCAGCCCGACGCTCATCGGCAAGACCGAGGAGGCGCGGCTCGCAATCGTCGCGCTGCGCTACGCGCGCGTGCTCTCGCGCGGCGATCAGGTGTCGTTCAAATATACGATTGACGCCGTTCCGGTCGCCTCCCTGTCGTTCCCCGTCGAGACGCAGCCCGCCGGCTTCGTCACGCGGAAAGAGCGTCGGACGATAACGGGCGCGGGCCTCTCGCCCGTCGGGTTTCAGGTGAACTTCCGCAGGCGCGAGCGCGTGCAACCCTTCGCGCAGGCGTCGGGCGGCTTCCTCTATTTCGGCGAGCGCATACCCGACGAGCGCGGCGCGCAGTTTAACTTCACCACAGACTTCGGCGGCGGCGTCCAATGGAAGACGGGCGCGCGGCGAGCTTGGACGCTTGGCTATCGCTACCAACACATCTCGAACGGCTTCCGCGCCGACGTGAACCCCGGCTTCGACTCGAACCTTTTTTACGTCGGCTTCTCGATTTTCAGATGAGTAATTGGTCTAAGACGAATCGCTTGAAAATTTTCAGTTGAGCGTAGAGAGAGAATGGCTCACCGCAGAGGCGCAGAGAACGCAAAGGCTACGCAGAGGAATTCAACTTCTCTGCGCCCCCTCCGCGTTCTCTGCGCCTCTGCGGTGAGGTTCAAGTTGCACGACACTTAACTTTGTTTCAAAACAAGATGGCAGCAAAGACACAACCCGCGCGCGGCATGCGCGACTTCCTCCCGGCGGACGTTCGGCGGCGCGAGTACGTCATACGCGTCATCAAAGAGGTTTACGAGCGTTACGGCTTCGAGCCTTTGGAGACGCCCGCGGTCGAGAACATCGAGACGCTCATGGGGAAGTATGGCGAGGAGGGCAACCAACTCATCTTCAAAATCCTCAAGCGTGGCGAACACGAACGAACGGGCGAGGCAGACCTCGCGCTCCGCTACGATTTGACAGTCCCGCTCGCGCGCGTCGTCGCCGAATACGGCGACAAGCTGCCGCGCTTCTTCAAACGCTATCAGATTCAACCCGTCTGGCGCGCAGACCGCCCCGCGCGCGGACGCTTCCGCGAGTTCTATCAATGCGACGTTGACTCAATCGGCACGCGCTCGCCCGTCGTCGAAGCCGAGTTGTGCGCCGCGGCGAGCGACGCGCTGACGGCTCTGGGATTCACGAACTTCACGATTCGTCTCAACCACCGACAAGTTCTCGCGGGCGTGCTCGAAGCCGCGGGCGTCGCGCCCGACAAGCACGGCGAGGCGCTCGTCGCGCTCGACAAGCTCGACAAGATTGGGCGCGAGGGCGTCGCGCGCGAGTTTAGCGCGCGCGGCATCGTCGCGGAGAGCGGCGAGGAGCTTCTAGGGTTCTTCGAAAACTTGCCCGCGCTCGAACACGCTGCGGAGTTCGTTGCGGGCGACGGCGAGAGCGTTGACGCGTCGAAGTCGGAAGCCTACAACCGCGCCGCTTTGGGTCGTCTGGTCGAGTTCGTAGGCGACCACGAACGAGGCTCGCGCGGCGTTGACGAGTTGCGCAAAATCGTCGAATTTGCAGGAGCTTACGGCGTTGCGGACAAAATCAAGATTGACCCCAGTCTCGCGCGCGGGCTGTCTTATTACACGGGCGCGATCATCGAGATAAACGTGCCCGACCTCGCCGGTTCTTTGGGCGGCGGCGGGCGCTACGACAATCTGGTCGGCATGTTTTCCGGCAAGGACATTCCGGCGTGCGGATTCTCGCTCGGACTCGAACGTATCATCGTCGTGATGTCGGAGCGCGGGATGTTTCCTGAGAACTTGGAGCGCGCGGCGGCGGATGTTTTAGTCACGATTTGGAACGAAGATTCAATCGCCGACTCGCTCGCCTTCGCCGCAGAGCTTCGACGCGCCGCGCCGCACGTTCGCGTTGACGTTTACCCGGAGGCCGACAAACTCGGCAAGCAGTTCAAGTATGCTTCGTCGCGCGGCGTGCCGTTCGTCGTCGTCATCGGCGACGACGAGCGCGCACGCGGCGAGGTCGCGCTGAAGAACATGAAGACGGGCGGGCAGCAAACGGTCAGCCGCGCGCACGCGGCGACGATGCTTTCGGAGAGTCTTAACAAATCGAGACTCGATTCGTAGGCGTTGAGATTCGATTCGTAAACGTTGAGATTAGATTCATAGACGTTGAGACTAGATTCTGTTGACATTTAGTCATTCAATTGCCTCCAGCTTTAGCTGGAGGACAGAGAAGGCAAAAAAGGATGCGGGCTTTAGCCCAAAGATTTGGCTAAAGCCAATCATCATTCTCATCCTCCGCCCCACTAGCTAAAGCTAGTGGCAATTTATCAAATGTCAACAGAACCTAGATTCATAGACGTTAGAGATGAGGTGTTGATGGCCGCACTTGACCACTTGGGAGAACTTGAGCGCACGCATTCGTGCGGGGAACTGCGCGCCTCGGACGCGGGGCGTGAGGTCGTTGTGATGGGTTGGGTTGCAACGCGACGCGACTTCGGGCCTTTGACCTTCGTTGACCTACGCGACCGCGACGGAATCACGCAGGTCGTCTTCGACGCGGAGGACGCCGCCGAGGCGCACGCGCGCGCCAAGGAGGTGCGCGGCGAGTACGTCATCGCCGTTCGCGGCGAAGTCGTGCTGCGCGAGGAGGGGCAGCGCAACTCGAAGCTTGCGACGGGCGAGGTCGAAGTTCAGGCGCGCGAGATGTTTTTGCTGAACGAGGCGCGCACGCCGCCCTTCCAGTTGGACGCGCCGGCGGAAAAGCTCGCCGCCGAAGACGTGCGCTTGAAGTATCGCTACCTCGATTTGCGCCGGCCCTTCTTCCAGAACGTCTTGCGCCTTCGCGCGCGCGTTGTCGGCGAGATTCATCGTTACATGGACGACGAAGGTTTCACGGAGCTTGAGACGCCGATACTTATCAAGTCAACGCCGGAAGGCGCGCGCGATTACGTCGTGCCTTCGCGCCTGCACGAAGGGAAGTTTTACGCGCTGCCGCAGTCGCCGCAAATCTTCAAACAGATTTGCATGATCGCCGGGTTAGACAAGTATTACCAGATAGCGCGCTGTTTTCGTGATGAAGACCTGCGTGCGGATCGCCAGCCGGAGTTCACGCAGTTGGACGTTGAGTTCAGTTTCGCAACGCGCGAGCAGGTCTATCGTTTGATTGAACGACTCGTCGCGCGCGTCTTTCGTCTGGTCGGCGCGGAGTTGCCCTTGCCGTTCCCGCGCCTGACGTACGCCGAAGCCGTGCGACGTTTCGGGAGCGACAAGCCCGACCTTCGCTTCGGCATGGAGCTGCAAGACTTGACGGCGGCGGTTGAGGGGACGACGTTCGCGCCGTTCGCCTCCGTGCTTGAGAAGAAGGGCGAAATCAAAGGACTCGTCGTCAAGGGCGGCGCGCACCTTTCGCGCAAGGCTCTGGACGAGTTGCAGGAGTTCGCGCGTCGCTACGGCGCGGGCGCGCTCGCGTGGGTGAAGTTGGGCGACGAACTGCACTCGTCGCTTTTGAAGGCTCTGGGCGAAGAGGCGGTCGCGCGCATCGCGTCGGCGGCGGGCGCGGAGAAGACGGACGCGGTGCTCATAGTCGCTGGCAGGCCGTCGGTCGTCGCGGCGAGTTTGGGCGCGCTCAGGAACGAGTTGGCGCGGCGCGAGAAGTTGATTCCGTCGAACGCATACGCGCCGCTGTGGGTGACGGAGTTTCCGATGTTCGAGTATCACGAGGACGACGGGCGCTTCTACGCGATGCACCACCCGTTCACCTCTCCGCTCGACGAAGACTTGCCCCTGCTCGAACGCGCAATCGAAGGCGGCGAGACCGCGCTGCTCGGAGAGATTCGCGCGAAGGCTTACGACACGGTCGTCAACGGCATAGAGATCGCGGGCGGCTCTATCCGTATTCACAGGCGCGACGTGCAGCGTCTGGTCTTCAAGGCGCTCGGACTCACCGAAGAGAAGGCGCGCGAACGCTTCGGCTTCTTCCTCGACGCGTTGGAGTACGGCACGCCGCCGCACGGCGGCATCGCTTCAGGCATCGAGCGCATGATGATGGCGCTCACCGGAATCGAGAACATACGCGACGTGATGGCCTTCCCCAAGACGGCCTCGGCGGCAGACCTTATGATTGACGCGCCCGGCGCGCTCGACCCGCACCAACTCGACGAACTGCACATACGCATCGTCGAAGACTAGGAGCGAACTTTAAACTGTAGGGGCAGGGGGGGGTCCCGCCCCCCCCCCCCTAGAAAATAATTTTTTTTTTTTAAGGGGGGGGCGGGCGGAC
>Ga0081539_10001839_pt1 | contig 33474 bp, 36 predicted proteins | sample TabmetS4T2R2_FD_71023 | JGI IMG/M metagenome (GOLD analysis project Ga0081539, IMG submission 71023) | Tabebuia heterophylla rhizosphere microbial communities from the University of Puerto Rico - S4T2R2 | ecosystem: Host-associated > Plants > Roots > Rhizosphere ... | reverse complement strand
TAGTCGCGCGGCGTCAGCCGCCACAGCACGCCATGCACGCACCCTCCGGCCGCCGGCGCGATCGAGCCATAGCCTTCGCTGATCACATAGCGCCAGCCGCGCAATGTCGCGGTGCCGAGCGGCGTCGCGCCCGGGCAGCGTCTGCGCATCGCGCCGCGCTCCATGTTAGCCCCATAGGCGAAGTAGAGCGTCATGACGCAACACTCTGACGCGTGCCGGTCACGACCGAGAACACCAGCGAGATGATCGCCGGCAGACACGCGATGAAAATTATGAGCTTCAGGATCATCATGAACACGCCGAAATCGGGCGAGAACAGCAGACTGACGATCACGACGACGAGCAACGGCCCAGCCGCGGCGCGGTCGCCGTCGACCGGCGCGCCGGTCGCGTTCGGATTGGTGAGAAATGCGATCAGCAGCAGCAACAGCACCATCGCCAGGGCGTAGATCAGCGCGACCGCGACGGCGCCCGCAGGCCCCTGCCCGGCATCGCGCAACCGCTTGATGTGCACGGCAAGCCAGGCCCAGATCAGCACGGCCTGCACGAACACGAACGGCCAGAGGCCGGCCTGGCCTCTGATCTCCGCGCTCAACAGGAGCTGCGCCGCGAAGCCGGCGAGATAGATCGCGAGCACGCAGAGCCAGAACGGCTTGCGCGCGAGCCGACCTTCGGTCGAGATGAAGAGCGCCAACGCATCCATGCCGCCACACTGGCATGGGCGATGTCCTCGGCGCTACTTGCGGCGCTTCTTCGGGTGCGCGTCGACCACGCGCTCGAGCGGCGGCGCGGAGCCATCCGGATGCTCGGCCACGCTCTCGACCGACGCACGCTCGACCTCCTGCTCGTAGGTTGTCAGCCGCGCATACTTGTCTGGATCCGCCGCAGTCTTGTCGCTTGCAGGTTTGCGCTTGGGTCTCATCCGAGCCTCACTTCCGCTCGTGAGCATGATCTTTTCCGAAAACCGGTTCCCACTTTTCGGGATCATGCTCACGCATTGACGACATTGCCGCCATTCGGGTGCAGCACCTGCCCGCTCATGTAGGAGGCGTCCTCGCTCGCCAGGAACACGTAGCAGGGCGCGACCTCGTTCGGCTGGCCGGCGCGCTCCATCGGCGCGCTCTCGCCATGGCGTGCGGTCTTCTCGGCGTCGAACGAGGACGGAATCAGCGGCGTCCAGATCGGCCCCGGCGCAACGCCGTTGACGCGGATGCCCTTGTCAACCAGCGCTTCGGAGAGCGAGCGGGTGAACGCCACGATCGCGCCTTTGGTCGATGCGTAGTCGATCAGCGTCTTGTGGCCCTGATAGGCCGTGATCGAGGTCGTGTTGATGATGCTCGCGCCCGACTGCATGTATTGCAGGCACGCGCGCGTCATGTGGAACTGGCTGAACACGTTGGTGCGGAAGGTGCGCTCGAGCTGCTCGGTGGTGAGCTCGGACGGATCGTCCACCTCGTGCTGCTCGGCGGCGTTGTTCACCAGAATGTCGATGCGGCCGAACTCCTCGAACACGCGCTCGATTGATTCCCAGCAGAACATCTCGTCGCCGACGTCGCCGCGAAACAGCATCGCGACGCTGCCCTCCTTCTCGACCAGGCGCTTGGTCTCCTCGGCGTCCTCGTCCTCCTCGAGATAGAGGACCGCGATCTTCGCGCCCTCGCGCGCCATCGCGACCGCGACGGCGCGGCCGATGCCGGAATCGCCGCCGGTAATGACCGCAACCTTGTCCTTCAACTTGCCGACACCCGGATATTTCGGCTGGTACTGCGGCAGCGGCCGCATCTTGCTTTCGCGGCCGGGCTGATGGTCCTGCACCTGCGGCGGCTGCTTGGTCTTTTCGGCTTTTTTGGTCGCTTGCTCGGCGGCTTTCGGGGGCTTTTCACGCACGTTCATGGGGCCGGCTCCGTTTTCAAGCGAAAACGTCCCAGCCGCACTCGCGGTTCCTCAGTCATTGAGCAGCGCCACGTCGAGCTCGGCGATCCGCGCCGGATCAGCGATCGCCTCGATCGCCGCGATCTTGTCGTCCGCGATCGTCAGCCGCACCACGATCCGCAGCCGCCCGCCGAAGATGACCGCAAGTCCGAGCCCGCCATCGACGGTGGCGAGTTTCGCCGCCTGAGCGCGTCCCTTGAAGGTTTCGGCCACCGCGGCCGCACCGCGCAGTTCCGAAGCGCCGCCCATGCGCGCCGCAACCTCATCGGCGCGGAACATCACGCTCGGATCGAGCACCGCGAGCAGCCCCTCGAAGTCGCCGCGTTGTGACGCCGCAAGGAACGCGTCCACGATCTTGCGTTGGCGCGGCAGGTCCATGTCGGAGGCAGGCTCCCGCCCCTGCACGCGACGGCGCGCGCGGCTTGCCAACTGGCGCGTCGCCTCGACGGAACGATCGACGACCGGCGCGATCTGTTCGAACGGCACCGCAAACATGTCGTGCAGCACGAAAGCGAGCCGTTCCGCCGGCGACAAGGTTTCCAGCACCACCAGCAGCGCGGCGCCGACCGAGTCGGCGAGCAGCGCGTCGCGCTCGGCCTCGGGGTTGGTGACCGGCTCAGGGACGTGCGGCCCGATCGGTTCCTCGCGCCGCAGCTTGCGGCCGCGCAGCATGTCGAGACAGACGCGCGCCACGACCGTGGTGAGCCAGCCGCCGAGATTGTCGATTTGCTCCGCGTCCGTGCGGCTGAGCCGCAGCCAAGCTTCCTGCACGGCGTCATCGGCTTCAACGCGCGAGCCGAGCATCCGGTAGGCCACAGCGCGTAAATGCGCCCGGTTCGTCTCGAAACGTTCCGCCAAAAGATTTTGCTCGTCCATTGTCACGTTCCTCGCCTTCGCTTCGTCACACCGATGACGAACGAGCTTGCGCCGGTGTGACAACGAAAGTCCCGTCGCAGCGGATCGCGTCAACGACATGAAAAGTAAGGAGAACTCCCGTGTATCAAGCTCGCATGAAAAATCCAGCCGAGGTGCTGCCCGCCGCGATGGAGGCACTCAAAGCCCTGCCCGGCGCCGCCTATCAGGGCGGCGTGCCGCCACAGACGCTTGCCCTCGTGCACCTGCGCGCGAGCCAGATCAATGGCTGCAGCGCTTGCGTCGATGGCGGGGTCAAGCACGCCAAGAAGGCAGGCGAGACCGACGAGCGGCTGTTCGCCGTGTCGGCGTGGCGCGAGGCGCCCTACTTCACCGATGCGGAACGCGCCGCACTGCACTTAAGCGAAGCGGTCACACGCCTTTCCGACAGCTCCGACCCAGTGCCGGACGAGATCTGGAATGAAGCCGCCCAGCATTACGACGAGCGCGGACTCGCCGCCCTCGTGCTCTGGATCGCCACCACCAATCTCTACAATCGGCTCAACGTTTCGGTGCGCCAGCCGGTCGGCAAGGGGTGGTGAATTCGGTAGGGCGGGCAAAGCGCGTCCCGCGACAGCGGGATGCGCGTGCCCGCCACAGCGCGTGATGGCGGGCACGGCGCTGCGTGGTTTCAAGTGGAGATGTCGACGCGCTAGGTCGCGCCTTTGCCCGCCCTACGGCGCCTCATGCGCGCTCACGCAAACTCCATGATCACCGCGTCGACCGCGAGGCTGTCGCCGGGCTTGGCGTGCAGCTTCTTCACCGTGCCGTCGCGCTCGGCGCGCAGCACGTTTTCCATCTTCATCGCCTCGACGATCGCGAGCGTCTCGCCGACCTTCACGTCCTGTCCTTCGGCAACCGCGATCGATTTGACCAGGCCCGGCATCGGACACAACAGCTTCTTGCCGGTGTCGGCCGCGACCTTGATCGGCATCAGCCGCGCATATTCAGCCTCGCGCTCGGTATAGACCTGCGTGCGCGCAAACGCGCCGCGCCATGACAGCACATAGCCGTTCGGAATTGGCCGCGCCTGCACGGCGACATCCTTGCCGTTGACGCTGCCGGACCAGACCGGCTCGCCGGGCTTCCAGGCAGACGTGAGCGTGATCAGTTCGCCAGTATTGCCCGACGCGCCAGCGCCGCCACGATAGGTCACGGTGAGCGATGTTTCCCCGCTATTGGGAACGAGCGCAGCGGCGCCATCGCCGAAGATGACCTGAGCGCCGCCATGGTCGCTGACTTCAACGACATATTCGGCTGCGTCGAGCCAGACCCGCCGGCTCAACGCGCGCGTCACCGCGCGGCCGGTGAGCTGGCCGGAAATCTGCCGCTTGCGGCTGCCGATCTTGTGATCGATCGCAACCGCGACGGCCGCGAGGATCTTCGCGCTCTCGCCTTGCGGCGGCGGATTCTGGAAGCCGTTCTTGAACTCCTCGGCGATGAAGCCGGTCGAGAGCTTGCCGGCGCGCCAGCGCGGATGCGCCATCAGGGCGGCGAGGAATGGAATGTTGTGGCGGATGCCCTCGATCGCAAACGCATCGAGCGCCGCGGCCTGGGCGTCGATCGCGGCTTCACGCGTCGCGCCATGCGTCACGAGCTTGGCGATCATCGGATCGTACCAGATCGAGATTTCGCCGCCCTCATAGACGCCGGTGTCGTTGCGCACCGTGACGCCCTCTTTCCGGCTCTCGGCCGGCGGGCGATACACCGTGAGCCGTCCGGTCGAAGGCAGGAAGTTGCGCGTCGGATCCTCCGCATAGACGCGGCTCTCGACCGACCAGCCGCTGAGCTTCACATCCTTCTGCTTGAGCCGGAGTGGCTCGCCGGCCGCGACGCGGATCATCTGCTCGACCAGATCGATGCCGGTGACGAGCTCGGTCACCGGATGCTCGACTTGCAGCCGCGTGTTCATCTCGAGGAAATAGAAGCTGCGGTCCTGCCCGGCCACGAACTCGACCGTGCCGGCCGAGTCGTAGCCCACCGCTTTCGCAAGCGCGACCGCCTGCTCGCCCATCTTCTTCCGCGTCGCCTCATCGAGCAGCGGCGACGGCGCCTCCTCGATGACTTTCTGGTTGCGCCGCTGGATCGAGCATTCGCGCTCGCCGAGATAGATGACGTTGCCGTGCTTGTCGCCGAGCACCTGGATCTCGATATGGCGCGGGTCGATGATGAACTTCTCGATGAACACGCGATCATCGCCGAACGAGGACTTGGCCTCCGACTTGGCGCGCGCGAAGCCTTCCGCCACCTCGGCCTTCGCGTACGCAATCCGCATGCCCTTGCCGCCGCCGCCGGCGGAAGCCTTGATCATCACCGGGTAGCCAATCTCGTCGGCGATTTTCGTCGCGTGCTTCTCGTCCTCGATCACGCCGAGGAAGCCCGGCACGGTCGAGACCTTGGCGGCCGCCGCGGCTTTCTTCGACTCGATCTTGTCCCCCATCGCGGCAATCGCGCGCGGGTTCGGGCCGATGAATACGATACCGGCGGCTTCGAGGGCTTTGGGAAACGCCTCGCGCTCGGAGAGAAAGCCGTACCCCGGATGCACCGCCTCGGCACCGGTCGCCTTGCAAGCGGCCACGATCTTGTCGATGACGAGGTAACTCTCGGCCGCGGCCGGCGGGCCGATATGCACCGCCTCGTCCGCCATCTCGACATGCAGCGCGTCGCGGTCGGCATCGGAGTAGACCGCAACCGTCGAGATTCCGATTCTGCGCGCGGTCTTGATGATCCGGCAGGCAATCTCGCCGCGATTGGCGATCAGGATGCGCTTGAACATTCTCCGGAAGCCCTAACCACACCGGCTTTTCTGGCTTTGCGGCGTCGCAGTAGAAAAGTCAATCGGCCGGTATCCGACGGCCGCGGGGCGTCACGGCGTCGCGCCCTGCAATTTCCGCCTTTTGGGCGATGGCAGCCGGAGTAATTCGTGCTCCATGCTGCAGCACGCGTGGACGAGAATTTCGCAGGGCCGGCGAACTGGCTTGCGTCTTTCACACGCTCTATATAACGGCGGAACTTGAGCGAGCCGCGCAGATCAAGCGGCTGATTGAACACGGAGGACGATCATGGCTCTTGCATTGGGCGATACGGCGCCGGATTTCGAGGCCGACACGACTGAAGGGCGCATCAAATTCCACGACTGGATTGGTGACAGCTGGGCCGTGCTGTTCTCGCACCCGAAGGACTTCACGCCGGTGTGCACCACCGAGCTCGGCTACATGGCGAAGATCAAACCCGACTTCGACAAGCGCAATGTGAAGATCATCGGCCTCTCGGTCGACCCGATCGACCGCCATGCCGGCTGGGCCGCCGACATCAAGGAAACTCAAGGGCACGCACCGAACTACCCGATGATCGGCGACACCGATTACAACGTCTCAAAGCTCTACGGCATGTTGCCGGCGGCTGTCTCGGGCGATCCACTCAAGCGCACGCCCGCCGACAATCAGACGGTGCGCAATGTCTTCGTCATCGGCCCGGACAAGAAGGTCAAGCTGATCCTGGTCTATCCGATGACCACCGGCCGCAACTTCGACGAAGTGCTGCGCGTGATCGACAGCCTGCAGATGACCGCGAAGCACAAGGTCGCGACGCCGGTCAACTGGAAGCAAGGCGAGGACGTCATCATCGCGGGCTCGGTCACCGACGACGACGCGAAGAAGATCTATCCGCAGGGCTGGAAGGCGCCGAAGCCGTACATCCGGATCGTGCCGCAGCCGCAGTAGTTCCTGCTGATACCGACCGACGAAAGAGGCGCGGCCTGAGCCGCGCCTCTTTGTCTTCGGACGCCGGGACTACGGCTGATAGCGATAGGCGAGATACCAGGCGATCGCGGCCGGGATGCCGAAGATCGGAATGAACGCGCCGACCTCATTGATCAGCGGAATGCCGGCGCGCAGCACGCCGACCGCGCCGTTCAGGAGCGAAGCGATCAGCCATATCCAGATGAACAGCGCGGCCCCGGCCGCCGGTGACCGTCCGAACATCCGGTAGCCGAACCAGAAAGCCGCAAGCGCAATCAAGCCGCCGACAACGACGATCACGATATGCATGGTCGTTCCCCTCACCCCACCGTAGCAGCGCGCGTTGCGCCGATCATCGCATTTTTGGTCGCATGTTTGGGATCATGCTCTATGATCCGCGCCGCAATGTGAGGAGACGCTCATGGATGTGAAAGCCGCAGTTGCGGTTGCGGCCGGCAAGCCGCTCGAAGTGACGACGGTGCAACTCGAGGGGCCGAAGGCGTTCGAGGTCATGGTCGAGATCAAGGCGACCGGCATCTGCCACACCGATGAGTTCACGCTCTCGGGTGCCGATCCGGAAGGTCTGTTCCCGGCGATCCTCGGCCATGAAGGCGCCGGCATCGTGGTCGATGTCGGCCCGGGCGTCACCTCGCTGAAGAAGGGCGACCACGTTATTCCGCTCTACACGCCGGAATGCCGCCAGTGCCCCTCGTGCCTGTCGCGCAAGACCAACCTCTGCACCGCGATCCGCGCCACCCAGGGCCAGGGCCTGATGCCGGATGGCTCATCGCGCTTCTCGCTCGAGGGCAAGAAGCTGCATCACTATATGGGCTGCTCGACCTTCGCGAACTTCACCGTGCTGCCCGAGATCGCGGTCGCGAAGGTGCGCGAGGACGCCCCGTTCGACAAGATCTGCTACATCGGCTGCGGCGTCACCACCGGCGTCGGCGCGGTGCTGAACACTGCGAAAGTCGAGCCGGGCGCGAAGGCGGTCGTGTTCGGCCTCGGCGGTATCGGGCTGAACGTGATCCAGGGCCTGCGCCTTGCCGGCGCCGACATGATTATCGGCGTCGACATCAACAACGCCAGAAAGGAATGGGGCGAGCGCTTTGGGATGACGCACTTCGTCAATCCGAAGGAGGTCGGCGGCGACCTCGTCCCTTATCTGGTCAACATGACCAAGCACGGCGCCGACCAGATCGGCGGCGCCGACTACACCTTCGACTGCACCGGCAATGTCACGGTGATGCGCCAGGCGCTGGAAGCCTGCCATCGCGGCTGGGGCGTGTCGGTAATCATCGGGGTGGCGGCGGCCGGCGCCGAGATCGCGACACGGCCGTTTCAGCTCGTCACCGGGCGGGTGTGGAAAGGCACCGCCTTCGGCGGCGCGAGAGGCCGTACCGACGTGCCGAAGATCGTCGACTGGTACATGGACGGCAAGATCGAGATCGACCCGATGATCACCCACACGATGCCGCTCGCCGACATCAACAAGGGGTTCGACCTGATGCACGCGGGCGAAAGCATCCGCAGCGTGGTGGTGTATTAGGCCGAGGCCGGCATACTGGGCGGGGGGTCGTGCGTGGTGCCGCTGCTGTGCGACAAACTCTGACCCCCACCCCCAACCCCTCCCCAGCGAAAGGGCGTTCACGCCCGTCTTCGACGGGCTATGGGGGAGGGGAGCGCGCCTGCGTATGACGCACGCTCGGCACCACTCTATCCGTCCTAAAACTCCAGCTTATCCCGCACCGCCTCCATGCCGACCTTGGCGCAGGCCTCGTCGGCATCGCCGACGGGCGCGCCAGAGACGCCGATCCCACCGACGATCGAGCCACCCGCCTCCACCATCATCCCGCCGCCGATCGCGACCACGCCGGGCAGTGCGCGCACGCCCGCCTGCGGCATGCCGGGCTGGGTCAGGTTGGCGAGATCGCCGCTGCTGGTGCGAAACGAGACCGCGGTCCAGGCCTTGCCGGTCGCAGTCGATACCGTATGCGCGCCGGCGAAGCGATCACGCAACACCACCTGCGTCACGCCGAAGCGGTCGACCACCGCGACCGCCACCTGAAAACCGCGCTCGCGGCAGGCCGAAAGCGTCGCGCGCGCAAGCTCGAGCGCAACTTCAGGCGACAGCGATTTGTAGGTGATCAGGGCATCCTGCGCCTGCGCCGGCAGCGCGCACATGAGCGCCGCCGCAACAACGCCGCGAAAGATCATGCCGCGCTATCGTTTCTTCTTCTTCGGCGCTTTCTTTGCGGCCTTCTTCTTGGCGGCTTTCTTGGTGGCCTTCTTGGCAGTTTTCTTGGCGGCTTTCTTGGCAGGCTTCTTGGCCGCTTTCTTCACGACCTTCTTGGCAGCTTTCTTCGTCGCCGTCTTCTTGGCGGCTTTCTTTGCAGCCTTCTTGGGCGTCGCCTTCTTTCGCGTGGCGACCTTCGCGACCGTGTCCTGCGCTTCGGCCTGCTTATCCATTAGCTCTGCGTGCTCGCTGTCATCGACCACGCGAAACTGTGCGATCTTCTCGCCCTCCCAGCGCACGACGACGTCGTGATACTGGTCAGCCGTCACTTCCGTCTGGAAGCTCGCCGGCATCCACACCACGACCTCCGCGCCGGCATTGCCGGAATCCACGATGGTCAATTCCAGGTTCAGCGACTGTTCGTCGCGCAGCGCTTCGCCTTCAGTGAGCTTCGGCACACGATAGGTGCCGGAGACTTCCACCTGTCCGCCGACCACAAGAACAAGCTGCTCGCCCTGCTTGTTCTCGCGCGCGGTCCATTTCTGCGTTTTCGGTGCGGGCCCGGCCATGGCATCCCCCGTGCAATCGCGACGCCTGGAAGTGTACGAGTAGTCACTCGACAGCCGCAAGTGTGCAAACGCGATGCGGGGGCACCCGTTCGGGCCCGCGCGAGCATGATCCCCGAAAAGCTTGTCCCGGACGCGAGCCGGATGGGTACCGGCTTCCCGCCCGCGCGAAGCTCTGGCACGGTCGCTTATGCCGGCCGATGCTTCGGCGGGCGTAGGCAGGTCGGAAGCGATCATGCTCCCACTAGATGAAGCCGCCCTTCGCCATCAGGGCCGCGCACAGCAGGATGACAACGATCGCGGCGAGCTCGATGTGCACGATCATGCGCACGCGCTTGAGCTTGTCGGCCGCAACCGCAGGCACCTGTCCGGCCTGCACCGCCTTGCGCCAGGACAGAAATTCAACCGTCGGCACAATCGACAGCAGCGCGATCAGGATGAACAGGCCGAACTTGGTCAGGAAAGCGTGGTTGTGGAAGTAGTAGGTTGCGCCTTTCTCGAACCAGAACACGCGCAACAGTCCGACGACGAGCAGGATCGTCGCCGAGATGCCGAGGATCATGTCTGCAACCTGGAGGCGCCGCGCGTTCCAGAGGGTGAGCTCGCCGCGCAACAGCACGAATTCGATCGCAATCGCCGCGACCACCGTGAACGCCGCCAAGTGGTGCAAAAACGCTGTCAAAACAATCATTTCGCTCTCCCTCCCCGTTGCCACGGGATTGCCAAGAATACCTCCCAGATAAACCCCTGTCTTTACGCGTCGAACCGATGACGCTATGACCCCGACTACGTAACGGGAAGTCGGAAATGGGTCAGCGGACCTGCCTCGAAGAGGCCGGGCTGCGTGGGAGATTTTTGATGGCCTCGAAGAAAGCGCGTGCGACTGCAGTTGCTCAGGAGCAATCCGCCAACCAGCTGCGGACCTGGACCTTCACGATCGCGATTTCGGCGACGCTGCTCGCCATCATGTACGGCCTTGCCTATTGGCACGAGGTCCGCGGTGAAGCTGCCCGCCAGGACGCGATCCGCTCCGCGCCGATCTCATCGACGCACTGATCAAATCTTTTTGTTGTGCGTGCCGCGCCCACCTGAAATGGGCGCGGTTTCGTTTCGGCCGCTCGCCGGGTTCCCGCGGCATCGCCCCCGGGAACGTGACCGAAGTGGCGGCATTGGCTTCTAAACGGAGACCAAAGCCATGCCGGACACCAATAACGCCGGGCGGGAACCCGGTCCGCAGCCCGACCCGATGCTGCAGGAAGGCCCCGCGAGCACCCCGAAGAAATGGGCGATCCTCGCCGCCGTCGCAGTCATTCTGGCGCTGACCGTGATCGGGATCAGCCACCGCGGCAACGAGCAGGCCGCGACGCCGCCGACCGCGACGACCGGATCCGTGTCACCGCCGCAGGCTCTGCCTGGCGGCCGCACGACCGCCGACGCGCCGACCAACCCGCCGGTGTCGCAGAGCCCGAAGCAGTAGGAGCGCCGTAGGGCGGGCAAAGGCGCGGAACGCGCCGTGCCCGCCATTTCGCGCACCGACGTGGCGGGCGCGTCGCTGCGCTCCTTTGACCGCCCTACAAAGCGTTGCCCTACTCGTCCCACTCCTGCGCCAGCGTCATGATCTCGCGCGTGCGCGGCACGGTGGGCCAGGCTTGGTCGAAATCCGCGACAGCCGCTTCATCACCTCGGGGCGGGTGCCGTGATCGAGCGCGGCACGATCGGCGAACTGATAGGTCGCCTGATGCACCGCCGGGTCGGTCTCGCTCCAGAAGCGCCACGCGTTCTGCGCGCCGAAGGATTTCACCGCGTCGGGCAGGTGCTCCCGCGCGCACCATTGGTCGAACGCCGCGCGCTGTGCGGGATCCGAGACAGTGGCGCGGACAATGAAATAGCTGTGCGGCATGGCTACTTCACCGGGCTGACGAGCGGCTTGCCCCGCTCGACGGTATAGATCGCGATCAGCTTGGCCGGTGTCGATCCGTTTGCGCCTTCGTTGTGGATCGCGCTGTCGCGGATCTCGAGCCATTCGCCGGTCTTGAAGACCTTCTCTGGCTGGCCATCGATCGCGAGCCAGAACTCGCCGTCCAGGACCTGCGCCTGTACGGTGCCGGGATGATTGTGCCGGCCGGCCTTGAAGCCCGGCTGAATTTCGACCAGCGCGGTGATGACATCGTAAATCGCGCCCGGCACCTCGACCTTGCCGAGCACCGTCCGTTTGACAGGTGACGGCTGCACCGGCGACGGCGACTGCTGCCCGCTCGCCATGGCGGTGAATGCGAGGATAACGGCAGCGCAGACGAGCAGGCGTTTCATGGCTTCCTCCCAAGTGTGGCGCCAACGATAGCGCGGTCGCGTCGTGCTGTGGAGACGCTCAGGCGAGCTGACTCGCAAGCCGCTTCGGCGCAGTCATCTGATAGCTGCGCGTCACGATGCGCGCGACCTCGTCCCAATTCGGCCGGCCGGCGAGGCGCACGCCGACCCAGCCTTTGTGCCCAACGTAAGGGGGCACATAGAAGCGCTTGGGATCAGCGCCGACCAGCACCGCCTGGCTCCCCGGCGGCGCCTTGCAGGAGAACGAGGAGCCGTCCGCCTTCGCGATGACGAAGATCTTGCCGCGCACCCGGAACGTCGCCTCGCCCCAGGTCTCCTGCTCGGCCGCCTCGGGCAGCGACAGGCAGATCCGGCGCAGACGGGTCAGCGGTCTGAGGGCCATGGGGCACCGTCTTGCAGCGTCACCCGCCGGACCAATGCATGATCACGCCGGCAAGCGCGCCGATGAACAGCGCCATGCAGACCAGGGCTTGAATGGCGAATCCGGGCAGGCGCTTCTCCACGGCCTGGCTATAGCCCACGAAATACAAAACACGTCCCACAATCCACACCAGGCCGAGCGCCGCAGCCGCAATGTCGCTCAGATAGATCGCGCAAAGCCACAGCGACACCAGGAAGATCGGCATCCATTCGAGCGTATTTATATGCGCACGCGCCACGCGCTCGAAATCCGGATGGCCGGTCATCGCCGGAAGCTTCACGTCGAACTTGCCGTGCGCCGCCGCGACGCGGGTGCCAAGGAACAGATAGAACGCGATTGCGAGCAATGTGACGAGTGCGGTGTAACGGGGCATGCGTCCTCCCGGTGAATGCGGTTGCGCTCATTCGAAAACAATTTCGACCGTGCCCAGTTCGCCGAAGTCGGCGCGAACGTGATCACCGGGCTGCACCGGATCGAGGCCGGTGCAGGTGCCGGTTGAGACGATGTCGCCCGCCTTCAGACCGCGACCCTGGCTCGATTGCCGGTTGGCGAGCCATAACAGGACGTTCACGGGATCTCCAAGCGCGCGCGCTCCCGTTCCTGTTCCGCGCAAGGCGCCATTGATCGTCATTGCAGCCGGATGGGTCTTCAGGTCCATCGATCGCAGCTCATGACGCCACGGCCCGCCGACAAACGCGATGTTGGCGCTGCAGTCTGCCGTGACGAGCAAGCGGCCCTTGCCGGCAAGTCCGCCAGAAAACCGCGTGCCTACCACCTCGATCGATCCCGCCACCGCCGCCACGGCCTCGGTCACCTCGTCCATCGCGTAGGGCGCCGTGCGCGGCGGCAGATCACGGCAGAGCAGATAGGCAAACTCGCCTTCGACCGCCGGCGTGTGCGCCGGGTCGATCGGAAGGCGCGCCGGACTCTGGTAGACAAACGGCGCCAGCAGCAGGCCCGCGCCCGGCTCATTCGTTCCGAGGACGCGCTGTGCCTCCACGCTCGTCGATCCGACCTTGAAGCCGCGCGCGGGCGCGCCGGAGAGCGCCACGATCTCGTGCTGGATCGCGTAAGCCTCGGCGAGGCTCCGCGGGTGCACGACGCTGTCCGCCGGGACAGTCCCTCCTGAGCGTCGGGCCTGCCACAGCTGCCTTGCCAAATCGCACGACCAGCTGGCGACCCCGGACATGGCAGAACCCGCGCCAAACCTACAGCGGCAGATTGTCGTGCTTGCGCGCGGGCATCTCGACCGTCTTGTGGCGCAGCATCGCGAGCGCGCGCGCGATACGCCGCCGCGTCGCATGCGGCATGATCACCTCGTCGATATAGCCGCGCTCGGCCGCGACGAATGGCGAGAGGAAGCGATCCTCATATTCCTTGGTGCGCGCCGCGATCTTGTCCGCATCGCCAATGTCGGAACGGAAGATGATCTCGACCGCGCCCTTCGCGCCCATCACGGCGATCTGCGCGGTCGGCCAGGCATAATTCACATCGCCGCCGATGTGCTTCGACGCCATCACGTCATAGGCGCCGCCGAAAGCTTTGCGCGTGATCACGGTGACCAGCGGCACCGTCGCCTGCGAATAGGCGAACAACAGCTTCGCGCCGTGCTTGATCAGGCCGCCATATTCCTGCGCGGTGCCAGGCAGAAAGCCCGGCACGTCCACGAAGGTGACGATCGGAACGCCGAACGCATCGCAGAAACGCACAAAGCGCGCCGCCTTGCGCGAGGCATCCGAGTCGAGCACGCCGGCGAGCACCATCGGCTGGTTCGCCACGAACCCGACCGTGCGCCCCGCGATGCGCCCGAAGCCGGTCACGATGTTCCGGGCATACGCCGCCGAGAGCTCGAAGAAATCGGCCTCGTCCACGACCTTCAGAATCAGCTCCTTGATGTCGTAGGGCTTGTTCGGGTTGTCCGGGATGAGCGTGTCGAGCGAGCCATCCTGGCGCTCGATGTCGTCGAAGCTCGGCCATTCGGGCACGCCGGCGCCGCAATTCGCAGGCAGGAAGTCGAGCAGCCGGCGAATTTGCAACAGGCACTCGACGTCGTTCTCGAACGCGCCGTCGGAAATCGCGGACTTCGTGGTGTGCACCGAGGCGCCGCCGAGCTCCTCGGCGGTGACGACCTCGTTGGTAACGGTCTTCACCACGTCCGGTCCGGTCACGAACATGTAGCTCGTGTCCTTCACCATGAAGATGAAATCTGTCATCGCCGGCGAATAGACGTCGCCGCCCGCGCACGGCCCCATGATGACCGAGATCTGCGGGATCACGCCGGACGCGATGACGTTGCGCTTGAACACCTCGCCATAGCCGCCGAGCGAGGCGACGCCCTCCTGAATGCGCGCGCCGCCGGCATCGAACAGGCCGACGATCGGCGCGCGCGCCTTCATCGCCATGTCCTGGATCTTCACGATCTTCTGCGCATGCGTCTCGGAGAGCGAGCCGCCGAACACGGTGAAATCCTTGGCGAACACGAATACGGTGCGGCCATTCACCGTGCCCCAGCCGGTGACAACGCCGTCGCCCGGCGTCTTCGGCGCCTTGTCCATGCCGAAATCGGTCGCGCGGTGCTCGACGAACATGTCGAACTCTTCGAAGGAGTCCTTGTCCATCAACAGCGCGATGCGCTCGCGGGCGGTGAGCTTGCCGCGCCCGTGCTGCGCCTCGATGCGCGCCTTCCCGCCTCCGAGCCGCGCGTTGGCGCGCCGCACTTCCAGCTTCTCCAGGATGTCCTTCATAAAACCCTCGTGACCGGCCGGGTCGTACATTGTCATCCGAGGATGAAGTGGGCAATCCTCGCCCCCCAACCTCATCCTGAGGAGCGCCCGAAGGGCGCGTCTCGAAGGATGGCTGCAGGCACTGAGTTCGCCGCCATGGTTCGAGCCGCCCTCCGCGCTAAAGCGCGGCGGGCTCCTCACCATGAGGGCTTGTGAAGGAGCACCCCATGGCCGTTTCCCGCGTCGCCGGCACTGTCGAGGGCGTGCCGCGCATTCTGTTGCGCCTCGAAGGCGCCGCGCTCGCGGCGGGCGCGGTCTACATGTATCACCGCATCGGCGCGAACTGGTGGCTGTTCGCCGCGCTGATCCTGGTGCCGGACGTCAGCATGATCGCCTATTTCGGCGGGACACGGCTCGGCGCGATCGCCTACAACGCGTTGCACGTGACGCTGGGTCCGCTGATCTGTGCGGCCTTGGGCTTTCTGCTGCCGTCCTTCGATCTCTTGTCGATTGCGCTGATTTGGGCGACGCATATCGGCGTCGACCGCGCGCTCGGCCTCGGCCTGAAATACGCCGCCGGCTTCGGCTTCACGCATCTCGGTCGCATCGGCGGCGCGCTCTCGGGCTCGTAAATCGCCTTTCACCGTGAGGCCGCGCGGCGCGCATGGGCGCAATGCGGGCCGGTCTTTTTACTTCCCTCGGACGCGCCACCGCCGCATCCTCCGGCCGCCATTTTCGGGGGACAAGATGATCAGTCGTCGTCGCGTACTTGCCGCTTCCGCTTCACTCCTCGCCGCGCCCGCGCGCGGCGCCGACATCTGGCCGAGCCGCAATGTGCGGCTCATCTCATCATCGCCGCCGGCCGGCGCGTCGGATATTCTCACCCGCACGCTCGGCCACGAGCTCGAGAAGAGCCTCGGGCAATCCTTCGTGGTGGAGAACCGCGCCGGCGGCGGTGGCGTGATCGGCACCGACGCGGTCGCGAAGTCGGCGCCCGACGGCTACACCTGGCTCACCACCAATGTCGGGCCGCAGGCGATCAATGCGACGCTGCTGCCGTCGCAGCCGTTCGACGCGCGCAAGGATTTTCGCCACGTCACCATCATCGGCCGCCTGCCGGTGGTGATGCTGGTCAACAAGGACCTCCCGGCCAAAGACCTGAAGGAATTCGTCGCGCTCGCCAAGGCGAAGGCCGGCGCACTCAACTTCGGGTCCGGCGGCAACGGCACGCTGTTACACCTCACCGGCGAGTTGTTGAAGATCGCGGCCGGCATCAAGCTGCAGCACGTGCCATATCGCGGCGCGCAGGCCGCCACGCAAGACCTGATCGGCGGGCGCATCGAGGCGATGTTCGACAGCGTTCCCTCGGCGGCGCCGCATATCCGCTCCGGCACCGTCCGCGCGCTTGGCGTGAGCAGCGCGCAGCGCAGCCCGACATTTCCCGAGATTCCGACTTTCACGGAGCAAGGCTATCCGTCGGTCACCACGACCAACTGGTTCGGCTTCGCGGGTCCGCGCGGCGTGCCGGAGGAGATCGTCGCCAAATTCCATGCCGAGCTCGTCCGCGCGCTCAAGCTGCCGGCCGTGGTCGAGCGGTTCGAGCAGATCGGCGTGCAGCCGGGCGGCGACGCGCCCGACGCCACCCAGGCCTTCGTGCTCGCCGAGATCGAGCGCTGGGGCAAGGTCGTGAAAGAGACCGGCGTCACGGTGAACTAGCGCATCACGCGCAGACGAGCGGATAGGAGCAATGACCAAGGACGAGGCAAGCCTGATCGCCGGCGCCACGCTCGATGATGCCTGGCCGATCATCGAAGCATTCTCGCAGATCAAGCGCGAGCATCCGGACGACGGCAATCGCGCCATCTCGCTCATCGTCGAGCGGCTGCGCCAGCATGGTGTGCCGGTCACGGTGCACCAGCCCATGCTCTATCTGACGCTGCCGCAGGGCGCACATGTCGAGGCGGAGGGGCGCAAGCTGCATGCGCGCCCGGCGCCGATGACGCTCTCGGTGCCGCAAGGTGTCGAGGCCGAACTCGTCCATGTGGCAAAGCCGATCGGCCCGCCGCAGGGATACGGCCCGCAGAGCGCGATCCTGTTCGGCGACGGATACGATCCGGCGCCCGGCGTGCCCGACGTGAAGGGTAAAATCGTGCTGTTCCACGGCATGATCATGTGCGAGCGCATCAAGGACTTTCACGCGCTCGGCGCGGTCGGCGTGATCGCGATCAATCCCGGCAAGGTCGCGCATTGGGGCGGCGGCTCGCCGATCTGGGGCGCCGCCGACCTCGACGATATGCCATTCAAGCCCGCGATCCCGGCCGCGGCCGTGAGCAGGCCCGACGGCGAAGCGCTGATCGCGCTCGCGCAGAAGGGCGGGCGCGCCAGGCTGGTCACGCAATTCGAGGAAGGCTGGTTCAAGAACCTCCTGCCCGAAGTGCGCATCCCGGGTCGCGGTCCGGACAAGTTCGTGCTGCTGCACGGGCACTATGATTCCTGGCACGTCGGCGTCGGCGACAACGCCACCGGCGATGCCTGCATGATGGAGGTCGCCCGGCTCCTATGGGCGAACCGGGACAAGCTCGAGCGCAGCGTGCGCATCTGCTGGTGGCCGGGGCATTCGACCGGCCGCTTCGCAGGCTCGACCTGGTATGCCGACACGTTCGCACGTGATCTTGCGAAGAACTGCGTCGCACACATGAACTGCGACAGCCCCGGCTGCCGCGACGCTACCGATTATCTGTTCATCCCGTGGATGGCCGAGAATGTCGACTTCGTGAAGGGCGTCGTGCGCGATGTCGCGGACCGCGAGGCGGAAGGCAAGCGGCCGACGCAGTCGTCCGACTTCTCGTTCAACCACCTCGGCATTACCGGATGCTTCTCGGCCTCCTCGCGCATCCCCAAGGCCGAGATCGAACGGCGCGGCTACTATTATGTGATGGGTAATGGCGGAAACCCAGAATGGCACACCGACGATGACCTGATGCCGGTCGCGAGCCGTGAGGTGCTGTTGAAGGATATCCAGGTCTATGCGACCGCGGCGTTTCGGCTCGCCACCGCGAGCGTGCTGCCGTTCGACTGGCGCGCGCTGCTCAAAGAGTTCGATCAGGTGATCGCCAGCTATGCGAAAGCCGCCGGCGATCGCTTCGATCTGACAGAGGCGACGGACGCCGTGGCGGCGCTCGACGCCGCGCTGGTGCGCTTCAATGCCGCGGTCGACGCCAAGCGCGTCACGCCCGCGGCGGCGAACGACGTGCTGCTCGCGCTGTCGCGGCTGCTGGTGCCGCTCAACTATCAGCGCGGCTCGCGCTGGCGCCGCGATCTCGGCCTGACGGTCCCGCCGCTGCCGGCGCTCGCGATCTGCGCCGAGCTCGATCGCTATCCGGCCAACGTGCTCGGCTTCGCGCAGACCCATCTGCGGCGCGGGCTCAATCAGGTCGTCGCCGCGTTGGAAGAGGCCAAGGAGCAGGTCGAGGCGGCGTTGCCCGCTACTGCAGCTTCCCGGAAGCGCGCAGGATGAAGATCAGCACTTCGGCCACGGCCTTGTAGAGCGCCTCGGGAATATCATCGCCGATCTCGACCTGCGCCAAGGCTTCGGCGAGCGGCGCATTCTCCTCGATCGGAATGCCGTGCTCTCGCGCGAGCGCAAGGATCGCCTCGCCGGTCGCGCCGCGCCCGCGCGCAACGACACGCGGCACCGGCACGGCCGACTTGTCGTATTGCAGCGCGACCGCGAGTGACGGCGGCTTGATCATGTGGCGCGATCCATGAAGCGCCCCGGCGCGGCCTGCTTTGCGACGAGCGGAGGCGCGCCGACGCGAAACTGCAGATCCGCCGGTTCGAGCGCGGCAGCGCGCAGCGCCTCGCCGAGCATGCTCGCGCTGTCCGTGAGCCGTGTTGCGGTCGCGGGCCGTTCGGCCCACAGCGTCACGCTGGTGCGTGCGCCCGCGAGGGCGACAAGCGCGTGCACCGGGCCCGTCGGTTCGACATCGAGCGAGAAACGCGCGCGCCAGGTCGGCAGCTGCCGCTCGGATTTTTCGACGCGGCCGTCGCGGCTGACCTCGAACTGCGCGACGCTGGTTCCTTGCGGCGTCGCGAACGGAATCTCGAAGGTCCAGCGCTGCGTCGGCGCTTCGTGGCGCGGCATGGCCTGATCCGGCAGGGACGCCGCCTGCAACAAGGTCGTGCGCGCAATCGCGCCGTCGGTCTCGGCAAGCAGCCGCTCGGCGCTCTCATGCGCCGGCGTGTCAGGCGTAATCGCCGCCGCAACCGGCGGCTGGGCGCTGAGCGGCGCGCCGCGGTACGGGGGCGGCGGGCCGCCCGTCGGCGACGTCGCGTGCGGATGCTCCTGCACGTCGCGTCCGGCGAGCTGCGCCGCGACTGCCTTGGCGAGGTGCGTCGCCTGTTCGGGCGACAGTGGCGAGGCTTGGGGCACCTCTTCGGCGGTGTGCAGCAGCGCAGTCGCGAGAGTCTTGATGCTTGTTCCCGCAAGCGGCAGCGCGGGACGCGCCGCTTCGGGAGGTTCGGGTGTTGTCGGCAGTGACGGCGCCGGTGCGGACGCCGCAGGTGCCGGACGCTGCGGTGCCGTCTCGTCGGCCCAGGACTTCACCACTTGCCGGAAAACGAGCAGCGCGGCCTTGAGATCGCTGGGCGGCGCCGGCATCTCCGCTGTCACGGGCGCCGCGTCGTGCGGCGGGGCTGACGACGCAGGTTGCGTGCCGACCGGCTTCGCGGCAGCAATCTTCGGCTCCAGCAGCACGCCGGAGTTCGCGAACGCCTGCTTCACGTCCGCGGCGGTCAGCTTCTCGTCGAGCGGCACGCGTAGCGCCACGAGTTGCGCGGCGGCTTCGCGCACCGGGGCCGGCACGCTCGTGGCGGGCGCCCTTGCGATCTGTACAACATCGGCAAACAGCGCGGCCGCCCCACCCTGCCGCACGGCGGCGGCGCGGACCGCTTCGCCGAGTGCAAGCTCGGGCGTCACGGGAGTTTGGGCAATCGGCGCCGGCGGCCGCGCCGGGCTGACCGGCGGCGCGTCACGAATGACTTGCGTGTCGGCCGGCGCCCTCGCGGCATTCACGGTCGCGCCGCTTGAGGTCGCGCTGTTCGGGAATACGCGCCCGATGATCACGGCTTCGCCGATCGGCTCGCGCGCGCTGAGACTCTGCGCCGGCACATTGCCGGCATAGATCGCGAGCTTGGCACTGGCGCCGCCGCTCTTCACTGCGAGCGTGATCGTGCTGCCGATGGCGAGCGGCATGTCGGCGCGCACGTCGATCACGGCCTGCGGCAGTTGCAGACGGAAGACGTCGCTCTCGATCAGGTCGAGCACGAGTGCCTGGATCACCTGGCCCGCCTGGACAGCCGGCGGCGCCGCCCCGAACGCGGTCGGGAGCGTGATGGCGTTCGGCAGGTGTATGGCGTCCACGGCACTGTCCTGGCGACGAGGAACGTCACGCTAGGTTAGCCCGCAACGGTGAAGCGTCCGTTAACGCTTCAGAAATCATAAAAGTTAAGAGTTCGGTAAGGATGTAGGGCGGGCAAGCGAGCCTTGCGAGCGTGCCCGCCACTTCTTGAACGGCGATCTCAACCGCGGCGGGCACGGCGCTACGTGCGTGCGTGCGGAGAAATTGATCCGGGACACCGCGCCTTTGCCCGCCCTACGGCGAACGAGCCCGCTAGACCAGCGCCAGCACCGTCGCGGCCGCCTGTATCTCGGCGAAGCGCTTGGCGCGGCGCTCGAGCGCGATCTCGTCGCGGCCCCAGAGCGACATGTTCCAGTCTTCGTCGACATGCGCCGCCGCCCAGGCATCCGCGGCGCTGAGGTGCCCTTGCTCGACCGCGAGCGCGATCAGCGCCGAACCGGTCAGCGTGGTGATGACATTGACGGCGCCGAGCCGCCATGGGTCGGACGGGATCGTGGCGCGCGCCGCCATGAGGGCGTGATCCGGCTGCGCGACAAACATCACGCCTTCAGCCAGAACGAAGCGCGCCTTGAGGCTGTCGCGCGCCCAGTCGAGCAACGGGTCCCAGTGCCGCGCCTGCAGGGCGACGAGCCCGTCGGGGCTGTCGGCACGATAGAAGACGAGATCGGAGCCGAGATATTTCCCGACTTCCTCAGCGACCGGCGTCGGCTCGGGCACGACGCCGTCGATGATCGTGTTGACGAGCCGCGTCAGCGGCATCGCAGCCGGATCGATCAGTTCCTGCTGCGCCTGCCACTCCGCCGCGACCGCCTCGGCGAGCGGGCGCGAGGGCAGCGCGAGCGGCTCGCCCGACGGCGTCTTCACCGGCCGCGCATCGAGCAGGACCGCGAAGGGTACGCTCTCGCCCACATGCGCGCGCTCATAAAAGCGCTTGCGCAGTTTCGGGCGCATGTTGCGCCGCGCCGCCTCGGTCGGGTCGAGCGGCTCATTGGCGAAGAAGTCCTGCAGGATCTCGCGCATGAAAAAGGCCTATCTGCCCGAAGGCAGATAGGCCGTCGCCCCACTCCAAACAATCAAAATCAGCGGTGTGAATGGCCGAGATAGTCCCGCGCCTCGTCGGTATCAACGAGCTTGCCATAGATCCCGCCCAGAATGGCGCCGTAGGCGAGGTGAAAAAGCGCAACCACGAGCGGCGCGAAGCTGCCGAGCTTGAGACAGAACAGGCCGGCGCCGGTGAAGGGCGCGATGGCGACGAAGACGGCGACCGCGGCAGCCGCCGCAAAGATCACGCCGCGCAGCCAGGACGGGCCGGGCAGAAAATCGTGCAGGAAGCCAAACAAGCCGCCCCACAGCAGCGTGCCGACAAAGAAGTGAAACAGCAGCCCGGCGACCGGCGCGCTTACCCCCACCGCCTCGGTCACGATCGTAAGCGGGTCGTGCAGCGCCGACAGGATGAGAGTCGCGACGAAACCGGCAACGATCCCGTTGCCGATCCGATCCGTCGCCGAGATATGTCGTTCGGTCTCAGTGCGCAGCTTGTTGCGCCACATTGCTCCACTCCGCATGGAAGAAGCCGTTCTCCCCCATGAGGCAGACTTCGGTCGGCGTCCCGCGCTGACCCAGCTTGCGCGCGGCGTCGACCGCGAACAGCATCGCTTCAGACTTGCTCTTGTACGGGCCGAACTCTTCGTCGGCGAACTTGATCGTCCAGCTATCGTCGCGCTGGACGAGGAAGTACCGTGTTGGCGACATCGTTTGCTCCCCAATTGCTCCACCCACGCACGGGACGCAACGCGTGACTAGGGCGCTGGATAACGCTGCAATCGGTGGAAAGTTTGTCCGTTTGTATCGCCGAAAAGGATGTCGAGCGTTGCGCGCGGCGCATGCGAGATCCTGCCCGAAATGGCGCGAAATTGGCGCGTATTCGCGGCTGCAGCGCGGCTTCTTCTGTTATTCCCGCCAAATGAAGTGAAAAACGGCTGACTTTGGGTGATTCGGCGCACGAAATCGCAAGCCGGAGTATTTGCCGAAAAATTGACCCGTGCGCTGCACGCAGCGAAACTGTGGCTAAACTGGATGCAAGTTCGTGCGTCACGATGTCCAGATTCTGTCGAGCGTCGGCTCCAGTATGGCGAACGCATCGATCACCGGTGCGCCGGCGCGCTCGAGCGCTTCGCGCGTATGGTACCCCCAAGCGACACCGATCGGCGCCGCGCCGGCCGCGCGCGCCATCGCGATGTCGTAGGTCGTATCGCCGATCATGACGGTGTTCTCCGGCGTCGCGCCGACCTCGCGCATCGCATGCAGCACCATGCCGGGATCGGGCTTCGAGGGCGCGTCGTCCGCGGTCTTGATGGTGATGAAGTGATCGAGCAGGCCGTGATGGCCGAGCACGAGCCGCACGCCGCGCTGCGACTTGCCGGTCGCGATGCCGAGCACGACGTCGTCGCGCTGCGCCAGCGCCGCGACCGCCTCGGCGGCGCCGGGATAGAGCGGCTCGACATAATCGCCCGCCGCGCGCAGCGCGTGGAACGCGAGCTTGTATTGCTCGGCGAGGCTGACGGCGGGAAAGCCGTCCGCCCCCTGCCCCAGCGCGGTGAACGCCTCGACCAGGGAGAGGCCTACAATCGACAACATGGCCTCGCGCTCCGGAACCGGCAGGCCATGCACCTGATAGGCGCGGGTCATCGCCGTACAGATCATATGCTGGCTGTCGACGAGCGTGCCGTCACAGTCAAAAATTACTAATTTCAATGACTTAGGCATATTTTCTCGCTGAACTCCGGCCACTTTCGGGGGTGTCACCCGGGCTGGGCAGCAGGCGGTTGCCGGCCTGCCACAGGTGTTCACTCTGACGTCAGAGGCGGTGGCAATATTGGAATCGCTCCACTAACATTCCGGTCGGAGTCGGCGGCCAACAGCCGGCCCGGGGGGATGAATTAGCGGCGGCACGAGCCCCGCGCGAGTCCTTCTTGCCGAGGGGCGCGAGTACGAGGAGTGGAATGAAACTCACCGATATCGCGGCGCCCGATTACTTCCACAAGGTCGTCGACTGCCAATGGGCGTGCCCCGCCCATACGCCCGTTCCCGAATACATCCGGCTGATCGCGGCGGGCCGCTACACCGACGCCTACATGATCAACTGGACGTCCAACGTGTTTCCCGGGATCCTGGGACGCACCTGCGACCGCCCGTGCGAGCCCGCCTGCCGGCGCGGGCGCGTCGAGAAGGACCCAGTCGCGATCTGCCGCCTGAAGCGCGTCGCCGCCGACTACAAGGACGACATCAAGGAGCGGCTGCCGAAGAAGGTAGCCAAGCGGAACGGCAAGCGCATCGCGCTGGTCGGCGCCGGTCCCGCCTCGCTCACCGTCGCGCGCGATCTCGCGCCAATGGGCTACGAGTGCGTGGTGTTCGATTCGGATTTCCGCTCCGGCGGAATGATGCGCTCGCAGATTCCAAAGTTTCGCCTGCCCGACAAGGTGATCGACGAGGAGTGCAACTACATCCTCGATCTCGGCGTCGAATTCCGCGGCGGGCGGCGCATCGACAGCCTCAAGGCGCTGCTGGGAGAGGGCTGGGACGCGGTGTTCGTCGGCTCCGGCGCGCCGCGCGGCCGCGAGCTCGACATTCCGGGTCGCAAGGAAGCGGCGAAAAACATCCACATCGGCATCGACTGGCTCTCGTCGGTCTCGTTCGGCCACATCAACAAGATCGGCAAGCGCGTCATCGTGCTCGGCGGCGGCAACACCGCGATGGACTGCTGCCGCTCCTCGCGCCGCCTCGGCGGCGAGGACGTGAAGGTGATCGTGCGCTCGGGCTTCGAGGAGATGAAGGCGAGCCCGTGGGAGAAAGAGGATGCCATGCACGAGGGCATCCCGATCCACAATTACCTCGTGCCGAAGGAGTTCACCCACAACGGCGGCAAGCTCACCGGCGTCATCTTCGAGAAGGTAAAGGCCGAATATGACGAGAAGGGCCGGCGCAAGCTGGTGCCCGCGGGCGAGCCGGACCAGCATTTCGAGTGCGATGACGTGCTGATCGCGGTCGGCCAGGAGAACGCCTTCCCGTGGATCGAGCGCGATGTCGGCATCGAGTTCGACAAGTGGGACATGCCCAAGGTCGACCCGAAGACGATGGGGTCAACCCATCCGAAGGTCTTCTTCGGCGGCGATGCGGCGTTCGGCCCGAAGAACATCATCTGGGCGGTCGCACACGGCCACGAGGCCGCGGTCTCGATCGACAAGTTCTTGAATGGCGAGGACGTCAGCCAGCGTCCCCTCCCCGCCGTGGACATCGTCTCGCAGAAGATGGGCATCCACGAATGGAGCTATGACAACGACATCGCGGCCGACAAGCGCTACCGCGTGCCGACGCGCGACAATGTCGTGGCGCTCAAAGACATCCGCACCGAGGTCGAGCTCGGCTATGACGACAAGCTCGCCTTCGCGGAGGCGCAGCGCTGCCTGAACTGCGACGTGCAGACCGTGTTTACCGGCCAGCTCTGCATCGAGTGCGACGCCTGCGTCGACATCTGCCCGATGGACTGCATCACCTTCACGCAGAACGGCGAGGAAGCGGATCTGCGGACCCGGCTCAAGGCGCCGGCGCGAAACCTGACGCAGGACCTTTACGTCGCCGACAATCTCAAGACCGGCCGCGTGATGGTGAAGGACGAAGATGTCTGCCTGCACTGCGGCCTGTGTGCCGAGCGCTGTCCGACCGGCGCCTGGGACATGCAGAAATACCTCATTGAAATGACACACGCGGAACAAGCATGCCGATCGAGAGCGTAAACGACTTCGTCGTCCGGTTCGCGAACGTCAACGGATCGGGCTCGGCAAGCGCCAACGAGCTGTTCGCGCGTTCCGTGATGCGGATGGGTGTGCCGGTCTCGCCGCGCAACATCTTCCCGTCCAACATTCAGGGCCTGCCGACCTGGTACGAGGTCCGGGTGACCGAGGCCGGCCACCTCGGGGCGCGCGGCGGCGTCGACCTGATGGTCGCGATGAACCCGCAGACCTTCGACAAGGATGTCGCCTCGATCGAGAAGGGCGGCTACCTGTTCTACGACAACACCAAGCCGCTACCGAAGTCGCGCTTCCGCGACGACATCACCGTCGTCGGCATGCCACTGACCGAAATCTGCAATCGCGAATATATCGATCCGCGCCAGCGCCAGCTGTTCAAGAACATCATCTATGTGGGCGCGCTTTCGGCGCTGTTCGACATGGATGTCGGCGCGATCGAGAAGCTGATCGCCGAGCAGTTCCGCGCCAAGGACACGCTGATCGAGCCGAACGTGCATGCGCTGCATCTTGGCCGCGACTACGCGGTCATGAACCTCGACTGCCCGATCGGGCTGAGGGTGAAGAAGGCGAATGCGGTCGGCGACCGCATCTTCCTCGAGGGCAACAGCGCGGCGGCGCTCGGCGCGGTCTATGGCGGCGCCACCGTGTGCGCCTGGTACCCGATCACGCCGTCCTCCTCGATGGCCGAGGCGTTCCAGCGCCATTGCACGCGCTTCCGCGTCGAGCCGAAGAGCAAGACCAACCGTTTCGCGATCCTCCAGGCTGAGGACGAGCTCGCCTCGATCGGCATGGTGATCGGCGCGGGCTGGAACGGGGCGCGGGCGTTCACGGCGACGTCAGGCCCGGGCATCTCGTTGATGCAGGAATTTCTCGGCCTCGCCTACTTCGCCGAGATCCCGGCCGTAATCGTCGACGTGCAGCGCGCCGGCCCCTCGACCGGCATGCCGACGCGCACGCAGCAGTGCGACCTCATCAGCTGCGCCTACGCGTCGCACGGGGATACCAAGCACGTGCTCGTGTTCCCGGAAGATCCCGCCGAGGCGTTCGAGATGACCGCGCAGGCGTTCGACCTCGCGGATCGGCTGCAGACGCCGATCTTTGTCATGACCGACCTCGACATCGGCATGAACCACCGGCTGTGCAAGCCGCTGAAGTGGGACGATACGCGCGCCTACGATCGCGGGAAGATCATGACCCGCGAAATGCTCGAGGCGGGCAAGGATTTCGGCCGCTATCTCGACATCGACGGCGACGGCATCCCGTATCGCACCCTGCCCGGCACGCATCCGACCAAGGGCTCCTTCTTCACCCGCGGCACCTCGCGCGACCGCTACGCGCGCTACACCGAGGACGGTGGGCCCTACGCCGACAACATGCAGCGCCTGTTGCGGAAGTTCGAGACGGCGAAGAGCCTGGTGCCGCGCCCGGTGCGGCGCAACGCGGCCGGCGACAAGAAGGTGCGCTACGGCGCGGTCTATTACGGCTCGACCTCGCCCGCGATGGACGAGGCGATCCACATGATCGCGGCGCGCGGCACGCCGCTCGACATGCTGCGCGTGCGCGCCTTCCCGTTCCATCAGGACGTCAACGACTTCATCGCCGACCATGATTTCGTGTTCGTGGTCGAGCAGAACCGCGACGGCCAGTTGCGCACGCTGATCGTCAACGAGTGCAACATCGATCCGGTCCGCCTCGTGCCGGTGCTGCACTATGACGGCACGGCGATCACGGCGCGCTTCATCGCCAACGCGATCGGCGACCATCTCGACGCACTGAAGGTCACGCCGCTGCGGAAGGTGGTCTCCTAATAGCTAAGAGCCGCTGCGGCTCACATTGTCGCCCTCTCGCACCATCCAGCGGTAAAACGACAGCACCGGGTTGGCATCCTGCTCGAATGGTGTATCCTGTCGGTGTTGCGCCTGCTGACGCGCGAGCGCGCGCAGTTCCCGCGTGAGCAGGAAGTGTTCCGGATCATGTGATCGACGGAGCAAGCAACAGTTCGGACACGTGTCTGTCGGATCGCTCTCGTAGAGGAGATCGAATGACGCCACCGGGCAGGTATCTCTGACCTTGCGGATGCAAGGTCACGGCGTGGATCAACGGTCGATCAATGCCAGGCAGTCCGCTGAAATGCGCCGCCGACAATCTGAAACGAGATCGAGACCTCAAGCGCATGGGCGCCCTGTGGGCGGGGTCTTGAGATGAACTGCTGAAGTCCAGACATCCTTCGCGAGGCGTCGTGACATCACGAAACGCCTGAAGGCGAAGTTCAAGGGCCTCGCGATGCATCAGGCACCGAGGCCCGCTTCTTTTTTGCGATCACTTCTTTTTTTCGATCACAAAGTATCACCGAGCGGATAAAGCGTTACCACGGACGCTGCATCGAGTTCGCTTTTCCCCGACGCCACGAGCAGCCGATACAAGGTCAACGCCTGCGAGGCCATCGGCATTGCCAGATGGCGCGCGGCCGCGGCGGCCTGCAACATCTCGAGGTCTTTCAGCACCTGACGCGCAAAGCCCCGCGGGGCGAAATCCTGCGCGAGCATCTGCGGAAACACCGGTCCGAGCATGTTCGAGCCGGCAAAGCCGGCCTTGAGTGCCTGCGGGATCTTCGCGGCGTCGACACCGTAGCTCTGCGCCAGTCGCAGCGCTTCGGCGAGCACGCAATAGTTGGTCAGAACGATGGTCTGGTTGACCAACTTGGTTGCCTGCCCGGTGCCGACCGGGCCCATATGGGTCAGGCTGCCAAGGTCGCGCATGACCGGTGAAATTCGCGCGATGGCGGCATCGGGTCCGCCTGCCATGATGGCGAGCGTTCCGGCCTTCGCTGCCCCCGGCCCGCCCGAGACCGGCGCATCGACCAGCATCATTCCGCGCTGCTCGAGCGCCGCCGCGATGCGCTTGGTCGCGTCCAATTCGGTGGTCGAAAGGTCGACCATGACCTTGTCCGCGGGGCGGGAGGTGGCGAGCAGGCCGCGCGGTCCGAGCGCCACGTCCTCGACGGCGGCAGTGTTGATCACCGAGACCAGAATGGTATCCGCGGCCTCGGCGACTTCCGCCGCGCTGGTTGCGGGCGTCACGCCCCATTCCGCCGCGGTGCTTGTCTTGCGTTCATCGACGTCGAAGCCGACGACCCGATAACTCTTCTCGACCAGGCGGCGCGTAAAGCCCTGCCCCATCAGGCCCAGTCCAACAAATCCTACCATGGTGGTCACGTTGTCCTCCCGGTTCAAGCGGCGCCGATATGATCGAATGGGCGGCGACAAATTGCCATGCGGCGCGGCTGCGCGCGCACGCCGCTGAAGTCGACACTTGATTTTTCCTGATCCGACGCGCGACAATGACCATGCGCCAGAAACCTTGAAGACAGGGCCAACCTGCCGACGGCAATGCGAATGCTGGGTGGGAGGACTCGGCATGTCGATGCGCCTCGTTATTGCTGGCTCGCGTTGCGCCGGTTCGCCCGAACCGGCGGCATGATCATGTTGATCAATCACCAAGCGAAATCGAGACACTTGGCGGCGCGCGAGCGCGCAGCCATCGAATCACGGAGGCGGAATGCGTGAGCCGGGGAGAGCATGATCCGAAAAGCCTGCCCCGCACTTGATGCGGGGTGGATACCGGTTTTCGGAAAAGATCATGCTCCAGCGATAAGACCGGCCAATACCAATCTCGAGATAGATCACGGAGGAATGCATGACGAAGGTAACCCGACGCACCATCCTCAAGAGCGGCACGGCATTCGCCGGTGGCATGGCCGGAATCCTCGCAACCGGCCGCGCGCCGGCCTTCGCGCAGGGCACCACCGTGCACTGGATCCGGTGGAATGATTTCGTGCCCGCCTCCGATCAGCTCTTGCGCAAGGAGCTGTTGCCCGAGGCCGAGAAAGCGCTCGGCATCAAGATCAATTTCGAGACCGTGAACGGCAATGACCTGCAGCCGCGCATCACCTCGGCGATCCAGTCGGGGTCGGGTCCCGATATCTTCATGTTGTTCAACAATCATCCTCAGATCTACTCGGAGAGCCTTGTCGATTTGACCGACATCACCGACGGGGTCGGCAAAGCGCAGGGTGGGTACTACGACTTGTGCAAGTCGAATTCGGTCGAGGGTCAGAAGTGGATCTCGGCGCCCTGGGCTGTTGTCGGCGCCCTTATCGCCTATCGCAAATCATGGTTCGACGAGATCGGCGTCACGACCTTTCCCGACACCTGGGAGAAATATCGCGAGGCCGGCAAGAAGCTAAAAGCCAAGGGCCGGCCGATTGGCCAGACGCTCGGCCACACTTTCGGCGACGCGCCGACCTTCAGCTACCCGTACATGTGGTCATGGGGCGGCACCGAGATCGAGAAGGACGGCAAGAGCGTCAACATGAACAAGAAAGAGGTGATCGAGTCGGTCAAGTTCATGACCGCGTTCTGGAAGGAAGCCCATGACGAGGGCGGCCTTGCGTGGGACGACACCAACAATAACCGCGCGTTCCTGTCGCAGACGATCTCGGCCACGCTCAACGGCGCTTCGATCTATATCGAGTCGCTGCGCAACGCGGACAGGTACATCACCGAGAAGGGCACGCCGCTCAAGAACGATATCCAGCACGCTACGCTACCGAGGGGACCGGCCGGGCAGTTCGCGATGCACACCTACTTCTCGCATGTCATCCCGAGCTACTCGAAGAACCAGAAGGGCGCGAAGGACCTCCTGCGCTGGGTGCACAGCACGGCTTATGAGAAGTGGTTCGTCTCGCAGAAGGGCTTCGCGACACCGCCAACCGCGTCCTGGGAGAGTCACAAGATGTGGGGCGAGGATCCGGTGATGACGCCGTTCAAGATCGCCGGCAAGCTCGGCCAGGCGCCGGGCTATCCGCTCTCCTCCGGCAAGAAGGCCGCCGAGGTGCTGACGAAATACATCATCACCGACATGTACGCGAAGGCGGTGCAAGGCGCATCGGCCGAGGATGCGGTCAAGTGGGCCGAGAGCGAGGTGAAGAAGATCTATATCGGCGGGGCGTAGGCGACAATCAGTCCGCGCACGATGACAGAATGGCCGAGCGCCGCGACGGTCGTTATTGAGCCCTCTCCCCTCGTGGGACAGGGCTGCTCAGAGGTTCAACAAAGAAGATCGGGAGAGGGGGGCTCTCCGCGTGCTGTGCCTGTCGAGAGTCCCCCTCTCCCATCCGAGTACGTTGAATGTCCTGCGATGCCCTCTCCCACGAGGGGAGAGGGCACAAATACGAGAGCCGCATGGCCGTAACCGCACTCTCGACCTATGGCGATCTCCCGCCGAAGCCGCGGCGCCGCCTGTTCGAGGACGAGCGCTGGCTCGCTTTCGCGCTGCTGACGCCGACCATGGTGCTGCTCGGCCTGTTCATCGCCTATCCGTTCGTGCGCGGGATTTTGTTGTCGGTGACCGACTCGCGCGTCGGCGTGCCCGGCAATTTCGTCGGCCTCGCCAATTTCGAGAAGATCTGGAACGACTCGATCTTCCGCATCGCGGTCTACAACACGTTCCTCTATACGGCGGTCACCACCGTCTTCAAGCTGGCGCTCGGGCTGTGGCTCGCAATGCTGCTCAACCGGCATTTCCGCGGCAAAGCGCTCACCCGCGCCTTCATCTTGCTCCCGTTCATTATTCCCACGGTGCTTTCCACCTTCGCGTGGAAATGGATGTTCGATCCGACCTTCAGCGTGCTCAACTGGCTGATGTATCACATCGGGCTGATCACCGGCCGGGTCAACTGGCTCGGCGATCCCGACCTCGCGATGATCTCGATCATCGTCGTCAATGTCTGGCGCGGCGTGCCGTTCTTCGCGATCAGCCTGCTCGCCGGATTGCAGACCATCAGCCCCGAACTCAACGAAGCCGCTGCGATCGACGGCGCGCGGCCGTGGCAGCGGTTCTGGTACGTGACCTGGCCGCTGCTGCTGCCGGTGACGATGGTCGTCGTGCTGTTCTCGGTGATCCAGACCTTCGCGGACTTCCAGATCGTCTATGTCATGACCGGCGGCGGCCCCGCGAACGCCACGCATCTGTTCGCCACCTACGCCTATCAGATCGGTATCGGGACGGGCCTCCTGAGCGAAGGCGCGGCGATTTCGCTCGCGATGTTCCCGATCCTGTTCCTGGTCGTAATCATCCAGCTTCTCTACATCCGCCGTGTCGAGGTCCGCTGAGCCATGATCGAAGGCGCCCGCTGGAGAAAATGGGTCTTCTTCTACATTCCCCTCGCGCTGTTTCTCCTGTTCCTGCTGTTTCCGTTCTACTGGATGGTGATTACCTCGGTGCGCCCGGACGGCGAGCTCTATCGCCCGTGGAATTCAGTCAACTACAATCCGTTCTGGACTTGGAAGCCGACCTGGGCGCACATCAACTACCTGTTCGAGGAGACGCTGTTCGGCGTCTGGCTCTGGAACACGACCTTCATCGCGCTGGTCTCGACGCTCATCTCGCTCGTGTGCGGCGTCTTTGCCGGCTACGCGCTCTCGCGGTTGAACTTCCCGTTCGCCGGCAGCCTCGGCACCGGGATCTTCATCACCTATCTGGTGCCGCAGACGCTGCTGTTCATTCCGCTCGCCGAGATCATCCGCAACTATCGGCTGGGCGACACGCCGTGGTCGCTCATCCTGACCTATCCGACGTTTCTCATTCCATTCTGCACCTGGCTGATGATGGGCTACTTCAAGGCCGTCCCGAAGGAGCTGGAGGAATGTGCGCGCATTGACGGCGCCTCGCGCTGGCAGGCGATGATCCATATCGTCATACCGGTCGCGATCCCGGGCATTCTCTCGGCCGGCATCTTCGCGTTTACGCTGTCGTGGAATGAATTCATCTATGCGCTCGTATTCCTGTCCTCGCCAGGGCAGAAGACCGTGCCGGTCGGCGTGACCTCGGAGCTGATCCGCGGCGATGTCTTCTTCTGGGGTCCGCTGATGGCAGGCGCCCTGCTCGGCTCCATCCCGGTCGCGGTCGCCTATTCGTTCTTCGTCGAGCACTACGTCTCGGGCCTGACCGGCTCGGTCAAGGGATAGTCATGTCGCAAGTCATCATCCGCAATGCGAACAAGAAGTTTGGCGACGTGCACGCCGTGAAGGACGTGAACCTGCAGATCCGCGATCAGGAATTCATCGTCTTTGTCGGCCCGTCAGGATGCGGCAAGACCACGACGCTGCGCATGGTCGCGGGGCTAGAGACGATCACGTCGGGCGATATCCTGATCGGCGATCGCGTCGTCAACGAGCTGCCGCCGATGGACCGCGACATCGCCATGGTGTTCCAGAACTACGCGCTCTATCCGCATATGAGCGTGTACGACAACATGGCGTTCGGCTTGAAGATGCGCAAATTCGATCGTGCCGAGATCGGGCGGCGGGTCAAGCGCGCCGCCGAGATCCTCGACATTGGCTCCCTGCTCGATCGCAAGCCGCGCCAGCTGTCAGGCGGGCAGCGCCAGCGCGTCGCGCTCGGGCGCGCGATCGTCCGCGACCCGAAAGTGTTCCTGTTCGACGAGCCGCTGTCGAATCTCGATGCCAAGCTGCGGGTCCAGATGCGGGTCGAGCTGAAGAAGCTGCACGACCGGCTCGGCACCACGGCGATCTACGTCACCCACGATCAGGTCGAAGCGATGACGCTCGGCGACCGCGTCGTCGTTATGCGCGATGGCTGGGTGCAGCAGGTCGGCGAACCGCTCGAGCTCTACAACACGCCGGCCAACAAATTCGTCGCCGGCTTCATCGGCTCTCCGGCGATGAATTTCGCGGCGGTCGAGATCAAGGAGGCGAACGGCTCACTGCTGGCGGAGAACAAGGGCCTGAGCATCAAGCTGCCGGACGAGCTCGCGCAGCGCCTGCGCGGTCATGCGGCCCGCGCGGTGACGCTCGGTGTCCGGCCGGAAGATTTGTACGTGGCGGCCGCGGCCGACCCCGATCACCTGAGCTTCAACGCTGTGATCGAGGTGGTCGAGCAGCTCGGCTCCGAAATCGTGCTCGACATGACGGTCGGCGACAGCACCATGGTGGCGTGCGTCGAACCGACACTGCGCGTCAAGATACACGATCAATTGCGCCTCGCGATGCGCCCCTCCAAGCTGCACGTGTTCGATGCGGAGACAGGCGTTGCGATATAGCCCGGGGGGCGTGCGCAGCCGTCAGTCATAGAGAAAGGTCGACAAGGCCCGCAGCAGACTCTTGTGCGCGGCCGATCCGAGCCTGTCGGCGAGGGCCTTCTCGCTTTGTGCAATGACCGGTCTCGCCCGCTCGACCAGCTTGGCCCCCGCGGCGGTCAGATGCAGGGCATAGTAGCGACGATGGACCACCGATGCGGTGCGCGTCACGAAGCCTTGGCTCGCGAGCCGATCGACCAGACGCCCGAGTCCCGCGCGCTCGATGTCGA
>Ga0081539_10001838_pt1 | contig 33480 bp, 36 predicted proteins | sample TabmetS4T2R2_FD_71023 | JGI IMG/M metagenome (GOLD analysis project Ga0081539, IMG submission 71023) | Tabebuia heterophylla rhizosphere microbial communities from the University of Puerto Rico - S4T2R2 | ecosystem: Host-associated > Plants > Roots > Rhizosphere ... | reverse complement strand
GCTCGGCCTGCGCGGGCCCAACTTCACCACCACCACCGCCTGCGCGGCCTCCAACCACGCCATCGGCCTGGCCTTCCAGGCCATCCGCCACGGCGAGGCCACGGCCATGGTCGCCGGCGGCGCGGAGTCGGCCTTCGTCCAGGTCGCGCTGATCGCCTTCGGCCAGATGACGGCCCTGTCGACCAAGTTCAACGACCGCCCCACCGAGGCCTCGCGGCCGTTCGACGCCCTGCGCGACGGCTTCGTGATGGGCGAGGGGGCCGGGGCCATGGTCCTGGAGGAGCGGGAGCACGCCCTGGCCCGGGGCGCGACCATCCACGGCGAGCTGGTCGGGTTCGGCCAGTCGGCCGACGCCTACCACATCACCGCCCCCTCCGAGGACGGCAGCGGGGCCGCCCTGGCCATGGGGCGGGCGCTGCGCTCGGCCGGCCTTCCCCCCGAGGCCGTCGGCTACGTCAACGCCCACGGCACCTCGACCCCGACCGGGGACGTTTCGGAGACCAGGGCCATCCGGCTCGCCTTCGGGGAGCATGCCGACCGGCTGGCCGTCTCCTCCACCAAGTCGATGATCGGGCACCTGTTCGGGGCGGCCGGAGCGGTCGAGGGCATCGCCACGGTGCTGGCGGTGCGGGACGGCATCCTGCCCCCGACCATCAACCAGACCGACCCCGACCCGGCCTGCGACCTGGACTACATCCCCAACCAGGCCCGCAAGGCCGACGTGGACGCGGCCATGTCGAACGGCTTCGGCTTCGGCGGCCACAACGCGGTCCTGGTCTTCCGCCGCCACCAGGCCTAGCCGGGGCCCGGCGCCCGTGAAGCTCTACGCCGAGACGTCGGGGTTGCGGGTCCGACAGATCCTCGGCGACCTGGCCGTGGTCGCCTGGACGGCCGCCTGGGTATGGGCCGGGGTGAGCCTGTACCGGCTGGTCGAGAAGCTGGCCGTTCCCGGGGCCCGGCTCGAGCAGGCGGGCGGGGGGTTCGCCGGCGACGTGGCCGAGATCCAGCAGAAGGTCGGCCGGGTGCCGGTGGTCGGCAATGAGCTCCAGGGCCCGTTCGGCCGCCTGGCCGGGGTCGGCCAGACCCTTGCCGACGCCGGCGCGACCCAGCAGCAGATCGTCCACCAGCTCGCGCTCTGGCTGGGCATCCTGGTCGCGGCCGTCCCGGTCGTCACCCTGCTGCTGACCTGGCTTCCCCGCCGGGTCGCCTGGGCGCGCGAGGCCGGCGCGGCCGGCCGCCTCCGCCTGGCCGGGGCGGATCTGGAGCTGTTCGCCCTCCGCGCGGTCGCCAACCGGCCGCTGCGCCAGCTGCACCGCGTGACCAAGGACCCGGCCGGGGCCCTGCGGGCCGGGGAGTACGAGGCCCTGGCCGACCTGGAACTACGGGCGCTGGGGCTACGGGCCGGGCGCGCCGGAACCGTGGCACGCCGGAAGCCCTGAGGGCCAGGGCCGGGTAGGGCGGAGCCCCACCCGCCGCTTGTCGGGCCCCCGAACGGGAGGGTAGCCCACGGGCAGATGAGGTGCTCGGCGTTGTCCACAGCCCCATGCCACCACCCCGAACCTCAGCCCGCCGCTACTTCCGGCGCCAGACCAGGGCCAGGGCGCCCAGGAGCAGGCAGGCGATGCCCGCGCTGGCGGCGAGGGGAACCGGAGCGGCGGCCAGGATGCGGAGGCCGAGGCGCTCGACCAACGGCGAGGGGGTGGCGGCGACCCGGTCGGTGAGGCGGTCGGCGACCGGGGGGAGGGTGTCGTCGGGGGCCACGGCGGGCCCCGCGGTCTCGGGGCGGGCGCCGAGGATCTCGGCGCCGACCTCCGGCCTGACCTTGAACCCGTACCCGAGGAGGGCGCGGACGTCGTCGTACATGTGGTCGGAACCAAGGGCCACGGCGACCAGGGTGCGGTCGCCACGGCGCTGGGCGGCGACGATGGTGGAGCCCGCCTTGGTGGTGTAGCCGGTCTTGACCCCGAGGGCGCCGGGGTCGCGGCCCCAGCCGACGAAGTGGTTGTGGTTGCCGAGCATGATCCTGCGGCCGCTCGGCCACCTGTAGGCGACCGCCTGGGAGCCGACCAGCCTGGCCAGGGCGGGTCGCTCCAGGAGGGCGCGGCCGAGGACGGCCAGGTCGGCGGCGCTGGCCCGGTGGCCCGGGGCGTCGAGGCCCGAGGGGTCGCGCCAGGTGGAGTCGGTGCAGCCCAGCTCGGTGCACTTGGCCGCCATGGCCTGGAGAAACCCGGCCCGGCCGCCGTCGGGCCAGGCGGCGGCCAGGGTCTCGGCGGCGTCGTTGGCCGACACCAGCAGCAGGGTGGTGAGCAGCTGGTCGCGGCGGATCAGCCAGCCGGTGCGGTAGCCGAAGCGGGTGCCGTCGACCCGCTCGGCCGCCTCGGGGACCCGCAGCATCTTCCTCGGCGCGTAGGCGTCGTTGGCCAGAATCGCGGTGAGGATCTTGGTGGTGGAGGCGACCAGGACCGGCTTGTGGGCCTCGCGCTGCCACAGCACGGCGCCCGTGGCCGCGTCCATGACCACGGCGGTCCGCGCCTCGACCTCGACCGGACCGGTCTCGGTCGGGGCCGCGGCGGCGGCGGGGATCGCCATCCAGCCTGTGAGCAGGCACAGGGCCAGCACCAGGGACGGCAACCACCGTTGGCGGGAGCGCACGGCGGTAGGCTGCACGAACCCGTGGAAGAAGTGCAACACCCTCGACCCGGACGGGGCCTGCGATGGGAGACGGTGAAGGGGAGGGCCCCGGACGGCGGCGGGCAGCGACGGGCGCCGCCGCCGGGTGATCGCCGGGAGCTCGACGCCGGCCCTTCGACCGACGCGAGACTCCGGTTGCGGGGGACCGGGGTCGCCGGCCCTTCGACCGGTGCCCGCGGGGCCCCCGCGGCGATATCTTCAAGGTTGGCACAACCTCGTCCAGTTCGCCCATGCGCTGGATTGTCTAGGTCCCCCTCGCTAGGAGTGTCAGGAGCCGCGCGTGCTGACCGTCTTCTCCGACCTGCACTGCCCCTGGGCGTACGTGTTCTCGATCCGGCTGCGACGGGCCAGGACCGCGGTCGGCCAGCCGCCGGTGGCCTGGCGGTCGTGGCCGCTCGAGCTGGTCAACGCCAGGGGCACGCCCTGGGAAACCCTCAGTCAGGAGATCCCGGTCCTGGCCCAGCTCGAGCCGGACCACTTCGCCGCGCCGCGCCGCCAGGCCTGGCCCTCGACCTTCCTCCCGGCCATGGAGGCCCTGAAGGTGGCGGGCGAGCTGGGCGGGCCGGCGGCTGCCGACCGCTTCGACGGGGCGGTCCGCCGGGCCTTCTTCCTCGACCGGCGCGACGTGTCGCTGCGCTCGACCCTGGCCGAGATCGCCACCGAGGCCGGCCTGGAGCAGCCGCGGTTCCTGGACGCCTTCGACGGCGGCGGCCACCGCCGCGCCGTGGTCGCCGACTGGGAGGAGGGCCGCCGCCGGGGCGTGCAGGGCTCCCCCCACGTCTTCCTGCCCGACGGCACGGCCGTCTTCAACCCCGGCATCGGCAAGATCGACTGGGTCCGCGGCATCCCCGTGCCGTCCGAGGTCGACGAGGGCGAGATCGCCAAGCTCCTCGAGAAGGCGGCCGCAGGGCCCTGAACCTGGACAACATTTTAGCGAGCACTATACTATTCCGCCATGCACGCCACCGCCCTCCGGGCCGTCTCCGAGCCCCGCCGCCAGCAGATCCTCCGGCTGGTCTGGGACCGGGAGCGGCCGGCGGGCGACATCGCGGCCAGCTTCGACGTCACCTTCGGGGCCGTCTCCCAGCACCTGCGGGTGCTGCACGACGCCGGCCTGGTCTCGGTCCGCCGGGACGGCCGCCGGCGCCTCTACCGGGCCCGGCCCGAGGCGCTGGGCCCCCTCCGGGCCGTGCTCGAGGACCTGTGGCGTTCCGGGCTGGAGGAGCTGAAGACCCTGGCCGAGGCCGAGGAACGGAGGGCCCATGGCTGACCCCGGTCCCCCGGACCCCCCGGTCCCCCCGGTCGAGGTGTCGCTGACCATCGCCGCCCGGCCTGGGTAGCGGCACGCCCTGGCCACCCTGGCCTACGCCGGCTCGGCCGAGCAGCTGGCCCCGGTGCTCGGCGAGCGGGTCGCCGACTGGCTGGCCGCATGGAACGAGCCCGACCCGGCGCGCCGGGCCGCCCTGCGCTCGGGCGCTGCCTCGCCGACCACATCGGCATGGCCCGGCGGATGGGCGGTGGGGCCAGGCTCGTCGGCCGGGGCGACCCGGACGGGCGCTTCCGATGGGGTGACCGGGTTCTGGGACCCACCCCCGGAGTTCCCCGAACCGCCACAGGCACCCTGACCGGTCGCAGACGGCGAGAGGATCGCTCCGCCCGATCCCCGCGGGGACAAATCCGACGAATCCGTCCGATCCTGGCCGGATTTTGCACACTCGCAGAGAACGAGGCAATCTGCTGCCCACACGGTGGAGCCAGGTCGGTCCGGCTCCTCGAGGCGCGGACGACCCCCGGTCGCGCCGACCGGCCGTAGGTGGCCGGAACCTCATATGGAGAACGAGCAAGCTTCGTTTGGCGGCAGGCATCTCGCTCAGCGGCGCCGGCGGCGTCCGACTGCGCTGCTGGCGGCCGCCTGCATCCTGCTGGTCCTGGCCCTCGGGATCGGCGGGTTCGTGGTCTTCTTCAACCAGCCGGCCCAGAGCCTGGCCTGCCGCGAGGGCAACCTGCCGCTGCAGGTGGTCGTCTCCCCCGACCAGGCAGAGGTGATCAGCCAGGCCGCGGCCGAGTACGAGCGGCGCCGGCCGGCCGTCGGCGACCGCTGCGTCGACGTCCGGGTCACCGGCACCGACTCGGTGGAGGCGGCGGCCGCCCTTTCGACCGGCTGGAGCAAGTCCTCCCAGGGCGAGCGCCCCGACGTGTGGGTGCCGGCCTCCTCGACCTGGGCCCTCCAGGTCGCCCTCAAGCAGCAGGCGACCCAGCAGGACGTGGTGATCCCCTTCGACTATCCGAAGGTGGCCACCACGCCGATGGTCATGGCCATGCCCAAGCCGATGGCCGAGGCCCTCGGCTGGCCGCGGGCCCCCCTCAGCATCCGCAAGCTGCTCCAGGCGGTGACCAACCCGGAGGGCTGGAAGGCGCTCGGCCATCCCGAGTGGGGCCCCTTCAGGCTCGGCAAGACCGACCCCAACCTGTCCACCCCTGGGCTGGAGGCGCTGATCGCGGCCGTGTTCGCGGCCACCGGGCAGACCAGCGAGCTGTCCGTCGAGACGCTGGTCAAGCAGGAGGACACCGTGCGGCAGCTGATCCTGGGGCTGGAGCGGGCCCCCGGGCAGGACGCCGACACGCCCGCGACCTTCCTGGCCAATCTCCAGCAGGCCGACCAGGCCGGCCAGGCTCTCCGGTTCGTCTCGGCCGTGCCCCTGGACGAGAAGTCGGTCTGGGACTACAACCGCGGCAACGCCAGCGGCCTGGAGGAGAGCGGCGAGCACAACAAGCCCGACGTCCCCCTGGTCGCGGTGTACCCCGAGGAGGGGACCCTGGAGGCCGACCACCCCTGGCTGGTCCTGCGCGCCCCCTGGGTCGACGAGGCCAAGCGCGACGCCGCCGCCGGCTTCCTCGACTACCTGCGCAGCGAGCCCATCCAGGCCCGCTTCCAGGCCGCCGGGTTCCGGACCTCCGACGGGCGGCCCGGGCCGCAGCTCAGCGAGGCCAACGGGCTGCTCCCCGACCAGCCGGCGCGGGTTCTGGCCCCACCGGCCCCCAAGGTGGTGGCGGCGACCCTGCAGAGCTGGAACGCCGCCCGCAAACGCAGCAACGTGCTGGCCGTCTACGACGTCTCCGGCTCCATGAAGGAGGAGGTCCCGGGGACCGGCGGCAAGACCAAGATGGACATCGTCAAGCAGGCCGCCGGCCAGGCCCTGGCCCTGTTCGCCCCCGAGACCAACCTGGGCACCTGGCTGTTCTCGACCAACCTGGCCGGCACCAGGGACTGGGTCGAGAGCGTCCCAATCGGCCCCACCAACGCCAAGCTGCCCAACGGCAAGAGCCGCCGCCAGGTCCTGGCCGAGGCGCTGACCAGGCTGCAGGCCACCAACGGCGACACCGGCCTGTACGACACCACCCTGGCCGCGTTCCGGGCCTTGCAGCGCTCGTACGCGCCGCAGCGGCTCAACATCGTGGTCCTGCTCACCGACGGGATCAACGACGACCCCGGCGGCGGCATCAACCGGGCCGAGCTGCTGGGCCGGCTCAAGGCCGAGCAGGACAAGGACCGGCCGGTACGGATCATCACCATCGCCTACGGGGCCGACGCCGACGCCGCCTCCCTGAAGCTGATCGCCGATGCCACCGGGGGCCTGGCCTTCGTCTCCCGGGACCCGCGGGACATCCTGCGGGTGTTCACCGACGCGATCACCAAGCTCCCCACGGCCTAGTCATCTCTGACTAGACGGTCGGCCTACCGACAACTATGCTCGCGCGCATGCCGCCGGGCGCAGCGAGGGGCCCGGCGCGACCCACGGGGAGGTCTGCCGTGCGCAAGTTCCTGCTCGTCGCGCTGGCCGTGCTGGTGGCGGCCGCGCTCGCCCTGCCCGCCAGCGCGGGCCCATCCGGTCAGGCGGGGTCCGCCGCCCAGACGCAGTCGTCCGGCGCGCTCCAGAGCGCCAACGGCGAGTACGTGGTCGCCTACGCCGACGGCACGTCGGCCGCGGCCGCCCGAGCCGCCATCAAGGCCGCCGGCGGCACCATCCTCAAGGAGAACGCCCGGGTCGGCGTGGCCACGGTGAAGTCCAGCAACGCGGACTTCATCGCCGCCGCCGGCAAGCAGTCCGCCCTGGTCGGGGCGGCCCGCAACCGGCCCATCGGCAAGCTGCCGAGCGGCGCCGGCGCACCCCGGGACGACGTGGAGCGGCTGACGGCCGCGGAGCGCGCCGCGGCCAAGCGCTCGGCATCGAAGTCCAGCGATGCCCCCGGCCAGGAGCCCCTGGCCGACAAGCAATGGGACATGCGGATGATCGACGCCACCCCGAGCGGCTCCTACCGGGTCAACCAGGGTAGCCACGGGGTCCTGGTCGGGATCATGGACACCGGCGTCGACGGCACCCATCCCGACATCAGGCCCAACTTCAACCGCGCCCTCAGCCGCAATTTCACCACCGACATCCCGGACGTCGACGGACCCTGCGAGCACCCGTCCTGTGTCGACCCGGTCGACGAGGATGACGACGGCCACGGCACGCACGTCGCCGGGCTGGTCGGGGCGGCCCTGAACGGGCTCGGGACGGCCGGCGTGGCTCCCAGGATCACCCTGGTCAACATCCGGGCCGGGCAGGACTCGGGGTTCTTCTTCCTGCAGCCGACGGTCGACGCGATGGTGTACGCCGGGCTGGCCGGGATCGACGTCATCAACATGAGCTTCTTCACCGACCCCTGGCTCTACAACTGCCTCGACAACCCGGCCGACTCGCCCGAGGAGCAGCTCGAGCAGCTCACCATCCGGGTCGCCACGCAGCGGGCGATCAACTTCGCCAGGAACCACGGTGTCACGCCGGTGGCCGCGCTCGGCAACGAGCACACCGACCTCGGCAACCCCACGATCGACACGACCAGCCCCGACTTCCCGCTCGGCACGAATCGCACCCGCACCGTCGACAACTCCTGTATCACCGTGCCGACCGAGACCCGTGGGGTCATCTCGATCTCTGCCCTCGGCCCGAGCGGCTACAAGGCCGACTACTCCAACTACGGCCTCGAGCAGACCGACTTCTCGGCCCCCGGCGGATGGTTCCGTGACTACTTCGGGCTCCCGCAGAACCGGCAACCCGAGAACCTCAACCTTTCGCCGTACCCATTGAACGTGGCCATCGCCAACGGCGACCTGAACCCGGACGGCACGCCCAACAACCCGTTCGTGCTGCGGGACTGCAAGGGCACCACCTGCGCCTACTATCAGTACCTCCAGGGCACCTCGATGGCGTCGCCACACGCCACCGGGGTGGCCGCGCTGATCGTCAGCGCCCACGGCAAGCGGGACACGCACCTCGGCGGGTTGACCCTCGACCCGCGGGCCGTGGAGCGGATCCTGACCAGGACGGCCAAGCAGACGCCCTGCCCGTCCCCACCGAACTTCGCCTATCCCGACGACCGGGACCCCAGCTTCGACGGGGTCTGCGAGGGCACCCTGGCCCGCAACGGCATCTACGGCCGGGGCATCGTCAACGCCCTGACCGCGGTCCTGGACTGACCGAGCCCGCGCCGGTCACTCACCTGACCGGCCAGCACGGGGCGCCGCCTCCCGGGCGGCGCCCCGTTGACGTCCAGGCAGGGTTCGCGGGGTCAGTCTGGCGGCGGCTGGCGGCGCAGCGGTCGGAGCCGGGCCAGGACCACCGCAACGGCGATCAGCCCCAGGCCGACCAGCAGGATGGCCAGGGGCGCACCCAGGTCCTGCCAGTACCGGCCGGCCGCCTGGGCCAGGAACACGACCATGGCCGCGGCCCCGATCCCCAGCAGCACGTTGCGGCGCCAGGCGCTCCCGGCCACGAGCAGGGCCACGGCCACGGCCAGCCCGACCCACAGCCCCCAGCCGCCCACCCCGAACTCCTCGGATCCCTGCCCCACCGTGGCCAGGGCCTCGCACCCCGACACCATGGCCAGCGCGCCCAGCGCCTCCGAGGTCCGCCGCGGCACCACCAGCCCCCGCCGCCCCAGCTCCAGCCACGCCGCCCCGAGCACGGCCACCTCCGCCCCCTCGAGCCCGGCCCAGGAGCCCGGAAGCCTGCCCCCGGCGGCCAGCACGGTCGCCACCGCGGCCCCGAACAACGCCACCTGCTGCAGCACCCGCCGCTCGACCAGGTACAGCGCGCCGGCCAGGACCAGCGCCCCACCGGCCACGGCCAGGGTTGGGTCGTCGACCGCGTCGTCGCTGCGCCCGCCGAGCAGCACCGCCAGCAGCCCGGCGAACGCCGCCACCGCCCCCAGCCAGAGCACGCTGGCCAGCCGGGGGAGCACCCGCCCCTCCTCCGTCCGCAGCCGCCACCCGGCCACCAGCAGCACCGCGGTGACCGCCCCCAGCGCCCCGGCCCGCCCCCAGGACCCGAGCTCGGCCCACGACTCGGCCCCGAGCACGAACCCGGCCACCAGGGCCAGCCCCCCACCCAGGTACCCCAGCACCTCCACGGCGACGGTCCGCCGCCCGGCGGTGGCCTCGGCGGCCGCGCCCTCCAGGGCCAGGATCGCGTCCCCCTGCTCGCGCCCGATCACCCCGGCCGCCACCCACCGCTCCACCCGCCGCCCCAGGTCCTCCATCGCCACCGCCTCCGTCGCGGGGAGTGCTGGCCCTACTCCTCTGGTGGCCCCCGATCGGACCTGGGCTGCTGCTGTCGCTCCTGCCGGTAGGGGATGGCGACATCCAGGGCGAGGATCGTTGCCGCGATCGCCACCGCTGCGCCGGTGACCCACCGAGCGCCGCCGTCATGGTCCTTGAAGGCTGGGACGGCGAGCGCTGCCAGCGCGACCAGCAGGCCGAGCCAGGCGGCGACCACACAGATCCAATGGCCGATCCACCAGGCCAGGTCTTCGCCGTCATCGCTCCGGAACTCCGGCCGGCGCATGCGATGGGCCAGGAACTTCGTGAAGACGATGACCACCAAGGCTACGATCGCCCCTGTGTAGAACGCGCTTGGGGACATCGGCACGGTCTCTCTGCTCATCGGCTGCTCCAGGCTGGGCAGACCATGGATCCGCAGCCTATCGTGCGTCAATCCGGTCGTGACGGCTGGTGAGAACTGCCGATTGCCGTGGGTTGCCCTACGGCGATAGGAGATCGAGGAGCATGGCTTCCCAGCTGACCAGTGTGCTGGCCGACCCCGATCGACTGGCCGCCCTGCGCCAGACCAACCTGCTCGACACCCCGCCCGAGGACGCCTTTGATCGGGTGGCCCGCCTGGCCGCCCGCCTGCTCGAGGTCCCGATCGCGCTGGTGCCGCTGATCGAGGACGATCGCCAGTTCTTCAAGGCATGTGTGGGGCTGCCCGAGCCCTGGGCATCAGTCAGGCAGACGCCGCTGTCGCATTCGCTGTGCAAGCACGTGCTGGTCGCCCGCCAGCCGCTGGCCATCGACGACACCGACCGCGACGAGCTGGCCCGCGACAACCCGCTGGTCCAGGAGCTTGGCCTGGCGGCCTACCTCGGCGTCCCGCTGATCGACCCCTCCGGGCATGCCATCGGCTCGATGTGTGTGGCCGACCGGCGACCGCGGAACTGGACCCCGGAGCAGGTGGCCATCCTCAACGACCTGGCTGGACTTGTCATGACGCAGATCCAGGTACGGGCCGAGCTGGTGACCCGTGGCGAGCTCCAGCGGCGCCTGATCGACGTCGAGGCGAGCCTGCAGGCGTTGCTGGAGCGCCTCCCCGGGGTGGTGTACGCCCTCGGCCCGGAGGCACCGAACTCGGTCCTCTACATGAGCCCGCAGATCGAGGGGCTGCTGGGGGTGCCGGCTGGCGACTGCGTCGGCGACGCCAGGATATGGGAGCGGCTGCTGCACCCCGAGGACCTGGAGTGGGTGACGGCCGAGTGTGAGCGGACCAACCAGACCCGGGAGCCGTTCTCGGCCGAGTACCGCCTGCGAACCGCCGACGGCCAGGTGCGCTGGGTCCGCGACGAGGCGGTCCTGGTTCATGCCGCCGACGGCCGACCCCTGTTCTGGCAGGGGATCCTGACCGACATCACGGCCAGCCACACGGTGGCCGACCGCCTGGCCGAGGCGCTGGACCGCGAGCAGGAGGCCTCCTACCAGCTGACCGCCGCCCTCGAGCGCGAGCGGGCCGCGGCCGAGCACCTGCGGGCCGTCGACGAGATGAAGACCACCTTCCTGCAAGCCGTCTCCCACGACCTGCGCACGCCCCTGACCACCATCCTGGGCATCGCGCTGACGCTGGAGCACCGGGCCGCCGGCCTGCCCGCCCGCGACCTGGCCGACCTGCTGCACCGGCTGTCGGGCAACGCCCGGAAGCTGGATCGGCTTCTTGGCGACCTGCTCGACCTGGACCGGCTCGCCCGCGGCACCCTCAGCCCTCGCCGCCAGGTGACGGACCTCGGTGCGCTGGCCCGCCGGGTGGTGGAGGAATCCGATGTGCGGGCCGAACATCCGGTGATTGTCGACGCTCCCCCGCTGCGTCTGGCCGCCGACAGCCCCAAGCTGGAGCGGATCATCGAGAACCTGCTCGTCAACGCGGCCAAGCACACCCCGCCGGGAACGACCATCTGGGTCCGGCTGGAGGCGTCCGGCAACGGTGTCCTGCTGCTCGTCGAGGACGACGGACCCGGGGTACCGGCCCCGCTTCGCGAGCAGATCTTCCAGCCCTTCCTCCAGGGCAGCAACGTCGCCGACCACGCCCCCGGCTCGGGCATCGGCCTGGCCCTGGTCGCCCAGTTCGCCAACCTGCACGGCGGCCGTGCCTGGGTCCAGGACCGCGTCGGCGGGGGCGCCTCGTTCCGGGTCTTCCTCCCGGCAGCCGAGCCGTAGGATCAGCACACGACGAACCCAAGGGCCGCTCAGGGAAGGAGGCCGGCATGGCGGAGCAGGATGCGATCCTGGTCGTGTCTCCCGGCGACCGGAAGCCGGGGCCGTCGACCCCGGGGATGGAGCGTCAGCAGGCCGTCGCCACCGACGGTATGTGGTCAGGGACTGCCCGCACCGAGGCCGGCATGATGTCCGGCTGGCATCACCATGGCGAGTACGAGACGACGATCTATGTCCTTACCGGCGCGCTGCTGATGGAGTTCGGGCCTGGTGGCTCGAGCACCGTCGAGGCCAGCCCGGGCGATTTCGTCTACGTCCCCAAGGGAGCCGTCCACCGGGAGAGCAACCCTTCCACGGAGTGGGCCGACCTCCTCGTGGTGCGCGCCGGCCACGGTGAGTCCACCATCAACGTCGCCGGCCCACCGTAAGCCCCCGCCGCGCCGGTGACTAGAATCTCCACCGGAGGCGTCCGGGTCCTGGTGGGCCCCCCGGTCTTCAAACTCTGATTTCGCCGTTCAGAGTCGTTCGTAGGCGTCTGCGGTCTGGGCGCCCTCGACGCCGCAGCCTGCCGTAGACCACAGCGGTCCGTCCCTGTTGCTGTCGCTGTTGCTGTCGGCACGCTGTCGCGAAGGCGCTGAGGGACCGAGGGGTTCGAACCCAGGGTCGGGCTGCTGCGCCGTTCCAGGTCTAGATGGTGAACGGCCTCTGACCTGCGATGCTGGTTCGCCGATGTTGACCGCTCGTGTCCGCCCAGGACCAGCGGTTCCTGATGCCGTGCGGACCCAGCGCGGACCAGCCGGTTGTCCGGTCCCGTCCGGTCGCGGACGCCTCCGGCGGTCCAGTACCACTCGTACCTCTGAGCGGATCGGCTGGGCATGCCGTTTGTAACGTCCTCCTACTCCCGGGATCCTTGGTCTTGGATTTGATCGGTCGCTGGGAGCAGATCGAACCAGGAGGCTGGCAGTCCGTAGAAGGAGCGAAGGTCATGACAGGTGACCACTGGCCCTGAGTAGTGGCAAAGCTGCCGAACGATCCCGGCTACTGACGGATCAGGGTTCACGACGACGAGGTTCTCGAGTGCGTGGTCGCGAAACGCTTCTAGAAATAGGCGCCGAGTTCGGAAATCAGTGGGCGGGAACGAATAACCGATTACGACTAGCGTCTTACATTCTTCTAGGCTTCTCAGTGCAGTGGACCAGACCGCTGGAAACGGGTCCTGCCGAAAGGTCTTATAGAGTTGTGGTGGAATGACAACAGGCTCCATTAGCCAGGTGTTCATGGTTGGCGACTCACCCATCCAGTACCGAGAGTGGCTCGCCAGCACCACCCCTTTTGGAGGTGGGGAGTTACTCTCGGGTCCTGGGTATGAACGACTATCTGTGTAGCGCAGCCAATCGATGGAGCCATGAAGTTTTAGCACCCGACAGCGCTCATACAGCCTATTGTTGGGATGCGAGTAGTACCGTGGTCCTTCAATATATTCTGACACTCCAGAGATGGGCATTGTGACCTCGTCGAATTCAAACCCGTACGCTAGGGGGCGCTTCCAGGAGAGATGGCTGGCGTCCAAGTCGTCATCCGAGGTCATTTGGTGGCTCGTTGGTCCCTGTCGCCGGGTCGCCGGACTTGGCTTATCCCCTACCCGGGAGGCAAATCCGATTGCCTCTTCGGCTAGCGTGTCATAGTTGAATGTCAGGACGTCCGCCTGGGCTGCCAAAACCTCGGCTCCGAACTGCCGCGCCGTGGGCGTGTATCCGTCGAATGACAGTTCGCCAAGATACATCAAGATCAAGTTCCGCAAGGCGAATGTCGCTCTACGCAGGGCAAGCGATCGGTCCGGGTCGGACTCATCCAGTAGTTGAGACTCGAAGAGCGTCAGACACTCCTCAATGTCAAAGGGCTCTGTCTTTAAGGCCAAGAGGTCAAGGTGCCAGTGACGGCGTATCTCGTTAAGGAGAATGTCAACGTAGATGTTCCGTCTTATCGCGTCGAGCCTCTGTTCAAAAAACCCATCCTGCAATAGCACCTGAAAGAAGTTCCTTGCCAGCGGTGGGCGACGGCCTCGACCCAAATCGACAACGCCGTAGTTGAAGCCGGCGCCAAGTAGGTAGATCACGTCTGCCATGAGTCTCCTACGCCTTGGGGCATTCCAGAGCAAAGAGCAGCCAACATCGGGCACGGTTCGGCGACTATAGGACGATCGTTGATATCGACCGATACTAACGGGTCCGGTGCTGCCGGCGCGAGGACGGCCGCCGCAGGGGGGACTCCCCCACGCCCTCGCACTGGGCTCCTCCGTGCGAGAGAGCGCCAGATGGCAGTGGCGACCTGCGGCGGATGGCCGACTCTCGCCGGTGAGCTGCGAGAATGCCGGACCGCTAGTAACCGCTGTTGTCCGCTGCGATCTGGTCGTTCGTGGCCCGGATGTGGCCCCGAGGTGGCCCCAGCGGTCACGAGCTTGGAAGGCGCGTCCGGGCAGTCCGTTCAGCCGGGATGCTACGCCGATGGCCCAGCTCAGGGCCTCTCCTGATCGACCGCTGTTGTCCGTGAGGGACCGCCAGTTGCCGGTGCTACGGGCACGCGGAGGGCACGGCCGGCGAGGACGACGCCGCTCGAAGCCTGCCGGCGACGGTCACCAGCTCGACTGGAGGGTGAGGCCGGTCCGAGGCGACCACTTGCCTCGTTGGCAAGCCGTCAATGACGGCGCGGCAGAGTCACCCCTTGTGCAAAGCGATAGTCGATATTCTAATGCCTCGTGAGAACCTGAGAAGCATGCTGTTCGCCTTTGCCGTCAATCCATGACAAATGCGCCACGATGGTATCAGGCACCTTATTGCGTACGCTTGTGTCGATGGTATGAATATCAGATTGGCCCGGAGGAACTATCCTGTTGCCGACTTGGCGGTTGAATCGAAGTTTGACGGGGTGCATCATGGTCCCGGCGGCCAGAAGTTCCATTCCATCAGGCTGGACCAACAGAGGAATCTCGGCACCGTGAAGCTTTCGAAACTGAATCCTTAGATTATGAGCATGCCCTGGACCGGAATTGCTGATGAATAGGGTGTCCTCGAAAACCCACTCCATGTATAGCCTGGCTCGTCCTTTGAGATAGTCATGGAATTTTTCTTGCGCTTTTTCATCGCGTCGACGTCTGCGGTAGCTGCGATATTGCCCCAGCGCAACGGCGAGGGAGACCAGAAGGGCTCCTGCCGAGATCCACGTGGGAGCAGAGTCCGGCAGGTCAACGGAGAGAGTTGGCATGGCTGATCGATCCTCCGGGCTTCTTCCGAGGGAGCGGGCTGTCGTGGCGCATGATGAAGGTTGTCCGAGCGTAGCCTGCTCGATATGCCGCCGCCGGCCAAGGGCGGCCGCAGGCCGCCCGCGGGCCGGCCTTGAGTTCGTAGAGAAACTCCTCACAGGGTCAATGGTTGCCTTGTGTGCTGGCTCGGGTGATGCTGGACGGGTCGGCTTCACGAGATCCTTGACGGTTTCAGGTGATGCTTGACAGCTCCGCTCGGTCTGTTTGCCTGCGGCGTCGGTCGCCGTCGGCAGGAGGCCGAGAGGTGTTGTGGGAGCAGAGCGTGGTCGAGCAGCGCTATGACGCGGTGCGGGAGGTGCTGGATGGGCGGGCTGTGACCGAGGTCGCGGCCCGCTATGGGGTCTCGCGCCAGAGCGTCTACACCTGGATGGACCGCTATCGCGCTGGTGGGCTGGCCGGGCTCCAGGACCGGTCGCATCGGCCCCGAAACAGCCCGGACAAGACCAGTGCTGAGGTCGAGGCGGCGGTGTGTCAGCTGCGGCGGACCCATCCGGGGTGGGGGCCGGTGCGGCTCGGCTGGGAACTGGAACGAGCTGGCGTCCTGCCGGTGCCGTCGCGGTCCACGATCTGGCGGATCCTGGTCCGCAACGGGCTGGTCGACCCCCAGCGTGGCCGTCGCCGGCGCCGCGACTATCGGCCCTGGGAGCGCGAGGCGCCGATGTCGCTGTGGCAGATGGACATCATGGGTGGGGTCTGGTTGGAGGACGGCACCGAGGCCAAGCTGGTTACCGGGATCGACGATCACTCCCGCTATTGCGTGGTCGCCCAGCTGGTCGTCCAGGCGACCGGCCGGGCGGTCTGTGCGGCGCTGGTGGACGGCTTGCGGGCCTGGGGGCTGCCCGGAGAGGTCTTGACTGACAACGGGGTGCAGTTCACCGGCCGTTTCGCCAAGCCGCGTCGACATGAGGTGTTGTTCGAGCGCATCCTGCGCGATAACGGCATTGGCCATCGCCGGACCAAGGTCCGCTCCCCGACCACCACCGGGAAGGTGGAGCGGTTCCACCAGACCCTGCGGCGCGAGCTGCTCGAGCCCGCGGGGCCGTTCGCCAGCCTGGCCCAGGCCCAGAAGGCGGTCGATGCCTGGGTCGAGGTCTATAACCACCAGCGGCCCCATCAGGCGCTGGCGATGGCGGTCCCAGCCTCCAGGTTCCATCCCCGCCAGGGCGGTCAGGACCAGCGCGAGCCGGGTCTGGTCGTGGCCCGCGATGTGGACCCGCCGCCGACGGCCGATCCTGGGCCGGTGGAGCTGGAGGTGCTGGTCCCCGCCAGTGGGAACCTGCAGCTGGTCGGCCGCCAGCTGTGGGTGGGACGGGTGCTGGCTGGCCAGCCGGTCGGCGTCTGGGCGGATCTGCGCTCGATCCACCTCAGCACCATCGACGGCCGGCTGCTCAAGACCGTGGCCTCGCGCTACACCCCTGATGAGCTGGCGCTGCTGCACGGCCACCCGACCGCCCGACCGGCGGGCCTGGCCCCGGCGGCGGCCGCGGCCCTGGCCGACGCGGCCGTGGTCGAGGTCGACCGGGTCGTCAACGGCTGTGGGCTGCTGGGCATCGGGGGTCGCCAGCTCGGAGTCGGGCTGTTGTGGGCGGGCCGCCAAGTCACCGTCCGGGTCACCCCGACGCTGTTGCAGGTGGTCTGTGACGGCCGAGTGGTCAAGACGCTGCCCTCCCCGGTCCCGGCCGAGCTGCGGCACCGGCTGCGCGGGGCCCGGGTCGCCGGCCCGCCGCCCGAGCCCGCCGCCGGGCCACTCGCCGTCGGGCGGGTTGTCAGCCAGCGCGGCCAGATCCAGGTCGGCAGCCAGCGGTTCCAGGTCGGCCTCCGCCATGCCCGCAAGCACGTCATGGTCCTGGTCCATGAGGACCGATTCGAGGTCCTGGATCACGGCGAGCTCCTCACCAGCGTCGCCCGCACCGTGCCCAAGGAGGTGACCCGCTTCAAAGCATCCGAGCATCAGCACAGCAGGACAAGCCAGGGAGTGTCCAGCATCACCTGAAGCCCCTGCGTCCAGCATCACCTGAGCCTCGACATCAATGGTTGCCTTGCTAGGCAGAGTCGCACGCCGACACCGCCGGTACGCGTCGCGCCGTCGCCGCTGCGCTCACTGGACTGTTGAAGCGGGTTTAGGTGGATTGGCTATGTCGTGCCGTTTGAACGCTTGCCTGACTCTTGTCGAGAGTCCCTCGACCCCCTAGCTCGTCGACCGCGACCCGGCCAGCGATGGCGTCCTCGGTGTCCAGCCACTTGTGGGGGAGGCGCGTCGGCAGCAGCGCCTGGGGCGCTTGACAAGGTGGGTACCATCCCATAGCAACCACCACAGGACCACGAGGACTGAGATGCCACCTCTCGTGACGCTGGTACTTATCGACTAGCGCGGGACCGTCGCCATAGGCGGACCCGCGCGGAGCCTCCTACGCCCTCGGGCAGGAGGTTTTTTTCATGCCCGCACATAACCAGAGCAAGCTAACAGGAGAGGCCCCCATGCAGCTAAGCCGAGTAAGCATCCAGCTTCTTGCCCTCATTGGGCTTCTTTCCGGTGGACCTCAGCGCTCCAGCCTCCGAGCTGGGGCGCTTTGTTCTGGAGCTCATGTCCGTTGACACCCGCCACATCCGTAGCGCCCTGAAGAGGGAGATAGAGCAGTGAGCAAGCAACTCGAAGCCACGCGAGCGCCACCAAGCGCCATGCGCGGCGAGACCCCCGCCTGTCTCCCAAGATCAACAGCGGGGGTCCCACGCGCTTGGTGAGTCCAAGGGCTGTCTGGCCCTAGGACCGCATCACGATATGGATGGGAGCAGCCATTTTCAAGCTGTTTCCTGAGAAGGCTCCCTGTGATGCCCCTGTCTCCCCATCCCGTTGTGACCTGAGGCCAGGCAGCTCCCTCAAGCGAGGGAGCTCGATCGACATGGCCAACAAGCGGAGGAGGAAACGCAAGTCCGGGGTATCTCCTCCTACTCCACCGAACGACGCACCACCGGTGGCTGCGCTGGTCCCAGCCGCCTTGACCCAAGACACCAAACCGCCAGGTGCGCCCGTATGGCGTACGGGCATGGCCATTGGTGGAGCCGCCGGCGTTGCTGGCCTCCTTCCGGCCAATGCCTTCGTCGACGGATGGACAGTGGGGCATAGCTTTCTCTTGATAGTCGGCTGTCCCATCCTGTTCACGATCCTTGACCTGATCCGCCTGACGGTGCAGGAGCGCCTCAGCCGGACCACCGTCGCTCAGGCGCAGGCGGCAGAACTGTTGCAGAGCCTTCAGGAGGCCCGTGCGGAGCTGATGCGGGAACTCCAGAGCGCCCGGGCCCAACAGCAAGCCTTGCTGACCATGCTCGCAGTGACACTCCACGGTGTGGAGTCTAGTGCCACAACCGAAGCTGACGGTGGAGGCACCGTCACGTCGCGACCTGTGGTTGACAAGCCACGACCTCGCCGCTCACGCCAAGGGAGGAAGAAGCTACCGCCTAAGGACAACTCCGCTCAGTCATCAACTAACGAATCAGGCCGGTAGGCAGACAGTGCTCAACCCTCGCGCTTTGGGAGCAGGCCTCCGGCGGCCTCGACCTGGCGGAGGTTCCTGGGGTGCTGGTAGTGGAGGCTGCGGGCCACGCGGCTGCCGAGCTCCAGCCAGTCCTGCTCGAACTGCCGCATCTCTTGCCCTTTCTGTTGCCTGGCCGGGCGGTCTGCCCTGCCCTTGGACCAGGGGGACGGTGGACACCGTGGCATGCCGCAAGGCCACCAGGGGCAAGCGATGGAGCCAACGAAGTCGGCCATCGATCAGGACTGCCGAGCGGGCTCGGCTCGGGTGCCGGGTTGGTTGGTGGGGCGCTTGCGGCTGGGGGTCGGGCATGCCAGTACCGTCCGGCCAGATCCCTCCACCCTGGGGGTGGTGGGAGAACGAGGCTCCCGCCACGAGGACTGCTAGCAGTCCGTCGCAGGCTGCTTAATCACGGCTCGCGCTCTTGGGTCGAGGGTTCCTGCGTCGACGCTGGTACTGGCGTGCGACGCTGCACCAGGGCGATGCCGACCAGGACGATACCCGTCCCGATGAGCAGGTGCGCGGCTGCTGGCTCGCTGAGGAAGACAATGCCGAGCACGACGGCCACAACCGGTAGCAGGTAGGTGACGGTCGAGGTCGCGGTGGGGCCTTCGTCGGTGATGAGCCGGTAGTTCAGGACGTAGGCGGCGCCTGTGCCGAGCGCGCCAAGGATGCCGATGGCCGCGAGTACAGCGGGGGTGAGCTGGACTGGTTGGAGGCCGGCGACTGGTGTGACGAGCAGCAGGAGCCCGGTGGCTGCGGAGAGTTGAGCCGCCGAGAGCACTAGGGGCGACAGGCCGCGACCGGCGAGCTGGCGGCCCATATAGACATAGCTCAGCCCGTAGCTGGCCGCCGCGCCCAGGCAGGCCAGCGCGCCGCCGACGGCCCCAGGGCTGGTTGCGTTCCAGGGGGCCAGGATCACCAGGGCACCCGCGAACCCGACCAGGAGGCCGACCACGCGCAGGGCCGTCAGCTGGCGTTCGGTGCGAGCGGCCAGCCCAATCCCGAGGGTCCACAGTGGCGTGGTGGCGTTCAAGGCGCCGGCCAGGCTGGAGCTGACCGTCTGCTCGCCGATGGCGAACAGCAGATACGGGATGGCGTTGGCGACCAGCGCAGCGACCGTCAGGTGCAGCCAGGTGATCCGGTCCCGGGGCAGCCGCAGCCGGCGGACCCGCACGACCACGACTAGGACGGCAGCGCCCAGGGCGAGGCGGACGAGCACCAACTGCACCGGGGAAAGGCCATCGAGGGCGAGCTTGATCCACAGGAAGCTCGATCCCCACAGCAGGGCGAGCAGGGCTAGGCGGGCAAGGCTCCGCGGCGCCATCGCCTGCTACTCGACCGGCACGTCGTACAGCAGGCCGGTGAGGTCGGCACGCATGACAAAGCGAGTCAGCTCATAGGCATGGCCTTGCTGGTCGAGGCTGGTGTGGAGCACGTCCAAGACGGGCACGCCGGGCGGCAGGCGCAGGTCGCGGCGTTCATCCGGGCGCGGCATGCGGGCGCTGACCTCCTCACGGATCCGGGTCATAACGTGGCCGTGGTCCTCGAAGATGCCGTGGATGCCATAGGGGTGACCGACCTCGTCAGCGAGCAAAGCGGTGCCCTCGGCCAGCTCCCAGGGGACGTAGGTCGTGACTCGCTGCACGGGATCATCGTCGGCCCAGAACACGTTCTCGCGGCGCAAGACCGAGGCCGTGTCCTCGGGTACCTGGAGCCGGTCGGCAACGCCCGGGGGCGGGACGATGCGCTCGATGCTCAGGACCTCGAAGCGGCCGGTCTTGCCTTGCTTGGCGCACTCCATCAGGAACGGTGAGAGGCCGGTCGCCTTGTGCTTGGGGGAGTAGCGGTCGTTGCCGAAGCGGATCAGCGGCGGCGCCGGCCGCACGAACACGCCCCGGCCCTGCTGGGCCAGCAGGAGGCCATCCTCGCTGAGCAGACGGATGGCCTCCCGTGCGGTGTTGCGGGCGGCTCCATAGCGCCGCGCGAGCTCTCGTTCGGAGGGGACCTGCTGGCCGGGGATCAGGTCGCCGCGCTCGATGGCGGCTCGCAGGTCATCGGCGATCCTGCGGCTCGGCGGCCGCGAGTCCTGGGCTTGCTCTGCATTCGTGGGCATGGCCCCACACCCTAGCACTGGTTTGAGCCAGTAGCTTGACTCCTACTGGCTCTTGTGGCTAACTGGCTCAAGCCACTACTGGCTCAAGCCAGTAGCTCCCGCTCAGAGAGGAGGAAGAGCCATGAGGCTCCCAGTGGACACCTCGGCGATCGCGTTCCTGTGCGCCCTGGAGCCCCAGCCGGTCTTGGACTTCGAGACCCGCCAGCCCCGAGCCGACGGCAACGGCGAGCCCCTGTACCTGGTCCAGCTCATCGCCTTGGGCGAGGGCGAGGCCGAGATCCTGGCCGTCAAGGTCCCCGGCCTGCCCTCGGGCCTGCGCCAGGGCCACCCGGTCAAGGTGTCGGGCCTGGTCGCCCAGCCCTGGTCGATGCAGGACCGCTCCGGGGTCGCGTTCCGCGCCGCCCGGATCGAGCCCGCCGTCGCCGCCGCAAAGGCCAGCTAGCAGGAAGGAGGCGATGCCACAGCGACCGTGAGGGAGGGGACCGGAGCCGCCGCGAAACGAGCAACGGTCCCCTCCACCCACCAGACCAGGTGCGCCAACACCTGGCCCTCGCATCAGGAGTGGAGCCCATGATGCAAAACGATCCTACGCGCCGCTCTGCCCTCAGCATGGCCCTGCTCGCCCACACCGGCACCAACTACGACCTGGACACCTGGATGGCCGGCGACGGCCAGGCCAACGGGTCCGTCCACTACGACACCGACCGGGCCTGGTTCACCATCCAAGGCCGCCCCGCCGCCCTTCGCGAGCTGGCCGACGCTCTAGTCCGCTGCGCCGAGCTGACCGAGCGCACCTACCCGGCCCCGTCCCCTCCGGTCGTGGAGGGGGTGCCGAGCTGATGTGGGCCGACCACCCCGACTGCCCGGCGTGTGCGTCCGGCTGGCATACCCGCTGTCGCTGGCCCGAGCTGGCCGACGACGGCGACGGGGAGCTGGTCGAGCGCTGCTGTGACGGGCTGCTGATCGCCCGCCGCCGCCGGCCGCTGTGGACCCGGGGAGGGGGGCGCTGATGCTCGCGACCTTGGTCGGGGCGGTCACGGTCCTGGCCGTCGTCGGCGGGACCGTCACCCTGGCGGCGGTTGTGCTCGGCCGCCGGCTACGGGCTCGGCTCGCCCAACGGCATCCGCAGCAAGCCGCCACCCGGGAGCGGACCCGCCAGGCCCGGCGGCTGGCCGCCGAGTGGCCGCTGCTCGCCCAGACGGTCGGCCTCGGCTATCGGGACCTGTGGACCCGCCAGCACCGCTACCCGGCTGCCGAGCTGGCGGTCGACGACCAGGGCGTCACCGCCACCGTCGCCGCGATCGCCGGGGCTGGGCTGGCCGACTACCAGCACGCGGCCGGCTATCTGGCCGATACCTGGGGGTGTGTGACGGTGCGGGCCGAGCAGCCGGCGCCCGGGCTGATCCGGCTGCGGGGTCTGTATTACGACCCGCTGCGAGCGCCGGCCCGGGTGGATCTGCCTGGCGTCGCGCCGGTCTCGTTGGAGGGGTGGTGGTTGGGCTGGGCCGAGGACTCCCGCCCAGTCATGGTCCGCCTGGCCGAGGTGTCAGGGATCGTCGTGGCGGGGTTGGCCGGGTTCGGCAAGACCATGCTGGTCGCCCACCTGCTCGGCCAGCTTGCTCCATCGGCGGCCGTCCAGTTCGTGTTGATCGATGGCAAGGGCGGCCCCGACTACGACCGCCTCATGCCTCGGGCCTGGCTGTCGGCCAAGGACGACCTGATCGAGGTCCGCGACGTCCTCCGCCAGGTCCACCGGCTGATGCTCCACCGCCAAGCCAGCATCGCCAGCGTGCTCGGGGTCACCGATGCCTGGCACCTGGGCCCGTCCCGGTCCTGGCCGCTGGTGGTGGTCGTGGTCGATGAGGCGCACATCTTCTTTCATGAGCGCAAGGGCACCAGCCCCGAGGTCAAGGCCCACAACGCCTTGGTCGCCGAGCTGTCGCGGCTGGTCGAGGAGCTGATCCGTAAGGGCCGCAACGTTGCCATCCAGGTCATGCTCCTCACCCAACGGGCGACGGGTGATGCGATCCCGACTCGCATTCGCGACAACTGCCAGGTCGCCATCTCCTTCGCCACCCGCACCCTGGACGGCGCGGTGGCGGCGCTGGGCGAGGAGATCCGCCAGCACCCCGACGCCTCCCCGGTCCTGCTGAATGACCCGGCCTATGTCGGGGTGGCCGTGACCAGCCTGCCCGGCCGACCCGGCTTCTGTCGGGTCCGCACCCCGCAGGTGGACCACCACCAGGTCGCCGCCATCATCCACGCCACCACGCCGCTGCAGGCAGATCCAGGGGCGTTACTGGCCGCGCAGGCGCCAGGACTGCGACTCGTGCCCCCGCCACCGGGAGACGTCGCGTGATCGAGCCGGTGCGCGTCGGGGAGCTGCTCCCGGGGGTGCTCGGGGAGCTGGTGGACCGGGCCGGGGCTGGCTATGCGCGGTGGGCCCAGCTGGTCGCCCAGGCTGGCTACTGCCACCACCCGATCCGCCTCGCTGGCCGGGTCGAGCACGCCGACCGCCAGACCGGCGAGGTCCGCACCGTCTACGACAGCGACCGGGAGCCGGACGGGGTGCTGTTGAAGGCGTGCGGCACCCGCCGCGAGTCCCGCTGCCCGTCGTGTGCGGCCACCTACCGGGCCGACGCCTACCAACTCCTCCTGGCAGGGTTGAAGGGTGGTAAGGGCGTCCCCGAGACCATCAGCAGCCATCCGCGGCTGTTCGTGACCTTCACCGCCCCCAGCTTCGGCCGGGTGCATCGCCGCAAGGCCCAGGGGCGGCTGGTGCTGCCCTGCCATCCGTACCGGCAGGGTGCTAGGTGCCCCCATGGCCGGCGGGCGGGCTGCTGGCACCGCCACGACGAGGACGACCCGAGGCTGGGGGAGCCGCTGTGTCCCGGCTGCTATGACGCCCAGGGGCAAGTCCTGTGGAACGCGCTCGCGCCCGAGCTGTGGCGCCGGACCACCATCGCCGTCCAGCGTGCCCTGGCCCGGCTGGTCGGCGTCCAGGAGGGCGAGCTGCGCCGGCTGGTCCGGATCTCCTATGCCAAGGTGGCCGAGTTCCAACGCCGGGGCGCGATCCACTTCCACACCGTCCTGCGACTGGACGCGGCCACCGTCTGCCGCTGCCCGGACTGCCTACTCCCACCACCCGCGCCGTTCACGGCGGGCTTGCTTGAGGAGGCGCTACGGCTGGCGGTTCCGGCGGTCCGTGTGCCCTGCCCGGCCGTCGATGACCAGCCGGAGCGGTATGCCCGCTGGGGCGAGCAGCTCGACGTCCACAACATCACCGCCGGTGACGATGAGGCCGGGGAGCTGTCGGCCGAGCAGGTCGCCGGCTACATCGCCAAGTACGCCACCAAGGCCACCGAGAGCTTCGGCTCAGGTCTCGACCGACGGCTCAGTGCTGATGACCTTGACGGCCTCGACGGCCTGCCGGCGCATGTGGCCGAGCTCGTCCAGGCCGCCTGGGCGCTGGGCGCACGTCCCGAGCTGGACGGCCTGCGGCTGCGGGCGTGGGCACACATGCTCGGGTTCGGTGGCCATTGGTCGACCAAGAGCCGCCGCTACTCCACCACCTTCACCGTCCTGCGGCGGGCCCGGGTCGCGTTCGCCAGGCACCGCCGGGCCAAGGACGCCGTGCCCCTGGATGCCTGGGGCCGGCCCGAGGACGACGACCAGGTGGTGATCGTCGCCTCCTGGGTCTACGCCGGGTCCGGCTATGCGACCGAGGGCGAACGCTGGCTGGCGCTGTCGGCTGCTGCTCGGGCGAGGGAAGGGCGACGCATCGCCAAGGACGAGCTACGAACGACCGCGATCGCCGCCTGAAGAAAAGAAGGACAGGACCGCTTGGAGTTCGGCTGCCCGAGTTCACGTATCGGGGATCACGGCGGCGGCGGCCAGCGACCAGCCAGCGTGAGAGGAGGGAGTTGATGGATAAGCTGCTGCTGACCCCCGAAGAGGTCGCCGAGGCCCTATGTATTGGCCGCACCAAGGTGTACGAGTTGATCCGGCTGGGTCTTATAGAGTCGGTCAAGATCGATGGGTGTCGGCGCATCCCGACTGCTGGCGTTCACGACTACGTGTCGCGGCTTCGTCGAGAGGCCGTGGCGTGACGGCACGGCGGCGTGGCAAGGGTGAGGGTTCGATCTACCGACGCGCCAGCGATGGCCGCTGGATTGCCGCCCTCATCATGGCCGATGGCCGGCGTGTGGTGCGCCGGGCCAGTAGCCGCAGGGACGCCGCCGCTAAGCTTGAGGTGCTTCTGAAAGCTCGCGCTGAAGGCCAAGCTCTACCCGCCGACCGCAGCACCGCCGCGTTCCTCAATGAATGGCTGGCCGTTGTGAAGCACACGGTCGCTGCAGGCACCTTTGAGCGCTACGAGCAGTACATTCGGGTACACGCCATCCCAGCGCTCGGTCGCATCAGGCTAGGTCGACTTACCCCACAGCACTTCCAGCGGCTCTACCAGGACAAGCTTGCGGCGGGCCTCTCCCCCACCACGGTCAGCCATCTGCATACCGTCCTGCATGGCGCCTTCGCCGAGGCCGTCCGGTGGGGTCTGCTGCCAAGAAACGTCGTGTCGCTTGTCCGACCACCACGTAAGGCGCATGTCGAGGTCGTCGCCCTTACGGTGGAGCAGGCCCGAGCACTTCTGGCCGCGGCGGCTGGCAATCGCTTTGAGGCCATGTTCGTGCTGGCGGTTAAGACCGGCATGCGCCGGGGGGAGTTACTCGCCCTCCGCTGGGAGGACGTCGACCTGGACAAGGGCATGATTCAGGTCCGCGGCACGCTGCGCCGGACCCGCGAGGGACTTACGTTCGGCGTTCCAAAGACCGCAGCATCTCGACGTCAGGTGGTGCTGTCACCATCCGTGGTGGCCGTCCTTCGACGTCACCGAGCATGCCAGGAGGAGGAGCGCCAGGGAGTCGGTGATCTCTGGCTGAACCTGGGATTGGTATTTCCCAATACGCTCGGACGACCCATGGAGCCTCGGGACCTCCTCGCCAACGTGTACCGTCCCCTCCTTGACCGTGCGGGGCTGCCCCCGGTCACCTTCCATGCACTTCGGCACACCGCCGCGACGTTGCTGCTGTCAGAAGGTGAGCATCCCAAGGTGGTCCAGGAGCTCCTGGGGCACGCCCAGGTCAGCATCACGCTGGACCGCTACAGCCACATGACGCCCAGGCTGATGAGCAACGCCGCGGTGGTCATGGACCGATTGTTGGATGAGGAGGCGTGACTTGTCCGCTGCTGTTGCTGTCGGAATGGCTGTCGGAGCCGTCACGTCCACGGGTCTCGTGCCTAGAATGCCTGCTTGGAGGCGTCCGGGTCCTGGTGGGCCCCCCGGTCTTCAAAACCGGTGTGAGCAGCGACCCTGCTCAGGCGGGTTCGATTCCCGTCCGCCTCCGCTACCAGCGGCTTTCCTCTCCAATCGCTTCCTTCGTTCGCCTGTCGTCCTTGCTTCCTGGCACGGACGCCGGCACCCGCCGCGGGGAGCTGTGCGCTGCGCTGGCGCCACGTCGACCTGGATCGGGGCGAGGTGCTGCTGGAGCGAGGCGTGGTCTACGTGAGCCGCCAGCTCCTGATCGACAAGGCCACCAAGACTCGCAGCAAGTGGCGCCTCGCCCTGGACGCCGGCACGGTCGAGCTGCTCCGAACGCACCGGGAACGATCCGAGCAGGTCGCCCGCGAGCTGGGCTTGACGCTCCCGGCCAGTGCCTACGTGTTCAGCCGGGAGCCGGACGGGTCACGGCCGCTCGCCCCTTCCCTGGTGAGCCACCAGTTCGCGAGCCTGGCCCGGTCGCTCGGGGTGCGCTGCCGCCTGCACGACCTTCGGCACCCTGATACGCGCACTTCCAGCCGGCCCAGGACCGCGCCGCCGCCGAGCTGCTCGCCGTCCGCTGCGACGAAAGCGCGCCGGAGGCCGCGTGCACGTGCTGTTTGATGAGTCGGCTCCTCGAGAGGCTCGCATGCCTTCGTGGGAGGAGATCCTCGAGGAGGTCGACCGGACGCACGAGGCCACAGGGTGGCCGCCCCGAGGGGCTCCGGGGCAGGCACCGCGGCGAGGGCCGGTGGAGCGGCGCCGTGACCCAACCGGTGGAACACATGTCGGCCGGTGAGCGCATCGCCATCTGTCGCCGCCGACGTGGCCTGTCCCAGCTCGCCCTGGCCACCATGGTCGGCCGGTCGGAGGCCTGGCTGAGCCAGGTCGAGCACGGCATCCGCCACGTCGACCGTGTGTCGGTGCTCATCACGCTTGCGCAGGTCCTCAAGGTCACGGTCGAGGACCTGATCGGTCAGCCGCTGTCGCTGGCGCCTAACGGCGGCATCGAGTTCCGCGCGATCCCCGCCCTGCGGGCGGCACTGACCGACTACGAGGTGATCCCGGCCACGTGCGGCGTCGCTCCGAGGACGGCCCGACCCGGGACCTGCCCAGTCTACGACGCAATGTCGACCAGGCGAATCGCCTCTACCAGGCGGCCCACTACGAAGAAGCCGGCCTGCTGTGCACCCGGCTCATTGGGGAAGTCCAGCCTGTAGCGCAACGACTTCTGGACCGCGTTCGGCCGCACCAACGTTGCGCTGCATGAGGTCTCGACAGCCGTTGAGCTTGGCGACCCGGGCGAGGTCGTGCGCAAAGGTGAGGCGCTCGACCCTGCGCGGTTCCCGCCGGGCCTGCTTGGCCGGCGCGCGCAGGTGTTCATCGACCTCGCACGTGGGTACACCCAGCAGCGCAAGGACGCCGCCGCCGTGAACATGCTCTTGGAGGCCGAGCGGCTCGCGCGCCCGAGGCGGTCAGATATCAGGTGATCGTCAAGGAGATGTTGCGTGAGCTGCTGAGGCGCGAACACCGGGCAGGTACGCCTCAGCTACGCCCGCTGGCTGTCCGAGTCGGCATCCTTCGTGAGGACGCCTCCTAGGTTCGCCCCCCGCAGGTGAGCGCCCGTAAGGTCGCCACGGGAGGCGGCCGTTAGGCCGCTGGTAGCCGGGGAGCCGGGGAAGGCGACCTAGAGCGATGCACCGCCCTTGCTTTGATACCCGGCCGGGCGCAGCATGGCAGGAACGTATGGTCGGTATGCGCCGAGCGCTCGGTCTAGGCTGTTCGGCGCGTCGCCAGAGTCACGGGGGACATCAGATGACCGCCGGCCCGACTACCAATGAGCCGGCCGCCGGCGGCCGGCTCCGACGTTTCTTCGAAGGCATACCTCCCCGCCTCACCATTGCCCGGAAGGAGTTCAGAGGACTATTCCAGGACAAGCCGCGGCACCAGCGGCTCCACGGCAGGCTCATGGGCATCCTGATCGTGAGCCTGGTGCTGGACCTTGTCGTCACTGTCGTGCTCTTCCTCTTCGACCCCTTCAGCGATACGGACCCGTACCGGACCCTCAGCAGCTTCGGCAGGGCGTTCACTTGGACCTCCTCACAGATGCTGGTAGACGGCTCGTCGTATGTGACCCAGACACCCCTTGGCCACGTCTCCGAAGTGGGACTGCAGGCCTATGGAGTTACCGTGATCGCCGCCCTCGCCGGCTCCTTCACGTCGTTCTTCTTGAGCGCTGACAACCCACCACCATCCGACAACGCCAGCGCCGAGAACACCTAGCGCGCGGTCGGGCGGTGACGGATGTGCGTGGGCGCGATGCCCACTCGCACCAGTGGGAATCCGTGCCGGGCGCCCACGTCGTGGACGATGCACAACCCGAGCCGGATCGCCGCCGCAGTATCGGCGGTCCGCAGCATCAGCGCATTCCCGATGGTCTTGACCTCTTGGGCCTGGTGGCCGGCCAGCAGCTGGCGCACGGCCACACAGAACCCGGCAACCAGGTCGGCGGCCCGCTCGTCCCCGTGGGCCTCGGTCAGGGCCCGGAACCTGTGTCTCCGAGCAGGTCACCGGACAACGATAGTCGCCTGTCGTCTCAGCCTGGCGCCGACGACCATGACATGAGCCTAAGCTGCGCTTGAGGAGCCCGACTTCGGGTACGGATCCAGGATGCGGATCATCAAGCTGGCCTGGGTGGGCACCCGAACCGACAACCCAGAACCAACGGTTGCCTTTTTCCGTGAGGTCCTGGGCATTCGGCTCGAGCTCGAGCAGCCCGGGTTCTGGATGCTGAAGCTGCCCGACGGCAGCAAGGTCGAGGTCTTCGGACCCGACAGTCCGATCAACCGCCACTTCACCACCGGCCCGGTTGCGGGGTTCCTGGTCGACGACATCCAAGACGCCACCGCGGAGCTACGGTCCGCCAGCGTAGAGATCCTCTACGAGTCCGGCGTCGACGACAGCGGCAACGCCTGGGTGCACTTCCGCGCCCCGGACGGCAACCTCTATGAGTTCACTCAGGACCCTGGCGTCTCCCGACCGCACTAGCCATGTCGGCTGAAGCTAGCGGCTGATCTCCGTCCTACTCCTTGACCTATACCTGGTTGGGGCGCAGATGGGGGGTGGCGTGGGCGGAGCTACGACCGGAGCAGCTGACCGCAGCACCACCGTGGCCAGACGACGAGGCTGCCCACCGGTCAACCCGAGCAGCAAAACACCCAGCCCAACTATGGCTGGCATGCAATCGTCGGCAACGTCGTGTGCTTGAACGGAGGACCACAGCGCCGTCCTCGCGCCGTCGTGCTGGACCGAGCCCTTCGCCATCGAACTGGTTGGGACGGGGTTGCCGTGGTGGCCTTGGCCGCTCACGAACAGGAACGCATGCAACGCCACCAGCACGACGGCGCCGATCAGGCCAAGACGGGCCAGTCGCATGACGGCAGCGTCTAGCCCGCCAATAACCAATGGCTCATCGGCAGCTGTCAGCTTGAGAACACGGCTGGACGGGCAAGTGGGAGGACGCTTCGGCCGGTTCAGACATCTGCCCCGCACCTGGCCCTCGATGCGGCGCAGCCGGGTCAGGACCTGGTCTCTGTCACCGGCGTATCCGGCCATCCGCCACCTCCTCGACTCACCGGTCCTCAATATACCCCCATAGGGTATAACCAGGATCCTAGCTGGAGGACCAGGCCGGGCAGGCCGACCGGCCCTGAACGAGCGGTCCATTGGCCCCTGCCACATACCCCCGAGGAGCATCTACGGTAGGCGTGTCGCCGGAGACCAGGTCCGATGGACAGGAGGTGATCCCGATGATGAACGGCTACGCCATGAGCGGCTGGGGCTGGCTGCTCATGACCCTGGGCATGCTCGGCATCTGGGCACTGGCGGCCGTGCTCGCGCTCGCCCTGCTGCGGCGCCCCGGCCCGCCCGACCAGCAGCCGCCGCCGGACCAGCAGCCACGGCCCGACGCCGAGGAGATCCTGGCCGAGCGGCTGGCCCGTGGCGAGATCGACCCCGAGGAGTACCGCCAGCGCCTCCAGACCCTTCAGGGGACCAGCAGCCGAACATGACCCAACACCCCACAGCCCTGTTGGCCGCCGCACGGCGTCCTCCACGCCCAAGACCGGCGCGGACCGGGCAGCAGTAACCTGGCTGTGGTCCTGCGCGTCCTGGGTCACCGGCACCGGCTGCGACAGCGCGATCAGTGGACCCGCGAGCACCTGCAGGCCAGGCCCGGGCCCTGTGGCAGTTGCGCAACCACGCGTATGCCCATTCGCCGTTCTGCCGACGCCTCCACGCCGGCCGCACCGACCGCCCGCTCCAGGTATTGCCGGTGGTGACGAAGGCCATGGTCATGGAGCGCTTCGATGAGCTGGTCACCCGACGGTCAGGTTGGCCGACGTCGAGGCCCACCTCGCCGCCCTCCAGGGCAACGAGCGGTTCTGTGGCCGCTACTGGGCGGCGGCCACCTCGGGTACGACCGGCCGGCGCGGGATCGTTGTGGGATCTGGACGAGACCTTCCGTACCGACGCCACCATCGACCGGGTCGAGGCCGGGCGCCTGCTGGAGTGGCGCGCCCACGACCGGCAGAAGCAGCTGCAGGGCTCCCGCCTGGTCGAGCCGACCGGCCCGACCAGCTCCCGCTTCACCGAGGTGGTCGAGGGTGGCCTGCTCAGGCTCTCGCGGCCGCTCGGGCCACTGGTTGCCTGGTTGCTCCAGCGCCAGATCACCGCCGACCTCCGACGCCTCAAGAACCTGCTGGAGACCCCAACCTTTCAGCAGGTCCGTACAGGAGGAACCGGCGAGCTGACCTTGGCCTCCTGATGATCGGAGGTCCCTCGACACGCCCAAAGGCTGTTCGGAGACGGCGCCGGCCGACGGCGTCGCCGTGGGTTAGTCGACTTGCCGCTCTTGGTTCTGTCGTACGGTGATCAGCTCCTCGGCGGTCTGGGCTTGGCGCTCCAGCCAGGCCACCTGCTCGCCAGCGGCCAGCCGCTCGCGCATGACCGCGATCACGTGGCGGTTGGCCGGTTGACTGCACTAGCGCGGGTCTGCTGGATCAGCTGTCTGCGGGATGTGAGGTGGCCGGCGGGGCGGCCGCCTGGTGGTCGCGGTCGGGCGCGGGTAGGCGGGCCTGGAAGGCGGTGATCCCTTCCTGCCAGGCGGTGTCGAGGACGGCGCCGGGTGGGAAGCGTCGGGCGAGTTCCAGCTGCACCATGCCGTGGGCGAACGCCCACACGGCCCGGGCGAGGTCCTGGTCGTCGGCGGCCCGCAGCAGGGGCGCGGCGGCGCGGGCCTCGACGCCGGGGGGGAGGCGGTCGCGGGGGAGGGGCTGGTCGGTCATCAGCCGGTACAGGTCGGGGTGGGCCAGCGCGAAGGCGCGGTAGGCGCCGGTGAGGGCGGCCAGCGGCTCGGTCCCGGTATCCGGGGCCGCATCCAGGGCGGCCTCCACGGCGGCGGCGATGTCCTCCAGCCCGGTGGCGATGATGGCCGCCTCCAGGGCGGCCTTGTCGGGTAGGTGCTTGTACAGGGAGGGGGCGCGGATGCCCAGCCGGTCGGCCAGCCGCCGCATGGTCAGGGCCTGGGCGCCCTCCTCTTCCAGCAGCTGGCGGGCGACCTGGACGATCTGGTGGGCACGTGGGGTGAGCGGCTCAGACACGCTGGAACCCCTGCGGCGTGCGCAGCCCGAAGCCGAGGCTGCGGTCCAGGCCGATGTGGGCCAGCCACGCCAGGCCGCCGGTGAACAGCGGCGCCGAGTCGATCCAGATGGTGCAGGCGACCAGCAGCGCTAGCGGCCCCCAGACGCGGTGGAGGGCGTTGTAGAACGGGACCGCCGCGGGTGCCAGCTGCCCGCGGGCGAGCCTGCGGTTGGCGCCGATGAGCATGGCCAGGTCGGGCGCCAGCGCGAAGGCGATCGCCAGCGCCAGCGCGCCGCTGCCGTGCTTGGCGACTTCGAAGACCGCGAAGGCGGTGGCGAACAGGCCGAGCGCCAGCCAGGGGAGGCGGCGGGCGACCGACCGTGCCGCGGCGGCGCGGCCAGGCATGGTCGTGGGCGGCATGTGTACCTCCTCTGGGGTCGGCGTGGTCCGGTCAGGATTGGGGCTGCTCGGCGCGGCGCTTGAGGGCCCGGTTCAGCTGCTGGAAGGCGGGCAGGTAGCGCCGGTCCAGGGAGGCGGCCAGCAGCGGCACCAGCAGCCCGCGGAAGTCCTCCTGCTGGAGAAGGCGGACCTGGCCGTCGCCCAGGGGCTGGATGGTGAAGTGGTGCTCGCCGTCGAAGATCCCGGGCACCAGCAGGTGGCCCAGCCAGCACAGCTCGCGTCCTGGGGTGGCCTCCAGCACGGTGGGGCGGAAGGTCACGGCGCGGCCGCCGACCGGCTGCAGGCGGATGGTGAGGTGCTCGCCTTGGTGGGGGTGCCGTCGGCTCGGGTCATGAACGGGTTCCACTGCGGGTAGGCGCCAAAGTCGGTGAGGACCTGCCAGACCCGTTGGGGGCTGGCATGGATGTCGATCTGGGCGCGGAGCTGCTTGGCCATCGGGGGTCTCCTCCCCTCGGGCGAACACTGTTAGCCAGAACCGTAGGCGAACGCTGTTAGCGTGTCAAGCCCGGAGAGCCGAGACAAGCACACCGACAGGCCATGCCACCGCCAATCCACCCGGCACCGCAACGGGCTGGTCGTTGCCACGGCGCAGCCAGCGAAGCATCCCCGGCGGCTGGTGACCGGTGGGCTGCCGACAGGCGGCCAGCGCCTGCTCGGCCCGTAACTCGGCCGTGGACAGCTACTGAAGGTCCGCGCTGCTGGGGGTGTCGATCGTCAGGGTCTGCCCGCCAGCCGCGGCGTCCGCTCCCGACCCTCCTCGACCAGGCGTTCCAGTTCGGCGTTGATCTGGCCGGTGCGCTTGGAGAAGCTGCGGACCAGGTCCTCGGGTATCCCGTGGAGCTCCCGGTTGCCATGGGTGTCCGCCGCCGTCCACTCCACCCCCAGTGTCCGGACGAGCTCGCGTTGACAGGTGGCCCGGCAGATGGCGTCCGCGGCGAGCCGGTGCCGCTACAGGTCGCGGCCGTCCAAGGCTGTCCAGCGGCCGTCCGGCCCCTGGACCCGGTTGGCCACCACTAGATGGGTATGCAGCAGCGGATCGCCCTCTCTGGACGTCCGGTGGTCGAACCCCACCGAAAGCACTCCCTGGCCGGACACGTGCTGGACACCGCCGTGGCCACGCCAGGCCCCCAGGTGCTCGTCCAGGTAGCCAACCGCCGCAGCCAGCCCGGCATGATGCGCCTCGAGCACCGCCCGGCCGGTCGCCGCATCCCCCAGGCCGTACAGGATCGACACGCTCCTGGTCGGCCGCAGGACCACGTCAAGGCGGGCACCGCGTTGCGGCCATGCGGACGGCCAAGGAACTCGCCAGTATCCGGGTGGCGGCCTTCGAACATGGCCTGGAACCCGGCCACGGATGCTTCGCCCGGCAGCCCGAGCGAGGTGGCGCCGGCGCCATACCAGCGGCCCGGGGACTCGCCGTGGCCAGACAGGTACACCTCGTGGTCGGTGGCCAGCTCGCGGGTGTAGTACTCCTCCCGCCCCACCGACAACTTGGCGATGTCCGCCACCACCCCGCCGCTGCCTCCTCGCCTTCGTTGGCGCCAGCAACGCACCCGTGGTGCATTGCTCTCCTCAAAGAAATTGCGGCGGGGCGAGGGGAACGCGGTG
>Ga0081539_10001837_pt1 | contig 33482 bp, 31 predicted proteins | sample TabmetS4T2R2_FD_71023 | JGI IMG/M metagenome (GOLD analysis project Ga0081539, IMG submission 71023) | Tabebuia heterophylla rhizosphere microbial communities from the University of Puerto Rico - S4T2R2 | ecosystem: Host-associated > Plants > Roots > Rhizosphere ... | reverse complement strand
TCATCGTGGTCTCCTCCTACTATGTTGGTGTGTGTTGGTAGCAAGGTGACGCGTTGGGCACTCTTTCTCAAGTCAGGTTCCCCTTTCGCCAGTTTTTCAACAGCTTCTTAGGGTGTCTGTGATCGTGGGCTAGACAGTCCGCGATCACAAAGTGTTCTAAGGAGTGAGGAGCGCATATGAAGTTCTCTGAAGTAGTAGCGCAAACGCTCGCGTGGCTCCAACACGAGGGACGAATCTCGTATCGGGCACTGAAGCGCGAGTTTGAACTTGATGACGAGTTCCTCGAAGATCTGAAGGCGGAAATTATCGAAGCGAAACGACTGGCCATTGATGAGAATGGCAAAGTTTTGGTCTGGATAGGAAAACCAGGAGTGCAAGCCGTAGGTACTGCCAAACGAACGGAGGTAGAAGTGCCAGAACCTCCTCTAGCTCCATCTCTTGCACCTTCCCCTTCAGGTACCGAGGCCCAGCGGCGGCAGCTTACTGTCATGTTTTGCGATCTGGTGGGCTCCACTGCGCTCTCGGAGCAACTCGATCCTGAAGAATTGCGCGAGGTCGTGCGCGCGTATCAAGCGACCTGCACCGACGCAGTCCAGCGCTATGCGGGGCACATTGCCCAGCATCTGGGTGATGGACTGTTAGTGTACTTCGGCTATCCGGCCGCCCACGAAGACGAGGCCCAACGGGCTGTACGAACCGGATTGGAGATCTTGGCGAGACTCCAAGCCCTCAATGCGCGGCTACAACCTGCCATAAAGGAACGGTTACCGCACCCTATCCAGGTGCGCATCGGCATCCATACCGGCCTGGTCGTCATCGGTGAAATCGGCAGCAGCGAAAAACGCGAGATCCTCGCCTTGGGTGAGACACCCAACATTGCCGCACGGCTACAGGGCTTGGCCGAGCCCGACACCATCGTCCTGAGTGCTGCGACCCACCGTTTGATCGTCGGCTTATTTGAGTGCCAAGATCTGGGGCTACAAACGCTCAAGGGCATTTCCACGCCCCTGTCGGTCTACCGGATCGTGCGCGAGAGCGAGGCGCAGAGCCGTTTTGAAGCAGCAGTCAGTAGAGGCTTAACGCCCTTAGTGGGCCGTGAAGACGAACTCGGGCTGCTACGGCAACGCTGGGCGCAGGCCAAGGCAGGCGAAGGACAAGTGGTGCTCCTTAGTGGCGAGCCGGGCATCGGCAAATCCCGTCTCGTACAAGAACTCAAAGAACAGCTCAGCCAAGAAGGGATTATACGGATTGAGTTTCGTTGTTCACCGTATCACCAGAACAGTGCTCTCTATCCGGTGACCGAACATTTGCAACGCGTGCTGGGGATTGAACGAGAGGATTCAGCCCAGAGCAAGTTGGGCAAACTGGCACAGACCCTGTCTCACTACCGGTTCCCCCAGGCTGACACGCTGCCCCTGTTAGCGGCCCTGTTGTCACTGCCGCATCCTGAGGGCATTCCACCCTTGACCCTCAGCCCTGAGCAGCAGAAGGAGAAAACGCTGCAAGCGTTGGTCAGGTGGCTCTGCGAGGAGGCAGAACGACAAGCGGTGTACTGTGCCTGGGAAGACCTCCACTGGGCCGACCCTTCTACTTTGGAACTGCTAACCTTCTTTCTCAACCAAGTTCCCACGGCGCGGATGCTGGCGCTGCTCACCTCTCGGCCCGAGTTTACGCCGCCCTGGGGTTCTCGTTCGTACCTCAGCCAGCTCACCCTGGGCCGGTTAGGACGCGCACAGGTGCAGCGCATAGTTGAAAACGTGACCGGCGGCAGAACCTTACCCGACACAGTGGTGGAGCAAGTGGTGGCGAAGACGGACGGGGTGCCGTTGTTCGTGGAAGAGTTAACCAAGATGGTCATCGAGTTAGGCTTCGTGCGGGCCGTCAATAGTCACTATGAGTTGACCAGACCTCTGTCTGCCTTAGCGATTCCCGCTACGTTGCACGACTCGCTGATGGCCCGGCTGGACCGTCTGACTGAGGCCAAAGCGGTCGCCCAATGGGGCGCCACGTTGGGGCGAGAGTTTTCCTACGAGCTGCTGCAAGCCGTTGCGTCGGTGGACGAGGCGACCTTGCAACGTGGGTTGGTCCAGTTAGTGGACGCAGAACTGGCATACCAGCGCGGGCTGCCACCTCACGCCCACTACATCTTCAAGCATGCCTTGGTGCAGGACACTGCCTACCAGTCCTTGCTCAAGCGCGAGCGGCAACGGCTCCACCAGCAGATTGCTCACGTCTTAGTTGAGCGCTTTCTCGACATCTCAGCGACTCAGCCAGAGTTGGTGGCGCATCACTACACCGAGGCAGGCCTGATAGAGCAAGCTATTCCCTACTGGCAGAAGGCCGGTGAGAGAGCAGTCGATCGCTCAGCCTACCTGGAAGCTACCAGCCATCTCAGCACAGGATTGGAGTTGCTCACAACACTCCCGGAATCGGTGGAACGCCTCCACCAAGAGCTGAACCTGCAGATCCCTCTCGGCTTGGCGTTTATAGCTACCAAGGGCTATGGCGCCCCGGAAGTGGGAAAAGCTTACACCCAGGCGCGAGAGTTATGCAGACAGGTGGGAGAGACTCCTCAACTGGCGCCAGTGCTCTACGGCCTGTGGATCTTTCATATTGCGCGGGCAGAGTTGCCGACGGCATACGAGGCGGCGGAGCAACTGCTGAGGTTAGGGCAAAATACCCAAGATCCCATCCTCATCATAGAGGGCCACAATGGGCTGGGACAGATCTCGTATTTCATGGGCAAGTTTGCCGCAGCCCGAGAACATTTGGAGCAGGCGGTTGCGCTCTACGACGCTCGGCAGTCCTCTCTCAGCACCATTCGGTCGATACAAGACCCTGGGGTGCTGTGCCGGGGCTATGGGGCCTGGAGTCTGTGGCATCTAGGTTATCCAGACCAGGCCCTCCAGAAAGTTCACGAAGCGTTCACCCTGGCCCAGGCACTATCCCATCCCCTTAGTTTCGGGTTCGCCCTACTCTTTGCGTCCAATCTTCATCAGTGGCGCAAAGAGCAGCAACTCGCTCAAGAAAAATGGAAGGAGCTGATCGCGGTTTCATCCGAACATGGCTTTTATTTGGCTGTAGCACAGGGAACTTTCAGGCAGGGTGCAAGGCTCGTCGCGCAGGGCCAAGTCGAGGAGGGGCTGACTCAGATGCGTCAAGGCATGGAAAACTACCTCGCCCAGGGGACAGAGCAGGGACACCCGCTCTTCCTCAGCGGACTGGCCGCAGCACATGGGAGCGTAGGGCAGATCGATGAAGGGTTAGCGCTGCTCACTGAGGCACTGACTGTCTTGAACAGAACTGGCCAGCGTGTGTACGAGGTAGGGCTGTATCTGCTCAGGGGATCACTACTACTCAAGTCTGGAGGCCAAAAGGTAGCAGAAGCGGAAGAGTATTTTCGTCAGGCTCTCGATGTCGCCCGTCGCCAAGGAGCGAAGTCCCTGGAACTGCAGGCAGTCATGAGTCTCTGTCGCCTGTGGCAGCAACAAGGCAAAAAAGAAGAAGCCCGGCAGATGCTGGCGGAGATCTACGGCTGGTTCACGGAAGGGTTCGATACGGGGGATTTGCGTGCAGCTAAGGCGTTATTGCAAGAGCTCTCGTGAAACAAGGAGTCGAGAATAAGTCGGAGAGGACCAACCACTATCGCCAGAGGTAGAGCCGTCCAGGTTTTTTTCACGCCTATTACGAAGACCTCAGCGAGCACCGGGTCCAGCTTAGTGCCATTTTTCCCAGGTCCTCTGGGAATCCTACTAACTAGTGGAGCGTAGCGGAGTCGAAGGGCTCCTCGCAACGACACAGAACCAAGTCATTGCGAGCGAAGCGAAGCAATCTCATTGAACAAACGATCCTCACCTGTCAAAACCATTGTGGTCATCTACTAAGTACAGTCACAGAGATTCTGATGGGTGTCATTCTGAAGAATGCAACGACGAAGAATCTCGGAGGGGTGATGAGGAGAGATTCTTCGCCTCCGCTCTGCTTCGTCTCAGAATGACATGCTCCCGCAGTTGCCGTGTGTTTGTACTTAGGGTCCCTCGGAAGTTCCCGGCACAAGGCGTGTTCCGTATTCCTGATCGAAGCACAAGAGGTGCGCCCAGTCCCAATTCCACGAAACCGTTTCCCCTTGTTGTATGCTCTCGTCTGCCTCCTTCCTCACAGTGAGTGTATATAATTCTGCGTCAAGTATGATGTGCATATCCTTCCCTAAATGCTCTACTTGGCGAACGGTGGCACAAGCCAGGCCGGATTCGGCAGTGAGGAAAAGATGCTCCGGTCGAATACCAAGGTGGAAATGTGGCGGCAATGGGGCAAGCCACGCTCTGTGAGCGGCGGGCACTTTCACTCTTGTTCCTCCCGGAAGGACAAGCGTCATTCCGTCTATGGTGATATCGAGGATGTTGATCGGTGGACTCCCAACTAGCTCGGCGACCGTACGGCTAGCAGGTGCCGTATAGATGACACGCGGTGATGCGCATTGGACAATCTTCCCAGCATGCATGACCGCGATCCGGTCCGAGAGTACCATCGCTTCTTCTTGATCGTGGGTGACATATACGAGTGTTGTTCGCACGGTCTGATGGAGAGTTTTCAATTCCTGTCGTAAGGCCACGCGCAGCCGTGCATCAAGGTTTGATAGTGGTTCGTCGAGTAGAAAGACACGCGGACGACGAATCAACGCCCGACCCAATGCCACCCGTTGTTGTTGACCGCCAGAGAGTTGACGAGGTTTCCGTTCCAGCAGCGCCTCGATTTGTAACAACCGTGCTATTTCATGCACGCGCGCCTGAATGTCAGCGGTGGCGACTCGTCCCATCCGCAGCGGAAAGGCTAAATTTTCAGCCACGGTTTTGTGGGGATACAGCGCATAACTCTGAAACACCACGGCGACATTCCGTTCGCGTGGCGAAAGGGAAGTCACATCGACGTCGTCAAACAGAATGTGACCTGCCGAAGGAGGCTCTAGTCCAGCGATGAGATGCAAGGTGGTGGATTTCCCACAGCCACTCCCGCCCAATAAGGTCAGAAATTCGCCTTCGGCAATGTCGAGGGTGAGATCATCGACGGCCTTCGTACGGTCGTAGTCTTTGGTTACCCCGCGCAGTTGAACGCGTGCCATCGTTTATCCCTTCACGGCTCCAGCAGTCAGGCCCGCAACAATGTGCCGTTGCGCCACAAGCATAAGAATAAGAAGCGGGACAGTGACGAGCATAGCGGCAGCCGCCATCTCTCCCCACGGCACCTCGTGGAGGCCGGGAAAGAGTGCGATCTCCACCGGCACTGTTCGTGCGGCGTCTGTGGCGGTGAACGTGAGGGCAAATAAGAACTCATTCCATGTAAAAACGAAGGTGAGCAGCACGGCAGTCGTCAGGCCTGGGGCAACAACTGGTAGAAACACGTACAGCAGGGCTTGCAATGTGGTGCAACCATCGACTCGAGCCGCCCGCAGTAGATCATCAGGAATATCGCGTAAGAAACTTGTCATTACCCAGATTGTCAGTGGCAGCGCAAAGGTGGCATCGGCGAGAATGAGCGCCCACCAGGTGTCACGGAGATGAAGGAGGCGGATCAACAAAAATAACGAGCCGACAATAGCGATGGGCGGAAACATCGACACCGCTAAGATGCTGAGCAATATCAATCGTTGCCCAGGCACCCGTAGCTTGGCGAGAGCAAATGCCGCGGGCGTCCCGAGTACGAGACACACGAGTGTCGTAAGTAGTGCCACTCCGGTGCTATTGAAGAGAATCCGCGCAAATGGTCGGTCCATGAACACGCTGCGAAAGTGGTCCAGGGTTGGCACAGTAGGCAAGAGCGGCGGAAGCGTGACTAGCTCTGCGGTTGGTTTGAGCGCGGTCACCAACTGCCACAGCACAGGCAAGAGGCAGAAGCTCAGGACGAGGCCAAGTCCGGTGACAAAGAGCAACATCCGGATGCTGTATCCTATCCACTGGGACCATTGAGGGTTGACCTGTCGCTCCATTTGCTTCCTCTTCACATTCGGTGCTTACGTGGTGGTTCCTACGCGTCGCAACAAGAACTGTAACAAGAGACTCGCGAATAGGATAATCACAAACGTTACTACCGCCAGCGCAGCACCATAGCCAAACTCGAGGGTCTGAAACGACAGGCGATAGGCGTAGATACTAAGTGTCTCAGTAGTGTTCGCCGGACCGCCACCAGTCAGCACATAGACAATGTCGAACACCCGCAGAGCGTCGAGCATGCGAAAGACAACGGTAACGCTCAACACTGGGATGAGCCAGGGTAGGGTAATATGCCAAAAGGCTTGCAGACCAGTGGCACCGTCGACACGAGCGGCGCGATAGAGATCGCTGGGAATGGTCTGCAGTCCAGCCAAGAGAAGCAGCGTAGCAAACGGCATAGTCTTCCAGACATCAGCGATGATAGCTGCATGCAGAGCAAGGAACGGGTGCCCGAGCCAGTTGATCTCGGTGGTCGTCAGGCCACTCTGGAGCAGGAGAAAATTGAGGACCCCGATGTGTGGATGATAGATCCATTCCCACGCCCGTGCAGCAACGACAGTGGGGATAAACCACGGCATCAACACCAGCGCGCGAACGAGACCACGGGCAGGAAACAGCTGGTGAAGGAGCAGAGCTGCTCCGAGCCCAAGTAGGACTTCACTGGCGACTGACACCACAGCGAAGTACCCTGTGTTGGTGAGGCTCTGCCAAAACCGCGGATCGTGCCACAGGGTGACGTAATGCGAGAGTCCGACGAAACGGGAAATATGAAAGATGGGGAACTCGTCTCGGAGGCTCAGCCAGGAGGTTGCGGCGAGCGGGTAGAGCGCAACCAGCAGCATGAGGCCTAGCGCAGGGAGGATAAACAGCACAGGGTGTTCAGTCACCTGTCGTGAGTGCACGCGTCGTCTCCTTTTGCTCGAGCGCAAGAATCCGTGTCATCTGCCGTTCCGCGTCTTGCAGGGCAACTTCGGCTGACTTCAAACCGGTAATGGCAGCGCTGAACTCGCTCTGCAACACTTGTGACAACATCAAATAGAAGGGGGTGACTGGTCGCGGTTGTGCGCGTTGCAGTAAGGGAAAAAACAGCAGCAGCGAGGGATCCGCTTGTTGCACCTGTGGGTCGGCATAGACCGACAGGTGGGTCGGTTGCAATCCGCTTGCGATCGCCAATTGTCGTTGGGATTCGGCACTGGTGAGAAAGGCAACGAATTGCCACGCCAACTCCGGTTGTCGGCTTAGGCGGTTGATGCCAAGATGCCATCCGCCGAGGGTGGGCACGCCCACGTGGGCATTACTACCAGGGATTGCTGTAACTCCGATTCGCCCTCGCACCGGCGAGTCTTGCGCATTGAGCAGCCTCCACGCGTAGGGCCAGTTACGCATGAAGATCGCCTCGCCACGGCCAAAAATATGCTGAGCGATTTCTTCATCTGCTGTGGTGACAACAGTTGGTGAGAGATGATCAGCGATGAGACTCCGCAAGGCCTGGAGTCCCGCGACTGCCGTCGGTTGTGTGAGTTGCACTTCCCCCTGATCGGTAAAAACATCGCCGCCGTACGCGCGGAGAAACTCCAGGGCCACGCAGACTAACCCCTCATACTGTTTTCCCTGCCAAACGAAGCCGGTGAGCCGTGGGTTGGCTTCGTGCTGCAACACGACTTGTATCGCAGTACGTACCTCACTCCAAGTGTGGGGTAAGGTGAGGCCGTATTTGTCCAGCAAATCGCGACGGTAATACAGCACCCCGCCGTCAAGGAACCAGGGAATTGCATAGATACGACCGGCGTGAGTGGCCGCAGTTACGGGGCCGGGTATAGAGTCAGTAAGCTCTGCGGACCCAAGCATAGCGGTCACATCCTGTAACCATCCGGCTCGGGCGAATTCGGGAATCCAGATCACATCAAGGGCAAAGACATCGAAGTCAGTGGCCCCAGCTTCCAAATTTGTCACGTAAAAGAGATGTTGTTGATCAGAAGACGACGGCAGAATTTCCTCGTCGAGTTGCAGAGCGGGATGTGCTGCGCGGAATTGGTTGAGCAATGCCTGTAGTGGTTCTTCATGGCTAAGGAGGCGCGGATGTTTGAAGACAAGTCGGAGAGATTTGTCCTCTGGAGGTGCTGGATGACAACCTAGATGCCCCACAAGCAGGCTCAGCGCGAGCAATACACAGGCAGGAGAGGGTAAAAGACGTTGTCGAGTCAAACGCAATACGACCATAGAGAAAAGGTTGTACCTCTCCTCCACGATTGACAAGCCCCGCGATAGATTGTCACTCTTTACGACTCAAGAGCTTCAGCTCGTGAACAGAGTAAGGAGCAATGTGTGGAGATCCGACACTAGAGTGAGTTCCTAACTCGCAGTTGTTGCGGGAAAGAGATCGCGCATTTCCGGGATGACCCACAAGGGCGGCTGGCCGCGGGCGACTCGCTCAATATTTGCGTAGCCATTCTTGAACCGTTTATGATAGCTCTCCACGCTTGGTCCAGCGCTATGTGGGGTCAACGTGACATTCGGCAACGTTAATAAGGGATTGTTAGGATCAGGCGGTTCCTTGGCTAAAGTATCGAGCCCAGCTGCCAGTATCTGTCCGTGTTGCAGTGCTTCAAGCAAGACTTGTTCATCGATGACCTCCCCCCGACAGGTGTTGATCACGATCGCCGTGGGTTTCATGCGGGCCAGGGCTTGGGCGTCAATCATATGGCGAGTATTCTCGTTCAGCGGTACGTGCAAACTCACGATGTCAGCGGTTGCGAGCAGCGTCTCAAACGGAACATACTGGACACCCAACTGCTCTTCTTCCTGCGGACTCAGACGGAAAGTGTCATAGTAAATCACCTGGGCATCAAAGGCTTGCACGCGCCGCGCCACCTGCCGACCGATATTGCCCAATCCCACCAAGCCGACCGTTTTGCCTTCCAGCTCGAAGATATTCACGGTGCGCGGGATGCCCTGATGCCACCGACCCGCGGCCACGTTCTGGTGGAACATCACCAGCTTGCGATAGACCGCAAGTATGAGCATGATGGCGTGCTCGGCTACGGCCACGGAGTTAGCCCCGCCATTCGCGCAAATAGGGATGCGAGCTTTGCGTGCTCCCGCGATGTTGACGTAATCGTAGCCGGCGCTCAGCACCTGGAGCAGCTTGAGGCGCTTGGCTTCTGTATAGGCGTCGTCCGGCAGGAAGCGAGGAAAGCCCAACAAGTACTCAGCGTCGCGTATCGCTGCGGCAATCTCTGCAATGGTCGCGTTGGGCAGGAGCATGTATAATGTAAAGCCCGCCGGTTTCATTTGCTGTACCAGCGCGAGAATGTCCGGCGGCATCTCGATCCCTTGGGCAAAGATAATTGTCTGTTCGGTCATGGCACTTCTTCTCTTTTTCTGTATCTCTATCGCTACCTGTCATCTGCCGGGTATCAACTTCTTTCTTCACACGCAACCCGTCAAGTTATTGGGAGCCACAGGGTTGGTACGACAGCTGACGTTTCAGAAGCCAAAGAGTACAGCTTGACGTACGCGTTCGATTTGGAGTAAGGCCACAGGTACCAACGAGGCAACGCCATTCGCGAAGCGGTATCACGTGATGTGGCACAAATTGCCTGTGCGATTGTCTGATTCCTCAGGACCCTCACGTTCGTGCTCCTTTGAAAGGCACTGAAGACTGTCTTATGAAACAAACGAAGGGAAATGGCTATGCAATACACCAAGCTTGGCAACACTGGCGTGACTGTGTCACGTCTCTGCTTTGGCTGCATGACGTACGGAGGCGGTCCCCAACCACCATGGGCTATGCGACGCGACTGGGCGCTTGGCGAACAGGAAGCCCGTGAGCACTTCGCGTTCGCGCTGGAAGCAGGCATTAACTTCTTCGATACCGCTGATGTTTACTCTGTCGGTGCGAGCGAAGAAATTACTGGCAAGTGGCTCAAAGAGCTGGCCGCGCGGGACGATATCATTTTGGCAACGAAGGTATTCGGAGCAATGGGGCCGGGCCCCAATCGTCGTGGCCTTAGCCGCAAACACATCATTGAAGCCTGTGAAAATTCCCTGCGGCGCCTCAAAATGGATTATGTCGACCTCTATCAAATCCATCGATGGGATTACACAACGCCGCTCGAGGAAACTCTTGAAGCACTTGACTCTCTCGTTCGGAGCGGGAAGGTACGCTATCTCGGCGCGAGCAGTATGGCCGCATGGCAATTCTCCAAAGCGCTTTATACCGCTCGGGAACACGGCTGGCATCGCTTTGTGGCGATGCAAAACCATTACAACCTCATCTATCGTGAAGAGGAACGAGAAATGAATCCGCTCTGTATCGACCAGGGCGTCGCCTTGATTCCCTGGAGCCCGCTCGCACGTGGGTTCTTCGCTGGGAACCGCGCCCAAGGTTCGACTATGCCGATAACCAAGCGCGCAGAAACCGACGAGTTCGCGCAGAAGTTTTATTTTCATGAAAGCGACTTCGCCGTGGCTGCGGCGGTGGAGAAAGTTGCCAAACAACGCGGTGTCTCTCCCACTCAGATTGCTTGTGCTTGGATTCTCCAAGCGCCAGGTGTAACAGCACCGATCATCGGGGCGACGAAGATGCCACACCTTAAAGAATTGATCGAAGCGGCGGAACTCACATTAACGGAAGAAGAGATCGCCGCAGTCGAAGCACCATATCAAGCACACGCGATTATCGGCCACGAACAGCCGAGCGCCAAAAAGATGACCAAATAAACAGCAAGTGATATGTCGAAACGCGCGCCGCATAGTATGGACGATTCATACGGATACTAACAGTCGCGTCTTAGAACTCGCCGATACCGCGAACGCGGTCCGTCTCTACAATTTGTGAAGCCGACCGCATGGCGGCGGTATATTTTCACTGATAGTGACACTCAACACGAGAGTAAGGCATGGCGGCAACGATATAAATCGCGGAAAACGGTAAGTCTAGCCGTGGCGTGACTCAGAGCACACGGGGCAAGTTCGATGGGATTGGTGATTGTTGGCATGTAGTTTGCTCAACTTCTGAGTTGCTAGCTCAGTCCGTGAGGAGAAGAGAACAAAAACTTGCCCTCAGTATAGGAGGATAATTTATATGCAGAAAAAACGAACCTCGGTAGAAAGTGTTTCTCAGGCGAAAGATAGGACACCATCAAACGCAGAGAACCGTCATCACTCCCAGGTCCATCCCCATGACGCCATTTCGAGCATTGATACACAAAGGTACGAGGAACAGAAACCTCACAAGATGATGCAGCCAGAGAAACGTGCCTCCCCTAATGTCACTGGCGACGATGAGCATATCTCTCCAGACGTTACACCAGAGTCTATGCGCGACGCCCCCAGTGATGATGAGTTTGCCGCAGTGGTATCTGAACAGCCAGAGTCAGATGAGTCCTCACACTCCTGCAGCGAAATAATGAGTAAAGATCCGATCTGCTGTGTGCCGAGTGACACCATCGACGTAGTTGCGCGCCTGATGGTTACCGAAGATATTGGCGCGATTCCCGTGGTTCATGATCTGCGCGAGTCCGTGCTTATTGGCATTGTCACTGATCGTGACCTCGTGATTAAAGTCGTGGCTGAGGGCCACGACCCCAAGGGAGTGACGGTTGGAGAAGTGATGACCCAGGAACCGCTGGCTTGTAGGGCAGATAGTGACGTGCTCGTTGCCCTTGACGCTATGGCTGAGCATCAACTACGAAGAATTCCGATCGTGGACGAAAAGCATCGCTTGGTGGGGATTATTGCGCAAGCTGACATAGCTGCGCGGCTGGCGCGTCCGGCCGAGACCGCTCGAGTGGTGGAAGAGATCTCGCAATCTCATATTGACCACAGTGCCGCCGATCGTAAGCAATAATTACGTGTATTAAGTGAGTTAAGTCAAATTGAGGTAATGTTGGGGATTCCCTACACTAAAGGAACTAAAAACTACACCACGAAGGGATTCGGTGATTCCACTTAGCAATGGAGGTAGGGAGAAGAGACTTTTAGTTCTCTCCTTACCTCCATTACTGCTATACAGCGATAGGTCGCATATTAGCGGTGTACATTGCACAGAACGTGGTAAGGCGCGATTTTCATAGAGAAGACCAATTGCGGCAGATCAGCAATTAGTCATCATCGTGATGATGGCGATGCTCACCCCAGGAACGCCCATAAGAATTATCGTATGGACCAGAATACGATCTGGAGCCGCCATAATACCCAGGCCCATAGCTATCACGATAGTAGCGATGATGCCGATAGTAGGGATCACACCCTAAGGCGCCGACGGCGAGGAGCAAGACAAAAAGCGTTTTCGCAAGGGTTTGGATCATATTATATTCCTTTCGCTACCGACCCACATAATATAAACATCCTTCCTTTCCCTTAGTTGTGGAAACATCTAAGAGAGAAACTGGAGGATAAAATTTTCTGCTCTGTCTGCTCAATACGCAGACAGGTTACTTACCTTGAAGTAGTGCAAAGCTTGGGCCACAGTCTGCAGAGAGGCGGCCTCATCTGGAAGTGTGACACACTGGACGGAAGCAGATACAAAACCACAGTGCTGACAAAGCGGGCTTAGAGCGCGAGTAAAGATAAACAAATTCGCTGAATGCGAGTGTAGGTTCTGGGAAACAGCCCGACTTAATTCATACAAATGACATTAAGTTTATTGCTTATGCCTCAGAGAATTGCGGCGCTTGGCCAAGGAAGTTCCAGACAAACGGAACAGCACTCACAATATGCACTGTCTCGTCGATATGAAACTGTACCAGTCGCTGTGCATCGCGAAAGGCAGGGTCGTCACGCGGCCACTCCCACAGAATCTCACCCCTACCAGTAAGGTACAAGGTGTCGCCGCAGTCGAAGTCAAGGAACAGAAGACCGCAGCGCGGATTGACGAGCATGTTGCCAAGTGTGTTGAAGAGGAAATTGCCGCGGTAATCAGGAAAGAGAAGGGTATGGTCGCCCTCGATCTGTACGAAACCAGGGCGACCGCCGCGGTGTGAGACATCGGCACCGTGGCGCTGGTCATCCGGACCCGCGTAGTAGCTGGCGATAAAAAAGGTGTCGGCGCGGGTGATGATACTACAGGCATCAGCGTCGAGCCGGGCACTGCGCTGGACCGCACATGGCTGGCTGTAGAGACGAGGCAGTGACACGATGTGACATTGACGGGCGTTGATGTATTGTGGACAGTTACCAAAGCTTTGCGACACCTCTAGAGTAAAGCCAGCTCTGTCAGGATCAAAGGTCGCCGTGCCGTTGACACGATTGCGGCGACGCGTATGGAACTCAATCCCGAGACCACCGACCGCCACGCCGTTGCGCAACGTCTCGTTGAGCGGGTCGCCGCACAGAGGCCGTGCCGCAACGTGGAGCAGATGTGGTCCTGGCGAATGGAGAAAGCCCGGCGCGCCGACCAGCGGCGAAGCCCAGGGGCGCCCCTGTTCATCCACCGTCGCAACGAAGAAGAGCGGCAGTTGGGCAAAGAACTGGCGGTGCTGATCCGGCATGTAATTGCGGATGAGGCGACGGCCACTCTCTTCGACGCGGTTGCGCGAGCCGACACGCGACTGTATCGCTTGCTCGCCGGGGTGAAAAGGTGAGCCATTAATAAGAGTGGATGCACCTTGGAGAGTTGTCGCCTGTAAGGGTACATTTTCTTTCATGTCGACCTCGCGCGCTATTCGACGTTATCTTATTTACCAGGTGGCCTTAACGATTTCGTTGATCGCGTAGTGCCGGAACTGCAGCGGCGTGAGCTCTTTCGGCGTACATACGAAGGAACGACGTTGCGCGAGAATCTTGGCTGGCCCCGTCCGCAGAATCGCTTCTTCCAAGGATGATGTCCGAGAGCGTTTAGATTCGGGTCCCCTCCCCTTCAAGGGAGAGGGGAAGAACAGAAGACTCCACAATTCACAGTTAGTATGTTTTCTCTTAATAGCTATGCGGGAACTGGTCGCGCTCGCTGGTTATAGAGCAACTTGCGCAGACGCTCTTTTTCTTCTGGAGAGAGTTTGGAGAAGTCCTGAGCCCAATCGCTCCCTGCGGCCATCCCTTTTTGCACGGCGGGCCGCGCAGACAACTCCTCGAACCAACGCTTGAAGTACTTAAACTCATTGATGTCCTGCCCCTGCGCTTCCCAATGCACAGTCCAGGGGTAACAAATCATATCGGCGATCGTGTAGGTGTCTCCCGCTAAGTACCGGCGCGTATATAACTGATTGTTTAGCACGCCAAATAGACGATTAACCTCATCAGTGAACCGCCGCACCGCATACGATTGATCGCCCTGATCATTTCCCAAGCGACGAAAATGACCGCACTCACCACTTTTCGGCCCTTGGTTAGCCATCTGCCACATAACCCACTGATTGACCTCGTAGCGTCCACGCACGTCTTGGGGGTAAAACTTTCCGGCTTTCTCTGCGATGTACATCATGATCGCCCCGGACTCGAAGATGCTGAGCGGCGCACCGCCGCCGAGTGGCTCGTGATCGACCATCGCAGGCATGCGATTGTTCGGGCAGATCTTGAGAAAGGAATCTTGGAACTGATCCCCACGACCAATGTTGCAAGGAACAAGTTTATAGGGCAAACCACATTCCTCTAATAAGATAGTGACCTTCTTCCCATTGGGAGTAGGCCAATAGTGCACATCGATCATAAATACCTCCTCTTTTTACGTGTCTCAGCTTATCAGCCGAGGTGTTACATTATACCTCTACTTCTCTCTCGGCAATTGAACCCAACATCATCACCATCGTCATTCGGAACTCGCTAGTGAAAGGAGAAGGTTGTCACTGAATGTTACAATTTTTCCGTATTTACCGTTCAAAAATCAGCATGAGGTAGGCCAAGAACAGTAACAAGTGGACGGCACCGAGCAATACGTTGGTACGATCGATCGCGAACGTCAGCGTACTCACCAATAGTGTTAATAGGAGTAATGTCATATCCACGGTATCAAGTCCAAGCACAATGGTTTTGCCAGTCATCAAGCCAATCACGAGAACTGTGGGAATGGTCAGACTGATGGTTGCTAACACTGACCCCAACAAGATGTTGACGGCTCGCTGCAGTTGATTGGCCAACGCGGCACGTACCGCACCGAGTGACTCGGGAGACAGGATCAGGGCCGCGACCAAAAAACCACCTAAGGCTGTCGGTGCCTGCAATACCCGAATACCATAGTCAATCGGGGTCGCAAGCTGTTTGGCGAGAATGACAACCGGCAATAAATAAGCGAGCAAGCAGGCGACATGATAGGGAACGGACCGGACTTGGAGGTCAGCGTGTAATTCGGTCTGATGATGTTCGATCATCAAGTCGTCGGGATCGGGGGCAATAAAATAATCGCGATGCCGTACGTTCTGGATAGCGAGAAATACACCGTACAGTCCGAGCGACATGATGATGAGGAAGGTGGATTGAGACCGTGAAAACGTCGGACCTGGAGATGACACGGTAAAATTGGGCAAAATCAGTCCGAGCACGGTTAGCGGTATGATGACCGCCAAGAAAGCATTGGCACCCTGGAGATTGTAGGTTTGCTCGTGGTGACGGAGACCGCCGAGTAGCAGCGAGAGTCCGACCATTCCGTTCAACACGATCATGATAATAGCGAACATCGTATCGCGCGCCAGCTTGGCATTGCCAGACCCAGTATACATAACAGCGGTGATCATCATCACTTCGATCCCGGTCACTGCCAGTGTCAAAATAAGCGTTCCTACTGGTTCGCCGAATCGGACGGCAAGACTCTCTGCGTGTCGAACCACGGCAAATGCGGACAACAAAATCACCGTAAAGAGCCACCCAACCAACGTAACAAGCCAAATTAGATTCGTCAGATCCGCAAGCCACGTTTTCCCAAACATGAGAAACAGCCCGATCGTGATAATGCTTACGAAGAGAGCCCATTCTCGCCGCAATGAGAGGCGAACTTTATGTAAGTGCGATGTCGGCATACATTTTTCTTCTGGGCCCTTTTGCCCTATCTACACAAAGAGACAACCGTGAAAATGATTCCTCCAATAGTCCGACTTTACTATAGTCGCGTCGCGACGAGGAAAACTAGGCGGCCTTTCCCTTTCAGGAACAGCGTTGCATCCTTGCCGTATCTCTCCTCGATTGTGCTATAACCTGTAAGCAAAAGAGGAGGGTATGCTATGAACCGTTATCAAGCAGAAGGAAATGCAGGTCCTAAGGCGGCAACCGGGTGGCAAGTGACCGCACTCTCACCGGCGAGTGGGTTGTTTGGTGCCAATGGGATGCGGATTGGTCCTGACGGCCGTCTCTATGTCGTGCAAGCATTTGGCAGTCAAGTAAGCGCAATCAATACCGGCACTGGTGCCTGCGAGACGATTTCTCCAGTCGGCGGACCAATCGTTGGGCCCGACGATATTGTCTTTGACTCACGAGGAGTGATGTACGTGACCGAAGTAATGAGTGCACGTGTCTGCGCGCGTACGCCGGATGGGCAGACGCGCATTATCGCTGATAACGTTCCGGGCGCGAATGGTATCACTGCTTATAAGGATCGTCTGTTCATGGACGAATGCCGACCTGGCGGGCGGTTGTTCGAGTTGTTTCCTGATGGTCGCGCGCCGCGTTTGATTGCTGATAATCTTGCGCTGCCCAATGCGTTGTCCGTTGGGCCAGACGAGCAGATTTACTTTCCGCAGATTGCTGCTGGCGAGATTTGGCGTGTCCCGCTTTCGGGCGGCACCCCGCAGCGTTTTGTCGCAGGCTTGGCCGTGCCGACAGCAGTGAAGTTTGATCAAAAAGGCGTATTAACCACGACGCAAGCCGGAAACGGTGAGATTGTCAAAATCGACATCCAGAGTGGGGCGAAGACGACGGTCGGTAAAGTCCGACCAGGGATCGATAACTTTGCTGTTGATGCGGACAATCGTCTATTTATCTCCCACTTTATCGACGGCGGTGTTGCGGAGATTCTGAGTAATGGACAAGAACGTGTCCTAGTTCCGGCTGGATTGCTTGGACCGATGGGTCTGGCGGTTGGCAATGATGGGACGCTCTATGCCGCCGATGGGATGAGCTTTGTGGTGATTTCACGTGATGGTAAGCAAAGCCGATCGGGCATGCTGCTCGATGAAGGCTTCCCCGGATTTGTTCGTGGTGTCGCCGTTGCTCCTGGTGGGGCACTATATGTGACGAACTCGGCTGGCACTGTGAGTTCGTATCATCCTGGGACACGTACATCTGCGGCTTTGGCCACCGGTTTACAAGAGGCGTTGGGCTTAGCCTGTGCCTCAGACGGTTCAGCAATTGTGGCAGAAGCAGGTGCAGGAAGAGTTATCAAGGTCAACACTAAGGGTGACGTTTCAGTTGTTGCCCAGGGGCTAGGTCGGCCCGCTGGTGTTGCCGCAGCCGCTGATGGTTCGTGTTATGTGAGTGAAGCAAGCGCCGGTCGTGTGGTCAAACTCAACGGTGGCAAATCGACTGTCGTTGACGGTTTACAAACTCCGCATGGACTAGCGCTCTCCGGTGATCAACTCCTTATTCTTGATGTCGGTAGCAAGCAGCTAGTGAGCTTCTCGCTGTCAACCAAGCAGCGGCAGACCCTTGTCTCAAATCTGCCTGTTGGTGCTGCACCTGGTGTGACACCGAAACCATTGATGGGAGTACCCGATCTGATCCCTGGTCCATTGTCGCCATTTGCCGGATTGGCGGTCGGTAGTGATGGGACGATTTATGTTGCCGGCGATGGAGAAGGAAGTGTGTTGACGGTGAAGAGAGTCTAAGAGTTCGGGGTTCAGAGTTAAGGAGTTCGGAGTCAGGAAGTCTAAGAGTTCGGAGTCCTCAGAGTTTTTTTGACACCGAACCCCGAACTGTTTTCAACTCCGAACTCTTTAGCTCACCTTGTCTATCGGGAGAGAAAAAGTGACGAAATGGATTTCACTCTTTGTTATTATCATGGGACTAGTCGCGTACTGCGCTGACGGCGTAGTGTACGCCGAAGATCAACTCCAAAACGTAAAGAAGGAACGTATGAATGACAAATCAGGAATTGCCAGCAAATTTATTGGAACATGGAGATTGGTATCTGTCGAAGCCCGACGACCAAACGGGGAAGTGGCGCCAACGCCTGCACGCTATGGTACAAAAACCGTTGGTTATTTGATGTATGACAACACCGGACACGTCGCGGTGCAGATCATGCGTCCAGATCGTCCGAAGTTTGCCATCAGTGACATTGATAAAGGTACCCCGGAAGAACTGAAAGCCGCGTGGGAAGGGTACAGCGCCTACTTCGGCACCTATGAGATTAACGAAGCCGAAGGCTTTGTTGTGCATCACGTTGAGGGCAGCTCGTTCCCGAACTATGTTGGCTCTGACCAGAAGCGGTTCTATGAACTGTCTGGCGATACGTTAGTGCTGAAACCACCGCAGCGGCAAATTGGTAATGAACAACTCAACATGCGAATCACTTGGCAACGCGTCAAATAGGCACTATACGTGAGATTGAGGAGGTGTTGTATGAACAAACAACAGTGGTTCAACTCTTTAGGAAAGAGGGCTTTTGCTCTCTCTGTTTTTGCGGGATTGAGTCTCTTCGGAGTGTTTGCCACGTCAGCTCAGGCTGCACAAACGATCGATTGTGCGAGCGAGCAAGGGCGCCATCGTTACTGTCGCGCACAGACGAATGGGTATGTTCGTCTTGACGAACAGTATTCTGATACTCCGTGCGTCGCTGGACGAACGTGGGGCTATGATGACTGGGGTGTATGGGTTGATAACGGCTGTCGTGCGCGGTTTGTTATAGGGCAACGGAACTATTATGATCCTCCGCGCAGGCGTCCTAGAGACTATGATGAACGTGATTATTACGACGAATCTGCCCGTCCAGCGCAAAGCCTGCAATGTGCGAGCAAAGGAGGCAAGTATAATTATTGCGCAGCAGATACCGGTGGGTATGTCCGACTGGAACGACAACTCTCGGACACGCAGTGTGTCAAATGGCGCTCCTGGGGTTATGACTCTGGTGGTATCTGGGTAGACCACGGTTGCCGGGCGCAGTTTACCGTCGGTCGGCGGCGTGGATATTCACGTGATTGGCCATGGCAGTAAGTCCCCTACGGGATGAGAAGGGGAAACGGTGAAACGGGAAAAAGGCGAAACGGAAAAACCGTAGAGTATGATCCGAGCGTCTTGCCTGTCTTCTCCATTTCCCCACTTCCCCTTTTGCCCTTTTCGCCGTTGCCCCTTTCCTTCTACTAGTAGTTCTTGTTCGCGCTCGCTATAGTAACTACATGTCAAACACACCTGTAGTTACTCCCATTCCTTCGGCAACGGTAATTCTTCTGCGCGAAGCGAGTGGCCACCTGGAAACGCTCTTGCTGCGACGCAATTCCAAAATCGCTTTTCATGGCGGAGCGTGGGTCTTCCCCGGTGGACGCATTGATCCTGAAGATCATACGCCAGACAAACCCGACGATATGCTAGCGACCGCGCGCCGTGCCGCAGTTCGTGAGGCCAGAGAAGAGGCCGGCCTCGCGGTCCCCTTGGAGCAGATGATCTGGATTTCGCACTGGACCACCCCGGAAGGACAACCGCAGCGATACTCGACCTGGTTCTTCTTAGCTGCGGCGAACGATGATGCCGTACAAATCGATGGTGATGAAATCCACGATCATCGTTGGATGCGACCTGACCTTGCGTTAGCAGCACAACACACGCAGGAGATTGAACTCCCTCCACCGACGTTTGTGACACTGACTAAGTTGTCCTCGTATCGTTCAGTTCCTGACGTGTTGGCTCATCTCTCTATGAAGGAGGCTGAGATCTTCGTACCGCGCTATACGAAAGTACCCGGCGGTAGCTGTTCACTGTATGAAGATGATGTCGGCTATGCTGACCTGAACATCGACCGCCCAGGTCACCGTCACCGTCTGTGGATGATTGACAGCGGGTGGAAATATGAGAGGACAGTCTAAAACAGTTCGGAGTGCGGGGTCTAGAAAAGTTCGGAGTTGGGGGCAGGGTGGCGTTGAAAACAGTTCGAAGCAGGGAGTTAAAAACAGTTCGGCGTTGAAAAGAGGACGGCGTTCGTTGTGTAAAGAATTACGAGCCATGGCAACGATAAAACGCTTTGAGAATATCTAGGCCTGGCAAAAGGCAAGGGAACTTGTTCGTGAAATTTATCTTGCCTGCACCACTGGACGATTGAGTAAGGACTTTGCTTTGAGAGATCAATATTGCCGGGCTGCCGTTTCGTCAATGAGCAATATCGCCGAGGGTTTTTCTCGAACAAGCGAAAAGGACTTCGCTCATTTCTCGATATTGCACGAGTCTGTCCTAGAAGTGCAATCTCTCCTCTACGTGGCTTTAGACGTAGGCTACATGGAGAAAAACGAGTTTGAGCGACTATACAAGCTCACTGACGAAACTGTTTCTCTTATTAGTGGCTTCACCTCTTACTTGAGGAAAAGCCATATCTCTGTCTGATTCCAAACCGTACTGTCTTTGACACCAGACTGCTTTTGACTCCGAACTCCGAACTGTTTTTGACTCCGAACTTTTGTAACTCTCAGACTTCTAAGATGATTTTCCCGAAGTTGCGATTTTCCTCCATGTAACGATGCGCGTCAGCAGCTTTGGCTAGCGGAAACACACGATCGATGATCGGCTTGATGTGTCCAGATGCTAGGAACGGTAGCCACCCCTCACGGAAACGTTGCGTGATGTCAATCTTGTCGGCAAGCGGGCGCGCACGGAGCACCGAGCCAAAAATCTGCAAGCGCTTTGCCATGATCAGTTGCAAATTGGCTTCAACCTTCACTCCGCCCATCAGACCGACCAGTACCAGCCGCCCGCCGATCTTGAGACTGCGCAAGTTTTTATCCCAATAACCTGCACCGATGAAGTCTTCGATGAGATCAACACCCTGTCCACTTGTGACCTCATGAATCCAGTCGGCGAAATCCTGCTCTTTATAATTGCAGCCCGCAGTTGCTCCGAGTTCCAGACAGCGCTGAATCTTATCTGCCGAACCAGCAGTGACGAAAATGCGTGCGCCAATCTCGCGTGCCATTTGGATGCCAGCCGTGCCAACACCACTGGCTGCGGCGTGAATCAAGACTGTCTCACCGGCTTTGAGACTCCCCAAGGTAAACATAGTCTCTTGAGCGGTGAAGAAAACTTCTGGTACTGCAGCTGCTTGAACGAAGCTCCAACCCAGAGGAATTGGAATTGCCATTCGTGCATCGAACACCGCTTTCTCAGCATAGCCACCGCTGCCGACCAACGCGCACACACGGTCACCAGGCTTAACGCCTGTGACGGCTGAACCGACAGCCTCGACTTCCCCTGCGAGTTCAAGGCCGAGGACATCCGTCTCACCGGGCGGAGGCGGGTAATTCCCCGCCCGTTGTAGCGTATCAGCGCGATTTAGGGCAGTTGCGCGAACACGGACCAAGAGCTGTCCGGCAGTCGGTACTGGGTCAGGGATTGTTGTCAGTCGCAGAACTTCCGGACCGCCAGGTGTCGTTATACGAATTGCTTGCATGAAACCTCCATGAAGAGGGAATCGTAATATGTACTGTGTGAAACGTAATCCGTAATGCGTAATCCGTAAAGCGTAATGCATAGTGCGTAAAACGAGGGGAGGGGTAGTTACTTCTTACGAATTACGTATTAGGTTTCACGTGTTCCGTGTTTTTAGAGTGAAAGGAGAAAAAAATGGCCGTCAAACAACTCACCCCACAACAAGCCCATGACCTCATGCAGCAAGATGCAAAGGTGGTGTATCTGGACGTGCGTACCGTGCCGGAGTTCTCCGCTGGCCATCCGCAACGCGGCATCAACATTCCTGCTTTTTTCTTTCAACAACCAGGACAACCAACGCCGAATGCTGATTTTATCAAAGTGGTTGAAGCAAATATTGCTAAGAATGCGACGATTGTGGTTGGTTGCCAAGCTGGGGGGCGATCCCAGCGTGCCGCCGACATGTTAGACAAAGCTGGATATATCAACGTCTCGAACGTGATGGGTGGGTTTGGCGGCGGACAAGATCAAACCGGCAAAGCCATTACCGGTTGGCGAGATTCTGGACTACCTGTGACTACTGATAACGGCGATGGTGTGAGTTACGCATCTCTGGCGGCGAAGGTGGGGGTGAAAGTCTAGAATTTTTTTTAGCGCGATCGCCTCGGTCCCGGCTGTGTGGTAGGATGCCTCCAACTAAGAATCACTGGGGACCCGTTTCTACATTGGTCCAGGAACGTCGTATCCCAAGGCTTTCAAATAGGCATGAACGGCATTGGTGAGGCCCATATACAGAGCGTCACAAATCAGCGCATGACCGATAGAGACCTCCAACAACCCTGGCAAGTTTTGCGCTAGAAAAGGAAGGGTGTGGAGGTCCAGATCATGTCCAGCATTGACTCCAAGCCGAACTTCTTGTGCTATCGCCGCAGCGCGATGATACGTTTCATACACCCGTTGTCCGTCACGGGTGCCAAACGTCTTAGCATAGCGTTCGGTGTACAACTCGATACGATCGGTGCCAATGTCTTTTGCACGCCGTACCTGTTCAGTGTCTGGTTCGAGAAATAGACTAGTGCGAATGCCGTTATCGTGCAACTGTTGGATCACGTCTCGTAACCAGTCTATGTCACCTTTGAGGTTCCATCCGGCGTTAGAAGTCAGGACGTCAGGAGGATCAGGGACGAGCGTGCACTGGGTTGGACGGACTTGGCAGACGAGGTCGAGAAACTCTGGTGATGGATAACCTTCGATGTTGAATTCAACGGCAAGCATTACCGATAAGTCCAAGACATCTTGGCGGCGGATGTGGCGTCCGTCGGGGCGTGGATGGACCGTGATGCCATGACAACCCGCCGCAATAGCTGTCTGTGCTGCGTGAACAACACTCGGGTTGTCGCCGCCCCGCGCATTGCGCAGGGTGGCAATTTTGTTGACGTTGACACTGAGCTTAATCATACTCCGACACTCTACTGACTACTGAATGCTAACGACTGGCGACTTTCCCTATGATGTTGACACCCGAAGATCAGCCCCCCCACTCACAGGGAGTGTTGCTCCGGTGACAAAGCTAGCTTCGTCAGAGCAGAGAAAGACGGCAGCATTGCCGATATCCTGCGGCCGACCAAGGCGGCCTAGCGGGATCTGCTGTGCATACGCTTCTTTCTGCTGCGGCGTGAGGGCGCTGCCCATCATCGGTGTTTCAATCGGGCCCGGCGCAATCGCGTTGACCCGAATCCCATATCTCGCCACCTCATAGGCGAGATCCCGTGTGAGCGCGACGACCCCCGCTTTCGAGGCGGCATAAGGGACATGCGGCACGGTGTAATGAAAGGCAGCAATCGAGGCGATATTTACTATCGCTCCCTGTTTCTGCTTGATCATTTCTTGAACCACTCGATGGCAACACAGAAACACGCCTTTGAGGTTTACCTCAAGCACGGCATCCCAATCTGCTTCGGTTTGTTTTTCCATTGACTTTACCACAACCACGCCGGCGTTGTTGACCAGAATGTCGACCCGACCGAAGCGGCGCAAGGTCTCTTGCACAAGGCGATCGACTTCAGCAGAACGCCTGACGTCTGCTGCCACGCCCAGCGCTTGTACGCCCAGTGCTTGCACCTCGTCGACAGTTTGGGAAATACGTTCCTGGTTGGCGTCATTAATCACTACATGTGCTCCTGCCCGGGCCAAACACAACGCGACGCCCTGGCCAATGCCTTGGCCGCCACCGGTGACAATCGCTATGCGTCCATCCAGTCTGTGCATAATTCCCCTCCTATAAGTGGAAAAACTTATCCAGCAACTTGTTGCAGCCAACGATGCAGACAATCCCTTTACTGTGGAGTTAAAAGCCGAGGAAAATGAGCCCTCCGTCAACTTGCCGACAATAGGAGCCCGCACGCGCAAGCGGAATATGGTGGGCAAAATTCAGGTGGCCAAAGAATGCACTTTGATCGGTATAGCCAAAACCATGCAAGCGACAAAAGAACGGAAAACGGGCTACCGCTGGATTGGCGAGGGCAAAAGGTGTTGGTCCAGGCGCACCCAATGGCGGAGGTCCAGCTGGACCGAAGTAACTTGTAGAGCCAAAGCTCCGATGGGAGAAGCCAGAAGAAAAATAAGGCACTCCACGCCGGCTAAAGTGATAGAAATGGCCAAGACTAGGGGAGCGGAATGCAGGGCTGCCATAGTTCGTATACGGCCTGTGACCGCCAAAATTGTGGCTCCAACCGCTCTGCCCCGGACCGACGCCAGCAGCAAAGTGACTGTGACCAGCAGAACCGTGGAAGCTACTCCCGCCCCAGTAGGGTGCCCCGGCTGAGGCTTGAGGGGGTTGCTGAGCCAAAAGCACAATAACGGTAAGCAATACTGTCATGAGGATTTTCATGATCGTCCCCTTTCGTTTTACTCCATCGCAACCCGCTAGGCGGATGTTGGCTATTTCGCTATGGTCATTGTCACGCTCCTGGGGTAAAGGTCAATCCTGGTAAGGAGAATTCAGGAGTGTAAGAACTGACGAAGAAAGACCATCATGGGTACCTACCTGCAAGAAGTAGCGAGTCGTCTTGTATCGTTTGATACGGTGAGTAACAAGAGCAATGTCGAGGCAATCGAATATCTAGGAGCACATCTGAGTGATCATAAATTCCAGGTCAATTTTCATCGCATGGAAGTTGGCGGAGTTCCAAAGCTTAATCTCATTGCTTATGCTGGTCCGCCAGAGCCGAACGGACTGATCATTTCCGGCCATGTTGATGTGGTGCCTTTCGCCGGACAACCAGGATGGCAGCGTGACCCGTTACGATTGGAAGTGACCGACTCGCATGTGTATGGTCGCGGCACGTCGGATATGAAGGTATTTCTGGCACAGTGTGTCGCGGCGGCTGCGCGACTTGAGCTCTCCTCACTCAAGCAACCATTGGTGTTTCTCTTTACCGCGGATGAAGAAGTGGGATGCCTCGGGGCTGCACGTCTTGTGCCTGTTTTGCCAGAGTTTTTTCGCCAGATCCCCCAACCACAGCAAGCGTGGATTGGTGAGCCGACCTCATACCAAATCGGCTACACGCATAAGAGTATTGGCGTTTTTACTGTCACCATGCATGGAAAAGGCGGCCACAGTAGCATTCCCGAACAGGGTGTGAATGCCATTGCTGTGACTGGAAAGGTGATTGATACGATTGGTCGTTACCAAGCTGAACTGCGCGCTCAGCGATCAACAACGTTTGCGCAGGAGTTTCCTGATTCTCCGTATACGACGCTCAACTTTGGTATGATTCGAGGCGGCACGGCGGCTAATATGATTGCCGAAGAATGCACACTACAAGTGTCTTATCGCTCGTTGCCGGATGTTGATCCACTTTTGGTACATCACGAGATCGAACGGCGATTACAAATGATCGACCGGCATGACTACGGCTCGCCGCAGCATCAAGCGACAATTATCGTTGGCGACCCGTTTGTCGTTCCTCCTTTACTTTCCCCACGAGAAACGCCGCTGGAGGGAGTGCTATTTTCCGTCCTCAATCAGAAGAGCAGCGGTGGTATTCCGTTTACGACCGATGGGTGTCAGTTCGCCCAGGCAGGCATCGCCTCGATCGTCTGCGGTCCCGGCGACCTCGACCAGGCACACCAGCCGAACGAGTATATTCGTCGCGAGGCGTTTGAGCAGGGCACCGATGTGATTCTCTCGGTGGTACACTGCTTGTGTGGAGCAACGGCACGAGGTTAACTCGAACTTTAGAAGAGTGGAGTCGCGTCTAAAGAGATATATTACGCTGCACTCGGCGGTTCTGCTGGTTCGGTGGGCAAGGAGAAAAAGATACGGCTCCCTTTGCCTGGGGTCCCTTCTACCCAGATGCGTCCGCCGTGCCGCTCAACCAGGACTTTGCATAACGCCAAACTCAAGCTTGCGCCTTTTCGTGTCTTGGGAGTGTTTCCTTCCTCCTCGATGAGCGGTTTGAAGAGCTGTTCTTGTTGCTCGCGAGAAAGTCCGACCCCATTATCTGTGACACCCACGGTGACTTGTTTTCCTTCTCGTGCCGCCCCAACTAAGACGTACGCTCCGGTTTTTTTCGAGTTTTTGATCGCGTAACTAACGAGACTGGTGAGGATTTGCTGTAATCGGCCAGGATCAGCGTAGATATCGAGCTCGGGTGAAACCGTGTTGAGCAGTTTGACGTTATGGGACTTTGCCAGGGGACCTAAGACATCAAAGGTTTTTTGTACGAAGGGGGCAAATGCGAACTGCTGTGGATACAGCACGATCTTTTCCCCGCGCAACGCGGAAACATCAAGCAGATCCGAGAGCATCGCCAAGAGTGAGGCGCTATTCCGGGCACACATGTCGAGCAACTGCTGTCCTTCAGGCGGTAAGCAGTCACGCCATTCTTCACTAATCACATCAAGTGATCCGATGATGACACCGAGCGGGTTGCGCAGTTCGTGTGACGTGGCCGCCAGTAAACTGTCGCGCATGCGATCGGCCAACGAGAATTGTTCGATGTCATCGTAGGCGTTGCGCAATTCGAGTTCTATATCTTGCAAGCGCTGCTGCAGGGCAGCATTGGCTTTGGTGAGGTCAACCGTACGATTACGTACTTCTTGATCAAGCTCGGCCCGTTGGCGTTGGAGCGCCACTTCGCGCTGGGAACTTTCCAACGCGAGGGATGTCTGACCGGCAAGAATAGACAACAGCTTTAGTTCATAGGGAGCGATGTCTTGTTCCGCGCGTTCTCCGGCAATCAGCGCCATACCGTGCACTTCTTGCAACGTGACGAGCGGAATCAACAGGATCGACCGCACACGCGGATGATAATGATGGACGCGCTGACTGGCGCAGGTAGTCGGACGACTCCGACGGAGGGCCAGTGCGAAGTTGCCTTGCGCAATCTGCAGTTGAGTCTCATTCTCCAGGTCCGTATGAAGTCCGGACGGAACGCAACGCTCAAGGGTAAACTCATAGGTGCGCGGATCAACCCGATAGATTGCTGACAAGACACTGGGCAGCAAGGTTTCGACTTCAGCCAAAAAGTACGACAATAGGTCAATCGGGAGCAGGTCGGCGCTCGACCGCTTCTGTAGATTCACCCACAGTGATTCGACGCGATCGAGATATTTGATTAGCGACTGCGTTTCCGCCTGCAGACGACGTAACTGTACCTGCGGGTCAGGCGGCGCCGGTACGGTCGCCGAACCACCAATCATGCTCTCGATGTTAGTATCATCATTCCGCATAATCACCAAACAAAATGGTCATGAGATGAGCAACCTCACGTTGCGTTGCCCGTAAAACTTCGGCGAGGTGACCAGAGGACAGGCGCAGCACCTCCCAGGACAAGGGAACAAAGGGTGGGAAGCAGTAACTGCCGCTGAACCCGAGGCCGAGCCCGATGCTGATCAAATCAGCGCAGTGCACGATATGCTCGTGCAGCGTCGGCGAGAGCAGGTCTGGGACCGCTGGTGCATGGTGATAGGCAATCGCGCGCTGGATCGCCGGAGATAAGCCCCAACGATGCACGAGGAAGCCTCCGGTTTGTGTATGCGAAAAGCCTAAGATCTTGCGTTCTGCTGTCTCAAGGGTTAAGCGTTCTGTCGCCGCGAGTGCAACAGCAGCGCGGAACTTATCCGCTGCGTACTGGTTGTGAATCAGTTTACCGACGTCATGAAGTAAGCCAGCGACGAAGAACTCCTCAGGTCGCTCGGCACCAATCCATGAAGCGAGTTGCCGCGCGGCAGCTGCGGTTCCTAGACAGTGTTCCCAGAAGGCTTGTAAGGACAAGGCACCCTGCTGTTCTTGTTGAAACATGTCGATGACACTGGTGGTGAGGATCAATTGTTTGAGCGCGTCGTAACCGATTGTGCGAATGGCGTCGCTCACGGTCGCTACTGGCATGCTTAGGCTATATAATGGCGAATTAACGAAATGCAGCAGGCGCGCGGTGATGACCGGATCTTGCCTGACGATCCGCTCTATCTCCCAGAGGGAGAAAAAGGGGCTATCGATGGTAGAAGAGAGCCGCTGGTAAATCTCTGGTAACGTCGGCAATTCGTGAATGCGCGCGACGACCAGTGATGGCTCTCCTGTTAACAGCTCCGCTATCATGACCCGTGGTCCTCTTGATGCTCCGCCTCTTTGAGTGTGTGGAATTTGACCAAACGGTGGAGTTCTGTCACAAACGCATGTTGTTCTGCACCGTAGAATCGATCATCGATCATCTCCGAAAGTTGTTGGAGTACGTCACTAGTAGACATGTGTGCTTCGATTTCTTGCAGTGTGGGCTCTGCGACCCCTTGCACCTCAACGTCGATCACGCCCCAGGTTTGTAATAAGTTGATGACACGCTTATCCAAAATCGTTCCGGCGTCAGCTAATTGTTGCCGATAGTCATTAAATACCGGTTTACTCAAAACCATTCCTGGTTTCAGGATAGATGCTGTCACACGTCCCATGGCTGTGCTCTCTATAGGATTTATCGGACGGGCGCAGGGTTTCTGAAATGAGCACAGCAGCGTTGTGCGACCTCCCCCCGGGAGAGGGCTATATCTGACAAACTTTGGGTCTGTCAAATGGAGGAAAGAGGGATGGCACTTTCAGTCTTTTGTCAACAGAGAGGAATAATTGGCCAAGATATTCGCAAGTAGTTGTTTTGTTTTGCTTTTTATTGAGAAAAGCATAGGCAGTGAAAAAATATCCGTACGCGAAGCCGCGGCTAGCCACCCCTTAGTATCGCGAAGGGGAATATGCAGAAGGTCGGATCACTAATGGCAGATTCTCCCGTCCATGGGAGGGCAGAACGAAATGGCATCATACGTACGGGGCAGTCTGGCAGCTTGAGCTTCGACAATGATAGGAAGTACATAGGTCGAGGTGGACGAGGGGCTTTCCCTGTCCACCGAGATGTTCGACCACCCATTCTGCATTGAGGTCATAGGGCCACTGCAGAAAACAAATCAATTGTCTACGAAAGGTAGACAAGAAAGACTGATGGAGCGATGAGGATGAGGAGTTGGTGTGAGGTCGAAGGGAAAAGGCGAAAAGGTGAGAAGGAAAGTCAAAAAACTAAGCAAGGCGAAATGGGTCAAAGGAGAAATGGGTAAAAGGAAGAAGAAAAAAATAAACAGTAAGCGGTTCTCTTCCCTTTTCGCCGTTTCCCCTTTCGCCTTTTCGCCCGGTGTTATGCGGCCTTCTGCGCCCGCGCCTTGCTTGGCGTCAGTTGATTAGTCACAAACTGTCCACCTTTCATGACGACATCAAGGTTCTCGCGATTTTTGAGCACGCCGATGTCTTTGGCCGGGTTACCATCGACCACGAGCAGATCAGCCAGTTTTCCAGCTTCAATCGTGCCGCCTTCTTTACCGAGACCGAGCAATTCATACCCGTTCTTGGTTGCCCAGGTGATCACTTCCAGTGGAGAAATCCCAGGACCTTTGACATAGGCTTCGAGTTCGCGGGTATAGTCGCCATGCGGCATCGAGCCGATACCAAAGTCATCACCGATAACAAACTTGACCCCAGCCTTTTGCGCTCTGGGGATGATCTTGTACGAATGCTCTAGGCCCTTCGCCATCTCTTCAACACCCCCAAATCCACTCTTGCCGGTCTTACGTTTTTCTTCCACCATCATCCACGGGAAATACAAACTCGGAGTGACGAAGGTTCCTTGCTTGACCATGCCTTCGATGCACTCGTCATCCATCATGTCGCCATGATCGACCACGTCAATCCCAGCCTTGAGAGCGGCCAAAATGCCTTTCTTGGAGATAATGTGACCACGAATCTTCTTACCGCGCTCGTGTGCTGCTTCGGCGGCAGCATCCATTTCGGCTTGGCTCATGGTCATCACATCCGCCGACCACATGAGCCCATGTCCGCCGGTAGGATACAATTTGATGATTTCCACACCATTCTTGATTTCTTCACGTACGGCTTTACGAAAATCGTCTGGCCCGTCGCAAATTCGCGCCAGGCCGTCCATACTGAGTTTCCAGAAATTTGGATGGCAGTCGACGGAGTCACCAGTAGTGACGAGGTCGCGCCCGCAGGCGAGGTAATGCGGCCCGGGGATCATCCCGGCGTTGATCGCGCGCTTGAGTGTGACGTCAATATTGTGCATCGTCCCTGCGCCGACAGCGCCAGTATAACCAGAGCGCAGCAGTAACTCCGCGTTCTTTGCCGCGATCAGCGTGAGGTACGTGGGAGGATGTTTCATGTCGATGTCATTCATGCTGAACACGTTGTCATAGGCCACATGGTAGTGACACATGACCATGCCAGGCATCAGCGACTTGCCACCGAGGTCGTAGATCACATCTTGCGCCGTCGGCTTCGGGATGTTGCCGTTAGCGCCTACCGCTTTGATGCGGTCGCCTTCAACTACAACTGTGGTATTAGGTTGGGGTTTGTTCATGCCATCAATAAGATTAGCCCCCCGAAAGAATACGCGTCCCATGGAAAATCCTCCTTACTTACGTTGTCGCCGCAAGCGACCTCCGCGGCTGGTAAAATTCCTTATCTGCTTCAAGGTCTAGGTTGTCAAGAGAACATATTTGCCGTGGGAGCAATCAGTCGGTTCCCCCGACAATTTACCCTCGCACATTCAAACTTTGTCCTGTGGCGGTGTACGGGTAGCGGCCAAAGACTTCGGTATTGAGCGTGACGCCTAACCCTGGACCTTCGGGTACAGCGATCTTGCCGTCACGAAAAGTGAAAGGCTCTTGGAATAACGGTGCTTCAAGAGTGCAGGCTGCTACCTCGACATACGTGCAGCCAGGGAGTGCTGCCATGAGGTGCAGGGTGGCGACAAAGCCAGGGCCGAAGTAGAACGAATGCGCAGCGATCTGCGTTCCGTGTCTTACTGCGAGTTCGGCGATCTTCTTCCATTCACCGATACCACCGACCTTTGTCACACTGGGTTGTACGATGTCTGCCGCCTCGCGCAGGAAAAGGGGTTGAAAACCGTACACTGTGCCTTCGTTTTCTCCGCTTGCAATAGGCATACCGGCACCCTGACGAACATACGCAAGACTCACGTAATCATCCGGCGGCCACACCGGCTCTTCAAGCCACGCCAGACGATAGGGTGCGACAACGCGAGCGAACGCCAGCGCATCATCCTTATTCCACGGGCAGTTAACATCGAGCATCAACTCGACATCATTTCCTGCAACTCGGCGGGCAATCTCTACCGACTTTACATCGAGCTGATGTAATTTAACGGCATGAAATCCAGCCTCTAAACATCGCGCCACGACTTGAGCAACTTCCGGCGGATTGTAATAACGAAGCAGACTAACGTAGGTCGGTAGCAGCTTTGGTTCGGTGCCACCCAGCAGTCGATACAATGGCTGTCTTTTCACCTTACCGAGTATGTCCCACAACGCGATATCGATACCACTGAGAGCAAACAGTCCGAGCCCACGACGACCATATAGCGATGCCGCCTGCGCTAAGCGATCAATGACCACTTCCGGCTGCGTTGGGTCAGCACCGATGAGGAGCGGTGTGAGATCTTCGATAACGGCAGAGACAGCAGAGGGAACACCATACGCAAATGCCTCGCCAAGACCAACAATACCAGCGTCGGTAAAAACTTGAATGATGATTTGTCGGCCAAGCCCTACAGCCCACGGCGACTCAGGAGTTTCCTGTCGTAGGGGAATAGCAAGTGGAGTGACTTGGACAGCGGTAATTTTCATTGGAAAGAGCTCTCAGCTTTCAGCAATCAGCATTCAGCTAAAGATTCCTCAATTCTGCATTCCGTAATCTACAATACTACAATCCACATTCTACAATGGTCGAAGTTCTGGCATAATTTCCGTCGCGAACCGTGACATTGCCTGCAAAACTTTCTCATGCGGAACCAGGCCGCCAGGGTTGAACCAGCAGATCAGTTCTTTCATTCCTAACTTACTGTGCAGTTCTTTGGCCTTGGCAATACACTCTTGGGCTGAACCAAAGATTGCCATACTCTCGGTGATTTTTTCAAAGGTGATCGAATCGACCATCTTCTGTACGTCGTTGAGGTAGCGATACGACTCGTCGCTCACTTGCCTTCCTTCGGATTTGATACCTGCTCTTACCATCCCGGAAACGGTAGAGAAATAATTCTTTAAGCTGGGTTCGACATCACGCCGGACTTGTTCCAGACTTTCACCAGGATGGAAAAAAAACATGGTTGATACATCGGGAGCGTTTGCTCCGCCATTGCTTGTACTTTCTGTCCACGCCTGACGATAGGTTGCCACTTGCTCAAACATGCGTGGCAGGGGGTTGGTGACTGAGGCAACAAAGATCGGATAGTGCTCTTTTCCCGCGAAAACCGCCGTATCTGGGCTGTTCGCGGCAACCCGTAGCGGTGGATGGGGCTTCTGTAATGGCTTCGGCACGACGCTGGTCTCGGGAATCTGAAAATACTTGCCCTGATAAGCAAAGGATTCTGTGAGCCAGGATTTTTTAATGATGTCGAGTGATTCCTCAAACCGCTCGCGGCTCTCATCGCGTGAGACGTTGAAGCCGGCAAAATGCAGCGGAATCGCTCCACGGCCAACGCCAAATTCCAACCGGCCGTTAGTGAGAATGTCTACCGTTGCACCTTCTTCTGCGCTACGCAACGGATGTGAGAGCGGAAGAAGATTAACGGCAATGCCCAAGCGAATGGCTTTGGTACGCTGGGCAATGGCAGTTGCAAGATAGAGTGGTGAGGACATAATCGAAAAGGCTTTGTAGAAGTGCAGCTCAGCGAGCCACGCACAGTGAAACCCTAAGGTATCACCGTGCATGATCTGTTCGATTGTTTCCTGATAGCGAACGGTTTCGGACTGATACTCCGCACACGGCAGTTGGTAAAAAAGGCCGAATTTCACAGCATTCCTCCTTGGTCGATTCTGCTCTGTCCCGCGGTACGCCACAGGCAGTAACCGCTGTCTTTCTTCAACACGGCTCAGCGTAGCCTGTCAAGTCATGCAAGCTTGATACGTTAGCGAAATTCTCCCCGTCCCTCCTTTTCCATAAGGATGAGACCTAAGAGTGAGGAAGTACTGAGGCCACTTTTTAGATAGTTTCTGAACGCGGAGATGGTTCTTCCCGCCTTTTGACCTATTATTAGAGTGGGGCATGAGACCCCGGTTGACAGCGAACCAATTAGAGCACTGTCGCCGCGCCCTCCAGCTGTGGAAACGTGGTAAAGCCGTAGCGATGATCGCCCGGACCCGGGGGCTAGACGGCGGTCGGTCTGGCGGTGGGGCGACCCCTATCAACGGCGCGGACTCCCCGGCTTACGGGCGCAACCCATTCCCGGACGGTCCTCGTCTCTGGCCGGCGAGCAGAAAGCGTAGCTGGCCCACGTCTTACTACAGGGGGCGCAAACGGCAGGGGACCGGACCGAGTTGGGGACTTTGCAACGGAGCGCCGAAGTAATGCGCAAAGAGTTTCGCGTCCACTATCATCCCCATGCGCTGGGGCATCTGCTGCGCGGGATGGGGTGGAGTTGCCAGAAGCCCGAC
>Ga0081539_10001836_pt1 | contig 33487 bp, 29 predicted proteins | sample TabmetS4T2R2_FD_71023 | JGI IMG/M metagenome (GOLD analysis project Ga0081539, IMG submission 71023) | Tabebuia heterophylla rhizosphere microbial communities from the University of Puerto Rico - S4T2R2 | ecosystem: Host-associated > Plants > Roots > Rhizosphere ... | reverse complement strand
GTGTAGAAGTTCCTCCAGGTTTCCGCCTGTAGAGTGGATTGTGGGGATACCGCCATCCTACCGCTGCAACTCGCAGCAAAGGAGGCCTGGATGAGTATCACACCGCGCCACCGCATCGCGGCCACGTTGGGTACGTGAAAAACCCGAAGAGCCGCGTTCTGGCCGCTCGCGATGCGCGGGGGCGTTAGCCAGTCATGACGACTGAGGTGGGTATGATGGGCTTTAAGATTCAGCCTGAACATCTCACCCGAAACGGTGAACGGTTGACAGCTGAGCGACGGCGGCGGAATAATGCTCGTCTATGAAGGGTGACCCCAGCAGCGCGGTCGATACTGAGCATCGGCGACTCGCGGCGATCGTATTTACCGACTTTGTGGGCTTCGACTGCTAAAAGAAGAGTCCAGTATGGAACGCAAGCTCACTGCGCTTCTTAGTGCCGATGTGGCGGGCTACAGCCGCCTTATGGGGGAGGATGAAGAAGCGACTATCCGCACCCTGACCGCCTATCGCGAGGTCATCAGCACTCGCATTCAGCAGCATCGAGGCCGCGTGGTGGATGCGCCCGGCGATAACCTGCTGGCGGAGTTTGCCAGCGTGGTCGATGCCGTGCGCTGTGCGGTCGAGATCCAACAGGCATTGAAAGCCAAGAACGCGGACTTGCCTGCCCAGCGCAAGATGGAGTTTCGCATCGGCATCAATGTCGGGGATGTAGTCGTAGAGGGAGAGCGGCTCTACGGGGATGGAGTCAACATCGCCGCCCGGCTGGAAGGATTAGCTGAGCCTGGGGGCATCTGCATCTCGGGGACAGTTCATGATCACATCGAGAACAAACTGGCCCTGGGGTACGAATATATAGGCGAGCAAGCCGTCAAGAACATTGCTAAGCCGGTACGGGTGTATCGGGTGCGACAGGAGCCAAGACCCGCGTCTCGACTGGCGCTAAGTGGCGAACAACCCACGCCCCTGCCGTTGCCCAACAAGCCCTCTCTTGCCGTCCTGCCCTTTACCAACATGAGTAGCGACCCCGAGCAAGAGTATTTCAGCGATGGCCTTACCGAGGACCTCATCACCGACCTCTCCCGGTTGTCCGGCCTCTTTGTCATCGCCCGTCACTCTACCTTCACCTACAAGGGGACAGCGGTGAAGGTCCAAGAGGTGAGTCGGGACCTGGGCGTGCAGTACGTGTTGGAGGGCAGTGTGCGCAAGGCGGGGGAGCGGGTGCGGATCACCGCCCAGCTGATCGAGGCCCCCACAGGCCATCACCTGTGGGCCGAGCGTTATGACCGGCCGCTGCAGGATATCTTTGCCCTGCAAGACGAGCTCGTGCAGAAGATCGTGACGACGCTGAAACTTCAGCTCACCTTGTGGGAGCAAGGGCACCTGGTGCGTAAAACCACGACCAACCTGGAAGCTTATGACTACTACCTGCGCGGGGTGGAGTGCTTTTACCGCTCCACGCAAGAGACGACCGCTCAGGCCCGGCAGCTGTATGAGCAAGCCCTGGCGCTGGACCCGCAGTATGCCGCAGCGTACGCGCGCTTGGGTGGGACCTACGCGAGGGGGTGGGTCTTGCAATGGGATCAAGACCCTCAGGCTCTGGAACAGGCGTTTGCGCTGACGCAAAAGGCGGTGGCCCTGGATGACTCTCTCCCCTTAGCCTACGGGGTATTGAGCGCAGTCTTGGTGTGGCAAAAGCACCATGACCAAGCCATTGCCGCGGCCGAGCGGGCCGTGGCCCTCGATCCGAACGATGCCGAGGGCTATGCCCGGCTGGGGGACATTCTGAACTTGGCGGGGCGGCCCGAGGAAGCCATTGTGATGGTGGAGAAGGCAATGCGCCTCAACCCCCGTTCGCCAGTCCTCTACTCGTTCTATCTAGGCCATGCCTACTGCTTGACCGGACGGTATGAGGAGGCACTTGCCGTCCTGAAGGGGGTTCTTCCTCGTAACCCCGACGTTCTGGCTGCCCATCTCTTCCTGGCTACCATCTACAGTGAGTTGGGCCGGGAGGCGGAGGCGCGGGCTGAGGTGGCAGAAGTCTTAAGGATAAGTCCCTCCTACTCTCTAGAGGTGTACAGGCAAAGGCTTCCCTATAAAGATCCAGCAGTCCTAGAGCACCAACTTGTCGCCCTACGCAAGGCGGGATTGAAATGAGTATGCCACGAAGCGTCCAGAAGGCCATGAATGAAGGTAGAAAAAAAGTGAAGTATTACCCGCCGGTCAGGGCTATGCTGGCTAACAGACGGTTCCAGCGGACGCTCACTGAGTTCGTGCCGCTGACCCGTGAGCGTTAAGCCGCAACACGAGATACCGCGTTAAGAGTGATAGGAATACGGGAAATGGCGAACGAACAAGCTGAGTTCTGGTCCAAAGTCGGAGAAAGGTACGATCGCGTCGCCGATGTGATGATCGGAGGGCAGACGCGGGCCATGGTGCGGGAGCGTGTGGCCCGCGAAGGAGCGCTGCATCGCGTGGTAGAGTTCGGCTGCGGTACCGGTTTCTATACGGAGGAGCTTGCACGGAAGGCGGATACCCTTTTAGCGACGGACATTTCTCCGCGTATGCTCGACCTCGCGAAGCAGCAAGTGAAGGCGGCAAACGTGACGTTTCAAGTCGAGGATTGTCAGCAAACGTCCTTGCCACCCGGCGCGTTTGATACAGCCTTCATCAGCCTCGTGCTCCACTTCACCGAGCCTGCCCGTACGGTGGCCGAAATGCACCGCATCCTCAGGCCGGGCGGCATGCTGCTCATAGCGAACCTCGACCCGCAGGCGCTGCACGGCCTAGATCGGCTCCGCAGCCGGATCCGGGTCGTGTACCAGGGGATTGTCGGCTATCGAGTCAGGCCGCCGAAGGGCTTTGGTCGGAATGTATTGACCGAAGAGCAGCTGCGGGAAGTGTTAGGTCGATCGGGATTTCGGGTTGACCGCGCAGACACAATCCGAGATCCGTCACGCTCATCGAACATCCCCATCCAGTACATCCGGGCCGTAAAGGTCTAATGCGCAGTGGTGTTCGGGGTACACAGTTGCGGCCTAACAAAGGTGTTGCACTCGACCGCAGCCCGGTGGCGGTTTGGTAGAGAGCCGAAAGGATACGGTTGGGTCACGGCGGCTGAGGCGCAACGTTAGCTGGCGACTATCAAGGTGCTAGCACCATCGTGTGGAACTTGGAGGGAGTCATCATGAAGCGCATCGCAATTGAAGAAGCCTTCGTCACGCCGGAGATTTCCGAGGAATGGAAGAAGGTGCTCGGCAGCAAAAACGTCGACCCCGGTTTCAGGGAAATGGGCAAGACGATTCATGGGGACAACCCCAGCACAAAGATGGTGCACGCGCGTCTGATCGATCTCGGAGCGGGTCGGATCGCGCACATGGACGCCACCGGCATCGCTATGCAGGTATTGTCCCTGACGGCTCCCAGGGTCCAGGTGTTCGATGCGATCACGGGGACAGCGTTAGCCAGGCAGGCCAACGATCGCCTCGCCGAAGCGGTGCAGAGTTACCCAACGCGGTTTGCAGGCTTGGCGGCCATCGCGCCGCAACATCCGGAAAGCGCGGCAGAATCCCTGGGCGCGCCCATCTATCTGCATCCCCGAGAGCCTGCGCCTGGGATGGTGCAACCGTATCTCGACTACGGATTGTATTTCGCTGGCTGGGGATTCGCTGCGGAGGCGGGGCTGCATGCGATGCGACTGATCATGTGCGGCGTGTTCGACCGGTTCCCGAAGCTTAAGATCATTCTAGGCCATATGGGAGAAGGTATCCCCTTCTGGTTACAACGTATCGATAACCGTTATCTGCTGCAGGTGCGAATCGGGGCTGTGAACAAAATGCCCCGGCTGCCCAGCGAGTATTTCAAGGACAACTTCGTGATTACTACGAGCGGCGTAACACACCACTAACCCAAAAAAGGAACCCCGCATGCTTGACGAAAATCTCTTCTAGAGGTCAGTAACCAACGGCAAAGGGGGTTTTCTACAGCCTCGTTAGCTGGCTCTTCAAATCCCTTGTGATTCATGAACCGAATGATGAAAACATCTTGTTGTCAGTAGCGTACGAAAAGATCTCACCGCAAAAGGAGGAATGCTGCTATGCCTACCCTATTCTCCGGAGGCTGTGCCTGCGGGGCCATTCGCTATGAGTGTTCTGCGGACCCTCTCATTACGCTGAACTGCCACTGCCGCGATTGTCAGCGAGCGAGTGGCAGCGCGTTTTGCCCAGTGCTCTACGTGCCGCGTACTGCATTGACTATCTCCGGGCAGAGTCGGTATTACGAGGTCAGGGCTGCGAGCGGCAACAGCGTGCGCCGAGGATTTTGTCCGCACTGCGGCTCGCCGGTCTTTATCCAAGCAGAACTCGTCCCAGAACTGCAAGGGCTGCGGGCGGCGAGTCTCGATGACCCGAGTTTGTTTCACCCCCAGATGCATGTGTGGACCGCCCGTGCCCAGCCGTGGGATCACATGAATCCGGCGCTGCGGAAGTTTGAGAAGGAGCCAACGGAGGAACAAGTACGGGAGATGCTGACTGCTCGTGGATAACAAAGAGACGGGACAAAAGTGCGGTGTTGCCTCTCACGCAGGGTTTGCCAGCTAACCAACCCGTTCTACCGCATCGCTACCCGGGCCCCGTAGCTGAGAAGAGAGCGAAGATGGCCGTCTCCACGTTTCCTGTTCCCGAGCAGGACGGTGTTGCCCCCGTTGCGGCTTGGCGAGGAACCAACCCCAGCCAGGCCCTGACCGGCCGTCCATTCTTAAAGCCCGCTGGATTGGCGAGCACGGCCACAAAGGCCGTGGCGGTCAAGGGACCAAGGCCGTCGACTGGCGCCAGGCGCTGACAGGTCGGGGCACTCTTGACCCAGCGCATCATGTGTTGCTCACACTTCGTGCCTTGCTCGTCTAAGCTCACCCCCTCCTCATAGAGCTGCGTGCACACTTCCCGTCCCACGGGGGGCAAGGTCTGGGTTTCAACCAACTGGGGAAGGGCTTGGCGGAGGCGCTGAATCCCCGGCGGCAGGACAATCCCATAGTCACTCAACAAGCCCCGGAGCTGCTTGACTAGGGCAGTCCGCGCTTTGAGACACCACTCCCGCACCCGATGGAGCATCGGCAAATCTTGTTGCGCCACCCTCCGCACTGCCCCAAACCGCATATGCGGGCGACTCCCCGCCTCACAAATGGCTTCCGCATCATTGTAGTCAGTCTTATTCCCCTTCACGTCTGGTTTCACCTATTGGGGACTGAGGAGGTTAACCTCATGGCCGGCTTGCTGTAACACCCGTGCCCAGTGATGGGTTCCGGCTCTCGCTTCGATGCCGCTCACACACGGAGAGAGGTGCGCCCTGAATGTTGCTCCCTGCGCCCGTCGGAGTCGTTTGCGTAGCCCCACTTCTCCTTCAACCGATACGCCATGGAGTTGAAAGACCTGTTTGGAGATGTCGAGCCCACGACGCTGACTTGCATACAAATGTCCTCCTTCTTAGCGTTCGCTTGTCTTCGCCCTATTCTGCACCTTCCTGCGGCGGGGTGAGAAGCTGGGAGGAGTCCATTCCCTTCCCTCTTGGGGATCAGTGTTCTTGCGTTGATCTGCACGAAGAATTGTGGTGCGATTTTGTCCCTGATACGAAGCTTAGCAGCCGCAGGCAGGATCAACCCTAGCGCTTCTTCCGTCTCAGCCCCTCCTGCTCTAATTTTTCTTGCACCCGGCTAAGTCGCTCATTACCCCAAAACAGCTCCCCATTCACTAGATAACTCGGCACCCCAAAGACACCCGTCTCTTCCGCTGTACTGCGGAGACGATCGTGTTCTTGTCGTCCTTCTCCGGCCAGGTAATCAAGAAAACCAGAAGCATCAATACCAACTTCTTTGAGAACTTGTTGGACTACTGCGGGATTCTCAATATCCAGTTCCCGCCGCCAGAAACGTTCGTACACGATGTTATGATATGGACGAAAATCTCCCTGGCGTTTCGCGTACAACATACCGATATGCACGATGGAAGAATCGAAGATATGTTGTGGCCCACGAATGACTAAGCCACGTCGATTGGCCTCGCGCCGGCAGTCCATGTAGCTGTACTTCACTCGTCGCCATTGATGGGCATTGCGGGATTCACGCAGCACTTTTCCACTTGCGTCAACCTCTGCCGACCCCAGATAACTGGGAATGTCGAGTGTGTAGGGTAACCAATCAATCTCGACATCGTAGTCGTCTTGCAGTTGAAACGTGTCTGCTTGCGCCAGATAGGCATACGGACTTTTGTAGTCGAAGTAGTGGGTGATCTTGCTTATTGCCATATACTTCCTCCGCAAGAGATGAATACTCGTTCATGTGCAGAGCCGGGCGACAAAAGCAAGAGGAGGAACCAGACAAAACCATCTTACGATGACGGCTGGGCTGGCATCCGCCCTTCGGAATTCGCCACCACCACCGCCGCAGTTACATCACCGACTACGTTTAGCACTGTACGTGACATGTCGAGGAGTCGATCCACGCCAAGAATCACGCCGATGCCTTCGCCCGGAACTCCGACCGATTGTAGAAGCGGTACCATAAGCGGTAACGACCCGCCTGGCACTCCTGCCGTGCCGACGCCGGCTAAGACAGAAAACAGCACTACGAGCACTTGTGAACCGAGAGTGAGCTCGACACCGTAAAACTGGGCGAGGAAAAGGATCGTTACGCCTTCAAAAAGCGCAGTGCCATTTTGATTGGCGGTCGAACCCAACGTCAGGACAAACGAGGCAATATCGCGTGGAACATGCAATTGTTCTTGTGTCACTCGGAGTGCTGTTGGCAGCGTCGCGTTACTTGAACTGGTCGAGAACGCCGTCACCACGACCTCGCTGATCTGGCGGAAGAAAAACCACGGCGACATACCACCGAACGAACGCAAGATCACTGAGTAGGTGATGAACAGATGAAAACACAATCCACCGATCACCACTGCCATATATGCGAGGAGCGGACGGAGGACATCCAAACCAAAACGGGCAGTAAGCGTAAACAACAAAGCGGCTACGCCATACGGTGCTAGACGCATCGCTAACTCGATCAACCTCATCACTACTTCATAAACCCCTTCTAGCACATTGATTAAAGGTTCGACCTTGGCGGGTGGTGACATAGCGATACCGATGCCAAACATTAGCGAGAAGAACATGAAGGCGAGCATCTCCCCCTGTGCGGCAGCACGAACGGGATTATCTGGTACGAGCGCGTACAAGGTTCTGAGCACAGGGTTCTCAGCCGGCCCGAATGTCGTTGCTGTAGGCGGGGGTACCCCCGCCTGTTGCAGTGCAGCGCGAACCTCGGATGAGAGCCCATCCCCCGGACGAAACACGTTCACTAACGTGAGTCCGAGCAAAACTGACAGTGAGGTAGCACATATCGTATAGAGAAATGTCTTCACCCCCACTCGCCCGAGCGTACGAACATCACCGAGTCCGGCTACTCCTAACGCGAGGGCCGAGAACAGCAGCGGCACAACCACCATGAAGATGAGCCGCATGAACAAACGGCCAAAGGGCTCAGCGACGTAGGTGGTGAACTGCTGGAGTTGTGGACCGTCCCCCCAAAAAAGGCGGCTGCAACTGCCAGCAGCGATGCCAACAGTCAGGCCAATGAAAATGCGGGTGTGGAGAGGCAAGGCAAAGGCGTTAGGCTGTAGGTTGTAGGCTTTGGGGTTCTTCTTCCCTACAGCCTACAACCTACAGCCTTGTCACTTAGGCTTTTTCGATTTTCTCAACATGCCCGGCGAGGTCGAAGTCTTTGACTGTTAAGCCGCCGGAATCATGTGTCGTCAAACTGAGTGTGACTTTATTGTAATTGATTGTGATATCAGGGTGATGGTCTGACTGTTCGGCGAGCTCGCCCACTTTGTTGACAAAAGCCAGCGCATCCTTGAAGTTCCCAAATGTGAACTTCTTTTGGATCGCTTTATTCTTCGTCAGTTCCCAGCCAGGAACTGAACGTAATTTTCCTTGAATTTCAGTTTGCGAGAGTGCCATCGCATCCTCCTCTTCCTACTGTCCGCCGATCATAGCAGGCGCAACGTGGACAGTTGTGCCGTGGGCCTGCGCTAGTTCCGCGGCTTTGGCGGTAAGCAACGTAAAATCATCATAGTCCGCTTCGGCAATGCTCTTTGTTGTGTCAGAGTCGGTCAGGACGGCAATCCCTATCACTTTTCCGGGTTCCTCGCCAAAGAAATCCTTATAATCTTGGCGAAAATTGATTATTTCCTGCTGCCATTCACCAACGTGAGCATCGCCGCTTTGCAATACCACGACACGTGAACGCCAATACACAGGACTCTTCATACGCGTCCCAACTGGAAGGCTCGAACTCCATACATATTTAATCGCTCGCGGCAGGAGCGTGCTATCAAACACTACATAGACTGCCGCCGCCGAGTCGTTCGTTTTCTCTGTTCGCTCATCAGCACCAGTCGGCAGCTGTTTCGCCCGCCAACGCCATTGCAGTGCCGGAAACTGCTCCGGTTGCACCGACCGTGAGATACCGATTTGCACATCTTGTTTGTCGGCATAAGCGCGGAGGAAGCGATTGCCATTCTCTTCAGCGACACTATACACAGCCTTAGCTGTCGCTTCGTCGCCCCGCGCTGCCCATTGGCTAGGAAAGGAATGCGGTGCGTAGCTATCGAATGTTTCTATTGGAAGAGTTTGGGCGTCTGTGGATGAGTCCGCAGCTCCCCCCTGAAGTGGCATCACAAGCCCCCAGACGAGTAACACGACAGCGGTAATCCTCACGTTCGTATCCTCCACTCCTGCTTCCCGCCTCGTCCACCACAAGTGATAGGCGACATTCTTTACTGGATAGAGGAAAGATTATTCCATTGCAAGTGCGAAGATTCGTCTAGAAGTTGCCCACACTTTGAAAGGCAGCAGCCTGACGCTCGGTTTGATGCAATTTGCCGAAGTGTGCAAAACACTGGAGGGATTCGGACGCGAGCAAACAATCGCTCCGGCCAAAGCGCTCGTTTCGGTGTTTGAGTCGCGTATGAGCGAGCCACTACTACCGTACGTGCGATTCTCCAACAAGAAAGAGGTCTGGGAACGCCGCTCATCTCAATGGTTTTAAGGGATGGCAGGGGACATGTCATTTCCGCGTTCGCTGGAATCCAGAGGGAACTGGATTCCAGGTCGCGGCCCACGGCCTTGCCCGGAATGACCGGCTACTACTCCCTTCCGCCCTGAATTGAGCGTTGCAGTTTTGAGCAATCTCCATGGCGCGACAACACTTCACTTGATTGCCAACTCTACCCGGCTGCCCTTGGTTTCTCCCTTCTGTTCGACAAAAACCGACTTCGGTTCGACCAGAAATACACGTCCGGTGTCAACCGGTCCCGCTTTGACGAGGGAGTCACGCACTGCCATCGCGCGCTGTTTGGCAAGCTCATGCAAGTCTTCGTCGGTCACCTCAATGTGAGTGAACATCAGCGTTTCCATCTCTTCTTGGGGAAGGTCTTTGACCAACCCCACTATGTTGCGCGGCTTCGGAAAGTCCGCTTCCTTATACGCCATCGTCAAGTACTTGAGGTACTCGTCCTGTTCGATTTTCACTTCATCTAAGGATGCGATTTCTGCCTCCTTCTTTCCTTCATCGTTGAGCTTCTGCGCCTTGAGTTGACGTTCAAAGCGATACCGTTTGAGGCCATCGAGGTCTTTCTCTTTCTCGGCATAGCCGGAAATATCGAGACTCAGGGCTGGCCGATCAGCTAAGGCTTCACCGATCTTCTTCACTTTCTCCTGTGCCGCGTCGTCTAAGGTTGCCCGTCCATAGATAAACTCGATCTGATTCATCTCTTCCCCGCTGCCACCACCAAGCACAGCTCCGATCAACGCGAATGGCGCTGTTGCTGCTTTGGCAATCAGGTTCGTCAGCACCTGGACGATCGTTCCCCACACGCTAAATTGCGGATCGTCCAACGACCCACTGAGGGGAACGTCGAGATTAATTGTGCCGTTGCGGTCCTTCAGTAGGGAGATTGCGAGCTTGACGGGGAGACCCGTAGCGTCAGCACTCTTGACTGAGTCACCAAAAGTGAACTGATCAATAATGACTTTATTTTCCGCCTTGAGTAAACGATTGGCGATGAGGTATTTGAGGTTGAGTGTCAGCTTCCCTTTTTCGATCGTGTAGCCGGCATACTTGCCAGCGTAAGGCGTCATCGGGTTGAGATCAATGTCTTTGAAATCGACCGAAAGGTCGACGAATAAATCTTTGCTAAACGGATTCACTTTACCGGTAATCGTGAGCGGCGCGGCATCGTCAAGGCGCGCCCGCAGGCCGACATCCGCGGGCGTGTCACTCGTAGAGAGCAGAGTAGAGACTTGCCCGCCAAGCTGAGTCAGTTTGGCCGAATAGTTGGGCCTGATGAAATGGTCACTAAAATCGACCGTCCCACCCCGAAGGGTCAATTTGGCAATTTTAATCGGCGTAGGTTCGCCAGTGGTTTGTGACGGTGGCGTGCTCGGGCCCGCAGGCGGTTGGCCGTTTGCCGCTTGTGTCGCCGGCGGTTGGTCGACCACGATCCCTTGGACGTTCAATGTTGTATCGGGTTTGATTGTAAGACGCGAGTAGAAATCCGCCAATGCAACCTCATTAATATCCACACGCAACGGGCTGGTGTTCACGTTCACGCCAGTCACGTAGAGTGATTTCCATTTGAGAAAATCCTCCGCTGTGGCTTTATCGACGGTCGTCAATTTTGTTACCGAGGCTTGTCCCGCATAGGTCACCTTGAGATTATTCTCCTTATCTGGCTGCAGAGAAAGATTACCTTCTGCTGACACGGCACCGCTTGTGAGAGCGATCTTCAGTTTATCGGCGAAGTAGGGGCGAAACGGCAGAATGTCGATCCCTTTCGTGTTGACTTTCAGCGTAGTTGCCAACGGACTGAGACTTACCGGGCCATCAATGGCGATAGTTCCGCTTTTGTTTAGTGTCAGGCGTAGATTGGCTTTTGCTTTGTTGTCCTTCTCGGTGGAGAAATTCTCCACCGAAACGGTGAGTGGAGCAGCCAGGATTGAGACTGGTTGTGGCGGCACCCTGTCATCAAACTGTACCGCATATTGATCAAGATTGATTTTCTTCACCTGCACTATCCACGGTGGGGTCGCGTTGTCTTGGGGTGCCGGTGCTCGCAGCCCCTTGGCTGTCTTTTTCCCTTTGCGTGGCAGAGGAATCGCCAGGGGTTTCTTCTCCGGGGCTGGTGCCGTGGGCACCAAGTTCGCCAGACTCAAGTTTCCATCTTTCTCACGCCGAACTTGCACAACTCCTTTACTTGTAGCTAATTCACTAATAGTGATAGTCTGCTTCCCAACGTCAATAGTGGCGTCTTTGACCGCAAAGGTTGGCACTTTGAGGAAATCTTCTTTCTCCCCTCGCTTGCGTAAGCGTAACGCGTTGAGCGTTACTGCCAAACCTGAAAGAGTCGTTGAAGTCCCCGTCTCGGCCCCTTTCGTGTACGCGTATTGTGTGGCAACGTCGACTTTTCCATCTTCAATGTCAAACAAAATGTGCTTGGTATAATAAGGAGCGTAGCGATTGATGAGCAGTTGCTGCACTGAGACGGTACCTTCGGCTTTGAGCGGCTCTCGTAAAACCGTTCCAGTTTGCTGAATCGCTTCTCCCATATCACTCGTACATGATACTTCCAGTGCGATCGGTTTGGTGGCGTCAGTGCTGACCTGGCGAAGAGTGACATTGAAGCTATCAAGGGTCGTCTGAAACGGTTTTTCCTGTGTTTCATCAAGAAACGTAATCTTCCCTTCAGTAAGGCGAATCTCTGGAATTTCGATAACCGTAGGAATGGCTTCCGGCGCAGATTCTGGTTGCTTCTCTGTTGCGGTTTCTTCCCCCGTCTTTTGCTTCTCTCTCTCAACTTCTGCCTTCGTTGTGGTTTCGGATTTTGTCTCTGCCTCTGTCTGACTCGCCGCCGCCGTTTCTATTCTTGCCTCTGTCTTCTGACTACCGACCAAAGTTGTCACGTTGAGCACACCAGCGTTATCGAGTTGCAGATGCACTTCCGGCCCTTGCAGCAAGATTGTGCCAAGGTTGACCTTCCGTCCAAAAACATCCAGTGACTCCAGCGGCACATCGAGCAGCGGCAGAGTGATGATGGGACGTTCCCCGAGATCAGTCATCGCCAATTGATTGAGGCTGATCTTGCCATTGATAATCAGCGCGGGCGTTTGCCCCGGCGGTTGTGTAAAAGACAAGGCGAGTTTGGTATTCAAGGTCCCAGAGTTGAGCTTAAAGCGCAGGTCAGCAGGAACGTATTCGAGATACTTTAGCAATTCAACCTTGTTGATATTAACATCAAGTGAGGTTTCACGAGAGTTACTAAACGGCTTACTGCGACCCGTGAGTTCGATCGGTGTGCCATTCACCTTCACAGAGAACGATGGCTGAGTGTAGACGTCGATGTCGTACGGGAGATTCGAGAGAAACGGAATGCCAATATTCATATCAGCAATCGTGTGCTGCGCTTTCTTTGGACGGTCATCAAAATCGATCCGGCCATTTTCCAAGCGGATATTATTGAAAGAGAAACGAAACGGTGTAGTTGCTGACGGCGGCTCAGGGTGAGGTTCTGGCTTGGCCGTGAATTCTGCTAACAGATCAGAGAAGTTATACGAAAGGTCTTCATTGCGAATGATCGAGAGACGGGGCGTCTTGAGCACAATGTCACGGACAATAGTCCCACGTTCCCACACCGAGGCGGCTTCGAGGTCAAGTGCTAACTCCTCGAACGACACAAACGGATCACTTCCGTTGTGATCTTTGATGTTGAGACCTTTCATCTGAAGCGTGAAATAGAACGGATTGAAGCGCACTTCTTGTACAGTCGTCTGGCGATGCAAGAGTTTTGTGACTTGCGTCTCTACGAGGTACTTGAGAATATATGGTAGTCCAAAAAAGCCAAAGAGCGTGAAGAAGACCAACCCAACAGCGCTCAATAAGAGGAATTTCTTCCAAAAGCCAAGAGTCAGAACTCTTGAGAGGTTCATCGCTTACCCTCCCAGTGCAACAGATCCGTCACCTCAGATTTCACCAGCAACGTGGTCTACCCTAAACTGCGAATTGCCTCACGTCAAAGACTTTTTTCCGACTGGCACTTGATTAGAGCGTCAGCTATAAGCACCCCAAATCAGATAGGAGGAAATCACAATGGCGGAAGCAGCGCTTTTTGACGTGATGTATTCGATGCGGGCGATGCGTCGACTCAAACCCGATCCGATTCCTGAGGAAGTACTCAAGAAGATTGTTGACGCGGGGATTCATGCACCAAGTGGCGGCAACTTACAAGACTGGGCGTTTATTCTGGTACGCGATGCCGAGGGCAAGCAATTTATCCGCGATCACTATTATGGGATCTGGCAGAAAATTGCTGCTGGGCGTGCGATCCCGCCTAATCTTCCCCCAGCGCGGATGCGCCAGTATCAAGCCGGTTCGTATCTAGCAGAACATATGCATGAGGTTCCGGTGATTCTGCTGGCCTGCGCTCGTAAAGATTATCCGCCGTTTAAGAATGCGGGCTATGATCGCGCGAGTGTCGCCACCGTCCACGGGTCGATCTATCCAGCTGTGCAAAACCTCATGTTAGCTTGTCGGGCACTTGGCGTCGGAACAGTCATCACTACCATTCACTGTTGTTTTGAAGAAGAGTTGAAGCAGAAACTTGGAATTCCGGCAGAGATGGAAGTCAGTGCGTTATTGCCGTTGGGATATCCACAAGGCAAGTTCGGTCCGACTAAACGTCAACCAGTCGAGACGGTGATTCATTGGGACCGGTGGGGGAAGACCGGCCAAAGGCTATAGGCTGTAGACTGAAGGGAAAGGAAGAAACAAAGTAATAGCAAAACGCCTGATAGTTCTAGCTCTCTTGACGGGAAGCTTTCTGCTGAAAATTGATGAACAAAATTGGTAATCCGCTTGGTAGAGACGCGACATGTCGCGTCTCTACAGTGTCACAATTGCCAGGTAATCTCCTGCTATTGCAATCTGAACCGCGAGAGATATTTGCGTAGACGGTCGGTATCAGATGAAACGCTGGACTATAGGTCTCCTAGACGTATTGTGACGCTATTCCATCCTATAGCGGTTTGCAGAATAATGCGCCCTCCGTAGGGGCGATCACAAGGATCGCCCACACTCTCAGGGCGAAGATCAGCTTCGCCCCTACCAGGACAGGGTCGCACGAAAGTGAAAACCGCTATAAGCGGGATGCGTGGAATGATCATTTTACCTGGAGTGCTGGTAGATCCTCATTCTTGGGCTCACGCCAACAGGCCGTGCAACAGTTGAGACACTACACTTTAATCGTCCAGCAACGGTGCAATTACGCCACTGTTGGAGTGCCACTGGCGTCAAGTTGGGGGATTAAAACATTTACTTCTTCGCTACCAACACCGCGACCGGATAGGCAAAATGGATGTTGTCACCTCTGCGGTGCGCGCCAACGCCAAGTCCGTCATTCTCAAGTGATTCAACAAACATCTGTCTCAGTTTGTCGGCGTCGCCGGGGTTGGGGAACGAGCGACGGAGGTTATCCTCAAGATCAGCTTCGACTTTGTAGAATGTTCTGCGTGGCGAAGGTAACCCAACCCATTTGAAGAGCAACTCAAACTCCGGCAACGACAACGCACGGGTGTGCGAAGGGTCGCGGAACTTCTCGGCACGATTATACGCCGCAGCCTTTACGGGATCAGTAGATATAGCTGCGTCGATGACAACGATTTTTCCACCTGGTACACATACACGTTTCATCTCGGCCAGGACGCCCTCGGGGTTGGTAAAATGATGAAAGGCATAGCGCGAGGCGACAATGGAAAATGACGCGTCGGCATACGGCAATGGCAAAATATCACCCACGTGCCAGGTAATGTTGGTTAGGTTTTTCTCTCGTTGCAGTCCCTTCGCGTGTTCGATCATCGCCGGGACGAGATCGATCCCAGTAGCATGCTTAACCACTGTGGCAAAAGCGCAAACAATCAAGCCAGGACCGCAGGCGACATCAAGTACGGTGTCACTCGGCTTCACACCAGTGAAATCAATCACTAACTTCAGTGCTTCTTCATCTTTGATTCCCGGTGCAGTCGCGAATGGTACTGCTTGTTTGGTGAATTGATCGAGAATGAGTTCTTGGTGGGTGGGCACTATGTTCTCCTTGTGAAAAAGGGCACGGCGGCGCCGTACCCCACAAAGCCTCATCGTAAATCCGCACTCCGCACTCGCTAAGCTACAATTGCTGTAGCCTCTCGCGGACGAGCTCGCCCATTTCCGTGCAGCTCACAAGGCGGCACTCGGGCTGGGTGATGTCGCCAGTGCGATATCCACTGGCGAGGACATCATCCACTGCTTTTTCGATCGCCTGCGCCGCTTTCTCTTGATCAAACGAGAGACGGAGCATCAACGCGGTGGAAAGAATCATCGCCAACGGATTGGCTTTGTTCTGTCCGGCGATGTCCGGTGCGGTACCGTGAATCGGCTCGTATAACCCCTTCTTGCCCTCACCTAGCGAAGCAGAAGGCAACAGTCCCATCGACCCTGCCAGCATTGAAGCCTCATCGGTAAGAATATCGCCAAACATATTTTCTGCGGCAATGACATCAAAATCCTTCGGACGACGGATCAGATGCATCGACATGGCATCAACCAGAACATCTTCGTACTGCACGTCGGGATATTCTTTGGCGACCTCGTGCGCGACTTCACGCCACATCCGTGACGTGGCCATGATGTTGGCTTTGTCTACCGAGGTTACTTTCTTGCGTCGCTTGCGCGCCAGTTCAAACGAGGCGCGCATGAGTCGCGCGACTTCACCTTCGGTATAGAAAATCGTATCAACCGCCTCGCGTCCCGCGGGACCATTACGACGTTCGCTGGGTTTGCCGTAATACACACCACCAGTGAGTTCACGTACGACGACAAGATCAACGCCATCTAACACTTCCGGTTTTAGGGTTGATGAATTGACCAGGTGACGACTGAGTTGTATGGGGCGCAAGTTCGCATAGAGTCCGAGTTCCTTGCGTAGACCAAGGATGGCTTGCTCAGGGCGAACCGTTGATTTTGGGTCATCCCATTTCGGTCCACCTACCGCGCCAAGTAGAACCGCATCGCTCTCTTTAGCAACGCGCAGCGCAGAATCCGTGAGCGCTACACCATGTGCGTCGATTGAACAGCCACCTGCGAGCGCCTTTTCACAGTTAAAGCTGAGGCCGAATTTCTGTTCGACAATTTTGAGCGCTTGCAGCGCCTCTGCCATCACTTCCGTGCCAATGCCGTCTCCGGCAAAGACCGCTATTTTATGTGCCATTGCTTCTCCTTACTTCGTTTGCCCTCATGCTGGGGCTCTATTGAATCATTGATTCATCGAGCCATCGAAGAACGCAACACCATGATCACTTACTGGTTTAATTCTTCAATGACCCGATCACTCAACCACCCCATGACTCAATCCCCATTACTCACTGCCCAGCCCTCATTACTCGTTACGGAGGTTACGGTCCCTCGCGGTGCAATCCTGCTTGATGACCGTAGCGATCACGATGCGCAAGTTTGTTGAGTGCGTTCACGTACGCCAGTGCACTCGCCATGATGATGTCAGTATGTGAGCCTTGGCCGTTGACGGAAGTCCCATTCTCCCGCAGCAAACAGGTCACTTCACCTTGCGCATCGGTACCGCCGGTAATCGATTTCACCGCATAGCGTTCCAGTTTCGGCTCGATCCCGGCGATCTTCGCAATCGCTTTGTAGCACGCATCGACCATCCCATCGCCGGACGCGCTATCGATAAATTCTTGCTCACCAACCTTCATTTTCACCGTCGCATGTGGCACGGCCATGCTGGAAGAGGTCACGTTGAGATACATCAGCTCGTATTTGTCTGGCACGCGTATTGCCTCTTCTGTCACAATGGCAATCAAGTCTTCGTCGTACACATTCTTCTTCTTATCAGCCAACGCTTTGAATCGCTCGAACGCTTTGTTCATATCGACGCCGGTGTAGTCGATGCCGAGATGTTTCAAGCGGTCGACGAATGCGTGCCGCCCCGAGTGTTTACCAAGAACAAGCTTGTTGCTGTCGAGACCGATGTCTTGCGGTTGCATAATCTCGTAGGTGAGTTTGTACTTAAGCACGCCATCTTGGTGAATACCGGCTTCATGGGCAAAAGCATTGGCACCAACAATCGGTTTGTTTTGTGGAACTGCTAACCCGGTGACTTGCGCTAGCGTTTGGCTGGCTGAGGCAATATGCTCGCTAATGATATTGGTTTTTACATTGGCAAACACATCTTCGCGCGTCCGCAAAGCCATAACTACTTCTTCCATTGAGGTATTGCCAGCGCGCTCACCGATACCGTTGATGGTGCACTCAACTTGACGTACGCCATTCTCGATCGCAGCGAGAGAGTTGGCCACAGCGAGGCCGAGGTCATTGTGGCAATGCGCACTCCAGGTGACTTTATTAGCACCAGGAGTTTTCTCACGTAAGTACTTGAAGAGCTGCCCATATTGGTGAGGAATCGCATACCCGACAGTGTCCGGGGCATTGATCGTCACTGCTCCGGCCCGAATCGCTTCACCAAAGATCTGCACGAGATAGTCGCGATCAGAACGCGACGCATCTTCAGCCGAAAACTCAATGTAGTCGAGGTATTTCTTAGCCAAACTAATTGCCCACACTGCGGCGTCGAGTGCCTCTTGCCGACTCATCATCAGCTTGTGTTTGAGGTGAATATCTGAAGTCGCAATGAAAATATGGACGCCGGGACGTTTGGCTTTTTCGACCGCCTTGATTGCTCGCGTCACATCGAGTTCTTTGGTTCGCGCGAGGCTCAGGACAATCGGAGTCGAGACTAACTCGGCAACACGCTTGACCGACTCGAAGTCGCCATCCGAAGAGGCGGCAAACCCCGCTTCAATGACATCGACTTTGAGGTTTTCCAGTTGTCGAGCGATCATGACCTTTTCTTCGATGTTCATAGTTGCACCAGGAGATTGTTCTCCATCGCGCAACGTCGTATCAAAAATCTTGACAACTTCCCGTTCCATACGATTCCTCCTTGCAAGCTCATAAAACAAAAAGGGCTGCGAGTTTACCCGCAGCCCTCAAAACCAGAGGCCACGGGGGTTAGTTATCCCGCCCGTGGCCTCCGAGATTTACGTGCGATTTACGCGCTCCTCTCGGACTCCCCAGGCGGGTTCGTAAGTAGCAGGGCCAGCAATAGGCCGAGCAATCCCAACAAGAGTCCAAGAGAAAGATGTAACATCACCGGTACCTATAAACGACTTTTCTCGTCACTGTCAAGGCCTTGAGGAAACGGCGGAGTCAAAGACGCCTCCTCAAGAGGGGCAACCTCTCTCACTTGCGGTTTGGTCCTTCCCTCGCCAAGGAGAAATCGGACCGGACCAGACACCGCGTACAAGGAAAAGATCGAGAACAACATAATTTGCGGCGCGGCAATGGTCATCTGAATGACAAGGATCGCAACAATGAAAATCCAGAACGGCTGTCGACGGCGCAGATTTAAGCCTTTGAAACTGTAGTAAGGCAGAGTGCTGACCATGAGAGCCGCAAGCACGTAAATGAGTAGCAATAACGTGAGATGTTTATTAGTAGCGCCCTCGCCTCCAAGGAAGTAGTACATCTGAATCGTTACTGCTACGCCCGCCGCCGCCGCAGGAATCGGGAGCCCAACAAAGTTGTTTTTATCAACCACCGCGACTTGGACATTAAAACGCGCGAGACGTAACGCGCCACAGGTTACATACAGTGCAGCCGCTAACCAGCCCCATGCTCCCCAGGGCTCTAACGCCCAGCAGTACGCGAGGACACCCGGAGCAACACCAAAAGCAATAAGGTCTGAGAGCGAGTCGTATTGCACCCCAAAGGAACTGGAGGTCTGCGTCAGGCGTGCAATCCGCCCATCGAGCGCATCAAATACCATCGCCACGAGCACCGCAATCGCAGCAATCAAATAGTCTTCGCGCAGTGTGGCGATAATCGCATAGAATCCACAAAACAAGCCTCCAGTGGTAAACAGATTCGGCAGAATATACACCCCTTTGCGTAAGGGAGGAGAAATTCTGCGACGCTCCTTGGGAGACCTCGTTTTCGTGGGGAGGACACGGATCTTGGGACGTGGAGCGTTCATGCAGCGATCTTCTTCGCTTCAACAGTTATGGCGGCGACCTATGGCCAATACGCTAGACGTACTCGGCAATAATCGTCTCACCAGCTTTCACAACTTGTCCCACCTGGACCTTCACCTGCGCGTCGACCGGACAATACAGATCGACCCGTGAGCCGAGCATGATTATACCATAACGCTCCCCTTGGCGGACCCGTTCTCCACCTTTGAGCGAACAAACAATCCGGCGTGCGAGAATTCCTGCCACCTGGACAAACACCACACGCCGGCCTCGGGAATCTTGTATCGTCACGCCGTTCTGTTCATTCACTTGCGCTGCATCCTCGGCAAACGCTGGGCGAAATTTCCCCGCCTGATAGCGGACGCTTTCCACAACCCCAGATACCGGCAGACGGTTCACGTGGACATTCAGTGGTGACATGAAAATACCGACGCGCGTGGTAGGAGTGGTCAGCCAACGGTCGTTACGCACATTCTGTTCTATAGTCACCACCCGACCATCAGCAGGAGCCACGAGGTAGCGCTCATCATTCGGTGTTACCCGTTCTGGGTCGCGAAAAAAGTACGCAACAAAAAATGTGAGGAAGAGAAATACCAATCCCAACGTAGGAAAGCCGAGAAGGTTAAAAACAAGGCAGAGGACGCCAAGGCCGAAAATGCGAGGATAACCCTCGGGTGCGAAGTGCATGGATAGCTAGGGGCCAGGGGTGAGGGGTTGGTTACCACCGCGCCCTCCCCATAAGCATCGAGATTTTAGACGTGAGGCGGGACGACAGTAACACTGCGGTTGGGCTGTTTTTCTCAGAAACATTTCTTTAAGAATTATCGAAAAGCAGGTTGGGGGAGGAGAACTAGTCCCTAACCCTCAGTCCCTAGCTCCTAATTCCTCGTCTTGTCGACTAACTTATTCCGTTGCAACCACGGCATCATGCTGCGCAGTTCGGCACCAACCTTTTCTGCACCATGCTGCTCGCCCTGACGACGCAGTTCTTTGAATTTCGGAAGACCAGCCCGGTACTCACCGATCCATTCATCGGCAAATTTTCCGGCTTGAATGTCTGCGAGAATCTTTTTCATCTCGGCGCGCGTTTGTTCGCCAATAATCCGTTTCCCACGCGTCATATCGCCATACTCAGCAGTATTGCTGATCGAATAACGCATGTTCGAAATGCCACCTTCGTAGACGAGGTCAACAATCAATTTCATCTCGTGAATGCACTCAAAATACGCCATCTCCGGTGCGTATCCGGCTTCGACAAGCGTCTCGAATCCGGCTCGCATCAGTTCTGTCAGTCCGCCACAAAGCACCGATTGTTCACCGAAGAGGTCGGTCTCGGTCTCTTCACGGAAGTTGGTTTCGAGAATCGCGGCGCGGCCACCACCAATCGCCGAAGCCCAAGCCAGTGCAATCTGTTTGCTATTGCCGGACGGGTCTTGCGCGACAGCAATTAGACACGGCACCCCTTGTCCTTTTTCAAACTCGCTACGGACCAGATGCCCTGGCCCTTTCGGCGCAACCATAAAGACGTTGACATCTGCCGGTGGAACGATCTTTTTGAAGTGAATGTTGAAACCGTGCGCACAGGCGAGATACTTGCCGGGCTTGAGTTGCTGATGGATGTCGGACTCGTACATCCCACTCGCCGCCTCATCTGGCGTCAGAATCATAATGATGTCAGCCTCAGCCGCGGCTTGAGCTACGTCTCTGACCGGAAAGCCCGCAGTTTCTGCCTTTGACCATGAATTGCTGCCTTTTTTCAAGGCGATACGCACATCCATACCGCTGTCGCGGAGGTTAAGCGCGTGAGCATGGCCTTGGCTACCATAGCCAACAATGGCGATCTTTTTTCCTTTGAGCAGAGAAAGATCCGCGTCTTTATCGTAATAAATGTTCATGCTCATGAGGCCTTCTCCTTCTTCTTCTTTCCGGTTAACTCGACAACCTCGCCACGCCCAGAATCCACCAATGCTTGCGCGCCGCGATGCATGGCGACTTTTCCAGTGCGAACAATTTCTTTGATTCCCAGCGGCCTGAGCAGGTTGAGAAATGCCGCGATCTTTTCTTCAGCACCGGTGATCTCAATAATGTAGGAACGCGGATCAACATCAATGACCTTGGCGCGGAAGATATTAACAATGTTTAACAGCTCAGCCCGCGTGCGTTCATCAATAGTAACTTTTATTAACGCCATCTCACGCTCGACCGACGCCGAGTCTTGGAAATCAATGACCTTGATGACACAGATCAACTTGTTAAGCTGTTTAGTAATCTGCTCAACAATCTGATCATCTCCGCTTGTCACCAGAGTAATGCGCGAGAGTGAGGGATCGAGCGTTCGCGCGACGGAGAGACTTTCAATATTGAATCCTCGCCCACTAAAGAGCCCGACGACACGAGCGAGGACACCAAATTCGTTCTCGACTAAAACAGAGATCGTGTGATCCATGGGTGCTCATGGAGAGTACAAGGTGAACCACAGCCATAACGGACAGAGAAAGTACTCTCGCCGTCACACGACCCCCGCCTGGGACAAGTGTGTAGACGCAGGATAGGAGGGAGACTGTTTTCCTTTAGGCCGCAGGTTGCCGGTGGCGAGACAAGATCTCCATCATCTTGTCTTTGCCGGCAAGCTTTTGTTTCTGGATACGTTTCAGTTCTATTTCTTCTTCTTCCGTCAAAAAGTGTTGGTGTTTAAGTTCTTCAGAGCGCCGCTTCAATTCTAGATGCTCGTGATAGTGAAAGCGGAGTTCGGAATCGGTTTCCATCAGTGAGCGGATCAGTGTCTCTTCGCGAATTTCCATAACACCTCCCTGACAGAAGAAAAGCGTTCAAACTGTAAATACCCTACCGCAAGTTGTCAACGTCCGCAAATATACTTTTTTGGCTCACGTCTGATATTTGTGCTTGTAGCGACGTCCATCCTTATGACTTCCCCTTCGCTGTGCTCAGGGTACGTTCAGGACGAACGGAGTTGGGATTTATTCGGCACAACTTCATATCCCTGAGCCCCTTTCTTTCCATTGGCTAGCTAGCGAGCGTGTTCGGCTTGGGCTTGCTTCGCCTCTTGAATAATCTTCTCGGTCAAGTGCGGAGGCAAAATTTCATAATGAGAAAATTCCATATGAAAAGTCCCTCGGCCACTGGTCATCGAACGCAAATCAGGAGCATACGACAACATCTCTGACATCGGCACAGACGCTTTAATGATCTGATTATGCCCTTTGGCATCAACATTCAGCAGCCGCCCCCGCCTGCGGTTCATGTCGCCAGTAATATCGCCCACATATTCTTCTGGCACGATGATTTCGACGATCATAATCGGTTCTAACATGGCAGGCTTGGCTTTTTCGACGGCATTCTGGACTCCAAGCGATCCGGCAATCTGAAACGCGAGGTCTGATGAGTCAACATCGTGATAAGACCCGTCATAGAGTGCGACACGCACATCGACTATCGGATACCCAGCCAAGAAGCCTTTATCGAGTGCTGCACGCACGCCTTTCTCGACCGAGGGAATGTATTGGCGCGGAATTGCACCACCCTTAATTTCATCGACGAACTCAAATCCTTTGCCGCGCGGCAACGGTTCGATCCGAATCCAGGTGTCGCCAAACTGCCCACGCCCACCGCTTTGTTTTTTCAGCCGCCCTTGGGCATCGGCCTTACCGGTAATCGTTTCACGATACGGCACCTTGGGGGCTTTGAGATCAACTTCTACACCGTATTTGCGTTTGAGTTTTTCGACAGTGACTTCGACATGAAGCTGGCCAGCGCCAGACAGCAGGATGTCATTATTCTGCGGGTCACGGCCAACTTTCAGCGCCATATCCTCTTCTGTGAGTTTATGTAGCGAGGTCATGATTTTTTCTTCATCGCCCCGCGACTTCAGGCCGAGCGCAAAAGAAATTGACGGTTCAAAGTCTACCAGCGGTTGCAACACGACCGGCGCTTTTTCGTCACAAAGTGTGTCTCCGGTATGGGTATCTTTGAGTTTCGCCACCGCGATTACATCGCCAGCCAACGCAGTCGTCACCGGCGTCTGCTTTTTACCGTCAAGATGAAATAAGTGGCCCAGGCGTTCTTTACTATCGCGTGTGGTGTTGAGGACGACAGAGTCGCTGTCGACTTTACCGGAACACACGACAAATACCGAGAGCCGTCCAGTGGGCGAATCGACGGTCTTGAATACCCGTGCCGTAAACGGCGCCGTCGGGTCGGGCTTCCGCTCAACTGTCTCACGCGTTTTCGGATTAATTCCCTGGATCCCCGGACGATCGGCTGGGGAAGGCAAGTAGTCAATGATGGCATCGAGAAGAGGCTGGAGTCCTGCACACCGCGAGCCTGACCCACACAGGACCGGGAACAGTTTGGCCGACAGCACGCCGTCACGTAACGCTTGCTTGAGTTCAGCCGTGGTAATTTCACCACCTTCTAAGTAGCGAGTTAATAATTCATCGTTGGTCTCAGCTACCGCTTCGACAAGTTTTTCACGATATTCGTCAGCTTCACCCTGCACATCTGCCGGGATGTTTTCTTCCTTGACCGCACCATTGTCTCCCTGGAACATCAATGCCTTCATGTTCAACAGATCAACCACACCACGGAAATTTGCTTGTGTCCCAATTGGCACTTGCACGGCTACCAGCTTAGCTTCCAGGGTTTTGCTCGTCCCGTCGAGCGCCTTTTGTAACGAGCCTTCTTCACGGTCCATACGTGAAATGAACACAAGGCGTGGCAATTGCAGTTCGTCGGCCCAGCCCCACAGACGTTCGCTTTCAACTTTGAGGTTTCCAGTCGGATTGCCGACGAAAATCGCGCCGCCCATCGCTTCCATCGCGTGGCGAGTATCAGAAAGAAAGTTTGCATATCCGGGCGGGTCGATCAACATAAAGTCATGACGTTTCCATGACAAGGTGTGAAACGCGGTTGACAACGTAATTCTGCGGCGGGTTTCTTCAGGCTCGAAGTCAAAGGCAGAACTGCCATCTTCAACCCGTCCCATCCGTGTAGTCGCACCAGCCGCAAACAACAGCGCCTCCGCAAGCGTCGTTTTTCCTGCTCCGCCTTCAGCTAAGATTCCCACGGTTCTCATACGGCGGATGTCGTCAACAGCCATAGTGCCCTCCTCTTAGAGCTGTCAGTTTTCGGCACTCAGCTATCAGCTAAGAGAGAACAGGTTACAGCCGAGTGTTGTTCTGCTTGCTTCCCTATTCCCTGTCACTTAATAACCTACTTTGGCTGATCACTGAGAGCTGACCGCTGACAGCTTTTTTATTGGTTTCGTTCGTACAAAATGCGTAATCCTTCCAGCGTCAAAAACTCATCCACTTCTTCAATCGTCACAGACTCGGACGCAATCAGCTGCGCAAAGCCACCGGTCGCGATGACACGCGCCTTCACTTTGTGTTCTTTTTGAATCCGTTCCACCATACCATCCACGAGTGCGGTATAGCCAAAAAAGATCCCCGCCTGAATCGCATGCACGGTATTCCGCCCCACTGCATGTGGCGGCTTGACGAGTTCAACACGATAGAGCTTGGCGGTCTTGTGAAATAAGGCGTCAAGCGAAATTCCTACACCTGGAACGATCGCCCCACCAAGATATTCACCAGCCTTCGTCACATAATCGAAAGTGGTCGCGGTGCCAAAGTCCACGACGATCGTCACGTCATGGTAACGATCATACGCAGCTACCGCATTGACGATGCGATCGGCACCAACCTCACGCGGGTTGTCATACAGAATAGGCATACCGGTCTTGATGCCCGGCCCCACCATTAGGGGCGACGTATGAAAATACTTGCGCGCGAGTTCTTCCATAACATTGTTCATGGGAGGAACGACGCTCGAAACCACGATCCCTTGAACAGTAGAAAAGACTAGTTCAGAAGCAGAAAACAGGCTGCGTAAAAGTACGCCATATTCATCAGCCGTCCGCTCGGCTTCGGTAAGCAGCCGCCAGTGATGGGACAGCTTCTTCCCTTGATATAGCCCGATCACCGTGTGCGTATTGCCAACGTCAACGACGAGGATCATTTTTTTCTCCGCGATCGTATCCGCCAATCACACTGACATCTCCGGCCAGCAGCCGATGGATTTTACCGTCAGCTTCGCCGCGCACCAGTAACGCTCCATCATCGTCAAGCCCAAGCGCAGTTCCAGTCACGGTACCCTCGGATGCAGCTACAGCGATGCGCTTCCCTAACACCTCGGTCGCGTACTGCTCCCATGTCGTCCGCAACGCGGCGAATCCCTGTTCTAGCCATAGAACATAGTATTTCTCAAGATGGGTCAGCAGGCTTGCGGTAAATGCACTGCGCTCGATGGTTCTGCCACTAACCAATAGCAGAGATGAGGCTTTATCATGTAACTCTTCGGGAAAAGCGGAGAGCGGGGCATTGATATTTACGCCAATGCCGAGGATCACTGCCCGTAATTCTCCAACCCCGGTCTGCATCTCAGCCAGGATGCCACAAATTTTTTTCCCGACCACCAAGACATCATTCGGCCACTTGATGGTAGGAGTAAGCTGACAGATTTCGGCAATTGCATCGGCGACTGCTACCGCCGCAAGAAGATTTAATTGCGGCGCGGCAGCGGCGGAAACCGACGGGCGCAGGATCACTGAGAGATAGAGATTGACACCTGGCGGTGAGACCCAACTGCGCCCGAGTCGTCCTTTACCGCCGCTTTGCGCATCAGCAATAACGACCGTTCCTTCCGTTGCTCCCTCATGAGCAATCCGGGCGGCATAGACGTTTGTCGAATCAATGGTCGGGAAATAATACAGGGGATGCCCGAGAGTCTTGGTGTGCAATTTAGCCCGCAGGGCAGTGGCAAAATCTGGTGCAGAAGAACTGCTCATATTTTTTCGACTCTAGCTGCTAGGCTTTAGACCCTGGACCTTGGACTCTAGACTCTGGACTTCCGACGGTGACAGACATACTTAAATCTACCGCTGATACGGAGTGGGTCAATGCACCCACGGAAATAAAATCGACGCCGGTTTCGGCAACTTCTCGCACACGATTAAGACTCATATTGCCCGAGGCTTCAAGAAGTGCACGGCCATTCACTAATCGCACCGCATCAGCCATCAACGGAGTAGACATATTGTCAAGCAGAATGATATCAGCTTGCGCGTCTAACGCTTCTTGGACTTCCGCTAGCGTTGTACATTCGACCTCAACTCGTAAAAGCGCCGAGGCGTTCGTCCGCGCCCGGCGTACCGCCGCGCCTACACCTCCACAGACCGCGATATGGTTATCTTTGATGAGAATACCATCATCGAGACCCATGCGATGATTGGTGCCTCCGCCTTGCGTGACTGCATATTTGTCGAGCAAACGAAATCCTGGCAAGGTTTTGCGCGTGTCGATGATCTTACACTTCGTGCCAGCAATAGCGTCGACGAACTTGCGAGTCAGCGTTGCCACGCCTGACATGTGCTGAAGAAAGTTCAGCATCGTTCGTTCGGTAATCAGTAACGCTGCCGCGTTGCCCTGCAGCTCTACTACCACTTGCCCTTTTTTGACCGCAGCCCCTTCGCTGACCATCACTCGCAGTTCGGCAGAAGCATCAACTAGCGCGAGAATACGTTGAGCGAGAGGGAGCCCGGCAATGGTGAGGTCAGCTTTGGCATTGATGTTTCCAGACGCACGACGCTCTGACGGGATCGTCGCTAACGTCGTGACATCGCCACGACCTAGGTCTTCTTCCAAAGACATGGAGATAAGGCGGGCAACAGCGGGATGATCGAATGGATGCATAAGTTCAGACCAGGGCGAAAAGGGAAGGCGAAAAGGGCAAAAGGAAAAACCGCAAAAAGAGAAAACTATGAGGGACGAGGTTTTTCTTCTCTCCATTTCGCCTATTACCCATTTCGCCTTTGCCCCCAAATCCCTAAATTTGAATTTGTCGCAGTCGCTCTAAGTTCTTCTCCAGAGTTACACGTTTCTCTTCTAATTGTATGGCACGTTCGCGTTGTTCTTCGACTACTTCTTCTGGCGCACGTTCGATGAATTTGGCATCGCCGAGTTTGCGTTGCACACCGGCAAGATCATTGGCCACTTTGCCCATTTCTTTTTCGATACGTTTACTTTCTTCTTGTAGGTTCACCAATCCTACTAACGGCACATGGATCTCAGCGCCGGCGATCACTGCTAGTGCTGCCCCTCGCGGTCGCTCACCATCATGCTGGTAGCGAATCTCACCCAGACGAGCGAGCCGTCGCACATAGGCTTCATTCTGCCGCAACTCAGCTTCGACCCCGTCGGCACTCGGAATCACGATCGCAGTCAGTTCCTGCCCTGGCGGCAAGTTCATTTCTGAGCGAATGTTACGGACTGAGCGAATCGTATCCATCAGCAATGTCATCCGCCGTTCGACCTCTTCATCAATTAGCGTTGAATTAACTTTCGGATACGGCTGGATCATAATACTGTCAGCCGCACGATCAGGATGTAAGGCATGCCAGATTTCTTCACTAATATACGGCATCAGTGGATGCAGGAGTCGTAACGCAGCATCAAGTACTATCGAGAGCGTCTGTTTGGCATTCGCCTGAGCTCTCGCATCGCCGCTATCCAACGCGATCTTGCTGAGTTCAAGATACCAATCACAGAATTCATGCCAGATAAACTGATAGAGCGAAGCGGCGACCTCATTGAAACGGTACTCATCCAGCGCCTGCCGCACATCACCAATAGCCCGCTGTAAACGTGACAAGATCCAGCGATCAGCCAGTCCTAACTCTTCTTGCGCTCCCAAACTTTGAACCTTGAACTTTGAACTTTGAACCTCAGCCCCCGACTCCTGACCCCCAACCTCTAGCCTCTGGAAAAGGACAAACCGCGCCGCGTTCCACACTTTGTTGGCAAAGTTGCGATAGCCGGTGATACGATCTGCAGACAAACGAATATCACGACCCATTGCTGATAACGCTGTGAGCGTGAAGCGCATCGCGTCGGTACCGAACGTCGACATCAGTTCGAGCGGGTCAACCACGTTCCCTTTCGACTTCGACATCTTCTGCCCACGCTCATCGCGGACAAGAGCGTGGATGTAGATGTGACGGAACGGCACGTCACCCATGAACTTCAGCCCGAGCATCATCATACGAGCAACCCAAAAGAAGATGATGTCGAAACCAGTCACCAACACGGACGTGGGATAGAACGTTTTGAGATCCTGGGTCTGATCGGGCCAACCCAACGTCGAAAAGGGCCATAGACCAGAACTGAACCAGGTATCAAGGACGTCAGTTTCTTGGGTAAGTGTCGTTGATTTGCATTTGGGACACGTTGTGACGTCTTCTCGTGAGACGATCATCTCCCCGCAGTCACCACAGTACCATGCGGGAATACGATGCCCCCACCACAGTTGCCGCGAGATACACCAGTCGCGGATATTTTCCATCCAGGCGAAATAAGTTTTCTCCCAATGGGTCGGAAAAAATTGCGCTCGCCCCTCTTTCACTGCAGCGATAGCGACATCTGCAAGCGGCTTGATCTTGACGAACCATTGGTTAGATAAAAATGGCTCGACCACCGTCTGACAGCGATAGCAGTGACCGAGCATGATTTTGTACGGCTCAGTTTTGATCAGCACCCCGGATTGCTGCAGATCGTCGACCAGTTGCTTTCGGCATTCGTAGCGGTCCATACCGACGTAGGGTCCGGCTTCGCTTGTCATCCGCGCTTTCTCGTCAAGGATAGAGATGGACGGTAAGCTATGTGTTCGACCGATGTCGAAGTCGGTAAAGTCGTGCGCTGGAGTCACTTTTAGTGCACCGGTACCAAAGTCTTTATCGACATGATCGTCGGCGATCACGGGAATTTCACGCCCGACAATGGGCAGCGTCAGCGTTTTGCCAATCCAGTTACGATAACGTTCGTCTTCGGGATGAACCGCAACTGCCGTATCGCCTAGCATAGTTTCAGGACGCGTCGTCGCAATCGTCACCGTTCCTGCGCCATCAGTGCGCGGATAGGATAGATGATACAGATGACCTTCGCTTTCTTTCGATTCGACCTCTAAGTCAGACAGCGCCGTCTCGCAGCGTGGACACCAATTAATCAGATAGCGACCACGGTAAATGAGACCTTCTTCGTACAAGCGCACGAACACTTCACGCACAGCGCGTGATAATCCGGCATCCATAGTAAAGCGTTCGCGCGACCAATCACACGACGCTCCGAGGACTTGGAGCTGGGTGACAATCTGCCCACCGGATTCGTCCTTCCAAGTCCACACACGTTCGACAAACTTCTCGCGTCCCAGTGCCCAGCGGTCAGTTCCCTCTTGCAGCAGGAGGCGCTCGACGACATTCTGCGTCGCAATTCCAGCGTGATCGGTTCCCGGTACCCACAGAACCTGGAAACCGTCCATACGTTTGTAACGGGCCAAGATGTCCTGGAGAGTATTGTTGAGGGCATGGCCCATGTGCAGCGAGCCAGTCACATTCGGCGGAGGGATCACCATCGAGAACGGCTGGCCCGTAGGATTTTGCTCCGGGCGAAAGTAGCCTCTATTGATCCAGGCATGTGCCCAGCGTTTCTCCACCAAACTTGGGTCGTAGGTTTTATCGAGTGCCATAAGCAAATGAGAAAGGGGTTCCACCCCGCTTCATTCAGGCAGAACCCCCTTTCCTACAAAAGTTATGCGAAAGGGGGGACTTGAACCCCCACGGGGTATTAGCCCACAGGAACCTGAATCCTGCGCGTCTGCCAGTTCCGCCACTTTCGCGTAGAGTAAAATCAAGCACTTACAATGGGCTGTGACTGAAAAGAAGGCCGAGTGTAGTTGTTTTTGTAGTTGTTGGCGAGGGTATCTTGTCGGTGAACAGCATTCAGGACCTGAGCGACTTGTTGCAGGTCGCCAGGGCTCACAATGTTGTATCTTTCAAACACCGACCTATCAGCATGACCTGTGACTTGCATAGCTACTCGCTCAGGGATACCGGCTCTCACCAAGTTTCTCACTGCACTCCTTCTCAAATCGTGCGGTACCTTACCAGACAGTCCCGCATCCTGACAAGCGCGTTTCCACGTTTCCTTCAGGCATTTGATTCTTTTGCCGTTGCGATGGAACACCCAGGGACACCCAGCCGGGCACGTTTCCTGTTGCTGTGTCAGTAAGGCACGCAATTCGTCAGGCAGCCAGATGATACGCCCTTCCCCGTTCTTGGTAGTCCCGGCCAACAACCGCACTGTCCCGGCTTCCAGGTCTACTTGATTCCAGGTCAATGGCAACACCTCGCTTTTAAGACGCCAGCCGGTCACATAGGCAAACTGGATAGGTGGGCGGAGTTCATCAGGGAGCTTTGCAAGTAAGGCATGATATTCATGCACCTCAAAAAACACTTGACGTGGAGCAGCTTCTTTCAAGGTTGGTATGTGTGGCTTCCGGTGGATTCGCTCTGCCTGTAGCGCCAAATTAAACGCACGGCGTAACGCTGCCAATTCGCGGTTGATTTCTGCATTACTCGCACCGGCTTCTTGCCGCTGGATGATGTACGTCTGCACGTCTGTTGACGTTATGGCATGAGCTTTCTTACCAGCGAAGAAAGGTGTCAGATGTTTCCTGACGCGCAGTTCAGCCATGTTAAGGCTGCGCTTCGCGTTCGTCTTGTAGTCATTGAACAATCCTTCAGCAAGTTCCTCGAATGTGACTTTCTCTGCTGCCGAACCAACGAACTTTCCCGTCGCTATCTCACCGAGTTTTTCCTGTAACTTCCTCCGCGCCTCTGTCTTGTCCTTGGTCTTGGCCGATTCGCAGACCTGCTCACCATTGGCATAGTAGGCAATCCACCAAGTCTTCCCGCGTTTATATAAGCTCCCCGACCCATGTTTATATTTTGGCATATCCTCACCTCATGTGGTTTTGTGATGGTTCTAAACCTCGCAGCGGGGTACGAATTAAACGAATAAAGGGGGGGCTCTTTGGTGTTGACGGTGTCGCGTGGTAGGATTTTGCATACGAGAAGTGCTCCAGCGTTTCTCTCGGGGCTTGCGTGAGGTTCAGTCACACAAGCCCTTTTATTTATGCCACTCTCCGCACCTTCGCTAGTTTTAAGTTCAACGGTTGTGGTGTTGCTTCCGCTTTAGCTTTCGCCTGTGGGGTACGGATAGCATACAGCGCCAGAGCCACCGCATGTTTGCAGGTCTTGCCCCGAAACATCGAGTCACCGCAGCCGCAAGACGAGTGGCCTTCTGTGAGTGTCACGCCGTACGTCTTGCCGTCACCATTCTTCACATAGGCAGAAATCTCGCTGTCATTCTGTCGAGTGAGAGAGATCGCATAGGCACCTGCGGTGAACCCTTCCACGCCACGTTGAAGCCGCTCGTTATCAACTTTCACCAAGATCGCAGTTGCTAACATATTGTTTCTCCCTTTACTGTTCATCATGCTTTACATATAGCATTACTAATTCCTTTAGTCAAGCGTTTCGTAACGCATTGACGAATAATAATTGCTCCTGTATAATGGTAGTATGGGTAAAAAAGAAAAAACGATGGTTTTGACACGGATAGTAAAAGTAACAGAGCGAACGTGCCCAACGTGTGGCAATAAGTTTGAGGGCTGGGGAAAGCAAAAATTCTGCTCAAAGCTTTGCGCCAATAAAGATGCCTATGACCGTAATGCAGATACCTACCGCGCCAATCGCCGCAGAAAGTATCACGCAGACAAGACGAATGATTCCACACGGCAGACAGCAATAAATGTGTAGCGAACAATGCTATGAAGGAAAAAAAAGGGGGCAATATGGAAAACGACACTTCGACGAAAGCATGTCCCTACTGTGCAGAATCAATCAAAGTTGCAGCTATAGTCTGCCGTTTTTGTGGGTTTGACTTACGCACTGGGCAACCAACTCGGGGACCAGTAGTTGACCAGATTGCGGAGAAGCGTGTCGTCCAAGCCCGTAGTAGCGTGTTTGATGGCGTCAGGTTGGGATGGGGTATGTTTGTCGTGCTACCCATGCTCATAATTGGTGGAATTTATTTCCTCTGGATTTTCCTCTCTGCTCTCGGCGATGGAGGAAAGCAATCCTCATCGCCTCTATCTATCTCTTCTCCCTCTTCCTCTGCGATTACCCCCGTCAAGGATGACAGATTTTTTGAAATTGAAAGTGCTGAAACAAACTTGTGGTCCAGTGATTTGAAGATTACGAAAAAACACTGTTCCCTTTTAACGCACGGAATAGCGACCTGGACATTAACTATTATGAATGATTCTTCGGTGCATTCGTACAAAGACATCCACTTCAAGACAGACTATTGGGCACAAAGCGGGACACACATTGATCAAAGCCTATTTGGTCATACCGAGCATATCTCCATCGGTCCGAAGCAAACCCTAGAGATTGAATTTGGAGATCTTTTCCTCGCAAACTCCCAAGTCGGTAAAGCTGACGTTGTGATTGATAAAGCAGAAGTTAATCCCGTCACAACAGTACGACCCGTACCAGCAGCTACTGAGGAAGAATTAGACAGGGAGATTGAACTTGTACGAAAACAGGGAACTATCGAAGCCTATCAGGATTTTCTATTCCGTCATCATGGGAACGAGAAGCACTATGATGAGGCTTTAGCAGAACTGGACAAAATACTTCATCCCAACGAGAAGCCACACCATGATCCTAACTATCGAGCTCTTAAGCAATAATACAAGAAATATCATGTGGAGAAACGGCAATAAATGCCGATCATATCGTTATTATTCACATTTAGTGATATTTTATTTGACCTTTTTGCCGCTCACGTACAGGAAGAGGGAAGGAGCACCCTAACTTCAGAAACGAACTCCCGTCCGGTTATCTTCACCTCAGCCGTTTTAGAGTAAGATTATCCAGTGCCGCGATAACATCTCTCCGCACCGCAGCAATGCTCTCGGCGGGACAGTGCAATTTCACTGCCTGTAAGATTAGCTTGGCGCACTCTATCGCATCACGTAGTGGTACCAGATGCTGTGCGTGCACACGCTCCAGGTCGCGTAGTCTTTTTTGGACAGTCATGCTTTTCCCTTCCACTAGTACGGCAGCCTACTGTACTCTTCCTCTCCGTGCTCGCGGATAAATTGCGTTTTGGCTTGCAACGTCATGGTGGCCCTGGTCGGCCCCCGGTAATTCGCTTGAGCATTTAGTCGTTGGATAGCGTCGTCCACTTGTCTTGTAAGATGTTGGAAATCGACAACGAGGTACTGACAAGAGGGATGCAGGCTATTCTGGCTCAGTGGCTGTAACACAAGAGCTGTTGCATCGTAAACCGTCCTGAGCTTGCGTGCTTGCGCGTCGGCCTTAAGT
>Ga0081539_10001835_pt1 | contig 33525 bp, 35 predicted proteins | sample TabmetS4T2R2_FD_71023 | JGI IMG/M metagenome (GOLD analysis project Ga0081539, IMG submission 71023) | Tabebuia heterophylla rhizosphere microbial communities from the University of Puerto Rico - S4T2R2 | ecosystem: Host-associated > Plants > Roots > Rhizosphere ... | reverse complement strand
CCGCTGGTTTGAATTCGCCCGGGCGTGCTCGGCAAAAACAAGGCTGCCAACCCCTTCTCAGCCGTTTTTCCTACAAGCTCTTGCACCATTATGACAAACGAACCATCGAGAGAAAATCGACCTAGGCCCAAAACGAGCGAGCGCTGCCCGAGCGGCGTCGAGGGTCTCGATGTCGTGCTTTGCGGCGGATTACCGCGCAGTTGCGTTTACCTCATCCAGGGCGATCCGGGTTCCGGTAAGACAACCCTCGCCCTGCAATTTCTCTTCGAAGGGATGCGCCGCGGCGAGTCGACCTTCTACGTCACTCTCTCGGAGACCCGCGGGGAACTGCTCAGGGTAGCGGAGTCTCACGGCTGGTCGCTCGATGGGATTCCGCTCCTGGAACTATCCGCGATCGAGGAGCTGCTCAGGCCCGAGACGCAGACGACGGTGTTTCGTCCCTCGGAAATGGAACTGAATCAGGTCACCAAATTGCTCATCGACGAAGCGGCGAAAACGCGGCCCGCCCGCGTGGTTTTCGATTCGCTTTCGGAGTTTCGACTGCTCGCGGAAAAGGCTCTGCGTTATCGGCGGCAATTGCTCAATCTCAAACAGCATTTCGCGCAGTACGGCAGCACCGTCCTGCTCCTCGACGACAAGATGAGCCGAAGCGGCCCTGAGACCGATCCGCACGTTCTCAGCCTCAGCCACGGCGTGATCGAGATGGAACAGCTCTCGCCCGATTACGGAGTGGCGCGGCGGCGCCTCCGCGTGCTCAAGCTTCGTGGGGTGAAATTCCGCGAAGGCTATCATGATTACACGATCGAGACTGGCGGCCTGCGCGTTTTCCCGCGCCTGGTGGCTGCGGAGCATCACAATGAGTTCGAGAGCCAGCCGGTCCCGAGTGGGCTGCCCGAGCTGGACGCTTTGCTAGGCGGCGGGCTCGATCGCGGAACGACTGCCCTAATTCTCGGCACGGCCGGCACCGGCAAATCGACGCTCGCTCTGCAATACGCATCGCAGATGGCGTCGCAAGGCGAACCCGGGGTCATTTTCGCCTTCGATGAAACACGAGAGGTCATGCTCACCCGTGCCGCCGGCCTCGGGTTGGACCTGAAACGCCATATCGAGAGCGGCAGCACCGTTATTCAGCAGGTCGATCCGGCGGAGCTCTCTCCGGGAGAATTTGCCGCCCGCATCCGGCAGAAAGTTGATAACGGTTGCCGATTGGTCGTGATCGACAGCATCAACGGTTACCTCAACGCCATGCCGGGCGAGCGTTACCTCAATAACCAGCTTCACGAGCTGACTTCCTATCTCAATCAGAAAGGCGCCCTCACCATTCTCATTCTTGCCCAGCATGGGCTGGTCGCGGCCGCGGAATCCCCCGCGGACCTGAGTTATCTTTCCGACGCGGTGATTTACCTCCGTTATTTTGAAGCGGCCGGCTCGGTCAAACAATCGGTTGCGGTGATCAAAAAGAGGACCGGCCATCATGAGAAAACAATCCGCGAGTTCCGGCTCGAACCTGGCCGCGGGATCCGAGTGGGTGAGCCACTCACCGAATTCCACGGTGTTCTCACCGGAGCGCCCATTTTTCATGGCGCCGCCGGGGCGATCATGGGGCCTCCCAATGACAGGGAGTAATTGCGACGAACGCGTCCTGGTGCTTGCGCCGGTTGGGCAGGACGCCAGAGCCATGGCCAACCTGCTCACCGGTCATGGAATGGAAACCGAAATTTGCCGCAACCCGGCGGAGTGCATTGTCTCGATGGGCGAGGGGGCGGGCGCGGCCATTCTCACGGAGGAGGTGCTCGAATTGGAAGGAGCTTTCGACCTGCTCGAGATCCTCCGGGCGCAACCGGCCTGGTCGGAATTACCGCTTATCATTCTCACCACCGGGGGCGAATCGCGCCTGACAAGGTTGCTCGAATCGGCCGCGAGTGCCGCGGGCTCGATCACTCTGCTTGAACGACCGATCGGAACGGCGACACTCCTGCGTTCGGTAGAGGTGGCATTGAACTCGCGGCGCCGCCAGTACCAGGTGCGCGACCTTCTCGTCGAGCAGCGCCGCAGTGCGCAAGAGTTGCGCGAAGCGCACCGCCGCATCGCCGATCATGCCCGCGAGCTCGAACGCCTCGTGGAATTGCGCACCGCGAAATTGGCCGAATCCAACGAGCAGTTGCGCCGCGAAATAGAGGAGCGCGAGAAAGGGGAACGGGCACGGGAGGAATTGCGGCGGCAGTTGAGCAACGCGCAGGAAGAAGAGCGCCGCCGGATCGCCCGCGAGTTGCACGATCAGATGGGCCAGAACTTGACCGCACTCAACTTCGGTCTTCGTTCGTTAGGCGAAGGTGGCACCGGCGGCGAATCGGTCGCCGCACTGGTGCGCCCGCTCCAGGAACTCGCCGCCCAGACGGCGCGCGATCTGCATCGGGTGGCGCTCGAGCTGCGCCCCAGCGCGCTGGACGATCTGGGATTCGTCAAAGCCCTGCGCAATCTGGTCGAGATGTGGGGGCGTCAATATCAGATCGAGAGCGATTTCGAGCCGGGCAACTACGATTGCGCCGGTGTTCCATCGGAAATCGAGACGACCCTTTATCGCGTCATCCAGGAAGCGCTGAACAACGCCGCGAAGCATTCCGGCGCGAAACACGTTAGCGTCTTGCTCAGCCGCACATCCGATTACGTGCAGGCGATTGTCGAGGATGATGGGCGCGGTTTCGATCTCGCGGCCAAATTACAGGCTGCCGACGGCCACGGCCGCCTTGGATTGGTCGGCATGCAAGAACGGCTCAGCGGCATCTCCGGAAAGCTGGAAGTCGAGTCGGCCCCTGGCGAAGGCACAACTCTGATCGTTCGGATCCCTATCGGGCTGCAGAAATGAGCAGCAAAAACGAGGGCGCGAAGATTCGAGTCATGATCGTGGATGATCACCCCAAGATGCGCGACGCGCTGCGCACCACGATCAGCCTGGAACCGGACTTGATGGTCGCGGCCGAAGCGGCGAGCGGCCAGGCGGCAATCGACTCGCTCGCCGCCGCCAAACCCGACGTCATCCTGATGGACGGCTCGATGCCCGAGATGAATGGGATGGAAACGACGCGTCGCCTCCGCCAGTTGCAGCCCGATGTCAAGATCATCGGCCTCACCCTTTACGAACAGTCGAGCTACCTCGAGGAAATGATCGGAGCCGGCGCGAACGGTTACGTTCTGAAAACCGGATCGCCCTCCGAGATCGTCAAAGCCATCCGGGCTGTCGCGACCGGCGGCACCTACTTCGACCGCTCGATCCCCCGCCGCCCCAGCGCGGCCGCTCGCGAGCAGATGCCGACGCGGGAATTGAGCGCGGAAGAATTCGCGGTCGCAAAACTCCTCGCCAATGGCCGGAGCAAAGGCGAGATCGCAAGATCGTTAGGCCTGAGCATGACCGAACTGGAGAGCCGCCGCGCCGCGGCAATGAGCAAGCTCGGCCTGCGCACCCGCGCCGAGCTGGTCCGCCTCGCGAGCGAACGCGGTTGGGTCGGCGCTTGACGCGTCAGGCCCGACCAGGGTTTGTCCTGCAAGCAACGTCCCGCCGGCACCGTCTGGGTTTCCTGGCCAAAAAAAAGCTCGCGAATGCCAAGCGACATGACCGAGGATGTGGTTCGTGAAATCGCGTTGCCGCTTGGCTTCGTCGATATCAAGGTTTGCGCGGTGGACGACATCTGGTCGGGATTAAAACTGGTGATTCGCAAAGAGCTGCGCTAAGCCGTCGCGGCATTGAACTTGCAGCAGAAACATTGCTTCGGCGCGGGCGGGCAAAGCCGATCGGCGTTTGCGCGCGTTCGCTGACCGGATAATAACTGCGCAGATGAAATCGGCACTTGTTGTTTGTCTCGCGGTCGCCGCGCTGGCCGCGCCCGCCGATGCCGGCTGGTTTTCGCGTCGCACTCCCACGCCCGCGCCGACCCCCATCCCGGTACGGAAAGCACTGCCCAATACGCCTACACCCTCGCCAACTCCATCGCTCCCGCCACGCGAGCTGGTGGCGCTTCCGGTTTACGATGAGGACACGAGTGTGCGGCTCCAGATTTTCCTCGATAATCACGAGTTCGGCCCGGGCAAAATCGACGGGAAGATGGGTGAGTTTTTCGGCAAAGCGCTCGTCGCCTATAAAAAAGCGAACGGGCTGGAGCCGACCGGCGCGGTCGATCAACAACTGCTCGCCGAAGTGCCCGAACCTTACACGACCTACACCATCCGGCCGGAGGACGAACAGTTTGTCGGCGAGACCGCCTCGAGACCTTCCGAGCAGGCGAAATTGAAAGCATTGAAGTATGGCTCGCTCCTCGAATTTGTGGCCGAGCGCTATCACGCCGCGGAGGATTTTCTGCGCAAGATCAATCCCGGGATGAACCTCGACGAGCTCAAGGTCGGCGACACGGTGCAGGTGCCTAACGTTCAACCGTTCGAGATTGAGAAATTGTCGGAGAAGTTCGTTCCGGCCAACCCGGCCTTCGCCAATCGCGAGATTTATATCGACACCCGCGAGCGTTTCCTCGAAGTGCACGAAGGCGACAAGCTGATCGCCGAGTTTCCGATCACGCCCGGATCCAAGACCCTCCCGGCGCCGTTGGGCGAATGGAAGATTCTGGGGATCGCGACCATGCCCTGGTTCAGGCACGACGAAGGCGTGCTCAACCACGGGGTGCGGACGAGCGATTTCTACAACATCCCGCCCGGCCCTAACAATCCCGTCGGCATTCTCTGGATGGGTTTGAACAAACCGGGCATCGGCATCCACGGCACGAACAACCCCGAGACCATCGGGCGGGCCGGCAGCCACGGTTGCATCCGCACCGCCAATTGGGACGCCGCGCGCTTGAAAGACCTGGTGAGCCCGGGGACGAAGGTGACGATCACGATGGGTGTGCCATTCACCCCGACTCTGGCAAAAGGGACAGGTCGTTAGGGCGAAATCCGACTGTTTTTGCTCGACCAGAAACCTTCGTGCTCTAGAACGATTGCACCATATGTCTCGAGCCAGCTCCTCCTCGACGGACAATTCCTCAGCCAATATTGACTTCGAAGCCAAGCTCTGGCTCGCCGCCGACAGCCGCCTCGGCGAATTGATCGACCTCATGGGCACAATTGAGTTCGTCGCGCGCGAACGCCTGGAGGGTCCCGCTCCGTCGGGACCGGGGACGCGACAGGCCGCGTTCCCACAAAAACATCCTCGCCGCGTCTATGAGTCCTTCCTCAACCGATTCGCCAGCGCCGCGGGCAAGAAAGGGGGCCAATTCTACACCCCGCGACGTGTCGTGCGCCTCCTCATCGAGATGCTCGCCCCCTACAAAGGCCGCGTTGATCCCGCGATGCGGGACGGCGGTTCCACTCCCGCGCCTGCGGGATTCGTGCAATCGGAAAAATTCGTCGAAGCCCACGGCGGCCCCGAAAGTGCGAAGTCCGAACTCCGAGTGCCGAAATCAAGTCCGAGCGACCAGTCACCATTCGAAATTCGTCATTCGACATTCGAAATTTCTCCCGCCACCAACCGCCGCCTCGCCATGATGAACCTCGCCATCCGCGGCATCGAAGCCGGCGTCGGCGAAGGGCAGGCCGACACCTTCCGGCGCGGTCTCCGAGATCGTTCTGCCTTTTCGAATAACTGGATGCCGTGGGGCGTGTTCACGCGAGGAGACAGGCTACGCGCTGTGCGGGTTCAACGAACCACGTCCAACTTTCCTGTTACCTTTTCGCAAAATGCCGACTGAAGCAGACACATGTAGAAAGTTCGTTGTTCCAAAGCTGAAAGCAGCGGGTTGGGATAACGAACCCTACTCGATCGCCGAACAGCGAACGATTACCGACGGGCGAATTGTTCCGGTTGGAAAGAGTTTTATTCGGCGTCCGCCGAAACGGGTCGACTACTTGCTGCGGTATCGTCGCGACTTTCCCCTCGCGGTCGTTGAAGCGAAGTCCGAATACAACACCGCTGCGCAAGGCCTGCAGCAAGCGAAGCAGTACGCCGAAACGCTCGGATTGAAATTCGCCTACGCCACGAACGGACCTGAGATCGTCGAGTTTGATTACTTCACCGGTAGAGAAACGGAGATCGACATCTATCCGACACCGGAAACGCTTTTTCAGCGGTTCCGCAACGGCGAGTCGTTAACAGACGAGACGCAAGTCCAACAGCTCCTAACGCCGATCAACTTCACGTTGAAACAAGGCGAACGTTACTATCAGGAGATTGCAATCAATCGCGCGGTCGAAGCGATCGTTACTGGGAAACGCCGCATTCTTCTCACGATGGCGACCGGTACCGGGAAAACGCCGGTTGCATTTCAGATTTGCTGGAAACTTTGGAATGCGAGGTGGAACCGAACCGGCGAACACCGGCGACCGAAGATTCTTTACCTCTCCGACCGAAACATTCTGGTCGATGACCCGAAAGATAAAGTCTTCGCGCAGTTCGGCGATGCGCGCGCAAAAATCGAGAACCGCAACGCGATCAAAAGCCGCGAAATTTACTTCGCCATCTATCAGGCGCTGGCCAAGGACGAAAATCGTCCGGGATTGTACGAAGAATACGCGAAGGACTTCTTCGACCTGATTATCGTCGATGAGTGTCCGCGGCAGCGCGCGGGAAAATTCAAGCTGGCGCGAGATTCTTGAGTACTTCGAGCCGGCCTATCAGCTCGGCATGACCGCGACGCCGCTGCGCGATGACAACCGCGACACTTATCTCTACTTCGGTAATCCAATTTACCAATACAGTCTGCGACAGGGAATCGAAGACGGCTTTCTCGCCCCTTATCGAGTCCATCGCATCATTTCGGATTGGGACGCGGCGGGATGGCGGCCAAGCAAAGACGATCATGATCGATATGGTCGCCAGATTCCGGACGACGAATATCAAACCAAAGATTTCGAACGCGTCGTTGCGTTGCGGAAGCGCACGGAAGCGATTGCGCGCCACTTGAGCGATTTCATGAAGAACAACGATCGCTTCGCCAAGACGATCGTTTTCTGTGTCGATCAGGAACACGCCTCGGAAATGCGCCAGGCCTTAAACAATCTTAATGCCGACCTGGTAAAGAAGTTTCCTGATTACGTTTGCCGCGTTACTGCCGATGAAGGCGACATTGGCCGCGGACATCTCTCACGCTTTCAAGACGTCGAATCGCAAACTCCCGTTATCCTTACCACTTCGCAGCTGCTCACCACCGGCGTCGATGCGCCCACATGTAAGAACATCGTCCTCGCGCGCGTCGTCGGCTCAATGACTGAGTTCAAGCAAATCATCGGACGCGGCACGCGTGTGCGCGACGATTACGGCAAGCTCTGGTTCAACATTCTTGATTACACTGGCTCGGCCACACGACAGTTCGCCGATCCTGAATTCGACGGCGATCCCGCTTTCATCAGCCAGGAAGAAATCGACGAAGCAGGTAAGAAGAAGAAAGAAAATGTGATCGACGATGGTCTGCCGGATGGCGACATCATCGATATCGATCAGCCGCCGGTTATCGAAGAACCGCCACCGGTCGAACGCAGGAAATATTATTTCGATGAAGGCAACGTCGAGATTGCGTCGCACTTGGTTTATGAGCTCGATCCCGACGGCAAACAACTCCGTGTCCTAAAATACTCGGATTACGCCGCCGAAAAAGTACGCACCCTTTATCCATCAGCGCCCGAACTGCGGAAGAAATGGGCGAGTCCTGCCGAGCGGTCGGAGATCATCGAGAAACTCGCGCAGCGGGGAATCAGTTTTGATGAGCTGGCCGAGACTGCGAAGCAGCCCGATGCCGATCCATTTGATCTTCTTTGTCACCTCGCATTCAACGCGCCGCTCCGCACCCGACGCGAGCGCGCGCAGCGATTGCGCGAGGAACGAAGAGATTTCTTTGAGCGATACGCAACCGATGCGCGCGCGATTCTCAATGAACTTCTCGACAAGTATGCCGAGTACGGCACCGCGCAGTTCGTCTTGCCGGACGTCTTGCAAGTTCCGCCGATCTCTGAGCACGGGAATGTGATTGAAATCGCTAAGCTTTTTGGCGGAAGCGAACAGCTTCGGGATGCAGTGAATGAACTACAGACTCTGCTCTACGCAGCATGAATCCGCCCACTGCACAAAGCGGCGCGAGGACGCACCGCACTCAAAAGCGCATTCGCGCGAAATTTGCCGCAGGCTTTGGAGTGCGTAGCGTCTTCGCTGCGCTTTCCTCACGCACCTTGTTCATCAAAGCGTGCGCTTACCCTTAATACCCGACTCATGAACACCTCCTGGCCTCACGCGCCGCCTCATCATTTTACTCCCGGCGGCCTCTATATGCTCACAGCCGCAACGCTGCACAAAGCGCCGCTGTTCCACACTTCGGAAAAGCTAGATTTGTTTCGCGACATTGCTCTCGAACTCTGCGGTTCCTACGCGCTCCAGCTCCAGGCTTGGGCTTTTCTCGCCAATCATTATCACCTCATTGCCAGCTTTGAGCACGCTCTTGTCTCACACCGCGTGTTCTTGCGGCATTTCCACCGCGAGATCGCCGTTCGACTAAATCAGCATGATCAAACGCCCAGCCGGCGGGTGATGTACCAATTCTGGGATACGCAACTCACCTTCGAGAAGTCATGGCTCGCCCGGCTTCACTATGTCCATCAGAACCCGGTGCATCACGGCTTGGTTCCTGTTGCGAGCGATTACCCTTGGTGTTCCGCGCGATGGTTTGAAACTAATAGTCGGCCCGCGTTCCTGAAGACGGTCTACTCCTTCAAGACGGATAAACTGAAACTCGCGGATGATTTTTGAGCGTGAGGCTTCGATTGAGGACGCGTGGCAAAAGCGGTGCGAAGACGCACCGCACTCAAAAAGCGCATTCGCGCGAAATTTGCCGCAGGCTTTGGAGTGCGCAGCGTCTTCGCTGCGCTTTCCTCACGCGCCCGCGACAAGGTTAACCTTCGAACCCGCAGATGAGTAAACCCGTCTCTCCTACCACAGCCCAATCCCTCGGCAGCCTCATTAAGTCCGCGCGCGACATCATGCGCAAGGACAAGGGACTGAATGGGGATCTGGATCGGTTGCCGATGCTTACCTGGATCATGTTCCTGAAATTCCTCGATGACCTGGAGCTTCAGCGCGAGGAAGAAGCGAAACTCGCGGGAAAGAAGTTTCAGCGCGCGATCGATCCGCCCTATCGCTGGCGCGATTGGGCGGCAAAGCCGGAGGGAATCACGGGCGATGAATTGATTTCGTTCGTGAACAATGAAGAAGCGGTTCTCCCCGATGGTTCGCGCGGGCCGGGGCTCTTCGCGTATCTGCGCGGCCTCGCGGGACGCAATGGCGGCGATCGCCGCGATGTGATCGCGACCGTGTTCAAAGGCACGATCAACCGCATGATCAATGGCTATCTCCTGCGAGATGTGATCAACAAGGTCTCAGGAATCCATTTTGGGTCGAGCGAAGAGCTGCACACGCTCGGTGCGCTCTACGAAACGATGTTGCGGGAAATGCGCGATGCCGCGGGTGATTCCGGCGAGTTCTACACGCCGCGGCCGGTGGTGCGCTTCATGGTTGCGGTGAGTGATCCGAAGCTTGGCGAGACGATTCTCGACCCGGCTTGCGGGACGGGCGGCTTTCTCGTCGAAGCGTTCATGCATCTGGAGAAGCAATGCAAGACCGTGCAAGATCGACAACTACTTCAACAGCGCAGCATCTTCGGCGGCGAAGCCAAGCCGCTCCCCTATCTGCTCGCGCAAATGAATCTCCTGCTGCATGGACTGGAATCGCCGCAGATCAGCCCCAACAATTCACTCGCTGTTAAGATCACCGAGATTGGCGAGAAGGATCGCGTCGATATTATCCTAACGAATCCGCCGTTCGGCGGTGAAGAAGAACGCGGCATTCTTGGAAATTTTCCGAGTGACAAGCAGACCTCGGAAACAGCGCTTCTCTTTCTTCAACTCATCATGCGCAAACTGCGGCGCGCTCCGAAACCCGGACGCGCGGCGGTCGTTGTGCCTAACGGAACATTATTCGGCGATGGCATCGCCGCGCGCATCAAGGAAGAACTGCTCAAAGAATTCAACCTGCACACGATCGTGCGTCTACCTAACGGAGTCTTCGCGCCTTACACGAGCATCCCGACAAACATCTTGTTCTTCGATCGGTCCGACCCGACGCAAGAAGTCTGGTATTACGAACAACCGCTGCCGGAAGGCCGGAAGAACTACACCAAGACCGCACCCATCCAGTTCGAAGAATTCGCCGGCGTCATCGCCTGGTGGGGCCGCGCCGGCCAGGCGGATAAGCGCGAAGAAAATGAGCGCGCGTGGAAAGTTCCCGCCGCCGAGCTGCTGGCAAACAATTGCAATCTCGATCGCAAGAACCCGCGTGCGAAGATCGACATTACACACCTGCCGCCGGCAGAACTCGCCGCCAGCATTCTTGAAAAGGAACAGCGCATTGCCGAGATTGTCGGCAACATCAAGCAGTTAGTCGCGCCAAATCGATGAACGAGCAGAACGGATTGCAGCCTTCACTGCTAACAGAGTTAACCAATCGACTCGTTAATGAGTTTGACCCCGAGCGTGTTATCCTTTTTGGATCCCGCGTTTGGGGCCGAGCGACTTCGGATAGCGACGTCGATTTGCTCGTCATCGTGCCAGAGAGTGATGAATCGCCCACGCGACGTGCGCAGCGTGCGCAACGTTCTTTGGGAAATCTGCGCGTCTCAACCGATATCCTGGTGAAAACGCGCGCCGAAGTTGAACGGTTAAATCGCGTGACCACATCGCTCGTCAGGCGCGCGTTGGCGGAAGGCGAAGTTCTTTATGGATGAGGCCGTGCGCGACGAAGTGCGCGGCTGGCTGACCAAAGCTTCACGCGATCTCGAGTCGGCGCGCAAACTGGCCGCGGAACCGAATCCATTTCTCGACACCGCGATCTATCACTGCCAGCAAACGGCGGAGAAACCGATCAAAGCCTGGCTTACCTTCCACAGCCTTCGGTTCGAGAAAACGCATGATGTTCGCGCTCTGATCGCGCAAGCAGCAGAGCGCGACGCCCCTTTCAACGACTGGCTTGAGGTGGGCCAATTCCTCACCCCCTACGCCGCCGCCTTTCGTTATCCCGATGAGAAACTCATGCCGGATCGGGCCGAGTTCGACGAAGCTTTTGCTCGCGCCGAAAGATTCTTCTCTTTCGTCTGCTCAACGCTGCCAGCCGAAGTTCAGCCCGCGCTGTGAGCAAACCGTGGCCAAAGATGCCGCTCGACGGCCTGCTTCATCGTTCAACTGAAACGATTCAACCGGCATCAGACGCCGAGTACCGCGAACTCACGGTGCGACTTTGGGGAAAAGGAGTCGTTGAACGCCGGCGTGTTAGTGGCGCAGAAATTTCATGCCGCAGGTTCGTTGCGGATGCCAGCGATTTTATCATCTCGCGAATCGACGCGCGAAACGGCGCGAGCGGTTTGGTTCCGCGATCATTGAATGGCGCGCTCGTCACAAACGATTTCCCGCTGTTCAAGATCGACATTAAGAAGCTCGATCGGAAGTTTTTCGAGTGGCTCACGCGCACGCGAGACTTTGTCGATCTTTGTAAACGCGCAAGCGAAGGAACAACCAATCGTGTTCGACTAAGCGAAGAGCGGTTCCTCGCGATAGAAATTCCGTTGCCGCCGTTGACGGAGCAGCGGCGGGTGGTGGCGCGGATTGAGGAACTTTTCTCCCAAATCCACGAAGCCCGAGCCCTCCGCCACCAAGCCGCCGAAGAAGCCGAAGCGCTGGTCGTTAGGGCGACTTCAAGTCTGCTCGACGAGAGCGACTGGCATGTTGAAACGCTCGATCAAGTTCTAGCCGAGTCGCCGCGCAATGGTTTGACACCGCAACAACAGGTCGAAGATGGCACACGGGCGATGCTGCGAATTAACTCCGTATCGAGCGCCGCCACACGGTTTGTAGATACGACAGCGGTCAAGCGCGTGAATGTGGCAGACGAGGTTGCTCAGCAATTTGTTGTTCAGGACGACGACGTTTTTATCGTGCGTTATAACGGCGACATCAACCGCGTTGCGAAGCCCGCAATCTACAAGGGCACAAACGAGTCAAAGCTTGTTTACCCAGACAAGCTTATGCGTCTCCGTCCTCAGAGGACGAGAATGACTCCGGATTTTCTGGTGTTCGCTCTTAACTCCCGCAGCGTTCGCGAACAGATTGAAGGACTAGGCAAAACGACAGCCGGCAATATTGGCGTCAGTGGACGCGACGCCAAGTCCTTTCGCGTTCCGGTCCCGCCACTGGCCGAGCAACGCCGGATCGTAGCCGAGCTGGACGCGTTGCAAGCGGAGGTGGACGCGCTGAAGCGCCTGCAAGCCGAGACCGCCACCGAACTCGACGCGCTTCTTCCCTCAATCCTCGATCAAGCGTTCAAAGGCGAACTTTGATGGGCGAACACTTTCAATTCACATGTGCCAACTGCGGTTTCAGTGCCGAGGTATCGGGCGGAGATGATGCCGGCATGGCGGCAGTCACGACTACGATTGTCTGCGAGAACTGTCGTTGCCTTTACGATGTGATTATTGCTGACATAAAAGATTGGCAGAATCGAGAGGAACGCGCGTTGCGTTGTCCAAAATCTGCCAAGCATCAAGTAACGCACTGGAAGGACGGCGGGCCATGCCCTAAGTGCCACCAGCCTTTGATAAAGGGAGAGAGCGCGTGTCTATGGGACTGAGAGCAGAGATGCTCCGGACTAGAATTCGCCACCGAAATCAAGCGCAAGCGCCGCGAAGTGTCGCGACTACAGGAGGACTTGGGCGATATGCTTGATCATCTAAAAGCGGTTTAAGGAAAAGTGTGGCCGCGATTCGCCGCAGTTCTCGGATAGGGTGGGCATCCTGCCCACCGAGCGACGCATCTTGCGTCGCGGTCTTTGGCGCGGAGGAAAGTGCGTCCAGGCGGGGCGCCCGAACCGGCAGGCGGTACGCCCACCCTACCCGAGAAATCCAACCGCCACCGGCTACAGAATTCCTTAACTTGCCTTAGCTATCCTCGAGGCGCGAGGGAAGCCCGCCGGCGCAAAACATTATTCCACGGCCGAAGTCAAAAAGGCCCTCGGTATCTGATTCGGCAGCTCGCCAAGCAACTAAGCGAAGCTAACAAACGCGCCGAAGGACTCGGCCTCAACCACGAAGAAGTCGCCTTTTATGACGCCCTGGCCCAAAACAACAGCGCTTTGGAAATCATGGGCAAAGATAATCTCAAAGTCATTGCTACCGAGCCAGTCACTCAAGTCCGCAGAAACGCCACCATCAACTGGACCCTGGGCGAGTCCACCCGCGCCAAAATCAAAGGCTTGGCCAACTCCGAAAGAGTTCGCGAGCAAGCCGCATTTTGAAAACACGGCTATCCGCCTGACACCGCAGGACAAAGCCACGAAGCTCGTTCTCGCCCAAGCCAAACTGCTCTGCGCCGAATGGGCGGAAGCGGGTTGACTTCGAACTACGCGTAAGCAGCGCGAAAAATTTTTCGCGCGGATTTGGCACCTCGCGCGTCTAGGCTCTTAGATCGACGCGATGGATTCTACTGAAAATGAAGTGTTTCGAGCGGCCATCGCCGGCGATCGCGAGGCATTTGAAATGATCATCCGCAGACAAAGTCGCGCCCTTTTCGCCATCGCCTACGGCATTCTCCAAAACCGGGAGGAAGCCGAGGATGTCGTCCAGGACGCCCTCCTCAAAGCTTGGAAAACCCGCTGGCGCGTGCGCGACCCGGAAAAATTTCCTGCCTGGCTCGGCACCATCGCTCGCCATCGCGCGCACGATCTTCTCCGTCGACGCCGTGAAGTTCCCCTGGAGGGCAACGCGCCGTCGTTGCCGAGTCTCGACCCTCCCGCGCCTGACGACGAGACCGAACGCCACGCCCAGGTACAGGCCGCCCTTTCCGAATTGCCCGAACTGCATCGTGCCGCTCTCACCCTGCGTTATTTCGAGGCGATGGACTACGCCACCATCGAGCGCACCCTCGGCCTGACCAATGGCGCCCTCCGCGGCATCCTCGGTCGCGCCCTCGGCACGCTGCGCAAACGTCTTCGCCCCGCTCTTGTCGCCCTGGAGTAAACGCCATGCCTAACCACACTATTCACCAAGAAATCGAGAGCTGGCTCGCGGCCGACATTCACGACCAGCTCGACCCCGACGAGCGCGCTGCTTTCCGGCAGCATCTCGCCGGGTGCGCGACCTGCCGCGCTTTGCAGGAGGAGGAAAAACCAATGCATCAACTGCTCGAAAACACCCTCGCCAAAGAAACCGCCGACCCGGCGTTCGAGGAACGAATGGTCCGCCGCTTTCGCGACCGCGCGCCGGAGCCGCGACCCGGATTGCTCGCGCTGCTGAGCAACCTGATGCGGATGCGCGCCGCCCAAATCACCGCTGTTGCCGCGCTCCTGATCGCGCTTGTCCAGGTCGGGCAACTGGTGACCGGCGAGCGTCGCGCATCTTCGGAATCAGGTTCGCCGGCGGCTCCGCCCGTGATCGTGGCGCGAGACGAACGCAAGGCCGAAACGGACCGAACCATCGTCACTGGATCGAATACTCCCGCTGCGCAGGAAAGCGGACCAAATCCAACGTTTAAATTTCATCGAGATGCCGCCGCAAAGTTGGCCGGGAATCTTTCCCCCGCCGCGCCGGCACCCGAGGAAAAAACGGCGACCGAAGCGTATGCCGTCGAAGCTCAACCGACCGAGGCGGCCAAGGATAAGGAGGATCAGAGGGAGAACGCCGCCAACAGTGGAATCCAAAACCGCAAGTTGGTTCGCACTGCGCAGCTCGATCTTGAGGTCGGCAATTTCGACGCCGCGCTCCAAAGCCTGACGACTCTGGCCGCAGAGGCCAAAGGCTTCGTCGCCACCCAAAATTCGACCAAGTTGCCTAACGGAAAGCTGAGCGGGACGGTGGTGGTTAAGGTCCTGCCGGAAAACCTGGAGAGCTTTCTGCAAAAGGCGCGCGGCCTCGGCGAACTGAAAAACCAAAGCCTCGGCGCCGAGGACGTCACCAAGGCCTACTTCGACACCGACGCCCGGCTCCGCAACGCAAAGCGAATGGAGGAGCGCCTCCTCGACATGCTGCAAAAGAAGACGGGAAAAGTTTCCGACCTGCTCGAAGTGGAGAAGGAACTCGGCCGGGTGCGCGAAGAGATCGAAAAAATGCAGGGCGAACTGAAGTATTATGACGCGCTCGTCCAGTACGCGACGGTCACCATTTCCCTCGCGGAAAAAGACCTGGAGGAGCCAGCCGCATTCCTCCTCAGGGAAACCGCCAATCTTTCGCTCTTCTCGAGCGACGTGGAAAAGACCGTCGCGGAAGTGAAGAACGCGCTGCAAAACGCGAAGGCGCAGATCGTGCAATCGACTCTCGACCGGGACAACACCGGCCAGGCGACGGCGCGGATGCAGATTCTGCTCGAACCTGAGGAGAGCGATGCGGTGATCGCGCGGGTCAGGAATCTCGGCCGGGTCCAGAATTTCAACATCCAGACCGAGCGCGTGGCGCAAAACGGTTCCGGTCTGTCAGAGAACGCGAAGGTCAAGCGCGATAAGGTGCAATTGAATCTCATTGTCTCCCGCACCGGCGAGGAACCGGCCGTGCAGCAAACGAGTCTGCGCATTCTCACCTCCGCCGTGACCGAGAAAGTGGCGAGGCTGAAAGCCGAGGTCACGAAACTGGGCGGCGAGTTGCGCAGTTCCACCTTCAGCCGCAACCCCGACGGCCAGGAAGTGGCCAGCATCAGGCTGCGCGTGGCGATGAAAAATTATTCCGCGTTGATCGCTTTCTTCGATCAAATCGGCGAGGTGAAGGACCTGAGCGTGCAGCGGAACGATCAGCCCGGGACGGTCGCAAATCCCGAGACTGCGCCGGCCGAGATCAACCTGCAAATCTACAGCCCGGGCCGGATTGTTTCGGAAGATTCCGGGTTCGTCGCGACGGTTCGCCACACTCTTGGCCAGGGCATCGCCGCGCTGGCCTGGAGCGTGCGCATGATCGGGGTCGCGATTGCCTTTCTTGCGCCGTGGGCGCTGGCGTTGGGACTGGTCAGCTGGCTGGTGGTGCGCTTCGCCCGCCGTCGTGGGAGTCGGTAGAAGGGCGCGCGCTGCTTGTCCTCCCGAGCCGGCGCAGCGCGGCGAAGGCTCTCCGACGCAGTGCAGGAGTTCACCTTTCGAGAGCGCCAGAAACGCTCTACGCACGTCCGAGCGGAAGAGGGCACAAAATGCATCGGAGAGGTCCCTCGCCGTTCTTCGGCGGCTCGGGATGACAAGCTTGGGTAGCGCACTCGCCCCACGAGTGTTGGTGCCGATGTTGCACCGTGCGAACTTTCCCTGGAGCGTACGAAAGGCGGATGCGGTTGGGCCTTTAACTCTTAACCTCGCAGGGAAGTGCGTGGCGTGGAACAGCGCGACTTCACCGCAAAGAAAAGAGGAGCGCGGCAAGCGGGGTCAGGAGCACGAGATCGGCCAGCGCGGTCCGGCTATCGCGCGAGAGATGATCGGCGGCATTCAGCCTGACGAGGAGAAATGCACTGCCCGCAAGACAGAGCCAGAACGGCCAGGCGAAATGCCAGAAGATGCCGCACCCGATTGCGGCGACGAACAGCGCGTAACCGATTCCCCGCAAGGCACCCGCCACGCGCGGCCAGCTCGTGATGAAAGTGGCTTTACCCTGGGCGGCATCGAGCTGGCGCTCCCAGGCCGCGATCGAGAGACAGTTGTAGGTGCACAAAATCGCGAAGAGCAGGACCGCGACTCCGAAGGAAATCGTCAGGCCGGGCAGCTTCGCGATCACGGCCAGAGTGGTGCCGGCGGCGAAAAGAATCCCAATCGCCTTCTCCTTCACCGGAAGAGGCCGCCATTTTCCGCCTAACGAATGATTGGCGAAAAGATAAAGCGCGCAGAGTGCTGCCAGGGTGCCGCCGAGGAGGAAGAGTTGAAGATCGAGGCTGAAAAATGCGAGCGACAAATCGATCATGAAGATGACGACAATTGCAATCCACCACCCGGTCATGTGATCGCGACAAAATTGGTGCCGGAGGGAGATGGGCGCGCCGGGCGCCAGTCGGATGGTGTCGGCAAACCGGTCCGCCAGGTAAATCAACCAGGCGGTAAAAAAGAGAAGTGCGCGCAGCGAGAGATCGAGGTTCGCGCCAAAGGTGCGGGCAAAAAGCCATTGCCAGACGAGCGCAACGATCGGCGCGTCGAGACAGAGGAGGCTCAGCCAAACGACCGGCGGATACCCCACTCGACCAGCGACAGGAAGGGGAGACTCGGCCACTTCGGGCAGGTCGGACATTGGCAAAGTTATCGAGGGGGCGAGATGTTCGCAATCGGTCGACGGGGGTCCGGCGAGTAACCGAAAGCTCGCGCACCGGACGATCTTGTCTTAGAATATCTTGCGGTCGCAAACGAGCCAAGTCCGCACCATCATAGGAGTATCCATGAAGACAGAATCTGGCATCCCGATGAATAACGCCGCCGTCCGCGCCCTTCCCAAGCACCTTCTCCAGTTCGCGGTCGACCAGCGCTACGACGAATACACTCCGATCGATCATGCAGTCTGGCGCTTCATCATGCGGCAGAACATTTTTTTCCTGAAGGAATACGCGCACAAAGTTTACTTCCAGGGGCTGCTCGACACCGGCATCTCCTTCGACCGGATCCCGCGGATCAGCGAGATGAACGATATTCTCGGGAAGATCGGCTGGGGCGCAGTGGCCGTCGACGGGTTCATTCCGCCGGCCGCTTTCATGGAATTCCAAGCCTACAAAGTGTTGGTGATCGCCTGCGATATGCGCCAAATCCATCACATCGAATACACGCCCGCCCCCGATATCGTGCACGAGGCCGCCGGACATGCCCCGATCATTGTCGATCGCGAATATTCCGATTACCTCCAGCGCTTCGGCGAGGTCGGCGCCAAGGCCATGTCGTCGAGAAAAGATTTCGAGTTATATGAAGCGATCCGGCATCTTTCGATCCTGAAGGAACAACCCGATTCCGACCCGAAACAAGTCGAGGAAGCAACCCGCGAGGTCGAGTACAAGCAGGCCAATCTGGGCGATCCCTCGGAGATGGCGCAACTCTCGCGCCTTCATTGGTGGACGGTCGAATACGGCCTTATCGGCACGCTTGAGAAGCCCAAGATTTACGGGGCTGGCCTCCTTTCATCGATCGGCGAATCGGTTTCCTGCCTCGAGCCGCACGTCCAGAAGCTTTGGTATTCGATCGACGCGGCCAATCAGCCGTTCGACATCACGACCAAGCAACCGCAGCTCTTTGTCTGCCGCGATTTCCAACATCTGAGCGATGTCCTGGAGGACTTTGCAAGCAGGATGGCGTTCCGGGTTGGCGGGCTCGAGGGGATCAACAAGGCGATCGAATGCAAGAACGTCGCGACCTGCGAATACTCCTCCGGGGTTCAGGTCTCGGGGGTATTTACCGAAGTGCTGACCGACTCGAAGAAACAGCCGATTTATCTGCGCGCGAACGGTCCGAGCGCGCTCGCTTGTGGAAACAAGGAACTGCCCGGGCACGGCCGGGATTATCACAAGGATGGGTTCGGTGCGCCGATTGGGAAGTGGAACCAAACCGAAATGCACGAAGGCCGCCAGGCGCGACTCGAATTCGAGAGCGGCATTATTGTCGAAGGCAAAGTCGAGAAACTCTTGCACCGCGACGACAAGCTGGTGCTGGTTTCCTTTTCCCACTGCACGGTCAAACTTGGCGACCGCGTGCTCTTCGATCCCGCCTGGGGCACCTACGACATGGCGGTGGGCGACCGGATTGTCTCGGTCTTCAATGGCGCTGCCGACAAGGACGCTTACAACCAGGTCGCGCTCGTCCCGAAAGAGCGCACGATCAAACATCCCTCCGATGTCCAGCGGAAAAAACTCGAGAGTCTCTATCAACAGGTACGCAACATTCGCACCGGCAAAGGCGGCTACGACCGATTGGGCGAGATTTGGGAGACTCAGCAGGCCGATCACTCCGGGGACTGGCTCCTTTCGATGGAGATCTTCGAAATCCTCGACGAGGCCGACGAGCAGCCTGAATTGAAAGAGCGGGTGAAAAAATTCCTGGGAGAAAAGAAGACGAAAACGAAAGACCTCGCGACCCTCATCGGCTGGGGCTTCCGGCTTGTCGATTACCACAAGCAGGGAGTTTACTCCGCCGCCTAGGGAAGACTGTTGCAAGCCGGGCGTCGCTGTTCCCACCACCCTGATTGATGCTTGACCTCGACCTCTCCGCCACTTGGCAGTCGGGGCAACCAGGGTATTCTTTGCGCCGATGAAGCTGACCCTACCGTTGCTCATGGTTATTCTTCTCGCCGGTTGCGCGTTTGGCCCAACCCTCGATGAACAGGCGCGACAAGAAACTCAGCAGCACCAGGTCGAAAAGCGCAGCGACGCCTTCGCCAAGAGCCTTCAGCAATAGGCCCGGTTGGCACTGCGATTTGAACTTTGCCCGGTGCCGCGGGATAGGAACAAATGGCATCTAATTCCCTTATCCGGCGTCTCGTTCAGGCAGGCGCATTTCTCCTGATTTGCGACGGCATTATAGGGCTGATCAAACCGCGATGGCGTTCCCTTTTTTGGCGTTTCGGCCCGCAATTGCCCCGGGCCGCGACGGAAGAACTGGCCGATCATCCAAAGGCGGCTCGCACGGTTTATCTCGCGGAAGCAGCCCTCGGGATTCTCCTGGCTTCGCGGCAGACATCGGAGGTGGAGTGACCGGTCGCGGCTCACTGCAGAGCTTTAGCGACGCTCTGTGAGCGCCGTGGCGGCACAGGGCTGGCAATTCTGGCGTGAGCGGGGTCAACTAGCGCAGGCCCGTGTCACATTCCCACCGGACGGTGCTCATTTTCCCCGCGCTAACTGTGATCTCGAAGGGTCCATATTGACCAATCGCGGTCCGGTTGCCGCTGCGCACGACCGTGTACTGGCCGGGCGGCAGTAAGACCTTGAAGCGTCCCTCGCTGTCGGTTGCGAAGGAGGCAATCACCTTCTCGCCCTGCTTGACCTCGAAATTCACCTTGGCCAGCGGCATGGTAGAAGAGGCGCCTTTGCGCACTGGGCCGCCATGGGTTGGCCCGGCCGAGATGGTTCCCTCGATCCCGGTAGCAGGGTCCGGCGACGGCGAACCGTTTTCACCAGCCACGCAGGCAACCGGCGATAGAGCCCAAAGCGTCAAAATCAATAGGAGCATCCTGGTCATGCTGTCTGCCAATGCAAGAAAGTCGCACGGCTCGGGAAAAGAGCGACTTCCAAAAGCCTACCGAGCCGAGTCGAGCCTAGTCTCGAATTCCGCGCTTTAATTCCCACACCCGCAAGGCCGCAAGGATAAGCCGTTTCGTTCGCGCCATCGTGCCAATGGCCGGCACGGCATCTTCCTCCGGCGAAGCGTCGATTTTGGCCAACGACCGGCGCTTCAGTTTCCGTTTCAAGACCCGTCCGGAACCGTTACTACGGTGGGGGTTCTCCAGATCCCTGAAAACCTTTTCTAACGAGATCCCTGTGTTCATAGTTCAATTCCCAGAAAAGCGCTGAGGGTGACGCTTCGTTCTTAATTATTGTTCGTCACCCGGATGCACCGCGGCTGGAGCAAATCTGAAGGCGTTGCATGACAATGTTGTGACGTTTGTGCATCAAATCTGTAAAAATCCGCGTCCTCCCGGACGAAGACCCGGCCGTCAATCCCGAACCCTTTTTGATTCCCAAGTGCTCAGGGCCGCTGCAACCAGCCGGCGGGCCGGCCCCGGTGGTGGCGCAAGCTCAGAATAAAGCCACGTTCTCCCATGGACTGCGATGTGGTTGTGGTCGGTCTGGGAGCGATGGGAAGTGCCGCTGTCGGAGAATGCGCGTTGCGCGGGAGCTCGGTCGTTGGGCTGGAGCAATTTCCTCGCGGTCACGATCGCGGCTCCTCCAGCGGTCTGAGCCGAATCATTCGCAAGGCTTATTTCGAAGATCCCGCCTATGTGCCGTTAGTGCTGCGCGCTTATGAGAAATGGCGCGAGCTAGAGCACGCGGCGAAGAGCGAACTTCTCCGAATCACCGGCCTTCTCATGGTGGGGGAAGAAAACGCCGAGGTGATCACCGGCGCGACACGCGCGGCGCGCGAGCATCGGCTTCCCTTCGAGCAATTGGATGCCGCAGAGATCCGCGCCCGCTATCCCAGCCTGCGGTTGGAGCCGCAAGAAATCGGAATCTATGAACCGGAGGGTGGTGTGCTCGACCCGGAAAGGGCGGTCGAAGCGCAGCTCACCCGGGCGAGCGAAGCCGGCGCGCACCTGTGCTTCGAAGTCGCAATGAGAAGCTGGAGAGCGCGTAAAGGGGGTTTCGTGCTCGAGCTGTCCGACGGCACGAGCCTGAAGAGCAAAGCGCTCATTCTGTCGTTAGGCCCGTGGTTTCAGCAGACCCTGGCGAGCCTTGGCGTCGACTTGCGGGTGCAACGCAATGTCCAAGCCTGGTTCACTCCCACCACTGAAGAATATGCAGCCGGCCGTTTCCCCCCTTTTCTGCTCGATCGCGCGGGCTTTCCCGCGCCGCTCTATGGCTTTCCGGATTTCGGCCACGGCGTGAAGGCGGCGTTTCATTCCTGCGGCGAACTGAGCGAGCCAGACCAATTCAATCGAGAAATCGATCGGGAGCGCGACATTGAACCCATCGTTAGGGCGATGGATCAATGGATGCCCGGCGCGGCCGCCGGTTTCCGCGCCGCCAAACCCTGTCCGTACTCATTAACCCCCGACGGACACTTTGTCGTGGATCGTCATCCGGCGCATCCGCGGCTCATTCTCAGCGGGGGCTTCTCCGGGCACGGCTTCAAGTTTGCGCCAGTCATGGGAGAGATCGCCGCCGAGCTTGCCTTGGAAGGCGCGACCCGCTACGAGATTGGATTTCTCTCACTTAAGCGATTCCTCTAAACCTTCGATGCATCGTAGCCTGGGGGCGATGAGCCCGGCTTTCAGCTTGTCAGCCAGGTTCTTCCCGGGCACAACCGGAATTCGCGACATTGTTTAGTCGGGGCTAGAGATTTCCATGGAAAGCCGGGCACAATTTGCAAAGGAACAATCCGACTCCGGCGAGTTCCAGCGTCAGGACGACCGCTTCCGCGACTGGATCTCAGCCGACGGCTCGACCGCTTATCCCGGCGTCGCTGGCCGCTATCACCTTTACGTCTCCCTCGCCTGCCCCTGGGCCAGCCGCACCGTCATCGTGCGGCATTTACTCGGGCTCGAAAACGCGATCGGCATGACTGTGGTCGATCCGGTGCGCGACGAGCGTGGCTGGGCCTTTCGCGAGGGTCCCGGATACAGCCGCGACCCGGTCAACGGGTTCTCCTACCTCGCCCAAGCCTACCGCGCGACCGATCCTAACTTCACCGACCGCGTCACCGTGCCGGTCCTTTGGGACAAACAAGCCAATCGCATCGTCAATAACTCCGAAGACGACATCTGCCGGATGTTTGCCGAATCGTTCCGCCAGTTCGCCACCCGGGAAGTCGACCTCTTTCCGGCTGAGATTGCGGACGAACAGGCCGCGCTCTCCGAGTTCATCTATCAGAGAGTAAACAATGGTGTTTATCGCGCCGGCTTCGCCACCCGCCAGCCCGCTCATGAGCGCGCCGCGCGCGGCCTTTTCGAAGCGCTCGATGAGCTGGAATTGCGCCTCACGACAAAGCGCTATCTCTTCGGCAACCGAATCGTCGAAACCGACTGGCGCCTCTTTTGCACCCTGGTGCGCTTTGATCTTGTTTATTACATCCACTTCAAGTGCAGCCTGCGGCGCATCCTGGATTACCCAAACCTCCAAGGCTACTTGATGGACCTCTATCAACAGCCCGGCATCGACCAGACCGTCAATTTCGAGCACATCAAAAATCATTACTACCTAACGCATGAGGCAATTAATCCAACACACCTCGTACCGATCGGGCCGGTGCTGGACATGAGTCAGCCGCACGGCCGGGAAAGACTCTCGTGACCACCCTGATGAGGAGCGGCCCAACGACTAACTCGTCTTTTCTAAGTGTGACTCGAGCTACTGACTAAGATAGCGAGCCAGGACAAATTCTACCCCGCCTCTGCTGGAGGTGGCTTGAAAACCGACCGCGACCACCTTGCCATCGGCCTGCAGCACCGCCCCGTTAGCGCCGCCGTTCAAATTGCCAAACGAGGTGCGGACTTCGCCGCCAATCCCAAAGGTCGTGTCGAGTGCACCAGTCGAAGTCAAGCGCGCGAGCAGAAAGTCGGAATCGGAGGACTCGCTATTCGGATAACCTACGGTGATGATCTTGCCGTCACTTTGCAGGAGCACCTCCCAGGCAGATTGACAGCAACTGCCGAAATCGATTTGCGTTTTGCCGTCGCCGCTAAAGGTCGTGTCGAGAACGCCACTCGCGGTGTAACGCGCGACGGCAAAGTTCTGCACTCCTCCGCCGTGCGAAATGGCAAACCCCGCCGCAACGATGCGGCCATCCGGCTGCAAAGCAGCCGAGTGCGCCCGATCAAAGTTTTGCGCGCCGAAGTCCGTCGTTACTCTCCCACCGACGCCGAAACTCGTATCAATCGTCCCATTACTGAGATAACGCACAGCGGCAAAATCGTAGAAGGTCGCCCCTTCATTGGCAGAGCCGACTGCTACGATCTTTCCATCCGGTTGGATTAAGACTGCTAAAGCGTCGTCTTCAAAACCGGCAAAATCGGTTGTCACCTGACCGCCGCTGCCAAATGTCGAGTCGGCCGTTCCATCTGGGTTGTAGCGGGCCAGGGCAAAATCGGTATCGGACAAATCGCCAGGGTTAAAATCTACAAAGTGGGTCCCGGCAGCGATAATCTTGCCGTCAGCCTGTAAGGCCACAGCAAACGCATAACTCCCTTCTGGAAATAACGTGGTCACGATGCCGCCATCGCCAAAGGAGGTATCCAGCGACCCGTTCGGATTGTAGCGAACGACTTTGAAGTCACCCGCAAAGGTGAAAAGCGGGAATGCCCCGCCCGCGACCACGATCTTGCCATCCGGCTGGATAACGACCGCAGAAGGAACCGCCGCCAGGCCGGGAAAATCGGTCGTCACTCTGCCACGAGAGCCAAAGCTCGAGTCGAGCGTTCCATCGGAATTATATCGGACGACGGCAAAGTCTTCGTCGGAGAAATCATTATGCTGGTAGGTTTGCCCGACGACGACCAGCTTGCCATCCGGTTGAATTGCCACGGCATTGGCGAGATCGGTGCCGTGCCGGATGTCGGTTTTGACCTTGCCGCCAGTTCCGAATGTCGGATCGAGATCCCCAGCCGCTGCGCACACCACCTGTGGAGTGATCGATCCCGCCAGCACGATCGCGGCGGCCATCATTCCCCGGCAAACCATGAAACGATCATTCAGTATTGCGCCTATCATTGTCATAATCCCCCTTTGTTGTTACCGACCCGTAACATGACCAAGGGTCTGAGTTCAAACAGTGAATCGTAACGGTTCAGTCAGCTTTGAAACAGCGTCGAGGATGCGCCGAGGAGCAGCGCGCAGATGTCCATTCGACCTTTGCAAGATTTTGGGGAATAAGGTCATCCCGATCTCGCTCGAATGGCGAAGATCAGGCGGGAGAAATTTTATGAATCAGAGCCTTTTTCTCGGCAGCCGGTTGGTGTTGCTGTCCCTGCTGGCGGTATTCTTCGCCAGTATTTTATCGGTCAAAGGAAACGATTTTGCCGGGATTCCGGCAAGTGCAGAGGAGCCCGACTCGGGCGCCTGGAGTGCGACCGATCCGATGGAGTATGATCGCTACTGGTTTACTGCCACGACTCTCCTTGACGGCCGGATTCTGGTCACCGGCGGTTACAGTTACGAGAGTTACGACCTGGCAGAGTGCGAATTGTACGACGGCGCGGGCGGCCATTGGACTGAAACCGGGAAGATGCGGTTCGCTCGCTATAATCATACGGCCACACTTTTGGCCGATGGGCGGGTGCTGGTGGCGGCCGGTTATAATGGCGACGAGATGTCGAGCGCCGAGATTTACAACCCGGCGAGAGGTTCCTGGGTCAGAACTGGGTCACTAAACGTGGCGCGCGACGAACACGCGGCCACTCTCTTGCAGGATGGGCGCGTGCTGGTGATCGGTGGTTACACCTCGACGATTGGGCCCACCCCAAGCACGGAGACATTTGATCCGCTCACCGGCAGGTGGACGAGTGCCGGAAACCTGCGTGATGGCCGCTGGTGGGCCACAGCTACAACGCTGCTCGATGGTCGCGTCCTGGTCACCGGGGGCGTTGGCGTTAGCACCAGTAACCTCGCCACCTGCGAAATCTTCGACCCAGCCACCGGCACCTGGAGTTCGACCGCTCGGATGCGTGTGGGGCGTTACTCCCACACCGCCACGCTCCTGCCCGATGGCCGGGTGCTCGTCGCCGGCGGCCACGCGAATGACTATCCACCGACCAATACAGCGGAGATTTTTGACCCGTCCACCGGCACCTGGGCATCTGTGGCGACAATGCCGAATGCACGGGCCCGGCACACAGCCGCACTTCTGGCCGATGGCCGTGTCTTAGTGGCCGGCGGATGGAATGTAAGGGTCATCCCCTGGGCGGAGATTTTCGATCCGGTGACTTCTAATTGGTCGGCAACTGGTCGGCTGCTGAAGGAGCGCGATCAACACGCCTCAGCCGTCTTGCCCGATGGAAGGGTGATTGTCGCCGGCGGATTGGATCGCCGAAATTTCGAGCTTGCCAGCGCTGAAGTCTTCACCCCCTAAAATCGGCAGCTCTCTTGCAGTCGGCACGCCCGCCGAGCTTGCGATCACGTGTTCACCAGACGCGTCAATCGCGCTGTTGCCAATCAGCCCTGGGGGCGCGGTTCAGCTGCTCCGCCAATCGCCGTCGGCCGTGCTGTTGCAGCCGCGTCGCTAACCATCGAGCGCCGTGCGTAACGGAATTGTTACGAATTCCGAGTACGAAAGGAAGCGCTCCTGGCGGAGCGATATCGTATTCATGTTTAAATGATCTCAACCGGAGGAACTATGAAAAGAAACCAGATTCAATCCACTTCCATCGCAGCGTTTTTGACAATTCTATCTCTTGCCCCGACCCGGGCTCAGGCGGCCGCGGGCGATCTCGATCCGGCTTTTGGCCGAGTCGGCGTGGTCCGGACCGATTTCTCAGGGTCGGATGAATACGGGTTCGCGCTCAAAGTCCAGCCTGATGGTAAGATTGTCGTAGCTGGGCAAAGCGGCGTCTATCCAGTGTTTCACGCCGCCCTGGCACGTTATGAGACGAATGGCAGGCTGGATCGGAGTTTCGGCACGGGTGGCAAAGCATCCGCTGCACTCGATCCAGGCGGAGATGGGGTCCAGGCGATCGCGCTCCAGTTTGATGGTAAGATTGTAACTGCCGGTTCAGTCATTCATAACAACTTTCTGCTCGCCTTTAGCGTTGGGCGTTTTAACGCGGACGGAACCTTGGATGGGACATTCGGCAATGGCGGCGCCGTCCAGACGACTTTCGGTGACTCGTCTGCCGAGGGCAACGACGTGGTGCTTCAAAGCGACGGCCGGATAATTGTCATCGGCAGTACCGGCGCGGGCTCCTACAGCGCTCTGAATGATTTTGCCCTGGTCCGTTACAACTCGGACGGCAGTCTCGATCAGAGTTTCGGCATCGGTGGCAAGGTAACGACGCATTTCCCGGGCGTTTTCAATACCGGATCGAGGGGTCTGGGAGCGGCACTCCAGCGTGACGGCAAGCTCGTCGTCGGTGGAACTTACGTGAATGAAAGCACTCCCAATACTTTTGCGGTTGCTCGCTACAACTCCGACGGCAGTCTCGATGCCTCTTTTGGCGATGCCGGTCTGGTTACAACCAGGATCGGAGCGGGTGACGCTCTTGCCTTTGGGGTAATTGTCCAGCGCGATGGACGAATCGTGCTCGCAGGTTACTCGGACGGAGAAGACCATGATTTTACCCTCGCTTGCTACAACGCCAATGGCACTCTTGATTCAACCTTTGGCACCGCTGGGATCGTGACGACAAACTTTTCCACTAACTCAGATGACATTGCCTATGCCCTTGCCGCGCAACGCGACGGAACCCTGCTCGTCGGCGGACGCACCGGGGAATATCCCTTCTTTGATTTCGCGGTCGCGCGTTACACTAGCAGTGGGCAGCTCGATCAGAGCTTTGGCGTCGGTGGCAAAGTGACAACTGATCTCGGCAGCGACGAGTTGGGCTATGGAATAGCGATCCAGCGCGACGGAAAGATTCTTCTCTCGGGCGCGGCTCTCAAGGGCAGCACGTTCGACTTCGGAGTCGTCCGCTATCTCGGCCAGTAAAAGACCTCGGCTCTAGCCAGGATCGGACGGAGTAATCTCTTTGTCCGTTGCCTTCAACCTAACGTCACCAACGCAAAGCGGGGTCGCGCGTGAGGCGTTGGTCGTGGGCAGCAAAATTCCTTCACGGAGATTCGCGAAGGCAGGTTCATTTCGGATTTCCTCTTGTTCTATGGCAGCGTCTCGGAAGGGTGGCCCTTGCAGACGATCAAGAAAAGCCAGCCCGTGTCACGCGATCGACTAACCTGCGAGTCGCGCAGACCATTGGAAAATTTCGTGCTGAGGCGAGATCGTGTCTTGACGGCTTGGCCACGAACTGGCTAAAACCGCCGCTATGAGCGATATCCAAGTCAATCGGGGCGAGACAAAGCTTGGCGTTTTTTCTGAAGAGGAGATCAAGGAGGGGTTGCGGAGCGGGCGTTTCTTGGCCACCGACATAGGGTGGCGTGAAGGAATGCCGAACTGGGTGCCGCTCTCGCAATTTCCCGGGGTCGCTCTGGCGGAACTGGCGGCGGGCCCAGGCACGGCTGTCGTTGTCGATGGCTTGCCTTGGGAACGCCGGCAGGCGCTTGGTTTCTTTCCTGCCTTTTTCGAGACGCTGAAGTTGGTTCTGCTAAACCCGACGGCTGCCTTCGCCAGCATGCGAAAAGAAGGCGGATTGACCGATCCACTCCTCTACGCCATGATCGGCGGAAGCCTTGGGGCCATTGTCGGTGCTGTGTGGCAGTTGCTTTTCTCGTCGATCGGCGGCATGGGCGAGCGCAATCCAGTCTTCGCCATGATGGGTTCGGGAATGAGTGCGGTGATCTGGGTTGTCCTCGCTCCACTTTTTGTCGTGATCGGTCTGTTTGTCTGCGCGGGCATTTTCCATCTGTGCCTCATGCTCGTTGGAGGTGCGAATCGCCCCTTCGAGACGACGTTTCGAGTTGTGAGTTACTCGATCGGCTCGACTAACCCGCTCTGCATCATTCCAATTTGCGGCGGCGCGGTCGCGTTCATCTGGAACATCGTTCTCGAATGCATCGGTCTGGCGAAAGCGCACGACACAACGACCGGCAAGGCTGTGATCGCGGTTCTGCTCCCAGTGATTGTTTGCTGCGGCATTTTCTTCCTCTGCTGGGGTTTGCTTATTGGCATCCTGATGCACGCAGGGCAGTAACTGCCGTTATGCAGATTTGTTGTCGCCGGCTCAAACTGCAAGAGATCGATCACGAGCTAGTCTGGCTCCTTGTCTCGTTAGGCGCGGGCGCCGGGTTGGCGGCCTGGCTTTCGGCCCGGCTGCCGATGCCGGGCTGTCCTTTTCAGTCTCTCACCGGTTTCCCCTGCCTGACCTGCGGCGCGACCCGCTCGGCCTGGCAATTTCTGCATGGCCATTTCATCATGGCATTTCGTTTCAATCCTCTCGCGTTTTTGAGTTACTGCGGAATCGCAGTTTTCGATCTGTATGCCTTCGGGGTGCTTCTCACGCGGGGGCCCCGACTTCGGTTGGAGAAGTTTTCCAGCCGTGAAAAGAAGGTGTTGCGCCGGCTCGCGGTCGCTTTGCTTGCTGGAAACTGGCTCTATCTCATCGCTGGCGGCATGGTCTAGCGGGCCGGGGTCGGCGCCTCCGGGCTACAAGGGGAAGCGACGGGGCGCTTCCTCAATAGGTCTCGACTGGAGATCGCTTGCCGTCTTCCGGCGTGCGCTGCGCGGCTTGCCTGGGGCCAAGGACCGCAACCCGCAAGTTCCAGATTTCCTCATTGATTGCGGCAAAGGCTGCCTCTGAAAATTCATCGGGCGGCGTAAGCCGCCTTTTAAATCTGGAGATATTTTCCACCGCCCGCGTTAGCTCGTTAGGCGGAAGAGTTTGCAGATAGCCGAGCGCTTGCCCGATTGCCGGAACCCGATGGCAGATCATAGCCAGGTCGTTGCCCGCGTCGATCGCGCGCCGGATGGTTTCTTCAAATCCATATTCATTCAAAATCGCCCCCATATCGAGATCGTCGGTCATGATCAAGCCTGTGAAACCTAACTCGCGGCGGAGCACGTCGGCCACAATGCGGCGGGAAAGAGAGGCCGCGGTTTTCTCCGGTTCGAAACAGGGATACCAACCGTGGCAGATCATCATGCTATCCACCCGGCCGGCGAAAGCGCGAAAAACCGCCAGCTCGTTCGCGTTCAACTCTTCGAGCGAACGCTCGATCCGCGGCAAGTCGTGATGTGCGTCAATCGTCGCGGCCGAATAACCGGGAAAATGTTTGCCGCAGCTCGCGATCCCTTCCGCGCGCAGGCCGTCGTTGAAGGCCCCCGCCAGCCTGACAACTTCGTCGACATTTCTCCCGTAACAGCGACCGCGAAGCGAGTTGTCGGCTTCATCGTCGAAGGAAATATCGAGCACCGGGCAAAGATCGAGATTGAAACCGAAAAGTCGGAGGAGCCGGCCGGTGATCTGGCCGTGTCGCCTAACGACCTCGAGGTCGCCTTTGTCGCGCAGTTGCTGCGCGCTGGGCGGTTCTTCGCCGATCAGGCGCAACCGGGAAACGCGGCCGCCTTCCTGGTCGATCGTAATGATCGGCTCGACCGCGCTGAGGTCGCGCAAGTCGTCGATCAGTTTCCGCAACTGACGCGCGCTTTCGATGTTGCGCCCGAAGAGGATGAACCCGCCCGGCTGCACTTGGCGAAAGAGTGCGGCCGTCTCGCGATCAAGTTCTTTGCCGGGGACGCCGGTGAGGATCAATTGACCCGGTGAAACGCTCTCCATCGAGTCGGAACGTAGGATCGATGACCGGCGTGCGAAACAAAAATGAATCGTTAGGTTCGGCGTTCGCGGAGATGCTTTTCGGCTTTGCCCCGCCATCCTTCACGATATCCGGGTGGCAAGAGCGCTGCTGGAGAAGGGAAACTCGCCAGGACCGGCGCCGTGAAAGAGGCGAAGGTTTTGCGGCGGCTGCGACGCTTTTTCACACCGATCTCGTCTCAGACAAAAAGCTTTTCTTCCTCGCCACTCCCGCTATGAGACTTGAGGTGCCCCGGAAACTATTCCCCGCCCCAAATGAAACCCAATTCCCCTCGGCCTCGTAAGAAAAAACGCATCCCGGTCGAGTTTTCGCCGCGCGAACTGCAAATCGTGCGCCACATCGCCGCCGGGCGCACGAGCAAAGCGATCGCAGCGCCTCTCTACCTCAGCCGAAAAACCGTCGAGAGCCACCGGGCCAACATGTTTAGCCGACTAAAAGTCCGCAGCGCCGCGGGCTGGTCTGCTACGCTATCCGCAAAGGATACATCAAACCGTAAACAGGATTGAGGTAGGACCAGCCACGCACAATTTCACGGCGCAATCGACCTTGAAAGTTGTCAAATGGGGTTTGCAAACACATTTTTGCGGGATCACGTAATTCAGGAGACGCATGAGCGATATCAATCCAAAAGCTTTCATATCATACAGTTGGAGCTCCGCGAAACACCGAGACACAGTTCGAGAGTGGGCTGAGCGCCTTGTCGCAGATGGGGTAGACGTTGTTCTAGATGTTTATCATCTCAAAGAAGGTCAAGACAAATATCTTTTTATGGAGCGTATGGTAACCGATCCGCGAGTCACGCACGTCTTGGTGATCTGCGATAAGAAATACGCCGAAAAGGCCGACGCACGGAAGGCCGGTGTCGGCACGGAATCGCAAATTATTTCAAAGGAGGTGTACGAAAAGGTCGACCAGTTGAAGTTTATTCCGATCGTTTGCGAGTTTGATGAGGAAGGAAATCCGTACCTGCCGCGATTCTTTAAATCCCGAATTTGGATTGATTTTTTCCACGGACGAAGCTGTCAACGAAAACTGGGAGCGCCTTATCGGACTGCTCTATGGCAAGCCGCTTCATGAAAAACCGACGATAGGCAAACCGCCCCCTTACATCCGTGCTAATACTGAGGGTCCCGCAAGCCCAGTGTTGGCAAAGCTCAATTCTTTTCGCCAAGCATTACTCCAAGGCAAGAAGGGCTTATCGTCATACCGACGCGACTTCTTGAATACGTGTGTCAACTACGCAGACTCGCTCCGGGTCAGACAGCGACCAGAGGTTGAATCGCTCGGCGAAAAAATCATCGAAGATTGCGGAAAGCTAACGCATGTGCGCGATCACATCATCGATTGGGTGTTGCTCGAATCGGAAGCTAATCCGTCCGAAGAATTTTCGGAGGCGCTTATCGAGTTGCTCGAGCGACTGCGCGAACTAAAAGCTCGGCCTCCGGAGGTGAACTCGTGGAATGATGTTTGGTTCGAGGCACACGGCCTGTTCGTCTACGAGACGTTCCTTTACATTGTCGCAGCTCCTCTTAAAACTCGATGCTTCGACGATCTTCACAATATTTTCCACTCGCATTACTTGTTGCCGTCGACTGAACGTTACGGTGAAGAACGATTTGACCAGTTTGATGGGTTCTATGCGTACGGGGGTCGGGAAGGTGAATGGGAAGGTGAATGGGGGTCAGTGTGCAAATCTTGACAGCGCCCAATATTTGCTGACCATGAGCACCCCTACCGATCAGACACGAGTTCCCTACTTGGAGTGTCAATAGCGGTCAGTCCTCACTATCAACACAAGCGACCGAAAAACTCGACGATTGAGCATTGGATCCCTGGACCGAAAACGTAGGATATTCGGACACGCACGAGATTCCCGCCGAGAAGATGTAAGAAAACAGGACTGACGCCGAAGTCGAAGTCTAAACTTTTTGGCCTGCAGGCAAGAGAAAAGCTGAAAGCGGAAAATCTGACAAGCTGAAAGGGCGAGGACCGAGTCAGCCCGTGAATCTTGGCACAAAAAGTGCCGCGGGGGCAGCGATACGTCTCACAACAATGATCGTTCACCTCGCGGACGGCACCTGCTACCGGTAAAAGGCTTCGCTTGATGCGACGTTGCTCTTCATTCGCCACCAAATCGAGAGAAGAAAGCACCGGGTCCCGAGCTTATTTCCCGCCGCCGAGGCCGGCGGCGCTGATGGAAAGGACGATGGATCACAGTTCGCGGGCGGGCGTCGAGCTTAGGTGGTCGGCGGCTCTTCCCGCACTGCGCTTGACTCTTCCATCCGGGACTTGCTCGTCCTCGTACTTCTCGATGAGCAGGCCGACGACTTACATGAGCGAGGCGAGCGGGTGGCTCTCGTCGTTGCCGACTTCGTCCACGAGCTAGTGGAGCAGGGCAACCAGGCGTCGACACCTCATCTCCGTGTGCGGGACGAAGGCGGGCTGCGAGAGCTCGGGGCAGTGAGCGAGTGAAGTCTAGAGGGTGTCGTTCATTCAAGTTTGTCGTTTCGGGGCTATCAAAGCAGGCCGGGGCATCAGAAGCGGAAGCGATTGTATTCTTCGTGAGTGCCGATCCAAAACCAGCGACGAGGTGGGACCTGGCGGTTTTGACTCTCCGCCCGCCTAAAGCAGCCCTAGTTCGTGAGCCACTTTGACAAAAGGTCGACCCCGACGGTTTTCGCGACTTCGCTTCGCTCGCCGCAATTCCTTAAGGGAAGAATAGTCTTCCAGTGCCACCTGCATTTTGACAAATTGCTTGTACGGAATGACGGCGAATTCTTTCTTCCCAGCTTTCTCGATGATCTGCGCAGTCATGGATTTCTAGCGATAGGCGTCGCCGATGGAGAATACGATAAATCACGATTCGATTATTTTCGAGTTCAAAGAGAACCCGCCAATCTCCAACCCGCAGTCGATATTCAGGTGTGAAATTCGTTAGGCGTTTCACGTCGCCGCTGAAATTTGAAGCCAGAGTCATGATCGCGCGGGCGATCCGCTTTCCGTCATGTTTTGGAATGCGTTTGAGGTCCTTTTCCGCCCTTGTACGAATTTCGATCTCGCGCGGCACCGGGAAGTGCTTAGCAGGCAGGCCTGGCGATGCCAATGATCAAGTGCTCCGCACTATTTCCCTCCGCCGAAGTCGGCCGCGAGGTAGAAGGCTGAGGCCTGGCGGAAGAAAAGAGCCTTCGGCGTTTTGGTTATTCGCTAGTGGTTGCCTGGTATTGGGAGGAATGCCGCAGGCGTCGCGCTGATGGAAAGTACGATGGATGACAGTTCGCAGGCGCGCATCGAGCTTAGGTGGTCGACGGCTCTTCCCGCACTGCGCTTGACTCTTCCAACTCCGGGACTTGCTCGTCCTCGTACTTCTCGATGAGCAGGCCGACGACTTCCATGAGCGAGGCGAGCGGG
>Ga0081539_10001834_pt1 | contig 33545 bp, 24 predicted proteins | sample TabmetS4T2R2_FD_71023 | JGI IMG/M metagenome (GOLD analysis project Ga0081539, IMG submission 71023) | Tabebuia heterophylla rhizosphere microbial communities from the University of Puerto Rico - S4T2R2 | ecosystem: Host-associated > Plants > Roots > Rhizosphere ... | reverse complement strand
TTTCTGGAGAAGAGTGTCCCGGGTGGGTGTCAGCGGCGGGCCGTCGCTCCCGCCGGAGACCGCGGCGGCCGGCGGCTCGCCAGGGGCTCGCCGAGATCCCCGGCCCCCGCTGCCACCTCCGCGCACCAAGCCCAACCACTGCGCGGCGGGCAGGCGTCATCCATGACGCCGCGTCACCGCGTGAGGGCGCGTCTTCGCGATCTAGGGACCTTTCGGGGTCGAGGTCAGCGTTTGTCCACAATGTCCTGGTCCGCCACGCCGGCGCCGACCGAGCCGGGCGGCACCTCGGTCGCGGGCAGTAGCCGCCGCGCCAGGTAACGGGGACCAGGTTCGCGATCTAGAACGGTTAGGGCGCTATATCGACCCTAACCGTTCTAGATCCACACCTACGCCCTGAAGCTGATTACGCTACGTTACCGGCGGCGCGACGACACCCGCACATTTCGACCATTTTGGGCTACCGCGAGCCCGTCGTGGTCCAAGGCCGCTGGCCACGCACCGAAGGATCCCCGCGTGCCCAGGTCCGGGCAGGGCCGGCGCAGCCGGGCCCGGGGTGAGATTGCCCAGACGCCCGCGGGAGCCGCGGTCGGGACCACGACGGACATGGTGGTAGCCCAAAATCTCCTTGTTTGAAACGGGTTTTCGACGCCACGAAGACGTCGGTCACCCCAACTACGAAGATCTCTAGATCGCCAGCCTTCGCGCTCTCACTCGTCGCCGTGGTTACAGGCCGTTAAGGGTGGTGTTGCGGCCAACGTGTGGTGAGGGACATTGTGGACAAATGCCGACGGGGTTCAGCGGCGAAGCCACTCCGACCCCGAAGGATCTTCCTAGGCGATCTCGCCGGGCGGGGGTTTCTTGGAGCGGCGCAGGCGACCGGGCCCCGCCTTGGCCGGCGGGCCGAACGGCTCGAAGGTCGGCACGGGGACCCCGCCCGCGGCTGTCGCTTCGCCGTTGCCGTGGGCGCCGGACGGCTCCTGGTCGTCTTCACGCGCGGCCGGGTCGGAGTCGTGGCTGGCGGATGGCGGCGCGTCGTCCTTCCACGCCGGCTCCGCGTCACCGCCACGGCGCAGCGTCGCCGGCCCGGAGTCGTCGGCCCTCCGCAGGCCCACCGGTCCCGACTCGGCAGCCCGGCGCGCGGCCGGTGTGCCCCTCCGCGCGGCCAGGTCGGCGGCGACATCCATCCACGCCGACTCCGCCTTGCGGCGCAGCACGGAATCCGGCTCGGCCTTCCCCCGCGGGCGTGCGTCCGACTCCGGCTCGACCTTGCCACGCGGGCGGACGTCGGGCTCCGGCTCTGCCTTGCCACGCGGGCGGATGTCCGGCACCGTCTCGGCCCTGCCCCGCAGGCGGACGTCCGACTCCGGCTCGGCCTTGCCGCGCGGGCGGGTGTCGGGCTCTGCGGCTGACTCCGGCTCGTCCTTCGTTCGCCGGAGGGATCCGGTCTTGCGGCGCGACTCAGGCTCGGCTTTCGCTCGTCCAACGGGCTCGGTCTTCGTGCTGCCGGTCGGCTTTGGATCAGCGGTGGCGGGCGGTCGTACGCTCGGCTCGTCGTCGGGGGCCTTGCGGGCCGCCGGGGGCTTGCGGATCCCCGCGGCCGCGGCGGCAGCGGCCAGCACCTCGGCGGCGGCGCTGTCGCCCAGCATCGGCGGAGGCGGAGGCGAAGTGGTGTCAGGTGTGGCGCGGGCGGCCGATCCCGCCGCTATCCGGGCGGCCGGCGCCGCGGCGGAGACCATGCCGGCATCCGACTCCGCGTCCGCCGGCTTGCGCGCCGAGGGCGCGACCGCCTCCGCCGGACGTCCGTCAGCCTGCGACGTCGAGGCCGGCGCGCCGTCCGGGCCCACGCTCTCCAACGCGGGCGAACCCGCCCCAGCCGCAGGCACCGTCGAGGGCGAAACGACGGGCGAACCCGCCCCAGCCGCAGGCACCGTCGAGGGCGAAACGACCGACGAACCCACCCCAGCCGGCGGCACCGTTGAGGATGAAACGGACGAGGCCGCCGCAGCCGGCGGCACCGTCGAGGGTGAAACGGACGGGGCCGCCGCGGCTGGCGGCATGGTCGAAGGCGACGCGGGCGTGGCCTCCGACGGGGCCGCTGGCGGCACCGGCACCGTCGAGGGTGAAACGGGCGCGGCCCCCGCTGTCGGATCGACGGCCGGTGGTGGGACCGGGTCGGCCATGCGCACCGGGGCCAGCCCGGCCACCACGGTCTCGACGATCTCGGCGGCGTACGAGCCGTCGGGGTCGTAGTCGGGGTCGAAGACGGTGATCTCCACACCCAGGCAGCGTGGTGTGTCGACCAGGCCGGACAGCAGCAGCTCAAGCTCGGCGAACGCGATGCCACCCGGATCCGGCGCGTCGACCGCGGGCATCACGGCGGGGTCGAGCACGTCGACGTCGACGTGCACCCAGTAGCCGGCGCAGTCGCTCAGCTGGTCGCGGGCCCACTGGGCGGTGCGGGCCGCGCCCTCGACGCGCAGCGCCGGCACCGGACGGGTGATGATGCCCGCGGCCTGGAGGTCGAGCCGGTACTCATCCTGCGCGCGTATGCCAAGCACCACCACGTCGATGTCGCGGTAGTACGGCCGGCGACCCTCGATGCCGGCGAGGTCGGCCTGGCCGCGGCCGGTGGCCAGGGCCAGGTCCTCACCGGCGGCGGCGCCGACGTACGAGGCGTTGCCGGGGTGGCGGAAGTCGGAGTGGCCGTCGACGAACACCAGCCCGATCCGGCCGCCCACCACCTCCCCTTGGCGGTGCATGGCCAGGGCGGAGCCGAGCAGGATGGAGCAGTCGCCGCCGAGCACGACCGGAAACTCGCCGGCGTCGATGATCGAGCCGATGCGGTCGGCGAGCGCCACCGAGTACGCCGCGATCTGCTCCGCGTGGCACACCCCGTCGCCCGGACGCCAGTCGCCCGGGTCGTACCGCGGCGGGGTAAGGCAGCCCGCGTCGCGGGCGGCGAGGCGGGCGACAAGGTCGTGGTCGCGCAGCGCGCCGGGCGCCTTCGCACAGCCCGGCACCGACGTCTCGGTCGGCGGGCGCAGGCCGAGGTTCGACGGTGCGTCGAGGATGGCGATCCGGCGCATGGGCGGCCGCTAGAAGAGCGCGCTCGCGAGGGCCCGCCGCGCGCTGGAGACCGCCGGGTCGTCGGGTCCGGCGATGGTGAACAGCGACAGCAGGTGCTTGCGGATCTCCTCGCGCTCGTCGCCGGAGGTGCGGCGGACAAGGCCGACAAGCCGCTTGTAGGCCTGGTCGGCGAGGCCGCTGAGCACCTCGACGTCGGCCGCGAGCAGCTGGGTGGCCACGTCGTCCGGCTTTGCCTCGGCGTCGGCGAGCGCGGCGCGGGGGTCGACGCCCACCACGCGGCGGGCGAGGGCGACGTGCGCGAGCCCCGCCTCGGCGGCCGCGTCCGCCGGCGACTCGGCGAGGAGCTTCTTGTATGCCTGCTCGGCGGTGTCGAGGTCGCCGGTCATCAGCGCGTCGTCGGCCTCGATCAGCCGCGGATCCTCCGGCGCGGTCGGCGGCTGCACCCCACCCGCCTTGAGCACCGCGTCGATCCACTGGCGCAGCTGCGGCTCCGGCACCACGCCGGTGAACGCGTCGACCGGCTGGCCGCCCACCACCGCGTACACCATCGGGATGCCCTGGACCCGGAACATCTGCGCGAGCCTCGGGTTGCTGTCGACGTCGACCTTGGCGAGCACCCACGAGCCGTCACCCTCGATGGCGAGCTTTTCCAGAATCGGCGAGAGCTGCTTGCACGGCTGGCACCACTCGGCCCAGAAGTCGATGACGACCGGCGTGGTGAGCGACCGCTCCAGCACCTCGGTCTGGAACGTGGCCTCGGTGACGTCGATCACAGTGACCCCGCCACCGCCACTCGGCGGACCGCCAGGGCTGGGGGCCGTCTCGGTGCGGCTGGGGGTGGGTGCGGGAGTACGCAGCGCGCTGAGATCGACCGCGCCGCGGGTGAAGATCGACGGAGTGGTCCGTGGGTCGCTCATGGTTCCCTAGTCTCGCACGCGCGACGCGCCCGCGAACCCACCCAGCGCTGCGCCAAGAGGGTCACCCCAACGGGGCACGGGAGGTGGAGCGGCGCAGCGCCACCGACACACCCACGGCCGCGGCGGTGAAGGCGGTCGCCGCGAGGATGGCGGGCAGGGCCACGGCCGAGGGAGAAGGCCATCGCGGCAGCTCCAATACGAGCGAGTCGTCCACGAACACGGGCAGGTAGCTACCGGCGAGCCACCACGCGACCACGGCCGCCACCGCGCCGGTGACGAGCGCGGCGCCGACCACCGGCAGGTAGCTCCACAGCGCGGCCCGGGCCACCACCCGGCCGGGCAGGCCCTGCAGCCGTAGCGCGCGCATGTCTTCGGTGGTGCGCCGCCGGTCGACGGCCGCCATGAGCGCGAGGCCACCGAGCCCGAGCAGCACGGCGAACGCGGCCGCCAGCAGGTGGTACCAGATCGCGAGTGCGGGCGCCCGCTCGTCGAGCAGCGCCCGCGCCTGGGCCACCGTGTCGTCGCCGGCGACCACCAGGCCCCGCTCGGCGAGGCGGTCGGTGATGTCAGCCGGCGCGTCCGGGCGGAGCCACACCTGCGGCTCGGTGAGGCGGGCGACGCTGAAGGTCTGGCGTTCGAGGTATTCGAGGTCGGTCACCACCCCCTCCCCGCCGAGCCGGGGCAGCGCGTCGACCTCGCCGGCCACTTGCGGGATCGGCCGGTCGGCGTCGAGGCCGGGCAGCGACGTGGCGCTCGGCCCGGAGCCGGTAGACACCACGGGCAGCGGGGTTGGCACGTCCGGCGCGAGCGCCCAGGTCTCCTGCCGCGCGCCGCTGGCGGCGACGGTCATCGTCAGCCCTCCCGGCCCGGGCGTGACATCGCCCCGCACGGTGCCCTTCCACTCGCCGCCGGTCAGCTCCGCCGTGGACACGAGGTCGTGGACCTCGCGGATCGTCACGGTGGTGGTGTCCGTACCGCTCCGGGCGTAGATCGCGTCGAAGCCGATGAGGCGGCAGCCGGTGGCGCAGGCGCCGACCTCCGCGGTGTACTCGCGTAAGCCCCGCTCCAGTACCCCGAAGGTCATCCGGACCGCCGCGCTCCCGTCGAGCGGCCGCAGCGACACAGCGAGGCGCAGCTGCCCCTCGGCCTGCCCGGGGTTGTCGAGCGTGACGGTGACGCGGCTGCCGCGCAGCACGTACGGCTCCGGGGTCGGCGGACGCAGCAGCCGGGCCACCTCGCCAGGCGCCGCCCCGAACTCCGGCCGCCACACCGCGACCCGCTCCAGCCGGCTGCTGTCGACGGCCAGCAACCGCGTGCCCTGCCGGGTGACAGGGGGCACCACGGCGGCGGCCATCGCGTAGCGCCCGTCGGGGTCGACCTCGCGCACCGCGGCCAGCAGCTTGCCCGCGTCGACCGGCAGCAGCGTGAGCACGCGGTCGGCGCCGGTCTCGACGCCGGCCCGTTCGGCGCGCGAGCGGGCGGCCACGTCGACCGCCATCGCGGCGAAGCCGAGCAGCGACACCGCGACCGCCAGCAGCACGAACAGGCGGTGGCTGCCTGGGCGCCGGGCCAGGTGCAGCGCGCCGAGGGCGGCACCCAGCCGGCCGCGGCGCAGCGCGCGGGTGCCCAGCCGGCCGGCCAGCGGCATGAGCAGGCGGGCGGCCACGAGGGCGATGGCGACCGCGACGAGCGACGGTACGAGCAGCGACAGCCCCACAAGCTCGCCCTCGAAGCCGCGCAGCTGGAACACCGACACGACCGCGAGCACCACCACGACCGCCTCGACCGCGGTGGAACGCCACGTGGCGCCGCGGGCGGGTACCCGGCGGAGCAGCTCGGCGACCGGGGCGGCGAGCTGCTGCCGCTGGGCGAGCAGGGCGGCCAGCAGCGCGCCGCCGGCGGCCAGGGCGGCGTACGGCAAGGGGTCGGCGGAGACGGCCAGCTCGCCGCCACCGAACCGGGCCCGCGCCACGAGCCACACCGCCAGCGTGCCGGCGAGGTATCCGAGCGGGGCGCCGGCCAGGATCGCGAGCGTGCTCTCGCCCGCGCTCAGCCACCAGCGGACCGGCCGGCGGGCGCCGCGGAGGGCGACGAGCCCCAGCTCGTGGCGGCGGCCGGCCGTGCCGTACGCGACCGCCAGGAAGATGACGAACCAGCAGAGCCCGACCAGCGGCACCGCGGCCACCGGCACCACCCGCCGGGCCAGGACCTGGGCGCTGTCGATGCGGTCGAGCAGCGCGCCGAGCTCGGTGGTGAGGTTGCCCAGGGAGACCGACTGCCCGGTGCCGCCGACCAGATCGTCGCGCATGTCGGCGAGGTCGGCACGGACCTCGTCGAGGTGGTCGGGGTCGAGCGCGCCCGGCCCGGGCACGCCCTCCACCGCCCGCAGGTCCTGTGGATGGTCGGCGCCGTCGGCGGTCTGCTTGTTGACGAGGAGCGGCTCGCGCTCGCTGTCGGCGCTGCCGGCCGCGAAGTATCCTGTCCGTCCCCAGTAGACATTCGCGACGTCGAGCGGCTCGTAGACGCCGACCACGGCCAGCCGGGTCGGTGCGCCGGCCGGCACGTAGCGGCGTTGCGGCTCGCTGTAGGTGGCCGCCTGGACCGTGACGGTGGCGCCGGGCGCGATGCCCAGCCGCCGCGCGGTGTTCGCACCGATCACCGTCTCGCCGGCCGCCATCAGGCACCGCCCGGCGACCATCCGCAGCTGGGGGCAGACGTCGGAGCGGAAGACCAGCCAGGAGACGGCGGGGTCGGGCTCCACGCCGAGCACCACGTAGGTCGTCGAGTAGACCGGCTCGAAACCGTCGACGTCGAGCGCCCCTGACACCCCCGACTCGAAGCCGGAGGCGGTGATCTGCTCCTCGTCCCCCACGAACGCGGAGAGGCTGACCGTCTGCTCCATCCGGTCGGACTCGCCGACCTCGGTCCGCACCACCGCGTCGTCGACGGCGCGCAGGTAGGTGGGTCCGGCCACGGCCGCGCCGGTGGCGAAGAGGCTGAGCAGCAGCACCGCGACGGCCTGCGCCCGGCGGGCGGCGAGCATCGCGAACACCAGCGCGATCACGGACGATCACCCCCGCTCGCCCGCACCAGCTGGCCGGCCACCACCGCGCCGGTCGCGCCGAGCACGGCGAGCCCACCGAGCCCGGCCACGAGCAGCGCGAGCGGCTGCGGGCCGGTGGGCACCGGAAGCACCCGCCAGTCGTCGACGAACACCGGCACCGCGGCCTCCACCAGCGCCCCGCCCAGCGCCGCCGCCCCGATCCCGATCACCACTCCGGCGAGCACCAGCGCGGCGTATCCGCCGTAGCCGATCAGGCGCACCGCCCGCAGCGACAGCCCTTGCGCGCGCAGCGCGGAGAGCTCGGCCGCGCGGTCGGGGCGCTCCACCGCCGCCGCCACGGCCAGCGTCAGCGCGGCGAGCAGCACGCCGAGCGCGCCCGCGATGACCTGGAACCGGAGGGCGAGCGGCGGACCCTGCTCCGCGTACCGGTCGCGGGCCGAACCGATCGAGTCGTCGGCCAGGACAACGAGCCCTTGCGCGCGCAGGCGGTCGGCGATTCCGTCGGGCGCGCCCGGCGCCAGCCACACCTGCGCCTCGTCGCCAAGGCCCACGTCGACGGCCGCGCGGTTCGCGTACTCGAGGTCGACGAGGAAGCCGCGCCCGGCCACCCGCGGCAGCGTGGTCACCGCACCGGAGAGCCGCACCGGCACCTCGTCACCGCCGAAGATCGACAGCCTCGGGTCGCCGGGCGTGCCGCTGGGCCCGGCGAGGCGGGTGTGCGCCACCGGCAGCGGCACCGGCGCGTCGACGAGGTAGACGAGGCCGGCGCGGTTGACGCCGGTCGGCATGTCCTGCGGCGGCGTGGTCAGCTCCAGGGCGCCGCCCGCCGCCGCGACCGTGGGCCCGCGCGTGTCGACCCGCGCCGAGCCGCGCCACCGTCCGCCGTCGACCACCGCGGCCACCTGCCCGGCGCCGCCGGTCAGGGCGTGGATCCGCACCGTGCGGTCGACGGGTGGATCGGCCCCATCTTCGAGGGCGGCCAGCTCGATCGCGGCGAGCCGGCACCGACCGCCACAACCCGACAGATCCATCTGGTACGAACGCCGGCCGGCCGCCAACTGTCCGAAGTCGACAGTGAGCGGGAGCCCGCCGGCGCTCACCAGGTGCACGAGGGCGCGCACCGGGACACCGGGGCCGACCAGCTCGGCGTCGAGCGCCAGCGGCCCGTCGCCGACGAGCACGGGCGCCGGCGCCTCCGGCCGCAGCCGCCGGAGCAGATCGGGCAGGCCCGGCCCGTACCCCTCCTGCCAGCGGGCGACCCGCGCGAACCGCTCCGTGTCGACGGCGAGCACCACCTGCCCGGCCTCGCCCGTGCCGTTACGCACGACGGCGGCGGCCTCCGTGCCCGCGGGGTCGGCGGCCCGGACGGCGGCCAGCAGATGGTCGCGGCTGCGCGCCTGGACGGTGAGGACGCGGTCGGCGCCGAGGTCGTGTGCGGCCCGCTCCTGCCGCGCGGTGGCCGCGGCCGACCACCCGCTGGCGGCCGCGCCGAGCAGCGCGACGGAGACCGCGAGCAGCGCGAAGACCCGGTGGGTGCCGGGCCGCCGGGCGAGGTGGGTGGCGGCCATCGCGAGGGGGAGCCGGCCGGCCCGCAGCGCGCGGTGGCCGGCCCGCACGGCGAGCGGCCCGATCCCGCGCGCCGCGACGAGTGCGACCGCGAGGGCGACGAGCGCGGGCGCCACGAGCACGAGCCCGGTGGACTCGCCGGGCTCGCGGTCGGTCACGTAGGCCTGGTAGACCCCGGCCACGGCCACGACCACCACGACGAGGTCGACGACGTCGGCCCGCCACCCCCGGCGCCGCGCGGGCACGTGGCGGAGCAGGTCGATGACGCCGGCACCCATCCCACCCCGGTCGGCGGCCACCGCGGCGGCCAGCGCGCCGAGCACCGCCGCGCCACCGGCGGCCAGGGAGAGCGCGGCGGCGAGGCCGGTCCGGTCGGCGTCGACCTCGCTGAGGAGGCGGGCGAGGCCCAGGCCGGCGCCGGCGCCCACGACCGCGCCGGCGAGCATCGGCAGCACGCTCTGCTGGAAGACCAGCGCCCACACCCGCCACCGCGCGCCGCCGCGGAGCTTGAGCCAGCCGATGTCGGGGCGGCGCTGCTCGGCGCTGTGTCGCACGGCGAAGAAGAGCGCGAACCAGCAGAGCAGGAGCAGCTGCAGCGCCGCGATGCTCACGCCGAGGTTGACCAGCCACTGCTCCCGCTCGACGCGGCTGACAAGCGCGGGCGCGCGGCTCTCCACCCGCCACTGGGCGCCCGTGCTGTCCTGCTGGCGGTCGATCTCGGCGTCCAGGTCATAGCCGTCGATGCCGAGGTAGGCCTCGACCGGCACCACCACGTGGTACTCGGCGAACAGCTCCGCCGCGCCGAGCGCGACGACCGTCTCCGCGGTCGTGAAGATCGGGTCGCCGGCGCCGGCGCTCGTGTCGGTGCCGCTGGCGCGGCCGAGGACGCTGGCCGCCCAGTACGGACCGAGCGGGTCGCGAAGCTTGTACGTGCCGGTGACGCGCAGGTCGACCGGGCGGCTGCCGGCGATGGAGATGGTGGCCCGGTCGCCGGTGGCGAGCCCGAAACGGGTGGCCGTGCGGTCGCTGACCAGCACGTCGCCGGTGGCGGTCGGGCAGCTGCCGGCCACCGTGAGGTGCGCGCACATCTCGTCGCGGAAGGCCGCGGTGGCCGGCTGCTTGACGCCCTCGTGCGCCAGCTGGGCGGACACCCGCACCGACGCCGTGCCGCTCGCGCCGGGGATGTCGACGATGCGGCCCACCTCCGCCCGCACCTTGGCGACCGCGTCGGAGGTGCCCTCGACCCGCGCGGTGGCCAGCACGACGCGCTGGACGGCCGGGGCCCCGGTGACGTCGGCGATCGCGACCGAGCGGGCGGCGGAAACCACGTACCACGGGGCGGCGGCCGCGGCGGCGACGGCGAGCGCGGTGAGCAGGAAAAGCGTGGCGGCCTGCGCCCGACGCGCGCGGATCGCCCCCAGCACCACCGCCAGCATGCGGAGACCTTAAACCGGGAGCGCTACCAGATTCGATCCCGAGGGGGTCACGAATCGGCTTGGCTGCCGCCCACCACCAGCGTCACCGAGCCATCGACGCGGTCGACGGTGAAGAGCGTGCCGGGCGGAAACTCGCCCAGCACCTCGGGCGGCAGCTGGATCGTGCCGTCGCCGGCCACGACCGCGAAGTCTTGCCCGTCGCGGCCTTCCGCGCCCACCCGCCCGTCGCGGATCGTCACCGCCCGGCCGAGCCGCGCGCCCACCTCGGCGTCGTGGGTGACGACCACGATCGTGGTGCCGCGCTCCGCGTTGACCGTCTCCAGCGCGCCCAGCACCTCGTCGCGCCCGTGGGTGTCGAGCTGGCTGGTCGGCTCGTCGACGAGCAGCAGGCCGGGCGACGCCGCGATGCCCACGGCGAGCGCCGCCCGCTGGCGGGCGCCCGGTGGCAGGTCGTCGATCTTCGCGCTCGCCCTGCCCCGGAGGCCGACCAGGTCGAGGATCCGCTCCGGGTCGTCGAGCTCGATGCCGGCGGTGTGTGCCGCGCGCCGCTGGGCCAGCCACACGTTGCGGTGCAGCGTCGCGTACGGCAGCAGGTTTCGCGCCGCGCCCTGCAGCACCACGCCGATCTCGGTGCCGCGCAGCCTGGAGATCTCCGCGTCGGTGAGCTTGCCCAGGTCGTACGTGCCGACGCTGACCCGCCCCGCCGACGGCCGCATCAGCCCGCCGAGCAGGGCGACGAGCGTCGACTTGCCGGAACCGGACGGGCCGACGAGCGCCAGCATCTCGCCCGGGTTGATCGACAGGTCGACGCCGGACAGTGCCACCACGTCGCCGCCCTCGGCGCGGTAGATGTGCACCACCCGCCGGCAGGCCACCGCCAGTCCCGTCACGGGCCCATGTTTGCACGCTTTCCGGCATCACAGGGTCCCCGGATCGACGGCGAGCGGGGTCAGCACCACCAGGGAGACGGCGTTGAGTCCAAGGTGGAAGGTGGCAGACAGCGTCGGGCCGGGCGCGACGGTACGCCGCTCCACCCGCTGCAGATCGGAGCGCGCCGGGTCGTGGGTGTAGTTGCTCGTGACGGCGTCCAGGAGGTAGCGCTCCACGCGGACCTCACCACGGGTGTACTCCGCGGGAAGGCTGTCGAGCCGGAGCTCCACCTGGTACTCCGCCGACCCGTCGGTCCACTGGTAGTTGGTGACCAGGACGGCGATGCCGCCGTGGTCGCGGGAGGCGGTGGCGTTGACCCCGATGCCCGCCGCGGTCAGCGTGTCCGACTCCGCCGCGAGCTGCCGGCGCTTGAGCATCTTCTGCATCGCAACCATGTTGTAGTACGGGTAGACCCGGCCGTCCGCGCCGTCGACAAGCATCGACTTGCGGTTGTTCTGGCCGTGGTCGTACGCCCAGTGCAGCATCATGTCGGTGCCGCCGAGCATGTAGTAGTGGCCGAGGGTCGCCATCGCGGCGGCCTGGGTCAGCAGATCGACTTTGAACGTCGTGCCTACGTTGAGGCCGGGAAACACGCCGTACTCGGTGACGAAGGTGGGTGTGTCGGGGTCCAGGCCCAGGTCGGTCAGCCACTGCCGCACGGTCTGCTTCTCCGGGCGCACGGCGGCGGGGGCGTCGCGGCGCTTGTACTGGTGGTACGAGAGAAAGTCGAGGCGCTTACCCGGATCGGGGTCGGCCTGGAACTCTTCGAGGAAGCCGCGCAGATAGTCCGGATTGAACGTGTAGGCGGCGGGACCGCCGATCCGCAGTGGGGTTTCCGGCCGCAGCTCGGCGTTGAGCTCGTTCACGATCGAGTAGCCGATGCGGTACCAGCCGTAGTAGTCCGCCAGCTTGACGGCCGGTCGCTCAATCTGGCTGGGCGTCCACGTCTTGTCCGGTTCGTTGAAGAGCTCGATGTACTTCAGGCTCGGATACCGCAGCTTGTAGTGGCGGATGCCGGCCTTGAGCACGTCTCGGCACCGCTGCGGGTCGTGGAGCGTCATCAGAGCCTGGTCACACTGGTCGACGTTGGCCAGGATCTCCTTGGCGTGCCCGGCGACCTGGTCGATGTACTGGTAGAAGGTCACGCCGCCCGACCGGTAGTCGAAGTCGTAGCTGTCGGTGGTGTGGTCGTAGTAGAGGTCTGGCTTGAACCACGCCCGCACGACCGCCGGATCCAGCTCCGCGACCCGCTCCTCGTCACTGGCGCCCAGCAGCTCCGACGGGCCGATCTGGTTGTGATAGCGGGCCGGGTTGTTGAGGGCGCCGATCTCGGCGCTCGCGTCGACCGTGACCCGGGCGAGCCGACCCGACGCCGGGCTGGGTGCCGGGGTCGGCACCGCCCCGTCCGCGTCACGCTGAAGGTTGACCACGACGGCCACCGCCGACCCCGCGAGAAGGATCGCGACGGCGAAGACCATTCTGCGCGGCACCGGCCAGATCCTACCGCCCACGACGCGGACAGCGGACCGCTAGCATGGCCCGGGTACGGGCGTCAGGTGGGAGGAATCAGGTGGCCGTCAAGCGTCGTGTGCTCGTGTTCGGCCTCGCCCTCCTGCTCCCGCTCAATGCACTGGCCGCCTGCGGTTCGGATGGCTCCGGATCCGGCGGTGACGCCCCCGTGACGGCTGAAGAGGCGGCAGAGGCGGCGCCGAGCCGGGTGTTCGGCGTGGCCACCGACCCGTGGAAGGTCGACGAGTGGACGGCCGCGGTCGGCGAAAAGCCGACCATGGTGATGGAGTTCGAGGCGTGGAGTCGTAACCGCACCATCGACAACCACTTCGCCGAGCTGCGCCGCCAGGGCGTGCGGACCTTCATGCTCACGTGGGAGCCGTGGCAGACGGTGAGCGCTGCGAAGGGCAAGACCGCGCAGTACGCCGAGCAGCCGGAGTTCGGCAACGCCGCGATCGCCGCGGGCGAGAAGGACGCCTACATCCGGTCCTTCGCCGAGTCCATCGCCAAGTCCGGGCTGAAGGTGTATGTCCGGTACGCGCATGAGATGAACGGGGACTGGTACCCGTGGAGCCGCGACCCGGCCAAGTACGTCGCGGCGTGGCGCCGGGTGGTCGACATCTTCCGCGAGGTCGGCGCCGACAACGCGGTCTTCGTGTACTCGATCAACCCCTCGGTGTTCGAGCCGGTCGCCGGCTGGGAGGCCAACGTCAAGCGGTACTGGCCCGGTGACGACTACGTCGACCTGCTCGGCGCTACGATGATCAGTTTCGGTGGCAAGAAGGACTACACCGTCGACGAGTTCGTCCAGCGCTTCGAGAAGGCCCGGCAGGTCTTCGGCAAGAAGCTCATCATCACCGAGATGAACACGGCGGCGGAGGGTCGCGTGAAGTGGCTTGTCGACCTCCGCACCTGGCTCGCCACCACGGGCGCTTCGTGGGTCGAGGGCGTGGTCATCTCGCAGGCCGAGTCGCGGGGCGCCGCGCAGCTCGGCGACAAGGTGGGCAACCTTTCCTGGAACATCACGTCCGACACGGAGACGCAGCCCGTCGTCCGCGGCATCATCAAGGACTTCCAGGCGGCCCCGCCCGGCTAGCGTGGCCTCTTCGGCGCCCGGCAGGGCGGGCTATCCCGTGGTGGGACCGGGGGCCGGCTTCAGGGACGTGATGCCGGCCTTGAAGGCCGCGGCTGCCGAGGTGGTCGCGGTAAACCGCCAGTCGGCTGTGCCGCCCTGCTCCTCGCTGTACTCGAACCAGACGAAGCCGACCACGTCCGGGTGCTTCGGCAGCCAGGCGAAGAAGTCCTTGATCCAGCCGGCCTTGCGCGAGCTTGACTGAGCACCTGTCTCGGTGATCACCAACGGCTTCTTGGTCACTTTTCGCACCGCGGCCAAGGTCGGCTCGAAGACCGGCGCGGCGGTGCTCTCCTTGACCGCGTACCCGACCATCCCGGACCAGTCGACGTAGGCGTCACCTGGATACAGCGCGGAGATGCTCACGTTGGGCACCGCGCGCATGATGTTGGGGCTCCAGATCCAGATGGCGTTGGTGACGCCGAGCTTGCGGAAGATGTCGTGCACGTGCCGCCATGCCTTGACGTACTGGCCCTTCTTGTTGCCGGACATGCTCTCCGACCACGGGTACCAGAAGCCGTTCATCTCGTGGGCGAACCTGATGGCGATCGGCAAGCGGGCGTCGCGCACCGCGGTGGCGAACCGCGTGATGTACTCGTCGAACGAGCCGTTGATGATCTTCGAGAGCGCGTACTTGGGCTGGCTGGTGCCACTCTTGCTACCGGCCCAGGGCTCCCAGGAGACGACCGGCAACGCGCCGTGCTCGTAGCAGAGCTCGATCGGCTCGAGCCGGAACTCCTCGGTCCACTTGACGAAGACCATGATCATCGAAGGCTTGGCGCCTGCGGCGGTCGACAGCCGTTCGATCTCCGCACCCGACCACGGCACGTCCGGCGCGCTGAGCCCGAACCGCTGGCCCTTGACGGCCATGACTTCGGCCTTGGTCGGCACCTTGGCGGCAGCCGGTGCGGACGTGACGCCGGTTGCCCCTGGTGGTGGGTTGGGGCCGATGCCGGCCGGGTCGCTTGCGCTGGGCTTGAGCAGCCATACCGCGATCACGACGAGGATGATGCCGTTGGCGGCCATCCAGACCCGGAAGGTGCGCCGCGAGTAGCGCGCATGCTCAGACACCGATCATCACCGACGCGGCCAGCATCAGACTCCCCAGTACGTACGGCAGGATCAACTGCGGGTTGCGCTCCTTTTCGCCGGCGAAGCCACCGGCACGCGTGCCCCAGCCGGCGTTGTGCGCCATGCGGAAGAAGCCGAGCACCCGGATCGGCATCAGCATGAACGTGTTGATCAGCATAAAAGCCGGCAGGTGCACCATGTCGTTCGGGCGGTACGCGAAGTGTCGCCCGAAGCGCAGCGCCAGTGAGAGCGTGGTCAGCAGACCGGCCAGAAGCAGGATCGAGACCACCGCGAAGGCCGGATGGGACGGCAGCGGCATCGTCTGGTACAGCTCGGCGTTCGCCCCCGTCGCGATCGTGACGCCCCAGGAGACGAACGAGCCGACGAGCACGAACGGCACGATGATGTCGGCCAGGTAGAAGACGGCCAGCAGCGGCGTGTTGCGCAGCATCCACGGCAGCATGCGCAGCGTGTTGTACTGCGAGCCGCGGGCCCAGCGGTACTGCTGCTTGGCCAGCTTCTTGATCTGTGTGGGCGCGTCGGTGTAGACCAGCGAGGTCGACTGGTACACGGTGCGAAATCCGGCCAGCAGCGTGTAGTTGGTCAGCGTGCGGTCGTCACTGACCTCGAGGAAGACGCCGAGAAACTTTTCGGTCAGGAAGCGGTCCATGTAGCGCACCAGGATCGACCGGCGGAAGGCGATGGTGCGCCCCGGCAGGCAACCGACCGTCCCGAGCACGCTCATCGCCGGCATCGAGTACTCGTTTCGGACATTTTCCAGCCAGTCGGCCCAGCGGGTGAGCACAGTGCGGCCCGGATCGAGGATCCGCTGGCGGGTCGTCACGCCACCCACCTTGGGGTCGCGAAACGGCTTGACCAGCTCGGACAGGGTGTGGGTGGACCAGACGGTGTCGGAGTCGACGAGCACCGCGATGTCAGAGGTCGCCATGCCGACGCCCACCTTGAGCGCGTTGCGCTTGCCCGGGATGTCGGTCCACACCCAGCGCACGCCGAGATCCGTGCAGATCTTTTCGAGCACCTCGTTACGCGGACCGTTGATCACGACGATGATCTCGGTGGGCCGCTGCTCGATGATCCTCCCGACCACGGCTCGGAAGAGGTCTTCGGGCTCGTCGACCACCGGGATGATGACCGACGTCGTCACCGTGTACGGCTGGTCGACCGGTCGGTAGTAGGCGGCGAGGCACACGCGCAGGATCCACAGCAGCCAGATGCCCAGCATGAAGAAGGCGAACAGGAAGAACTCCCCGGTCTCCGTCCATGCCTTGAGCTGGAGGAGGAAGGCCAGCATCCGTCTACGTCCCCGTTACCCTTGGGCCCGCGCGGGAGCGAGCGCGAAAAGCGTAAGTGTGAGCCCGGTCGGCTGCCAGGTGCGCTCGGCGACGTAGCCGGTCCGCAGCGGACCATCCTTGGTCGCTGGCAACCCGTCGAGGGGCGCGCTCGTCGCGCCCGTCCGGAAAAGCCACACCCGTGGCGCCTTGGCTAGGCATTTCACGACGTCGGCGCACTCCTCGGCGAAGATCCGGCCCTCGGAGCGGGGTGCCTTGACCGCGAGCACGTCCTTGGGCCGCAGATCGGCCCGCACGTACCGAGCCAGCAGGTCGCGCCCGACCTGCCCATCGCGCTCGGTCGGGCCGAAGACGATCGCGTCGCCGTCCTTGACGTTTTCCGCCAGTACGGCGGCGAACTCGGCACCGGCCAGCCCGTGCCCGTCGGCCTGCCTGATCTCGACCTGCTCGGGCAGGGCCAGCAGGGTGACCACCAAGGCGACGACGACGCCGCGGAAGACCGGTGCCCGGCTGAGCGCCATGGCGCATAGCAGCGTCCAGGCCGGGAGTGTCAGCAGCAGCGATTCAACGCCCCAGACCGGGGTGAGAAACGACACAATGTAGAGCACGACGCCGGTGCCGACCGCCCACGTCGTGAAGACAATGCCGGGCTTGCGCAGCGAGGCGCTCAGCAGCCCCAGCCCGATCACTATCCCGCCGATCAGCGGCACCGCGAAGAGCACCTCGGGCAGCCGGGTCACCTCGGACAGCGCGGCCGCCGAGCCACCGCCCAGGTCGAGCAGGTCCGACCTCAACACGAACGCCACGGCGCCGACGGGGAGCAGCGCGACGAGCACCCCGGCCAGCCAGCCGGGGAACGTGCGCCGCCGCATGGCGAGCACCGCGACGCCGTGCGCGACGACCAGGCTCACCGCCGGGGCGCTGACCACCCCGAGAAGCACCACGGTCAGCGCGTATCCGGCCACCCGCAGCACCTTGGGCCGCTCCAGCAGCCAGACCAGTGCGGCGGTGCAAAGGGTGGCGAGGAAGATGACGAGCGCCTGCGGCCCGATCTCCTGCGCGTATCGCGAGGTGGTCGGCAGCAGCGCGAACAGCAGGCCGGCGATGAAGCCCACCCGTGGAGTGGCCAGGCCGGTGCCCACCTTCGCGGCCAGCGCGGTGGCGGCGGCGATCGCGAGCACCGATGGTAGCCGCAGTGCGAAGTCGGAGGTGCCGAGCAGCTCCGCCCATCCCTTGAGCAGGACGTAGTAGAGCGCCGTCGTGGTGTCCAGACCCTCGAGCGCGCGCATCGCCTCGCCCCACGGCCGCATCGCGAAAGCCCAGAAGTCGAGCTCCTCGGCCCGCTGGCCGGGCCACGTGGCGCGGACCAGGCCCAGCGCGCCGGCCAGCAACGAGGGCAGTACCCACGCCAGCGTGCCGAGCGCCCGGCGCCGGGTGGCGAGGCTGTGCTCCTCGTGGTCGCCGTCTCCCGGACGGTCCCAGGCATCCGCCAGCGGCGGCAAGCCGCCCGGAGCCAGGCCCCGCTGCCTCGGGATGAGCGCGGTCTGAACATTGCTAGACATCTGGTTTCACCACTGGTGTGAGGGGGCGACGAAGGCACTGTGGAGCGTCCGACTCAGGGTCGGCAGTGGGTGATTCGGGTATGGCTACCGAAGAATATCGCGACGCGCCCGCGGCGTCGCACCGAATGTATCGACGCGGCCCGCTGTATTAAGAGCGCGATAAGAATTCCTTTCGCCCGTGCTACGGGAGGTCGGGCCCCATCTGTGGCGACGCCCGGCGACGCCACCGGGCAACTCCGAAAAATGTCGTACGACCGGCCCATGGGCGAATTGCGTAGGCAGATTTTCCACGCCATTCGGCTGATTGATTCCGTACGGGAAACCTGTGTCAGAAGCGGGCGGGCTCCCGGTAGACGCCCCACTCGGCGCGGAGGGCGTCGCAGATCTCGCCGAGCGTGGCCTCCACCCGCGCGGCGTCGAGCATGGCCGGCACGATGTTGCCGTCGGTGCGGGCCACCTCGACCATCCGGGCGAGCGCCGCGTCGACCGCCGCCTTGTCCCGCTTGCCGCGCCGCTCGCCGAGCAGCTCGCGCTGCTCGGTCTCCACCTCGTGCGAGATGCGCAGGATCTCCAGCGGCTTGCTCACCGTGCCGGTGTTGCCGGTGACGCCGACGACGTGCTTGAAACCCTTTTCCAACGCCTGCTGGTACGCGAACGCCGCCTCCGCGATCTGCCCGGTGAACCATCCGTCTTCGATGCCGCGCAGGATGCCGGAGGTGATCGTGCCGTCCGAGCCCATCGCCTTGATCTTCGCGAAGATCTCCTCGGCCTCGGCCTCCATACGGTCGGTGAGCGCCTCGACGTACCACGAGCCGCCCAGCGGGTCGGCCACGTTGGTCACGCCGGTCTCGTCCATCAGCACCTGCTGGGTGCGCAGCGCGATCTCGGCGGACTCGTCGGTCGGCAGGGCGAGCGTCTCGTCGAGCGCGTTGGTGTGCAGCGAGTTGGTGCCGCCGAGCACGGCCGCGAGCGCCTCGACCGCCGTGCGTACCACGTTGTTGACCGGCTGCTGCGCGGTCAGCGACACACCGGCCGTCTGGGTGTGGAAGCGCAGCCACAGCGCCCGCTCGTCGGTCGCGCCGTACACGTCGCGCAGCCACCGCGCCCAGATGCGCCGGGCGGCCCGAAACTTGGCGATCTCCTCGAAGAAGTCGACGTGCGCGTCGAAGAAGAAGCTCAGCCCGGGCGCGAACACGTTGACGTCGAGGCCCCGGGAGAGGCCGAGCTCGACGTAGCCGAAGCCGTCGGCGAGCGTGTACGCCAGCTCCTGCGCAGCCGTGGAACCGGCCTCGCGGATGTGGTAGCCGGAGACGGAGAGCGGCTTGTAGCGCGGGATGTCGTGCGCGCAGTACTCCATCAGGTCGCCGATCAGGCGCAGGTGCGGCTCGGGCTCGAAGAGCCACTCCTTCTGCGCGATGTACTCCTTGAAGATGTCCGTCTGGAGTGTGCCGTCCAGTGTGGACAGGTCGGCGCCCTGCCGCTCGGCCGCCACGAGGTACATGCAGAAGACCGGCACCGCCGGGCCGGAGATCGTCATGCTCGTGGTGGTGCGGGCCAGGTCGATGCCGTGGAAGAGCACGTCCATGTCGGCGGCCGAGTCGATCGCCACGCCGCAGTGGCCGACCTCGCCCAGCGACTGCGGGTCGTCGGAGTCGCGCCCCATCAGCGTCGGCATGTCGAACGCGACGGAGAGCCCGCCGCCGCCCGCGCCGAGGATCATCTTGTAGCGCTCGTTGGTCTGCCGCGCGTTGCCGAAGCCGGCGAACTGCCGGATGGTCCACGTGCGGCCGCGGTAGCCGGTGGGGTAGAGCCCCCGCGTGTACGGAAACGCCCCCGGCCACCCGATCCGCTCGAACCCGGGCACGTCGGCGCCCGGCGGTGGGCCGTAGACCGGGTCGACCGCCATCCCGGAGAGCGTGGTGAAGTCGGCGTCGCGCTTGCGTGCCGCGTCGTATCGGGCCTGCCAGCGCGCCCGGCCCGCCGCGATCTCCTCGGCGTTCATGGCACCGAGTCTAGAGCGCGCCCTGAACGACCGCTAAGGTACTTTACGGCTGGTAGCCGGCGGCCCGCGTCTCGTCGCCGCCGACCGGGCCGGCGTCTTCGACGTGCACGTCGTCGACCCGGATGTTGACCTCGGTGACCTCGAGCCCGAGCAGGTTTTCCACCGAGCTGATCACCTTGGCGCGCACCTTCTCGGTCACGGAGTGCACCACGAAGCCGTACTCGATCACGAGCGTGATGTTGATGACCGCGGTGCGCCCCTCCAGCCGGACCGACATGCCCCGGTCGGCGTCGTCGTCGGCGTCGCCGAGGCCGATCCGCTCCTTGACGTTCGCGAAGAAGCGGGCCACGTCGCCACCCAGGTCGTACACACCGGGCACCTCGCGCGTGGCGATGCCGGCGATCTTCTCGACCACCTCGTCGGCGATCGAGGTCGTGCCCCGCTCGGCCGCGAGCTCGGCATTGTTGCGCAGGCGCTCGACCACCTGCGAGGCGACCCGCCCGGAGGCCGCCGCGGCCCGCTCGACCGCGTCACCGGCCCGCTCGACCGCGTCGCTGATCTGCTCGCTGATCTGGGCGCCTGTGCCGTTGCCCTCCGCCGGCTTTTCCGCCGGGACCGCCTCGGCCGGTGTCGCCTCCACCACGTCGGCGACCGTCTCGTCGGGCGTGGTCTCCTGGCGCTGCGCGGGCACCTGAGCCGCTACGTCGGTCATGACTTCTCCCCCTGTGTCGCTGGCAGGCCACTGGGTCCGGAGCGTACCTGCCGAGGGCGAGCGCGGGGAGGGCTCTCACCCGCGGTAATCAGGCCCGTACGACCTCCGCGCGGCCGTCGACGAGGTGCACCTCCGCGTCGCAGGCGGCCGCCGCCTCGGGGTCGTGGGTGGCGAAGACCACCGCCGCGCCCCGGGCCGCCTCGTCGCGCAGCAGGTCGAGCACGCGCTGCCGGTTGGCCGCGTCGAGCTCGCTGGTCACCTCGTCGGCGAGCAGCACCCCACCGGCCAGCGCCAGCCCGCGCGCGATCGCCGTACGCTGCTGCTGCCCGCCGGAAAGCTCCTCCACGAGCTGGTCGGTCTGCCCGGTCAACCCCAACCGCTCCAGCGCGGCGGCGGTCAACCGGCGCGCCTCGGCCGGCGACACCCCGGTGGCGATGAGCGCGACCTGGAGGTTTTCCCCGGCGGTGAGGATCGCGGCCAGCCCGTTGTCCTGCGGCACGAGCACCACGCCCCGGGCCACCGCGTGGTCACGGTCGCGCAGCGCCTCACCGTCGACGGTCACGCTGCCCGCGGCGGGCGGGAGCAGGCCGGCCATCGCCGCCAGGAGCGTGGTCTTGCCCGCCCCGGACGGGCCGGTCACGGCAAGCACCCGCCCCGGCTCGGCGGCCACCGAGATGTCGCGCAGCACCGGCTCGCCGCGCCCGTACGCCACTGAGAGCCCATCGACCATCACCGTCGTACCCACGGGGAGAGAGTAGCCAGTCCCCCGACGATCTGGTACGCGAGTGGAACGACGCGCGGCCTAGTCGCCTTCGTCCGCGATGACACGGAAGGTCGAAGGATTTCGCAGGTAGACCCTTGTGCCGCGGCGAACAAGGTCTCCGCGAACCGACACCTGGAGCATCTCGTGATGTGCGCGAACGGCTTCGGCGTAGTCGGACTCCGCGAGGTCGATCCAGATCCGACGTAGTCGGTCATCCCCCTCGACCGCCCCGGCGACGCCGATCTCACCAGCCCCGACTCCCTCGCGATGGAGCCGGACCACGTGGCCGACGACGCTTACCGCTTCCTCAGCCGTCAGCTCTCTCAGCTCTTGCGCGGCGGCCGCCAGGACCGGCAGGTGATCCCGTCGGAAACGGACCGTGGGCAGGCTACGTCGCGCCATCGGACGCGACGGTGCGAGAGACAACGAAAGCTCGAACGGGTGACCAGCCTCGCCGCCGAGTCCGACGAGCGCCTCACAGAGGTTGGCACTGACACCTTGGCGAACCGATCGCGTAAAGGAATCCAAGCCGTTGGCATCGACCAAGGCGTCGTTGGCCGCGTTGTACGCGGCATGGGCCGCATCGTAGATCCGCAGCGAAACTTGCCTCTCGAAGGGCTCAGCCGGCTCGAAATCCTCGCTCGCCTGGTCAAAGAGCATGGCTTGGCCAGAAGTCAATCTCGGCGGCACCGGAGTGTGCACGGACAGCACGAAGCTTCCCTCGACGCTTGGACCTATGCGGACCTCTCGCACATACCTCAAGACTTCAGCCGGTTTCCTCGCCGGCTGCACCGCCTTTGGCTGATCCGCGCTCACCGAGTATGCCGCCGCGACGACCAGGTTTCGAAGGCTCTCGAAAACCTGGACGCCATCGTCCAGGCCGATCATCCCTGGCCCGCTGTCGGCGGGGAACGCCCGGATCAGGTGCACATCCATCGACACGTTTGAAATGTCACTGAGAATGTCGAGCTCGGAGCGCTCCTCCACAACAGCCAGAATCCGGAGAGCGTCAAGCATGCGCGCAGCGTAGTCACGAAGCGTTGACTCAAGCGGCTGGAGCACCTCGAACTCATCGTCGCCTTCGCCAGTGGTCCATTGCGCACTCGTCTCCGTGCGATCGCGCAGTCGCCAGCCACGGGCCCGAAGATACATCGCGAGCTCAGACGGCGACCGCGCGGCGAGCGCCGCACGGTCAGTTATCCTGGCGTCAATCACGGTCGCCCTCCAGGTCGCCACCCAAAAGAGCATCCAACTTCTCGACGGTCAGCAGATTTTCCTGTGGAATCGCCACGGCTATCGTCTTTGGATCGCTCTCACCCGCTGGCTGGACATCTTGATCCGCCAGAGAAAGAAAATACGCCGCCGTCCCCAGCCGCATGCATTCGTCATCGCAAGTCGCATAGTCCTGGGCGTCAGGCGGCACGATGACAAGCGCCAAGTAGCGCGGCACCTGAAAGCCGACGCCAGCGATCTTGTTGTAGTGGTCGACCCTGAGCCGATAGTGGAACGCACCGTCTCGGATGACGGGGTTTGACCATGATTTCACCTGCAACTCGATCCTCGGCGATCGAGCGGTGCCCTTTGGGCCGGGATGAGCTATCTGCCAGTCGACGCCATCTAGATCGACATTCATCTTCGAAGTGGTGAAGCCGGCCGCGCTTGCGAGCGCATAGATGAACCCCTCGCCGTGCAGCCCTTGGTGCACATTAGCGTTCAAGGTCGCGGATCCTCCCGGCAGATACCCCTTGACGACGGTCGACATGACACAGCCGCAGGCTAGCCCGAAGTCGCGTTGAACCCTAGCCACGGAGTAGGGCCGATGTCCCGACATCGGTGCATAACCTCGAAGTCGGCTACGGCAGCGAGGCGACGAGGGATGCGGCGGCGGCGTAGGGGTCGGTCTCGCCGGCGGCTACCTTGACGGCCGCGTCTTGCAGGGCTGTGCCCGCGCGGATCGAGCCCAACCGCTCGCGGAGGGTGCCGAGCGCGATCGCCTCGACCTCGGCGGCGGCTCGGGCCTCGCGGCGGCGGCGTAGCTCGCCGTGCTCGACGAGCCAGGCGCGGTGCTTGTGCACCGCGTTGAGGATGTTGTCGATGCCCTGGCCGCGCGCGGCGACCGCGCGCACGACCTGGGGCCGCCACTCGCCGGGGGCGCGCTCGGCGAGGCCGATCATGCCCTGGATGTCGTGGTAGGTGGCGTCGGCGCCGTCGCGGTCGGCCTTGTTGACCACGAACACGTCGGCGATCTCCAGGATGCCGGCCTTCACCGCCTGGATCGCGTCGCCCATGCCGGGCGCCAGCAGCACGACCGTGGTGTCGGCGAGAGAGGCCACCTCGACCTCGGCCTGCCCGACCCCGACGGTCTCCACCAGGACCACGTCGCAGCCGGCGCCCTCCAGCACGCGCACCGCCTGCGGTGTCGCAGCCGCAAGGCCGCCCAGGTGGCCGCGGCTCGACATCGAGCGGATGTACACGCCGGGGTCGGTGGCGTGGTCCTGCATGCGCACCCGGTCGCCGAGGATCGCCCCGCCGTTGAACGGGCTCGACGGGTCGACCGCGAGCACCCCCACCCGGTGCCCCTCGCCGCGCAGCGCGCGCACGAACTCGTTGGTGGTGGTGGACTTGCCGACGCCGGGCGCGCCGGTGAGGCCGACGACCTGCGCCTTGCCGGTGTGCGGCGCGAGTGCCGCGGCCACCTCCGGGAGCAGGTCGTCGCCACTCTCGACCAGCGTGATCAGCCGGGCCACCGCGCGAGGGTCGCCCTCGCGCGCGGCGGCCACGAGCGCGGGAATGTCACGGCTACGTCGGGTGCCAGATGCTTCGGTCACGAGACCTTGATGATAAGAGCGTCACCCTGACCGCCGCCTCCGCACAGCGCCGCCGCGCCGGTGCCACCGCCGCGCCGCTTGAGCTCCAGAGCCAGCGTGAGTACGAGGCGGGCGCCGGACATGCCGATCGGGTGGCCGAGCGCGATCGCGCCGCCGTTGACGTTGACGATGTCGGGGCTGACCCCGAGCTGGCGCGTGGAGGCGATGCCGACCTGGGCGAACGCCTCGTTGATCTCGATGAGGTCGAGGTCGGCCACGGTCATGCCGGCCTTGCCGAGGGCCTGGTCGATCGCGTTGGCCGGCTGGAGGTGCAGCGAGTTGTCCGGGCCGGCCACGTTGCCGTGGGCGCCGATCTCGGCGAGCCAGGTCAGCCCCAGCTCCTCGGCCTTGGCCTTGCTCATCACGACGACCGCCGCCGCGCCGTCGGAGATCGGCGAGGAGCTGCCGGCCGTGATCGTGCCGTCCTTCGTGAACGCGGCCCGCAGCTTGCCCAGCGACTCGGCCGTGGCGTCCGGGCGGATGCCCTCGTCTTCGGCGATCACGATCGGGTCGCCCTTTCGCTGGGGCACCTCGACCGGCGCGATCTCCTCGGCGAACGCGCCGTTCTTCTGGGCCGCCGCCGCGCGCTGGTGGCTTGCCGCCGAAAACGCGTCCTGCTCCTCGCGGGAGATGCCGAACCGCGTGCCGTGGCGCCCGGTCGACTCGCCCATCGAGCAGGCGTCCCACGTGTCGGTGAGCCCGTCGAGCGCCATGTGGTCGCGGATCACCACGTCGCCGTACTTGTATCCCTGGCGCTGCCCCACGAGCAGGTGGGGGGCGTTGGTCATCGACTCCATCCCGCCGGCCACCACGATGTCGAACTCGCCGGCCCGGATCAGCTGGTCGGCGAGCGCGATCGCGTCGAGGCCGGACAGGCACACCTTGTTGACCGTCAGCGCGGGCACGGACATCGGGATGCCGGCGTTGACGGCGGCCTGGCGGGCGGGGATCTGGCCGGCACCGGCCTGGAGCACCTGCCCCATGATCACGTACTGCACCTGCTCGGGCGCGACCCCGGCCCGCTCCAGCGCCGCCCGGATGGCGAAGCCGCCGAGCGCCGTGGCCGGAAAGTCCTTGAGGTTGCCGAGCAGGCGGCCCATCGGCGTACGCGCGCCACTCACGATCACGGAGCCGGTCATGTTGCTCACCCTCCCGCACCACTTAACGGTCGTTCGGTCAGACTAACGCTATGAGCGAACACGACCACGGTGAGCCCGCTGCCGACTATGTCACAGGCATAGGCCTCCTTCGCATCGACCACGTGGGCGTGGCGGTGGCCGACCTCGAAGAGGCGATCGGCTTCTACGCACGGGTCTTCGGCATGCGCTGCGTACACCGCGAGACCAACGAGGAGCAGGGCGTCGAGGAGGCCATGCTCGCGGTCGGCCCGGACCCCTCGGGCGGGCAGGTGCAGCTGCTCGCGCCGCTCTCCCAGGAGTCCACGATCGCGAAGTTCCTGGACCGCAACGGGCCGGGCGTGCAGCAGGTGGCGTACACGGTGGTGGACGTCGAGGCGGCCGCCGCCGCGCTGCGCGAGCGCGGCGTGCGCGTGCTCTACGACGAGCCGCGGCGCGGCACGGCCGGCTCGCGGGTCAACTTCGTGCACCCCAAGGACGCCGGCGGCGTACTGATCGAGCTTGTGCAGCCGGGCGATGCAGTTCTTCACAAAACGGTTCCAGCCTGAATTACCGTTCAGTAACATCCTGGGCCTAGTCGCTCAGGAGGTGCGCTGTGCAGAAGATCCTCGAGACGATCATGGCGGCGGAAGGGTCCGGCGACCCGGCCAAGGAGCTGGCCGGCATCGCGGGCCTCCCGGTGCCGGAGAGCTACCGGGGCGTCGTGGTCCGGGCCGACGAGACGTCGATGTTCGACGGCATGGCCACCAAGGAGAAGGACCCCCGCAAGTCGCTGCACGTGCAGGAGGTGCCGACCCCGGAGCTCGGGCCGGGCGAGGCGCTCGTGGCGGTGATGGCCAGCGCGATCAACTACAACACGGTGTGGACGAGCATCTTCGAGCCGCTCTCCACCTTCACGTTCCTGCGGAAGTACGGCCGCGTCTCCGCTCTCACCAAGCGCCACGACCTGCCGTACCACGTGGTCGGGTCGGACGCCGCCGGCGTGGTGCTGCGGGTCGGGCCGGGCGTGACCAAGTGGACGGCCGGCGACGAGGTCGTCGCGCACTGCCTGTCCGTAGAGCTCGAGGACGCGGCCGGCCACGACGACACGATGCTCGACCCGCAGCAGCGGATCTGGGGCTTCGAGACGAACTTCGGCGGGCTCGCCGAGCTCGCCGTCGTGAAGGCCAACCAGCTCATGCCCAAGCCGCGCCACCTCAGCTGGGAGGAGGCGGCCAGTCCCGGTCTGGTCAACTCCACCGCGTACCGGCAGCTCGTCTCGCACCACGGGGCGCAGATGAAGCAGGGCGACGTGGTGCTGGTCTGGGGCGCGTCCGGCGGCCTCGGCGGGTACGCCACCCAGCTCGCCCTCCACGGCGGCGCGATTCCCGTCTGTGTGGTCTCCTCCCCCGACAAGGCCGAGCTGTGCCGGCGGATGGGCGCCGAGCTGGTGATCGACCGCGGCGACTTCCGCTTCTGGAAGGACGAGCAGACGCAGGACACGGACGAGTGGCGCCGCTTCGGCGAGCGGGTGCGCGAGCTGACCGGCGGAGAGGACCCGGACATCGTCTTCGAGCACCCCGGTCGGGAGACGTTCGGCGTGAGTGTCTACGTCGCGAAACGCGGCGGCACGATCGTGACCTGCGCATCGACGAGCGGTTTCCTGCACCAGTACGACAACCGCTACCTCTGGATGAATCTCAAGCGGATCATCGGGAGCCACTTCGCCAACTACCGCGAGGCGTGGGAGGCCAACCGGCTGATCGCGCTCGGCCGCATCCACCCGACCGTGTCACGTACCTATCCGCTGGAGCAGACCGGCCAGGCGGCGTACGAAGTGCACCGCAACGCGCATCAGGGCAAGGTGGGCGTCCGCTGCCTCTCACCGGCCGACGGCCTGGGGGTCCGCGACCCGGAGCTGCGGGCCCGCCACGAGGCTGAGATCAACCGCTTCCGCGGGCAGTGAGCACATCCGCATTCACCCGAAAAGATGACCTTATAAGTGGGGGCGACATGGGGCCGTACGGCCTTGCGAAGCCCCCCGGTGGGTCTGCCAGTATGTCCCAATGCCCCAGCAGCAGCAGCCGTCCTCCCTCGCGTTCTTCGAAAACGCGAACTCACAACACGACTTCACGGTCGTCCTTCGGGGATACGACCGTGGGCAGGTCGACGACTTCGTCGGCCGGCTCAGCGCCGCACTGACCCAGTCCGAGCAGGCCCGCGGCGAGGCCGAGCAGCGTATGAACGACGCTCAGCGCCGGCTCCGCCAGGCCGAGCAGCGCCTCGGCTCGCTCGAGCAGAAGCTCACCGACACCAACAAGCAGCTCGAGGAAAACAGCCGGCCGACGCTCTCCGGTCTCGGCACGCGGGTGGAGCAGATCCTGCGTCTCGCCGAGGAGCAGGCCAACGACCACCGCGGCGAGGCCAAGCGCGAGTCGGAGGGCATCCTCTCCGCCGCGCGCCTGGAGGCGCGCGAGATCACCGACAAGGCGCGCGCCGAGGCCGCGGCCATGAAGGCCACCGCCGAGCGCGAGGCCGGCCAGGTCCGCACCGCGTCCGAGCGCGAGGCCGCCGAGGTTCGGGTGCAGGCCCGCCGCGAGGCCGACACGCTCCGGGCCGACGCCGACCGCGAGACCAAGCAGCTGCGCACGGTCACCGCGCACGAGGTGGCCGAGCTCAAGTCCACCGTGGAGCGTGAGGTCGCCACGCTGCGTGCCACCGCCGAGCGGGAGATCACCCAGCTCCGGGCGAAGGCGGCCCGCGAGGCCGAGGAAAAGCGCGCCGAGGCGACCAAGCTGCTGACCGACGCCCGCGACAAGCGCGACAAGGACCTGCAGGCCCTGGCGCTCGAGCTCGCCGAGCGCCGGGAGAAGGCGGAGCGCGAGGAGTCCGAGCGGCACGCCGCGCAGGTGGCCCAGACGCAAAAGCTCGTCGCCGAGGCCGAGGAGCGCGCCCGCGCCGCCGAAGACCGCGCCAAGGAGATCGAGCAGCGCGCCGAGGCCCGCCGGGTCGAGTCCGAGCGCAATGCCAGCGAGACGATCGACAAGGCCAAGGCCCTCTCGGAAAAGACGCTCAACGAGGCCCGCGCCGAGTCGCACCGCCTCGTCAGCGAGGCCCGCACCGAGGCCGAGCTCACCACCCAGGCCGCACGGCGCGAGGTCGAAGACCTCACCCGCCAGAAGGACGCGGTCACCGCGCAGCTCGGCCAGATGCTGTCCGGCCTGGCGGGCATCGTGCCCACGGCGCCGCAGGCGGCCAAGTCGGAGGAAGACAAGTCCGGCAAGGGCGACGGCGAGCGCGTCAACGCGGGCGCGGCGGGCTGAGGCCATACCCCTGTCGGCTGACGACGGTCACCGCATCGCGGGGCAGATGCGACCGATCGCAGGCCGCACCGGTTCGCCGGTGCGGCCTGCGTTGGCGTGCCCGCCCCGGCTCATCCCTCCGCCGAATGGTGTGTATCCAGGCGCCATTCAGCTGAGCGTGTGAGGATGGGGGGCATGTCGCACGGCGGAGAGCTCTTTGGTCTGGGTGATGGTGTGTCTACGGAGCCGACTTTCGAGTCGGCCATGCGGGGCTACGACAAACGCCAGGTAGACCGTTACGTTGCCCGCGCGGAGGGTGAGATCGCCACCCTCGCCACCGAGCGTGAGCAGGCGTATGCGCAGATCCAGAGCCTCGCCGCGCAGGTGGAGCAGCTGCAGGCCGAGGTCGTCAATGTGCGGCGCCAGGCTGCGAATGTCGACAAGATCTCCTTCCGCCACCTCGGTCCGCGTGTGGAGCAGATCCTGGCGCTGGCCGAGGAGCAGGCGGAGGCGATCCGGGGCAGCGCCAGCCAGGAGCTCGTCGAGCAGCGGGCCGAGGCGGAGCGGGCGCTGGGCGAGGCGCGGGCACGCGCGGCCGACGCGGTGCGCGACTTCGAGATCGCGCTGGCCGCCCGCCGCTCCGACGAGGAGAAGGCGTCCGCCGAGCGCCGCGCCGCGGCCGAGGCGGCGGTGGCCCAGGCGCAGGAGCACGCCGAGGCCGTCATGGCCAGCGCGCGCGAGCAGGCCGCCAAGATGCACGCCGAGGCCGAGGCCACGCTGGCGCAGGCCAGGGAGAAGGCGCAGCGGCTGAGCGAGGAGGCCACCCACTTCGCCGAGCACTCCCGGGCGGAGACCGAGTCGTGGGTGCAGTCCGCCCGCGGCCAGGCCCAGCAGGAGCTGGCGCAGTGGCGCGGCAGCGTGGAGCAGGAGATCAACAAGCGCCAGGCCGAGTTCGACCGCGACTTCACCCAGCGGCGGGCGGCGGCCGAGCAGGATTTCGCCCAGCGGCGCGCGGCCGCCGAGCAGGAGCTCGCGCAGTGGCGGGCGGGCGCGGAGCAGCAGGTCGCCGCGCGGAGCGCCGAGGCCGAGCGATACGTCGCCGAGATCCGGCGGCAGGTCGAGGAGCAGGCCTCGTCGGTGCGGCGCGAGGCCGAGGAGCACGCCGCGGCGGTCCGGCGGCAGACCGAGGAGCAGGCCGCGACCGCGCAGGGTCACCTCGCCGCCACGCAAAAGCACCTCGCCGCTACGCAGAAGGAGACGGCCGCCGCCGGCCAGCTCCTCGCCGACGTGCAGCAGCAGGTGGCACACGCTCAGGAGGCGCTCGCCGAGGTCAAGCAGCAGACGGTGGCCACCCGCCAGGAGGGCGACAAGTTCCGGCGCGCGCTCACCGAGGTGCAAAAGCAGCTCGCCGCCGAAAAGCAGCGGCTGGCCGACGCGCAGCGCACCGCCGAGGAGGCCGAGCGCAAGGTCGTCGAGGCGAAGGCGACCGCCAAGAAGGCCAGCGACGCCGCCTCCGAGGTGGTCGGCGAGTCCGCCTCCGAAAAGACCCAGGTGGTGAGCACCGGGGCCGGCGAGAAGGCCGACGAGGCACAAGAGGCCAAGCCTGACGCCGAGGATCGGGCCGACACGCCCCAGAAGGTCGGCTGACCCTCCCCTCACCCTCCCCGCGCGAGCCGCGGCCCGCGGGTCGCGCCGTTGGCGTCCTGCCGTTACCCTGCTGCGGGATCGCTAACGCGGGGAGGTCAAGTGGCAGCTGAGGGATCCGGCGACGAGCCCGTAGACCGGCGGGTCGCTGAGCCTGAGCACTCCGCCGCGCCACCCACGGAGCAGGCGGACGTGCCCGGCGAGGAGGCGCCCGTCCCGCCACCGGTCGGCAAGTTCGGCCCGCTCGGGCGGCCGCTGGGTCGTAACGCCTTCGTCACCGGGTTCGTCTTCGGTCTGGGCGCGCTGCTGGCGTACACGGCGTACATCGCGGTGCGGAACGCGGCCGGCGTGCTCCTGCTGATCTTCATCGCGCTCTTCCTCGCCGTGGGCCTCAACCCCGCGGTCGTGCGGCTGCGCAAGTGGGGCGTCCCGCACGGCCTCGCGGTCGCCGCCGTCGCGCTCGCCATCCTGCTGCTGCTGTGCGGCGGCCTCTTCGCGCTCGTCCCGCCGGTGGTCAACGAGTCCAGCGAGGTGATCGACAACCTCCCCGGATACGTCGACCAGCTCAACAACAACCCGACGATCCGCGACCTCAACGAGCGGTACGACATCATCCAGCGCGCCTCCTCGGCCGTCACGCCGCAAAACATCACCCGCGCGCTCGGCGGGGTGCTCGGCGGGGCGTCGCTCGTGTTCGGCACGGTGTTCCGGGTCCTGACCGTGCTCGTGCTGACGATCTACTTCATGGCCGCCTTCGACCGCATCAAGGAAGGCGCGTACCAGCTCGTGCCGGCCTCCCGCCGGCAGCGGGTGCGGCTGATCACCGACGAGATCCTGACCAAGGTCGGCGCGTACATGGTGGGCGCGATCGCCGTCGCGATCCTGGCCGGCACGAGCACCTACATCTTCTTGATCATCGCTGGCGTGGCGTACCCGTTCGCCCTGGCGGTGGTGGTCGCGGTCTGTGACCTGATCCCGCAGATCGGCGCGACGCTGGGCGCGGTGATCGTCAGCATCGTCGGCTTCGCCAACTCGCTGACCGTCGGCATCGCCTGTGTGGTCTTCTTCATCGTCTACCAGCAGGTGGAAAACTATCTGATCTACCCGAAGGTGATGCGCCGCTCGGTCGAGGTCAGCGACGTGGCCGCGATCGTCGCCGCCCTGCTCGGCGCCGCCCTCTTCGGCGTCATCGGCACGCTCGTCGCCATCCCGGCGGTCGCGGCGATCCAGCTCATCCTGCGTGAGGTCGTGGTTCCCCGCCAGCAGGAGCGCTGACTGTACCCGGTTGGCCGGTACCCGTGTCACGTTCCAGACAGTGGAATCGGACCGGCAACCGGGCCTCAATAGCATCTAGCAGTTCCCTAGGACCCGTCTGGCGGTCTTCGGTTTCGTCTTCAGCATGCTCAGCGGGAGGGCGCCTGTGCGGGCACATCAGTTTTCTCGGGATGCGGTGATCGTCGGCGGCTGCGGGCGGGTGGGCCTGCCACTCGGCATCGCGCTCGCCTCGCGCGGGCTCTCCGTGACGCTGTACGACATCAACGCGGCGGCGGTGGCGACGGTCAACGACGGCATCATGCCGTTCGACGAGGAGGGCGCCGCCCCGCTGCTCACCGAGGTGGTCGGCGCGGGCCGGCTTGTCGCCACGACCGACCCCGCGAGCGTCGGCGCCGCCGAGCACGTCGTCGTCGTGGTGGGCACACCGGTCGACGAGCACCTCAACCCGGACCTCGGCGCGGTGCCGCGGGCCCTGGAGCGGTGCGCCGACTACCTCGTCGCCGGCCAGCTCGTGATCCTGCGGTCGACCGTCTACCCGGGCGTGACCGCGCTGACCGAAAAGCTCCTCGCGGGCATGGGCATCGCGGTCGACGTGGCCTTCTGCCCCGAGCGGATCGCCGAGGGCAAGGCACTCACCGAGCTCTTCGACCTGCCGCAGATCGTCTCCGCGCGTACCCCCGAGGTGGTCGGGCGCGCCGAGAAGTTCTTCCGCAACCTGACCGACCAGATCGTGCCGCTCGAGCCCGAGGAGGCGGAGCTGGCGAAGCTGTTCACGAACACGTGGCGGTATATCAAGTTTGCGACGGCCAACCAGTTTTGGATGATGGCCAACGACTTCGGTTTGGATTTCGCGCGGATCCGGCATGCGATCACGTTCGACTATCCGCGGGCGGCGGATCTGCCGATGCCGGGGTTCGCGGCGGGGCCGTGCCTGTTCAAGGACACGATGCAGTTGGCGGCGTTCAACCGTAACAACTTCGTGTTGGGCCACTCGGCGATGTTGATCAACGAGGGGTTGCCGCTGTATCTGGTGTCGCGGTTGGAGGACAGCTACGACCTGTCGTCGATGACGGTGGGCATCTTGGGGATGGCGTTCAAGGGGGGCAGTGACGACCCGCGTGAGTCGTTGGCCTACAAGCTGCGCAAGATCCTGTCGTTGAAGGCGCGGGAGACGCTGTGCACCGACCCGCACATCAAGGACGAGCGGTTCCTGCCCCTCGACGACGTGCTCGCCCGCGCCGACCTGCTCGTCATCGCCTGCCCACACAAGGAGTACACCGCCCTGGAGACCCAGACCCCCGTCGTGGACATGTGGGGGCTGACCGGCCAGGGCGTGAAGGTATGACGATCACGCCCCGGATCTCCGTCGTCATACCGGTCTACAACGAGGGCGAAGCGATCATCCGGTGCATGGAGCGCATCCTGCGCGAGGTCATGCTGCCCAGCGAGATCCTGCTCGTCCACGACATGCCGGAAGACACCACCGTCCCCTACGCCAAGCAGATCGCCGAGTCGCATCCGCAGGTGCGGCCGGTGCTCAACACGTACGGGCGGGGCCCGGCCAACGCGATCCGCTTCGGCATCGACGCGGCCCGCGCGCCGGTGACCGTGGTGACGATGGCCGACGGCTGCGACGACCCGCGCCAGATCGACGACCTCGCCCGTCTCGTCGAGCGCGGGGTCGTGGTGGCCGCCGCTTCGCGGTACATGCCGGGCGGGCAGCAGGTGGGCGGGCCCCGGCTCAAGCGGATGATGTCCCGCTGGGCCGGCCGCACGCTGTACGCGTTCACCCGGGTGGGCACCCGCGACGCGACCAACAGCTTCAAGGCGTACGACACCGACTTCGTGCGGCAGGTGGGCATCGAGTCGCGCACCGGCTTCGAGATCGGGCTCGAGTTGACCGCCAAGGCCGGGCGGCTGCGCCTTCCGGTCGCGGAGATCCCGACCATCTGGCTCGACCGCCAGCTCGGCGAGTCCCACTTCGACCTCGGGCGGTTTCTGCCGTCGTACCTGCGGTGGTACCGGTTCGCGTACGGCCGGCGGCTCACGATCGAGCAGATCGCCAAGCGCCGCGCGGCCGAGCCCGAGCCCGAGGCCGTTTCCGCACCGTCTGTCCCCGCGTCACTCAGCTAGGAGCAGTCTCTCGTGTCAAAGGTTTTGGTTACCGGTTCGGCCGGCTTCATCGGCGGTTATGTGGTCGAGGAGTTGTTGGGTCGCGGCCACGAGGTGGTCGGGTTGGACAACTTTTCGAAGTACGGTCCGGTCACCCACAGCTATGACG